>Ga0310695_10013969_pt1 | contig 10941 bp, 11 predicted proteins | sample RumenRJG_04DNA_FD_203882 | JGI IMG/M metagenome (GOLD analysis project Ga0310695, IMG submission 203882) | Bovine rumen microbial communities from Lethbridge, Alberta, Canada - RJG_04 (v2) (version 2) | ecosystem: Host-associated > Mammals > Digestive system > Stomach > Rumen | place: Canada... | reverse complement strand
TAAAATAGGCTCTTTATCAAATTTTAAATCATATTTAAATACCATGTCGAGGAGACCAAAATCCTATTCTATTAATTTTCTCAACTCCATAATCTGGTTGAGATACAATCTGACCCATAGTAGATTGGATTCTATTGCCAGACACTTGCCGCCTTTTATAAATTCTTTGTAAATGAATAGAATCTTGCTTTTGAGCGTCTATCATCACTTTTAGTTTTGCCATATGATTAGCTTGAGAAGTAAATTTAAAATCACTACCACTATACTTCATACGAGTATTTTCTGTAGTATCAAGTTGTTGTCCTAACCATTCTATAACCATATTTAAAGCAAGAATATTAATTTCTTCTTGAGTTAATATATAAGCAAAAGTGCCACCTACCCAACCAGTAGCTGGCACTTCTACATTATTACTTTCAATTCCTTTATATGTTCCTAATTCAGTCCAATAACCTTCTTCATAGTCAAATAAATTAACTCTAGGAAACTCAAACCGCGGAATTGCATTAATTAATAATTCTTGTAACATTTGTAATGTTTCTGATTCAGTTAATTCCATATACATATCAGAAGTTATTCTTGCCAAAAAACTATCATATATAGTTATAAATGAGGTGGGAGCTAATATTCTATTATCCATGCTACACCTCACTATCTATTTAAACTTTTTTAGAAACTACATTATATTTAGGGGCGGAAGGAGTAGACTCAGAAATCTTTATTTCAGGTACCGCCGTCCGCCTTGTAGGTTGTCCTTCATTTTGAACTCTGCGTTCCTTTTTCTGTTCTGTTTCTTCTGTTTTTTCATCTTCCGCATCCATAATTTTATTTATATTAATAGCACTATCTATACTAAAACCAGTCTTTTTAGAAATTGCTTCCCGCTTTCTAGTATCAGGAATTTGTTCCTTAACAGCTATATCTTTAGCTATCTCAATAGCACCTTCTGTCGCAAAATCAAGGAAATCAAGAAATTCATCCATATTACTATTATAAAGCAAATCTTTTATTTTAGCTTCATCATAAAAATATTCTGGTTCTACTTTCATATTTAAAGCATCCAATGCTTCTTGACTTTCTATAACTAATAAATTATCTAAAATAAAAGAACCACCAGAGCTATATTGAAGAGATTTTAATTCTCCTAAAGGTATTTTTTTACTTTCCCCAGGAGCAAAAGTACGTCTTACGTTACTATCAGGTAAAGTATAACCCGTACTACCATTATTTCTATTCTTTACAACAATTAAAGTTTCATCTTTCATATTAAATTTTCTCCTTTTATCTCCAATAGATATAAAAATAATGGGGAAGATATAAATACCTTCCCCATATTAAATTTATTAACGATGTAAAGAGGTATTCTGATATACACAAATAGCATTTGAGAAGATAGCACGAACGCCAACCTTCTTATATACCTGAACCTCACGAGAACGATCATAGTTAGTATATTCATCAACTATTGTTCCGCCCTCAAAAGCAATCTTAACAGGCTTCTCTGCTCCAACAGGAATAATATAAGCATAACTAGGATCAATAACCTTAACCTTATTAGTTTCATCTTCATAAGACTGAGGAAGAACTATTACTTGGTGTCCCTTATAGTTAGCAAGATAACCATTATTCCATCTCTGGTTCCTCATTTCATCAGAAATCCAATTAGAGCTATCTGCAGGAAGAATCTGAGCTGCAAATTCATATGTGCAATATATAGCAGACTTACCATAAGAATCAGCAATGCTAAGAAGTCTATCCATATCAGCCTCAACGAAACTATTATTAGAAACCTTATTAGCAGCCTGAATACTCTGAGCAGCACCATAAAGTTGCTTCTCGATCTCAACATAAATACACTCATCAAGACCTTCCATAACGATATCAAGGACGTCTGCAAAATCTACTCTACCATCAAGGAACTCTTCAAATCCAATCTGAGCAGCTCCACCAATAGCATTAGTTGTTACTTCATAGCTTTGCCCATCAAGCTTGAATACCTCATACAGACCAGCAAGTCCTACCTTACCGATAAAACTCTTTGCACGTCTCCTAGAAGCATTTGTAATCTTTTGAGTGAAAATAGGCTTATCACCCTGATTGAAAGTTTTAATCTCTGCAAACTGTGAATACATTTCCATAACCCTAGCGGGAAGGACATCATCAATAGTCTGCTCAATTAAAGAAAATATAGTATTTTTATTCTCTCTATAAAGAGCATAAGAACCAGCAAGCTCTTTAAACTCTGTTCTAAGAGCTTCATTCATTTCATTATAGCTAAAACTTTTATCTCCAAAGCTGTACGCTGTAGCAACAGAAGGATTAGCCTTGGCAACAGTTTTAGCTAATTTAAGCATATCTTTAAATTCTAAAGCCATTATTTTATCCTCCTCTTATTATTGTACTCTTTGAAGCTTAAGTCCAGGCTGTCCATCAGGCATAGTATAAACTTTAACTACTTGCCATCTCATATCAATATCAGGAGTTCCTGAAACCTTTTCAAGTTGAAGTGTCTTTGAAGTAGCATTTTTAACAGGAACAAGTAAATTACCAACTTCATATTCTACACCAGTTTTAACCATATTAGTAGTATAAATATCACCAATATTAGTCTTAAATAAGCGAGGAGCAAAACCATCCATCCTATAAGGAAGCTCGGTATGACCAGCTATAGGCATAGTACTTGCAGTAGGAATTACTCCAATAGTAGTAGCACCATCACCATATTTCTGTGTAGCAAGATCAGAAGTTACATAATTCTCCCCAACCCTAATCATTGCAAAATCCTTATAACTTGTTCTCCAGAAAGGCTCATATAACTTAATTTCGTTAAATACTAACATAGGCTCTCCAGCAGTAGCAACTGTTCCAGTCCCTGCTGTCTTGCCAGAATTTACAGTACCATTTGCATAATCATAGTACATAAACTCACCATTCTGAAGGACCTTTACTTCATTGTCAAGTTTAAGACTAGCATAAATTTGACCAGTCTTTTGAGCAGAAAGTTGATTAGGCTCTACCTGACCATAGCCATTTCTTGTAAAATCAGCCATTTATTTAATCCTCCTTAATTATTTTCATTCCTTATATTTTCAACAGCCTTTAACCAAGCGGGAAGCGCATCTGCTTCTGTTTCATTTAAATTATAAGTAATAGCGGGCTGCTCTTTTGCGCTATTATTTTCTTCATTATTGAAGTTTACTTTCTTTCTAACGCAAATAACAGAAAGTTTAGCTTCAATATCATCTAAACTATACTTGGTTTTATTTTCAATAACATCCTTTTTATCTTCGTCAGAAAGCATATAAAAAGAATTGATAAGTTCATCCTTTTTCTCATTCTCTACTGCATTTTTAAAAGCAGTAAGTTCTTTATTCTGCTTTTCTAAAGCAGCATAATTAACTTTTAATTCTTTTAATTCTTCTTCAACTAATGCAAATTTTTCTTCTAAAGAATTTTTTGTTTTAGGTTGTTTTTCTTTGTCATCTTCATCTTCTTTTTCATTAGAATCAGAATCATCACCTTCCGCTTCAGTAGAGTCTTCTTTTTTCTCGTCTGAATTATCTTCTTCTTTTTTAGTAAACTCTTCTACATTAGTTTCATTTTTAACTGTATTCTCTGAATTTACTTTGCCCTCTTCAGCAGAAAAATTTTCAGTTTTTTCCTCTAATGTAGCATCAGTATTAGATTCAGCTACAGGAGCGGCATTCTCTTCAGCAAATTCAGCGTTTACATTTTCTGTTGCCATTGAAGTTCCTCCTTTATCTTGTAATGAAAAAGTAAGTTCTTTCAACTCCTGAACCATATTGAATAAGGTTTTTGAAAAGTCATCATTCCTACTAAATTTAGAACTTACTTCTGGAGCAGTAACAGCTGCGCCCTCGAAGCAAGGCTCAACATCTTCTCCCAAAATACATAATTTAGAAAATATCGCGTCATTAATAATGAAAAATTCCACACCACGATTATTGTCTGTTGACCAATATCCTTTAAGAGTTTTTTCATCAAGTTCCATAGATTGAGGATTTCCTTGATTTATTACTCTTTGACATTCTTCAAATTGTCCAGTCCATAAATACCCTTCTGTCATTAAATATTCACGAACTATTTTATTCCCAAAATCATCAGTATCTTCAAATTTTTGAAACCATACTTTACTATCAGGAGCTACAAAACCATAAGGCTTAGTAAGTTTATTAAATTTAATACCCTCTCCATCAATAATCATCTGGTCCCCATGATCACCAAAATCTTCTTTATTTTCAATATAATAACCAACAATAGGACAACCAGGGAGGGATTGTGCCATTTGAGTAGCAACATCTTTAGTAATAAAACTATGATTTCTATTTTGTCCTACATATAAAACTTTAACTTCACATTTTGAAATCATAGGGTTCATTGAAGTAATATTGATAAATTCTGGAGAATCTATAGTAGCTACACTTATTCCACTCATTATAGTATCCTCCTCTAACCTTGACTCTCTAAATTCTTTATAGTCTTCTCTGATTTTTGATCATTTGCTAATTCCTTGCGGCCGGCGCCCTTTGAATCTGAATTGGGATTCGTGTTAGTGTCATTAGACTGGCCTCCCGCACCTTTTACTCTATTAAGAATATTTTCATTCATAGTAGAACTCATCAAAGGCGGAATAAAGACATTAACTAAATCAAGAATATCATTTTCAAAATAAGCATTTGCAAGAATACTACTTTGAGATTGACCAAGCGCAATTTGAGGTAACATTTTTGAAAATCCAATTTGCATTTGCTCTTTGTATAATTTAGATAATTCTTTATAATTATAAATAGTAGTAGTTAATAATTGCACTCTGAAATTATATTTTTTCCCATTATTATATTTTTCAATTAATTCATTTAAAAAATTTTCAAATTGAAGTAACATATTATACATAGTTGCTTCATCATTTAAAATAGATTTTTCTAATGCAATATTACCATCAGTATTAAATTGTTTTTGAGATACTCCTGCTTCATTATATAACTGTCTTTCTACTCTTGCTAAGTCATCAGTTTGCGCAGTGGCTTGACTATCTGTCATATCTTCAACTTCTACATCTGCAAAAGTAGTTAACACATCCACCCCAATAGCACGACTAAGCATTTGTACTGCATTATTATGTAATTGTTGAGCTTCATCCACATCAAAAATTAATTCGCCATTTTTATCTAAAGGCATCTTTTGCACAACAATTTTTAGTAATTTCTGTAATGTCTTTTTTCTATTTAACTCTTGAGCTTCATCCAAATCTAAAATTAAAGGTATTACAGAAATAAAAGCAGGATAATCTTCCCCATTTGCAGTAAATTTTACTGTCATTTTAGGATCAAGTAAATACCAACCGCTTGTATCTCCCATAAATTCAGGTGGTAATTTTCCTTTTTTATACAACACATATCCTTTCGCAAATTCATCTGGAAACATTTTTAAAACTTTCATTTTTTGTGTTGTATCTCTAAATTGTTCATCAAAAAACTTCATATTAAATTCAACTGCAGGCTTATTTCCATAATTAAATCTGCTTCTACAATAATTAACAGGAAGTTCTTGTAAAACTATTGAATTATTCATAGGAACTTTATATCCATAATAAGCTCCATGCAATAATATTTGTAAAGCAATTTCACCTAAAATTTTTTTAACTTGAAAATTATCTAAAGTAGTCAAACATTGAGAAAAACCTTTAAGTAATTTTTCCTTTTTTACACTTTGATCATTTACATATGGAGTTACCATCCAATCATATCTATACATAAAAGCCATATACCTAATTATACGAGCATAAATTCCACTTACCCTATAAAAGAAATCACTAATTTCTCTCATGGTTTTTAAATCATAATTATCAATCGCTTTTAATATAGTTATTTTATCAGCCATACTAGGATTAACTTTTTTAAGTTCTCCTAATTTAAGTATAGCATCATCAAGAGTTTTAGCCCCAATTTTAATTTTTTTAAAATCTATTTCAGGTAGCCCTTGATATCCTATTGATTGAATTTGGTCGGTTTCTCTCGATGCTATAATATTAAAGCCTTTTGCTTTAATTTCATCTATACGATTACGCAAAGAGATACCTCCTTTTTATTCTTATTCATTATAACAAAAATTTCATTCTTTGTCAAATCTTACTAAATTAATATAATTTACCATCCGTATGCTGCTTTCATAATATAGTCATAATCTACTAATCCTTCTTCCCAATAAGGAATAATAACTAATTTAATATTATGTTGTAAACAATATTCTCTTTTTTTAGTATCATTATATTTTTGACGATATAAACCTTTAGATCCTCCAAATTTAGATTTAGGTTGATAATGCTGTATTCCTTGATACTCAATTAAAAAATCGAGATCTCCTTCATCATCAAACACAGCAAAATCAAACCTAAGCGGTCTTCCGCTTGATGATACCAAATCTGGAAAAATATATTCTTCTTGATAGTTTAAACCAGCAGCATCTAGTATATCACATATTTTAATTTCTCCTCGACTTGATTTCATAATATTTCCACCTTTACTATAATATATTATTTTATATCCTATATTTTTAACCTACTCTGTCCAATTATTAACTAAAAAACATCATTTGACTTATATCATGCTTTTTACGTTTACGTTTTTTATCTTCCTCTTGTTTGATATAATATAAACCATAAACAAAAGCAGAAAATTTATCCTTCTTAATACCTCTATTACTTTGTTTTAAAATAATATTAACACCTTCATTAGATTCTATTAAATTAAGCATTTGTTCTCTAAGAATAGAAGTTAAAACAAAAGGACGTAAATAATCGTTCCTTTGATCCGCATTAAAATTTTGACCTTGCTTTGTACTCATTAATTTAGTTTTAGCAGCTTGTTCATCTATAAGAAATTTCACCTTCCCGCTTGCCATTTGTGTTTGAGCATAAGAATAAGCTTCTGTATTAATAGGAGCATTAGCTTTAATTAAAAACATAGCATTTTCTTCTACATCTGGACCTTTTACTTTTTTATAAAGATTATTAGTATCTTCTGCAGTTCCACCTTCTACTCCAAATGGCGGAAGGTCGTCACCTGTTTCAGGATCTACTTGAGCTTTAGTCATAAAGTCAATAAGTCCTATACCCAGTCCATTGGCATCTATAGCGAGGACCCGCGCTTTATATTTATAATATAATTTTTTAAGATTTATAGCTTGTGTTTCAAAATCTTCCGCATCATAAGTATATATATTAACAAGAGTTTTAAGATCGGAACCTTGAGGTTGAGGCGTTGATTTAAATACACATACCTCAGTAGTACAACCAATACGACCTACATCCACTCCTAAAACATAATATGCGGATTTAGATGACCTTCCGCTGTATTCATATTCAGGTTGATTTAACACTCTATGTTTATCAAATTTTTCAGCAGAATAAAAAGCATCTTCAACCGATCCAGACCAAATAGATCTATATTCACGGTCAAAAGATTCATCATTGTAAGTTCCAGATATTTTTAATTGGTCAATAAAATCTTCATTTAACAAACCCTCTGTAACAGGAGTTTCATACGTTCCACCGATAACCATTACTTCACTTGGGTCGATAACACTTTGAACTAATAATTCAATTAATCGGTCATAGGCATATGAATTTTTCCATCCGGCTGTAGTAATATAAATCTGACTCTTATTAATTACTTCTTCTTTATGGCGAGTTCCATCGGGGAGTAATCGGTCTACGTTTGTGGTAGGAATTATAACTTCATTAAGTATATCTCCGTCTATAAGTACACACTCCTCCATCAAACCTCCTGTTCGCCTTTGACCTCTCGAACTTTGTCTTGCTGCAAGTATATCAATAGAAGAACCATTTTTAAATACATATTTTACATCATCTTTTGATTTCTTTGAAACTCCACGATCCCAATTTATTTCATTATTAAAAGGAGGTATTAATCTACATATTTCTTCTATTTTTGCTATTGTAATACTTGCAGCCTGTTCCTTCAGTTTTGTTATCATAAAGGCTTTTTATCCTTTATTTCTTACACTTCTTTATTCGTGTAAGCTCAGCATATCTTTTCATCTTCAACTTTACTTGGTCAGATGTCGCGGCCTCGTGGAGGGATTATACTTGTCAATCTCACCCTCTATGCGTTGCCCCTGACTCCCTATCTGCTAAGGAAGCCTTCGGTTCGGATTAGCATCTCAGCTTTCCCGCTTAATTCCGCGATAATTATATATTAAATTTCTTTAATACACGGCAATTTATATTTATTTTGTTTTATGATACTTACTTCCATTATTTATAAAATCCAAATAATGTTCATATTTTCTATCTAAATAAACATTACTATCTTTATAAATCCAATTTAAAAAATTTAAAACATCTTGATAAGCTCCAAATACATATCGCTTTGCTCCATCTTCTCTATGAACATCAAAAATTTTATTATTTTTATTTTTAATTTCTATATTATCAAGAAACCCCTTAATAAAATCTTCTGTTCCAATAATACCCACCTGAAAACATTCTTCTGTATTTGTAAACCAACCATCTCCATCAAAGTATCCTCTAATAAAATGTTTTATTAAATTTAAAGAAACTTGTTCATTAGTTGGAAATTTTAATATTAAAGATTTTTTAGGTACGCATCCTTGTTTTATAAGATCTTCTTTACAAGATTCACTTCTAAAAGAATATCTATAAGATTTTGTAGCAGGTCTATAACTAATTTTATTCATGATACCTATAAAATCTCTAAATTTTTCAATTTGTTTTAAATCTTGTTCTGCTAATCCTAATTCTATTTTATGTTCTTTAGAACCAACAGAACCATCAGCATATAAAAAACCTAACCAATATGCTTTTTCTTCAGTATCAATAGTTTCAAAAATTTTTAGGACGTTTTTTGCACTCATCTTGCGCTCCTCCTTATAATACAATATTTTTGAAACTTACATAAATATAAGTTTACCTCCTGTCGTAACGAATAATTGACTATTCGGATAAAGAATACATCTAAGCATAAGAACCATCATTGAAAGAAAACTTTTACTGAAAGCTCGCGGAAAGGTGGCATATACGTACCTATGACGCATCACCACCCGCAAAAAAATTCTCTGATAAAAATAAAATTTAAAAGTTGAATTTGGTCCTTTCATATGATCAACTAGATAATCAGGATATTCTCTATAAAAAGAAATTAAATTTCGCAAAGAATCAAGCTGCTCTTTTAATCTTTCTTCTGAAAGTTCTTGCTTAAAAGCTTCTTTTGTATCAGATAAATTCAATAATTTTTGTAAATTCATAGAAATATTTTCATTTAAATCTGAATCTGCTGCGGATAAATCCAATAAATTTTTTAAACTCATGGATTTTCACCTCCCGCATCATAAATTGATTGATCTTGTTCTTGATCAGCTTCTAAAGTCTTTTTAAAATCTAAATAATCCTCATCTTCTAGTTCAATTTGAGAAAGACCTTTTTCTTTAGCTTCCGCTCTATCACGTTTCATGCTTTCCGCATTTTCTCTATTTTTAAGATATTGCTCAATTTCTTCTGCTAATGATTTATCTTCATAAATAAGAGATTTATTATATTCTTTTAAATCTTCAATAATTTTATCTATTATATCATAAGGCGTTTCTATTTCATATTTAGGTATTTGACCACCATTCTTTTCACAATAGGCAACAAGTTCACCTACAGAATCTATGAAATCCGCCTTTCCCTCTTTATTCTGAGCTTCTGTAAATTTAGCTGCCTTCATCATTGAATCATATACTCGTGAAAGTTTTTGATACGAATCTATATCTCCACAATCGATTGCCTGATTCATTTTTAAACTAGTCTTACAAATCATTTTAAGAGTATCTATACGAGCAGCGCCTTGGATATCAAATGATTTCATAAACTTTTTATATAATTCTTCTAAGGCAACCCATTCATCTGCTTTATAAAAACGACCCCATTTCATAGCAAGATAAACTTTATCTTCTTGAGTTAATTCTGCTCCTACATCTACTAATTCAACTTCTTCAAAATCGCTATTTGTAGGATAATTATTATTGTTTGTTTTATTTTTTGTGGCGGGATCGGGACCAGTTCCATCATACGTGGGTTCAGGGGCATGGGTCTCCGCATACGTTTGAAGTTGCGCTTCAGTAATTTCTCCATTTTCGTATGCTTGTTGCATTTCCTCTAACCGCTGTTGAATAACTTCATCTGAGTGCCCTAATTCTTTAGCCTTAGCTTCCGCTTCCGCCTTTAATTTTTCTGTATCTTCCCAAGTGAAATTTTTCCATTGTTTTAATTTCATTTTAGAAAGATATTTACCAAATACAGACATTCCATTCATTTTATAAGGATCTTTGGCATATGCTCTATCTCGAAGAACATTCCATTCCGCTTCTATATAAGGAACATCAAATTTTTTTAATAACCAAAGGAAAGTATCTGGCTCAAAGTTATTAATATGCATAGTAAGACAGCCCTTGCATAGTTCACATTTAGTGCCGTCTTTATATGTATAAAAATTAGTAGTTGCCATTGTTTTTCGGCACTTTTCACAGTATTGTTGTTCAGCCATATATTCCCCTCCTTTCCGCTTATATCATTTTTTCATCTGTATCGTATCCATATTTTTGATGAATTTTAATATGACATTGCTCACATAAAGTTATACCATTATCTAAATCATATCTTTTTTCAGGATAGTATTTCCAGGAGAGAATATGGTGAGCATTAATTTTATTTTTACTACCACATTTTACACATTTATAATTATCTCGTTCATAAATCTGTTTTCTCCATTCTTTATAATCATTGGAATCATGCCGATCATTTTTTTTAGAAATTCCACCTTGCCAATTCCAATGATTTTCTCCTTTTGGCATATGTCTATCAGAATCATAACATTCCCAAGAACAATATTTATCTTCAGA
>Ga0310695_10013967_pt1 | contig 10943 bp, 9 predicted proteins | sample RumenRJG_04DNA_FD_203882 | JGI IMG/M metagenome (GOLD analysis project Ga0310695, IMG submission 203882) | Bovine rumen microbial communities from Lethbridge, Alberta, Canada - RJG_04 (v2) (version 2) | ecosystem: Host-associated > Mammals > Digestive system > Stomach > Rumen | place: Canada... | reverse complement strand
CCCCGTATTTTTATATGTTGTCGGTCATCTGTATAGGTATCAATGAATGGCGCATAACCGTAGCCCGAAAACTTATCTCTTCCGAAGTTGACTCGATTTCGCCAGATGACCAGTCACTGACAGTCTTGCAAATATATTTTCAGGAGGCTGCTTTTGGCTTTTAAAATCATCCGAAAAAATTGCTGTGGATTGGATGTCCATAAAACCTGGATCTATGCCTGCATTGGTATCACTGATACAAATGGTCGAACAGAGTATAAGGAAAAGCGATTCTCGTCCTTCAACAAAGGACTGCGTGAACTTTCGGAATGGCTATCTTCCTTCAATTGCGCAGATGTTTAAATGGAATCTACCGGCAAGTATTGGATTCCTGTTTTTAATGTTCTCGAAAAGACCTGTAAAGTCGTACTTTCTCACCCAAAGTACACCAAACCCCAAAAGGGAAATAAAACTGATCGTAAGGATGCTAAGTGGATCTGTAATTTGTTCATGTGCGATTTGACCAAACCATCCTTTATACCGCCTGCTGATATTCGTCAACTCCGTGATTTGGTTCGGTACCGATTCAAGCTCACCAATATGGAAACTGGTGAAAAGAATCGTGCTCAAAATTGTCTTACCGTTTCCAATTTGAAGTTAGACGATGTCTTTAGCGATGTCTTCGGAAAATCCGCCAGATCAATCACAGAATATATCCTCAATCATCCCGGAGAAACCTTCGATGTTACGCCTTTCGTCGATTGTCGCTGTAAAACTCCGATTCCGGAAATTCAGGCATCTGTTGATGGTTTCATTTCTGAATCTCAATCTGTCAAGCTTAGACAATGTTTGGATCACATTGATGAGTTGGAAAATCACAAGAAAGAAATAGAACGGGAAATTCTTCGTCTTTCTGATTTCTATGCTTCATCACTCGATTTGATCCGTACTGTGCCTGGTTTTGACAAAGACCCTTTCACTGCTATCAGAATCTTGTCTGAAATTGGCGCTGACATGTCTGTTTTCCCTTCAGATAAGCACCTTGTCTCCTGGGCTGGATGTTGTCCTCGTAATGATCAAAGCAATTTCAAAATCAAATCCACGCGAATTTCCCGTGCTGGTTCTTATCTTAAACCTCTTTTGGTCCAATTGTCAAATGCTTTAATCAAATCCAAAGCTCATCCTGAGTTTGCCCGTCGATATCACCGTACCAAGGCCCACCGTGGTCACAAGAAAGCCATCATTGCCATCTGTCGTATGTTATTGACCGCTATCTGGCACATACTCTCAGATAAGAAGCCTTATTCTCCCGATGGTTATCTTCAGTCACGGAATGCGAAGAAAAACATGATCCTTACCACTTCGCAGGCTATCAATTGGATGAAGTCAAAAGGATTCATCATCAAAGATGATCCTGTCATTGCGACTGCCTGATTGATCTTTTTCTTTATTTCAGTTTTCATTTGCCTCTTCGTGATGTCTGTTTCGTTTACATCCTACCTAAATTGATTACTTCTTCTCTTGTTTCAAACTTTTCCTCTTTACTCAGCAGCTGACCGCCGGTTATCTGTAATTATTAGTATAAGGAAACAATGATTATTTTTCCTTTCGACGGGAGGGCTGTTCCAAACTTGCTCAGTGAGGTGCTGGCTCCGCCTGATCGATTCGGAGCAGGAATTTCGGCCGTTCGGCGACGGGGCGTCACATAAAAACCATCCCCGGTTCGATTAATCAGCGTTATCATAACTATTGTCCTCATTTCTGTGTTCGGTTCAAACCGCCGCTAATCGACCTGACAGTACAAATATTTGCTTAAACCATCTTTTTTTTCTTTTCCCAATCTCCTGCAATATATGTTTTTTTCCTCGTACTTGTATATAACTAATATCTTCTCCATATTCCAATTCCACTAACTAAATTAAATTGATCATAAACGAAATACAAAGAAACTTTTTCTCCATCAATATAGTATCTGTATTCATCACAAAACATTCCTAAGCTTGAAGTGATTTCAAAACGATATGGAAAGGAATCTTTTGAAACTGTATATGAGGTAGTAGGTTTTCCATATTCCATGTTTACTACTGCTCGAGAATCTCCTACAGTAATATCTCTTGCCGTCTTTACTCTATATCCATAATACAGGCCATTTAGATAACTTGTATACTTGTTTTCATCCATATCATATAAGATGAAGTCATTCTCTGATATTGGACTGCCAGATTTAACAGAATTATACCGACTTTGATAATCGTATTGACTTATCACGGTTTTTGTAGGTCTCATTGTCTGAGCGGATGTAGGGATTTTTGTCGGTGTGGACGTAGGGATATTTGTCGGTTTTGGGGTTTGGGTCGGTACCGGTGTGGCTGTAGGTGTTTTTGTCGGAACCTTTGTGGGTGTCTGCTCGGTACCGAAGGCGGCTTGTGTCTGCGCGATCCGGGTCTGTTCGGCATTGAACGCTTCGAGAGTGGTTTCCCACACCGCCTGGGTCTGGATCACAGCGATGACTTCCTGCGTTTTCACGATATCCGTCATCTTCATCTGAAGGGCTTCCTGCGTCTGAATCCATTCCGGAACAGGAGTCTCCGACGGAACATTGGGCGGAATTTCAGTGGTGTTATTCCCCGGTATCACCGGTAGCGGGATCTGTCCTTCACCCGTTCCGAAGAGAAAGAATATCGCAGTCAATGCAGCAAACATAAGTAATGATCGTTTTTTCATATTTTTTCCTCTTTTGTCAGCATCTGTCAGCCGGTCATCCGGACTCGTAAAATTTTCTGTTCCCTCAATACTTAATAATTAGCACATATATATTTAGGATCGTATGTACTATTATTATCATGGCACCAACGATCTGCATAAGAATTCTTTGGTGTTTTGACAGTAATCTTACCTGTATCTAAAATAAGCCGGCCTATAGAATATTTCTCAATATAAGAAACACTGTTGGGAATTGTTATTGAGCTTAAATTTTTACAGGGGCTAAAAGCATTCGATGAAATCGAAGCAACACCATTTTTTATAATTACGGTAGTCAAATCTTCGCAATTGTAAAAAGTGTTTTCTTCAATTGATTGAACACTACCTGGAATTGTAACAGAGGTCAAGCCTGAAGAACGAAAGGCATCCTTCCCGATATATGTAATGCTGTCAGGAATTGTTACGGATCTTAAGCTTGTACAAAATTCAAAGGCACTTTCTCCAATCGAGTTAACACCATTTGGAATTGTTACATACTTCAAATTACTGCAATGATAAAAGACTCGTTCGTCAAAGAAAATCAAATTCTTTGAAAGTATAACGGACTGGAGATTCTCACAGAAACTAAATGCATCTTCTCCAATTGAAGTAACACTATCAGGAATCTGTATCGAGGTTAGCCCACTTTTATTAAAAGCATATCCATCGATTGATATGACATTTTTGGAAAGTTGGATAGTCCGTAAACTGCTGCATTCTGAAAAAGTTCCATGTTGTATAGTTGTGACCTTGGGTGGAATATTTATTTTTTGCAATCCGGTACAACGCCAAAAGGCATAATTCCCTATAGAAGTCACGCTATCCGGAATCACTACAGATTTCAAACTATTACATTCAAAAAATGCATTATCTTCAATTGTTGTAATACCATCCGGAATAACAAGATCTCCGGAATAACAAGATCCGGATTGTATCTTTCTGCCACTGTTGTCAACTTTCAGACCGGCTGGAATCGGTTTCTTTGTTGGAATGGATGTAGGAATCTTTGTCGGTGTAGCTGTAGGTTTCTGAGTCGGTACCACTGCCTGTGTCTGTGTGGCACCAATTGCGGCCTGTGTCTGTGCGATCCGGGTTTGTTCGGCGCTGAAAGCTTCGAGGGTGGTTTCCCACACCGCCTGGGTCTGCGTGGCACTAATGGCTGCCTGTGTCTGTACGATCTCTGTCTGCATCATCTGAAAAGCTTCCTGCGTCTGTATCCATTCCGGAACAGGAGTCTCAGATGGAACATCGGGCGGAATTTCAGTGGTGTCGTTTCCCGGTATCACCGGCAGCGGGATCTGCCCCACAACCGTTCCGAATAGAAAGAATATCGCAGTCAATGCCGAAAAGATAAGTAATGAACGTTTTTTCATATTTTTTCCTCTTTCTTCAGCAGATGTCAGCCGGTCATCTGTACATATTATTATGGAAACGCTGATTAATTCTCTTTACAACCAGGGGACAGTTCCGCGCATGGCGCGTAACCGTCCCTAAAATATAAATAATAAATATTTCCGTAAAGATTTCAGATCACAGATCCAGCCAAAAAGCAGGCCGCACCACAATGATACGTCTGTGGACATAATCGCCTGAGTAATTAATATTACCAGTGGGTCTGACAAATGCGGCACTAATAGCCATCCAGCCCGGCGAGCGCAGCCACCAACTGGAGTTTCCATTATCTCTGTCTATCGAGGCTCCGTTTTCTTTCGCATAATCGCTTGACTGGCACATCCTGTCATCGTTACTAACAAAATATAGATTTGCTTCATCGAAGCTCAGTAAAAAGATATGGTCCCGGGTGTCATTTCCTCCTTTTGTTCCATAACTCTGATTTTTCAGGTTTTTGATTGTTATCTGAAGGATCCGGTTTTTCTCCGAGCTGTCAAAAGCTTTATTGTAGAATTCTTCATTCAGCCATCCGCGCAGCGAGCATTTTTCCCAGGTTACACTTTCATCTTTCTCATGGTAAGGTTTCGCATCCAGACCGTATTTGCTGATAAGCAGCGCCCGAGCGTCTTCCACTACCAGCACACGCCATTCGATCGGTTCCGGACCGTTTTTTAAATTATTATCCTGCTCATAATGTCCGAAAGTTATTATGTTCCCTGCTTTTACTGATACTGCTGTCGGTTTCGGGGTTTGGGTCAGGGTTGGTGTAGGTGTTACTGTCCATCTCATTATTTCTTTCAGTGCTTGAGCTGCCAACTCATCTCCCTGATCCGCAGCAAGGCGGTACCATTTCACCGCTTCTTCATAGTCTTGTTTTTCATAATAGGTTTTTCCCTTTCTGAATAATTCATCGGCAGACGCTTTATTTGTTGGATCTTGTGCATCTGAAAATTTCGGGGTTGATGTTACTGCCGGTTCTGCTGCCTGTGTCTGCGTGGCACCAAAGGCAGCCTGTGTCTGCGCGATCCGGGTCTGTTCGGCATTGACCGCTTCGAGGGTAATGTCCCACACTGCCTGTGTCTGCATCACAGCGATGGCTTCCTGCGTCTGTATGATCTCTGTCTGCATCATTTGAATAGCTTGCTGCGTCTGTATCCATTCCGGAACAGGAGTCTCCTCCGGAACATCGGCAGGATCTTCTGTTGGATCCGTTCCGGGAATCACAGGCAGCGGGATCTGTCCCACAGCCATACCGAACAGAAAGAATATCGCAGTCAATGCTGCAAACATAAGTAATGCTCGATTTTTCATAATTTAATCCTCTTTACTCTGCATCTGACAGACGCTCATCAGTAATACAGTATTATAAATTTTGTCCTGTTTGCAAAAAGAAAGACCCATTATTGCTGTTTGCTCAGGAAACAACGATGGTTCCCGGCTTCAGCGCATCTTCAGTTTTCGAATATATGATAACTGTTTAATGACAAAAACATTTCCTCTTTCCCGACAGGATTTTGAAGCAATAAGAGCAGGAATCCATACGTTTTCACACTGGAAATTATATCATTATTTTTTCATGACTATTCATAACCAGGGCGACGCATCACGGGTACAGTCCTTTTGTGTCGGCTTCGCGACAGCAAAAGGGCCGGCCCCATTTGCTTCATCCTGAACAGTTACATGTTTTCTATAAAAAATAGTGAATATCCGATACCGGGAAAAGATAATATACGTTTTTAAATATGATTTCTTTATGTTTTCGTGTATAATATGTAAAATTTCAAAAAAGGTTTGGAAATTAGGGCATAGGGTTTAGGGGATAAGGTATAGTGGAATAAGGATGGCGCTTCGCGCCGGTTAAGATGCTATTTTCATGACATATTGATGGTCATTATGGCCAATTTTATAAGAATGACGAATTACCACCTGAAATATATCGTTGTTGAATAATAAACCGGCACAAAAAATGATGCTTCTAAATAAAAAAACTGAGCTCGAATTTCAATCGAAGTAATTTTGTATTCTGGAGAAAAAAGATGAAAAGATGTCCTTTTTGCTTCAAGCCTCTTCCGGAAAGCGGAAAATGTGACTGTCATTATGAAGACAGCTCAAATGCACAGATAGAAGAAGCTCTACGTCCGGGAACGGTCGTTGGCGCGAGCTATCAAATCGGCGGAGTACTTGGACAGGGAGGATTTGGGATCACTTACTGCGGATTTGATCTTGACATGCAAAAAATTGTTGCAATCAAAGAATTCTTTCCGCAGGGAATGGTTGTGCGATATTCTACTGTCAGTAAAACAGCGGCAAAAGAAGGAAATTCAAATACAGTCCTGTCAGTAAATACAGCAGGAAAGGACACCTTTCAAAAGAGTCTGGATCTGTTTTACAGAGAAGCGATTGCTCTGGGAAGGCTGGATAAACAGCCTAATGTTGTGCATGCCTACCGGATCTTCCGCGAAAACGGGACTGCCTACATTGTGATGGAATATGTAGATGGTGTATCTCTTAAATCGATCATAAAGAAAAGAGGCCGTATTCCTAAAAATGAACTGATTCCGCTTTTGGATCCCGTACTGACTGCATTACATGAAGTTCATCAGGAAGGGATCCTTCACAGGGATATTGCACCTGACAATATAATGATCGAAAACGGAGTACCGATCCTGCTGGATTTCGGGGCTTCCCGTGTGGATGAAGGCCATAACTCCTCTCTGGTGATTGGAAAAAAAGGATATTCATCCTATGAACAGATGGCAGGCGGCGCTCAGGACAGACGTTCAGATATTTATGCTATTGGAGCGACTTATTATTATGCTTTGAGCGGGGTCCTCCCTCAGGATGCAGGAATGCGCCTGATTAAAGATGATTTGGTCCCGCTGAAGGATATCGTTCCTGAAATCAGCGAAAATACCAGCAATGCGGTGGCAAAAGCTATGGCTCCCAATCCGGATGACCGCTGGAATACGGCGGCAGAGTTTCGGGATGCACTGAACAATGACTGGGCGGGTGAAAAAAAGGATCAAACATATCCGGAAGCCTCTCAGATGGCGAAAACCGGCACTGTTAAAAATATCAATAGGTCTGTGCAACTGATCAAGCAGGACCCGGATCATAATGGTTCGGAAAAGCCGGCAAAAGCCAGTGACAGAAAAATCACTGATTTACAGAATAAACAGAAAGCAGACGGAGAACCTTCAAATAAAAATGCTCCCCTGACCGGGAAAAAGCCTGTAAATTCAAAACTCATACTCATACTTATCGCCATTGCCGCAGCAGGGGGAATTTTATATTTTTGTTTGAAAATGAAATCGGGATCAGTTTCTTCTGATAAAAAAGCAGCAGAACAAACAGAACCTGCCGAAATATCCTTTCTGCCTACAGAAATTCCGACAACGGAAAATACGATCGATCCGGCAGCACTCGCACAAAAAGGAATAAACGCCTTTTTGGAAAAAGATTACAAAAAAGCAATGGAATATCTCCTTCCTTCTGCAAACGCAGGAAATGCACAGGCCCAAATGCATATCGGATACATGTATGACTATGGATATGGGGTGCCGCAATCCTATACAGATGCGGCAAAGTACTATCAGATGGCTGCAGATCAGGGAGTTTCCGAAGCGCAATGGAGATATGGATACTTGTGTGAGCTTGGAAACGGGATTGAAAAAAATGATAAAACAGCATTGGCGTATTATCAATTGTCTGCCGGGCAGGATGATCGTGTCGGACAGTTTCGGCTTGGACAAATGTATGAATATGGAAAAGGAGTGGAACAATCCTATGAAACAGCATCAAAGTACTATAAGCTTTCTGCTGATCAGGGATATGATCCGGCTCAATATTCCCTGGGCTATCTATATGATTCAGGCCTCGGCCTGACACAATCCTATGAAATGGCTGCGAAGTACTATCAGCTGGCAGCAGACCAGGGAAATGCCTCCGCGCAAAACAATCTTGGTATTCTGTATTTAAATGGGAACGGTGTGGATCAGTCCTATGAAACAGCCGTAAAATTTTTTCAGGCAGCGGCTGATCAGGGCTATGCCGAAGGGCAGACCTGGCTCGGATATATGTATGATAATGGAAAAGGTGTGGATCAGTCCTATGAAACAGCAGCCAAATATTATCAACTGGCTGCTGAGCAGGGTGATGCCCTTGGAGCGTTTAGTCTCGGATACCTGTATGAATGGGGAAAAGGCGTAGAACGATCTTATGAAACAGCGGCCAAATATTATCAGCTTTCTTATGACCAGGGCAATGACGCAGCGAAGGTCTTCCTCTCTGTGATGTATGATCAGCTTGGATTGATGTATGAAACCGGGTGGGATATTCACGAAAAAACGTTTGTGGCACCGGACCATGACATGGCATTGAAATATTATCAGCTGGCAGCCGATCTCGGGTATGAACCTGCCATCGAAAAACTAAAAAGCCTTGGTGAAAATCAAGCCGAGGTCACTGAACCTGAAAAAGAAGAACTCAAGGTCGGAGACTTTTTATCATTCGGCCATTATGAGCGGAGTGAACAAAAAGGTGCAGAACCCATTGAATGGCAGGTGCTGGCGATAGATAATGGGCGCGCACTGCTGCTCAGCAGGTATGTTCTTGAGGCCAAACCGTATAATGCTTCATCCTATCAAATAACATGGGAAAAATGCGATCTCCGCAGCTGGCTGAATCAGTCATTCTATAACAGCGCATTTACAATATCCGAAGCTGAAAGAATTCAGGAAGTTTTGAACAGCAATCAGGATAACCCCGATTATGGAAAGATCAGCAAGGGAGGAAATGAAACAACCGATAAAATATTTCTGCTGAGCTTTGATGAAATACAAAAATATCTGCCAAGCCAAGAATCCAGACAGTGTGAAGACGTATATAAAGACGGTGAAAACGGTGCAAATGAAGGGGAGACCCTGTGGTGGTGGCTGCGTACACCGGGTGTTACGAATTCGAGCGCTATGGTCGTAACTTTCGATGGCTGGATCGGTGGTAAAGGCACCGCAGGTTTTAGTGTTGATACGGAAGGAGTTTATGTCCGTCCTGCTCTCTGGATTAATCTGTAACCGATATAAAATTTTTTAAAAAAAACGGATAAAAATCATCATAATAATGACAGAAGAAAACGAATAAAGTGACAAAAAGAATATTGGAAAAAATACGAAAAAGTGTTATATATGTTAGGTATATCGGGTGGAGGATCGTTATGAAGAGATTTTTTTTATTGACAGCCATTGTTTTTAGTATAGTTTTTTGCCTGTATGGAACCGGTATCGGTGAAGAGGATGGTGTAAGGATCAAAAATCTGACGGGCCAAAGCATCGTGCGGGTTTCCCAAGATGGCAATGGCTGGGGAACAGGTTTTTTCATAGATGATAAGTATATCGTAACAAATCATCATGTTGTATCTCCCTTTCTTACTTCGGACGTTGTAGGCGGAGACGGATGGTTTAAAGTAGCAACAAATGAAAAAGTTCAAGTGGTTTTTTCCGCTGTCAATAATGATATTGTTGGAGGCCTTGTCGTTCAGGATTGGCCGGAAGTTGATCTTGCTGTCGTGGAGATCGATCCGGCTTACTCAAAAAGGTCACCAATAAAACTGCTGCCGGAAGAAAAAGTAGTTGAAGGAATGAACTTATGGGTCATAGGATTCCCCGGTGTGAATTCATATGATACGATGACAAATGATAATTCAACGATTACAGGCGGAATACTTTCCAAGATTACTCATGACTCCATCGGAGAAAATTCTGTGCCGTTTTTATCACTGAGCTATGATTCGATAACAAATCCGGGAAATTCAGGAGGTCCTGTCGTTGACAGGAATGGGAATGTCCTCGGTATTCACAACAGCGGTGATAACGGCGATGGACGGATCGCCTTTTATGGGATACATGTAAAAGAATTGACTTCAAGGCTGACTGCTGCGGGTATCCCTTTTATCTGGGCTGATTCAAAGTCAGCTGGTATAGAAATCAATAAGTACATCCTGTGGGGAGGTATCGGCCTTCTGGTAGTGCTGGTCATCGGATTGGTGATTTATATCGCAAAGAAGCCTGCTGCCAGAACTGTTCAGGTGAGTACAAAAATTCCCGAAATATCAAAAGTTGGGCCGGTTTCAGCACCCATCCAAAATGGTTCCATTCAGGGACTTTCCGGTCAATTCAGCGGACAAAAGAAACCACTGACACAGGGAAAAGACTTTATTATCGGTAAGGATCCATCTGTTTGTACCTTTGTATTTGATGAGAGTGCAAAAAAAGTCAGCCGGAAACATTGCCGAATCCATTATAGCAAGACCCATCAGCGTTTTATTATCCAGGATCTGAATTCTACAAATGGAACGATCCTGGTGCGGGGATCTTCACAAAAGAAAGTCCCGGCCGATTCCTCAATTGCATTAAAAAATGGTGATTTAGTGTACATACCGGATAAGTCTAATTCCTTCCGGATCAACTTATGAAAAAATATATCAGTATTCTTCTGTCATTGTTCTTTATATGCCTGCAGATAAATCTGTCTGCTGATGCTGCTGTATTTGTATCCGGCAGCAATTCAATAATGATGGATGTAATATATACTGATGCAGAAGAATCACTAAAACCGGAAACACCTGCTTTGACAAACCAGCCAAACGGGGAAATCTCGAATCTTTCCAACCCGGATAAATTGATTATACCGAAAATCGGAGATACCATTTATTTCGGTCATAGAGAGCAGGCACAAGGTCCTGATAAAAACTCAAAACAAATTGAGTGGCAGGTTCTGAATATCATCAATGATAAGCAGATGCTTTTATATAATAAGACTATACCTGATTCGCT
>Ga0310695_10013966_pt1 | contig 10943 bp, 9 predicted proteins | sample RumenRJG_04DNA_FD_203882 | JGI IMG/M metagenome (GOLD analysis project Ga0310695, IMG submission 203882) | Bovine rumen microbial communities from Lethbridge, Alberta, Canada - RJG_04 (v2) (version 2) | ecosystem: Host-associated > Mammals > Digestive system > Stomach > Rumen | place: Canada... | reverse complement strand
AAGAAATCACCGTTACAGCAAACGTTGCTCCTCAGTTCAGTGCTGTTTCAGCAACTGGTAGCCTCGCTGATGCAAAACAAGTCAAAGATTATGTTGACGCTGCTATCAACACACTAACAGGTGATACTGATTCACTTGGTGACAGAGTTGAGGTACTTGAAGGCAAAGTTAATACAATCAGTGGTAAGGTTGATACCCTTGAAACAGAGGTATCCGCTTTGAATAGCAACGCCGTTACAGCAGCCACTTTAGTAGGTGACACCTATGTAACTGGTAGCACAAGTATTGCTAACAACAATCTTGCAATCACCTTAACACCAGACGTTGCTGGCGCTATCAGTAGTGTAACCGCACAAGGTTCATTAGCAGACGCTAAACTTGTGAAAGACTATGTTGATGCAAAAATTGATGAAACTTCATCTTCACTTACAGAAAGAGTAGGTGACATTGAAGGTGTATTAGGTAGAAATACCGCTTACACAAGTTCACACACAGTTACTGACGCTTTAGCAGCCCTTGAATCAGATGCTGTTAAAAACATCACAGTTAAGAACACAGAAAGCAACAAGATTGCCACTTCAAAGGATGGTAACAATGTTGTGTTCGATTTCGACAACATGGTTGTTGACTGCGGTACTTATTAATAGGTACACAACCAGAAAAAGAAAGAGTGGCTTAAACAAGTCACTCTTTTTTTTTTATTCGCTATTAATGATATCGTAACGTGAATTAGCATTAAATATTGAAGAAACGTCTTCTGTAAACCAAACATCTCCTTGTGTGACACGCTCTTTGTTATTTTCGTAGGAAATAACTTCTTGTGGCTCGTATCAACAACTAGATTTGAATAGTAAATTAATGCTCCCCTTTTTAGAGGGACTGTCGTAACCAATCATTTAGTTTTTTATGATAAATACAAAATAGTTTAAGAAAATTAGAACGGTAGTTCTTCATCCCCATCGCTTACAGATGCTGAACCATGTGTAGATTCCTGATAGACAGGAGTTGGTGCTTGTGTCTCTGGTTCATCGTCAGGTGTCATAACACCTGTTGTGGCTTCTGCTTGTGCTTGTGTGTTATTTTCACCGTTGTTTCGTCCGCCAGTGTTGATGAAGTCGATTCTATCAGCCAAAATACTTTCACTGACTTTGAGGGAACCGTCCTTTGCAACATATGCTTTGGTGTCATATCTTCCAGTAATAAAGAGGTATTTCCCTTTCTTTAAATATTCAAGACGATTCTCAACAGTATTTGGGTCAAAACAAGTGACATCATACCACGTTGTTTTGTCAACGTTTTTTACACGGCTGTTGTTAGCGAAAGTGAAAGAAACGTACTTTTTTCCTGTAGCAGTAGTTCTTATTTCTGCATCCCTGCCAAGATGCCCATCAATCAAAATAGTTTTCATTTTTGGTAAAAAATTAAATATTAATGTAGGTAAATTTTTTACAAAAATAGTTGCAATTTTCTAATAAACAAAATTAATTGTGCTTTTTTAGTTCTTCATCAGTTTCATAGTTTCTGATGACACCTTTTTCATCAATATAAAAAGGCTTACGAGAATCAAAATCACCAATATAATCAAAGATTACTGCTTTACCATCTTCACTAAGTTGAGTATGGCCAACGATTTGAAAATCTCCATAAGTGTTTTCTTTTGTCAGTGTTGACATCTGTCTTATGTCGGCCCATACTGGTGATGCCCATTGAACTCCTCCCCATCCACGATAACGGTCATAAACACCAAGGTATTTAAGTTTTTGATAATCTTTTTCCTTCCAAATTTTGTTTAGAAAGTTTACAGGGTTATCTTTTTTGATGTTAAGCCCGTAATATTCTTCCATGAACTCTTTGGAGATGCCAGCATGTGAGAGAACAAAATGTTTGCTATTTATTGTCACTTCATATGCGAGTTGAAACATGTCCCAGTTTTCCTTGAAAATCTCAGAAAGAATGTTGGCATTGAGGTAATCTCGTCTTGATTGACAAACATCTTTACCAATAGCATAACCACAATCATGGTTTCCAATCAACAGAATAATATTATCTGGGTATATATGCTTTATATCAATGATTCTGTTAAGAACATCTATTACCTCTTTCTCAGGACTAAATGTTGGGTCTTGTTGCATTTTTTCAATAAACTCATGTGGGTAAGAATCAACATAGTCACCAAGGAAAACAATTTTGACGTTGTTTTCTATGCTATATTTAACAGCATCCTCCCAGAAAGTGCGCCCATGTACGTCTGGTATGATTATGAGTTTCTTTTCCATTACATTTGATGGTCAATTAATCTTCTTTCGCCAAGTCCTTTTTCATCATTCTCATAACCATATACGGTTATACTTGAATCTGTTGCAGGAACCCACATACCATCTTTGGCAGATGACTGGACACAATCAACACTAAATGCAACCTCTTCTATGTCGGTTAGGTTTCTATCATTCACGAAATCAATCACTGTTTGCACTAAAGTATAATGCAAATCACTAACATCCTTCTCAGTTGATACAGGGTTTTTAAGTTTTTCATCTTCATGCTCATAGACAATAAGGCCAAAGCGGTATTTTTCGCTTTTTGAAAGTCCCTTAAAAAGTTCGATACACTTTTTCAGTTCTTCAGAATCTGGCTGTTTTTCAATTTTTTTAGGAGTAATTGGTTTCCGTTTGCTTCTGAAATGTTCACGAACCGTTCTTGCTTCATTCAACCTTTTGTTGGTTGCTTCTTTCAACTCTTTGTAGTATTCTTTCAGAATTTTTCTGTGTTCTACATACGAATCGGTCTTTTCAAACCTTTCAGTTTCCTTATTAATCTTTTCATAAATAAGGTCTTCTTCTTTTGAGTTTGTTAACAGAAGGTCTACGTATTTTTCGCTTTCCATGTGAGTGATATTAAAGTTTGTGCAAAAATAGGGATTTTATTTGGAAAAACAAAAAAAATATGACACCCATTTTCGCGTTGTATGACTATTTATAAGAAAATAATGCTATCATAGAAATAACAAAATGAAAACAGGCGATACATACAACTTAATTGCTGACAATGACATAATTCCATGGTTAGATGATAGTGAGATTAAGTATAAATGGAACGGTGCATTACGTAATCTTTCTGACATGGAGCCAGAAGATTATGCAACGACAATTTTCAATGTAAACATTATCTCATCAATTACATCAACAACAAAAGAGGAAAATGAAATCGTCTTGTCTGTTGGAACGGACGCAACGGATAATGTATTTACAATCGTGGCAAGTGCTAGTAAGAACGTCACAAGCGACATTACATTAACAGTAAACTTTGCTGGAAAATCATATACGGTGGTTATTCCAAATGGAGAAAAAAGTGCAACAATGAAAACAACTGAAGAAGTTACACCAACAACACCTTCCATAGATTCTGCAAATATTAATCCGTCAACAGATGACACATATCAATATAACGTGGTTATTGAAGGCTCAACAGAAAGTTATACAGCATACTATGGCCCTTGGTTGGATTATAAGAAAGGGACTATCTCAACGGAAGAAATTGTGGCACTTGATATAGTAAACGTTACAAGTCAAGAGCAGGAAATTTCATTTACAATTCCAAAGAGAAATATACCGAATCCAACTGAAGAAGAATGGAAAGAGTTTCAATATTGCTTATTGTTGGCTCTTCCTTACAACGCATACGAAGGAAAACACTTTATCGTTAAAGATACTGTGTTTGGTATGGAGGCAGAATTGCAATATCAAGGTACTTTTGCATTAAGTGGAAAGGATTATGCTTTGTTAGCAAGTATTGCAGAAGGTACAGAGTACACGGCAAAATCAAATAGAGATGTTGTTTTGTCGTACAATATTTCGAGCAAATAGAAAATCCAGGTACAGGTATTAAAAATAACTATTATATAATGTTATTTAACCATTAAAGTACCATTACTTATTGTATAAGTTCTTAGCTATATAGTTAAACTTAAAAAAAGAAAAAATAAAACAAAAAAGAAAAAACAAAAAACAATGACAAAAGATATCGCATATCAAGTAAGGTATACAGGTGCTGGTTATCTTGATGATAAGTTGACACCAGTAGCGAACTTAAGTGAATTGAACAGTAAGTTTGATTCTACCGAATTGGTTAAAGGCATGTCTGTTACTGTTCTTGACGATGGCAATGGAAACATGGCTGATTTCGTTTGAAATGGTACACAGTGGGAAAAGAAAAACAATGAGGGACAAAGTTATGAGGCTGGTGAATTTATTAACATCAACAACAACGTGATTTCCGTCACTGGTATAACACCTAGTTCTTATGCTACGAAAAATGAGTTAAACGCCTTAACAACAAAGGTAAATCAAAAGGCAGACACATCTGCTATTACCAATTTTGTTACAAGTGGACAGGTTGAAACAATGATTGATAACGCTGTAAGTGGTCTCACACCTACAACCTATCAAGCAGGACAAAATATCAGTATTGAAAATAATGTAATTTCGGTTACAGGTATTTCAACTGAAGGACTTGCCACTAAAGATGAATTATCCGCTGCAACCGAGAACCTTGCGAGTAAAGATGATTTAGATGATGCAGTAGAGAATCTTGTTACCAAAGATGAACTTACTGCTGCAACTAAAGACCTAGCTACCAAAGAAGATTTGTCTGACGCAACAACTGGACTTGCAACTGAAAGTTATGTTATAGAAAAAATCAATGAAGCAGTTATCTCTGGTGTTACCTATCAAGCAGGTGAGAACATCAGTATTGTGGATAATGTGATTTCTGTAACTGGTATCTCCACAGACGGTTTTGCTACAAAGGATGAACTTACAGCAGCCACTGAGAATCTTGCAAGTAAAGAGGACGTTGAAGAAGCTGTTGAGAATCTTGCAACGAAAGATGAACTTACGGCAGCAACCGAAAACTTGGCAAGTAAAGAGGATGTAGAGGACGCAGTTGAAAATCTCGTAACTAAAGATGAATTAACCGCTGCTACCGAAAACCTTGCAACTAAACATGATTTAGATGATGCTATTGAAAATCTAGCAACCAAGGATGAATTGACTGCTGCTACAGAAAATCTTGCAAGTAAAGAAGATGTGGAAAATGCTGTAGAAAATCTTGTTTCTCAGGATGATTTGACAGCAGCCACTGAAAACTTAGCAACCAAAGATGAATTGGAAAGCGCAATATCTAGCGTAACATATGAGGCTGGTGAATATATCAACATCGAAAATAACGTGATTTCTGTAACTGGTATTTCAACAGAAGGACTTGCTACAAAAGACGAACTTACGGCAGCAACCGAAAATCTTGCTACTAAAGATGAACTTACCGCTGCCACAGCAAATCTTGCCACAAAAGAAGATGTTGAAGATGCAGTAGAAAATCTTGCTACTAAAGATGACTTGACAGCAGCTACCGAAAATCTTGCAAGCAAAGATGACGTAGAAGAAGCAGTTGAAAATCTTGCTACCAAAGACGAACTCACCGCTGCTACAGAAAACCTTGTAAATAAGGATGAATTAACAGCCGCGACAGAGAACTTAGCAAGTAAAGACGAACTTACTGCCGCTACTGAAAACTTAGCAACCAAAGATGAATTAACCGCTGCCACAGAAAATCTTGCAAGTAAGGACGATTTGACTGCTGCAACTGAGAACCTTGCAACAAAAGATGAACTTACCGCAGCCACAGAGAATCTTGTTAATGAAGATGAACTGGCAGAGGCAGTTGAAAATCTTGCTACTAAAGATGAACTTACAGCACAAACACAAGATTTTGTAACACATGATGAATTAATAAGTGAGATTGCAGACTTCGTTACATCTGATGATATGAACGATGCAATTTCAAGTGCTACATCTGGTTTGGCTACAGAAACTTATGTAATAGATAAAATCAACGAAGCAGTTATCTCTGGTGTAACATACGAGGCTGGTGAAAATATCAGTATCGTAAACAATGTCATATCAGTTACAGGTATTTCAACTGAAGGACTTGCCACCAAAGATGAACTTACAGCAGCCACGGAAAATCTTGCCACTAAGGATGAACTTACCGCTGCCACAGAGAACTTGGTAAGCCAGGAAGATTTGGATGATGCAGTAGAAAATCTCGTAAGTAAAGAAGAACTTACTGCTGCAACCGAGAACCTTGTTTCACAAGATGACTTGACCGCTGCAACCGAGAACCTTGCTACCAAGGATGAACTTACCGCTGCCACCGAGAACCTTGTTTCACAAGATGACTTGACAGCAGCAACTGAGAACCTTGCAACAAAAGATGAACTTACCGCAGCTACAGAGAATCTTGTAAGTCAGGATGATTTAACGGCTGCAACCGAGAACCTTGTTTCACAAGATGACTTAACTGCTGCCACCGAGAACTTAGCAAGTAAAGATGATGTCACAGCAGCTACAGAGAATCTTGTAACGAATGAAGAACTTACTGCTGCAACTGAAAACTTGGCAAGTAAAGATGATTTGACTGCTGCTACCGAGAATCTTGCAACTAAGGATGAACTTACAGCACAAACACAGGATTTCGTAACACATGATGAGTTGGTGATTGAAACATCAGATTTCATTACGGAGGATGATACAAAAGACCTTATCACCGAAGCAACTTCTGGGCTTGCAACCGAAAGTTATGTTATAGAAAAAATCAATGAAGCTGTTGTTTCAGGAATTTCTTATGAGGCTGGAGAAAACATCAGTATTGTTGATAATGTAATTTCCGTAACTGGTATTTCGACTGAGGGACTTGCCACCAAAGATGAATTGACTGCTGCTACCGAGAATCTTGTAAGTCAGGATGCTTTAGATGAAGCACTTGAAAATCTTGTTTCACAAGACGATTTAACCGCTGCTACTGAAAATCTTGCAACCAAAGAAGAGGTAGAAGAAGCAGTAGAGAATCTTGCTACAAAAGATGAACTCACCGCTGCCACGGAAAACCTTGCTACTAAGGACGAACTTACTGCCGCCACAGAAAGCCTTGCAACTAAGGATGAACTCACGGCTGCTACAGAGAACTTGGTAAATCAATCTGAATTGGAAGATGCCATAACATCAGCCACAGAAAATCTTGTAAGTCAGGATGACCTAACAAGTGCAATTGAAGATTTGGCTACTAAGGACGAATTGACTGCTGCAACTGAGAACTTAGTAACAAAACAAGAACTTTCAGAAGCAGTATCCAGTGTGACATATGAGGCTGGTAACAACATTAGTATTGAAAACAATGTGATTTCAGTCACAGGTATTTCAACAGAAGGACTTGCGACTAAAGACGAACTCACAGCAGCCACAGAAAATTTGGCAACAAAAGATGAGTTGACAGCAGCTACAGAGAACTTGGTAAATCAAGATGATTTGTCTTCTGCAACAGAAAACCTTGCTACCAAGGACGAACTAACAGCAGCTACCGAAAATCTTGTTTCTCAGGATGATTTAACCGCTGCTACAGAGAACCTTGTTTCACAAGATGACTTAACTGCTGCCACCGAAAATCTTGCAAGTAAAGATGATGTAGAAGAAGCAGTTGAAAATCTTGCTACCAAGGATGAACTTACGGCAGCAACCGAAAACTTGGCAACAAAAGATGAACTTGCAGAAGCCGTTTCTAGTGTAACGTATGAAGCAGGACAAAACATCAGTATTGAAAATAACGTGATTTCAGTCACAGGTATTTCAACTGAAGGACTTGCAACTAAGGATGAACTCACGGCTGCAACAGCAAATCTCGCAACCAAAGATGAATTGACTGCTGCTACTGAAAACTTGGTAAATCAAACTGACTTGGAAAATGCTATAACTTCTGCTACAGAAAATCTTGTTTCACAAGATGATTTGACAGCTGCTACAGAAAACTTAGCAACCAAAGATGAACTTACTGCTGCAACCGAAAACCTTGCTACCAAGGATGAGTTAACAGCAGCAACTGAAAACTTGGTAAGTCAAGATGATTTAACCGCAGCTACAGAGGTTTTAGCCACTAAGGATGAACTTACTGCTGCTACACAAGATGTTGTAACAGAAGAAGATTTCAATAACGCAATCACAAGCATTACTTCATCAACAGAGGAAGCATTATTAGGCAAATCAGATACTGGACATACACATGATGACAGATATTATACCGAAAGTGAAGTTGATGAATTATTAGAAGGTAAGTCAGATACAGGACACACACATACAGCATATAGTGGTGGAACTAATATTGACATTACTGACTATGTGGTTAGTGTTACTGGCATCACTGATAGCGTTCTAACAAGAGAGTTGACCACACAAGTTACCGTTGGTTACGTTGAAAGTGGTACAACATTCCCAGTTGGTACATCAATTGAATCTATCATTCGTGCAATCTTCGTTAACCAAACACCAAGTATGGCGTTGGTTGTTGGACTTGACACATCTGACAGTTCTGATTTGACAAGTTATGCACCAGTTGTAACAGTTAATGGAACACAGCAAACTTGGCAAGGTACACCACTCACCTTCATGGTAGAAGATGGTATGCAATATACAGTTAGTGTAAGTGATGTTGCAGGTTATCAAACACCACAAGAAGTGTCTGGTACATCATCAGCACAAGAAGGTACAAGAAATGTTTCGCTAACTTATACCAAACGTTTAACTGTTAATTACCTTTCTAACAAAGCAGATTGGAACCAGTTAATGGATTGGATGGATGAACACATAGTGGATGAAGACCCTGTTGGCGGTAGATACCCTACACACTTCACAAATCAGATAGTTTCCTCTTGGACAGAGAGCCAACTTAATGTAGGTTCAACACTAATTATATCAGGAACACAAGCAGAAGACGTGAATGTGTTATCTGTTGTTGTACCATCTGGTTATGCGATTACAAGTGTTATAGATAATGATATGCAACAGGAAATTTTGAACAAGTTCTATGTACAAAGTATAAGCGTAAATGTTAATAATACAAATTACACTAAGATTTATACAAGAACGATAGAGGGTGGATTTAGTTCATTTAGTTACTCATTCACAATTGTTTCTGAATAATATTTCTAAAGTTTAATATACAAAAATGGCAAGTTACAATTATACAGCGGACACAGATTACCAAGCCCTAAACAAAACCTTTAAGCGTGTTGAAAGTACACAGTTGATGGATGCGACTAGTATGTTTAATTCATACACTGATGCTGTGAAATATGCTAAAGGAAACAGAAGGGACCCTGATGAAAGAAGGTTTTACAAAGCGTCTTATGTTGGCCAAATCATTACCGTTTATGAAAACGGCGACATTACTCAATACAAGATTAATGAGTCTAGGGACCTTGAACGCTTGATACCAATCGAAGCAATTAAAGTAAATGGTCAAGAAGTTGAAACTGATGTTGATGCCTCCGTAGATTTGACAATTCCAGAGTATGTCGGTGGCGCAGGTGTTGAAATCGGAACCAGCGGTAGCACAAAACAAATTGACATTATGAAAATTGATTGCGGACAATATTAAAGGTAAATCATTTTAGGGAAAAATGTGGTTAATTTTTACAAAGTTAGCCACATTTTTTCTTTATAATGCAAGCATGATTATTTATATTATAATCAAATACCCGCGTAGTTCAATGGTTAGAACAATGGTCTTCAAAACCATTAGATATGGGTTCGAGTCCTATCGCGGGTGCAAATATTATGGCAGAGACAAAATACACACCAGAACAAATCGAATCCTACAATAGAAGGGCCGATATTGTATATAAGGAAATAAATACAGAGAATGAAACGTTTCCAGATGGTTCAACCGTGTTGGAACAATGTGTTTTACATTTTCGTAGAAATAGGTTTTCTTACAAACACATACAAGAAAAACTTGGTATGTTACCAAAATCAATGATTAGAGAAATCCTATTAAAATATGACCCAGAATTAATTGATATAGATACGAATTATCATAAAATACCAGACAATTATCACAAAGACTATGACTGAGATTGGGAAGAATTCAAAAAGAACAGAGATTGGAGAATCTAATGATTTGATTACAGAACAAGTTTGTAAAGAACTTGGTTTTGTTGATGCTGCCTTGATGATTCGTGAAAATATATTTTTCTACCAACATCCAGACGGCACGGTGCATCTTGCATACGCCGAGTTTGATATTGGGAAACCAATCAGGAAGATATCGGATATGAAAAGAATCTACAAATGTATAACTGGCAAAGAAATGTAATTTGCCAGTTTAATTTTTTTTATATACCTTTGCGTTTGGATATAAAAGACAATAATGCTAATACCAGAATTTCAAAGGTTACAAGATTTGCTTGCAAGTTTTTTGGGACAACCCAAAAATCCTGTTAGTGATGGTTGTTTACAATTGCAATTTCCTTGCCCTAAATGCGTTGAAGAAAAGGGTAAAGGAGAAGTTGCAAAGTACAACCTTGAAGTTACATTAAGTAAGTCTTTATATTCAAGAGGTGGTCTTTTCAAATGTTGGTCTTGTTGTAGTGTTGATGATGAAATGCAGGGAAGCGTATATAAACTTATACGAAAATACGGCACTACAGACATATTGAAAGAGTATCAACAAACTGTCAATGAAATTAGAAACAGTGGTTTATATAAACTACCAGAATATCAGAGCATTCTTGGTGAAAATGAAAATGACTTTTGTTTAGTATTGCCGTCCAGTTTCACACCAATAAAGAACGTGGATAGAATAAAAAAGCAAGCCAAAGAATATCTTGAAAAAAGGCATATAGACCAGGGTATAATTGATAAGTTTGGTATTGGTTATACACAGTGGGAAGAAATTAAACCATCATATAGAAATAGAATAGTAGTACCCTCGTATGATGCTGGTGGTAATTTGAATTTTTGGGTTGGACGTGATTATACGGAAAACCCGAAAAGAACAAAATATCGAAATTGCGATGGTGTGAAAAAATCAGATATTGTTTATCTTGAAAGCAAGAT
>Ga0310695_10013964_pt1 | contig 10943 bp, 6 predicted proteins | sample RumenRJG_04DNA_FD_203882 | JGI IMG/M metagenome (GOLD analysis project Ga0310695, IMG submission 203882) | Bovine rumen microbial communities from Lethbridge, Alberta, Canada - RJG_04 (v2) (version 2) | ecosystem: Host-associated > Mammals > Digestive system > Stomach > Rumen | place: Canada... | reverse complement strand
CCCTCTACGGGTGCCAAGCTGATGGACGTCGAGCCCAACATCCCTGTGGGTATCATGGAAAACTACGAATACATCGAGCAGCACATCACGCTCATCGAAGACTTCACCCTCTTCCTTTATAACGACGGTCTGTATGAGACGGAGAACATCCATCACGAGCCTTACGGTCAGAAGCGTATGCTCACCCGCCTCCAGGCCAGTTCCCGCCATACCACTGATCCAAAAAAATTGCTCTCCACGATGCAAGAAGCAGTGGAGAGCCATAGGGGATCAGCCGTTCAGCATGATGATCTGCTGATGCTGACTATACGAATGGTCTGATCATGGATACCAGACCACAGTGGGATCTTTTTTCACCCAATCGACGAACTTCGGATATTTCACTTTGATACTCTCCTGCTCATCAGGCCATACAAAGTCGGTGGTCACCAGGATCTTACAAGCGGAATCTCCTGTCTTGGCATAAAGTTCATGCCAGTTGCCGTCTTTCTTCACCTCGATCTTAACATCCTTCACCGATTTGAAACTACCAGTAATAGAGAATTTCACGGGAGGCACATTGTCTTTGTGCTTGCCAACTTTGGAATTGGTATTTACCATGACCTTATCTTCGACACCAAATAGTTTGTGAACCTCTAATTTGTCATATTCACCATTGATGGCAATAGGCAACTCTGCACCAGCAGCCTGCAGCACGCAGTCAGCACCTGTTTTGGTCAGCTTCACATCAAGCACGATGTCATTAAAGTCGAAGTCAGTATTATCTGAAGCACTCAGATCCTCAGCAATGACACGCCATGTGGGATTTTCCTTTTCAGGAATTACCAACTCAGGGAAGCCATCTTCCACATTCTTATGCACAGCAATCATCACATCGTTGCAGTCCTGGTCGCACTTCTCTGCGGTGGTAGAGGTACGGTCTTCGATACCTACCATATAAGCATTAACCAAATTAGATTTCTCATTCTTACTGTCGAGCACAGCAAAGAAGAACTGCTCATCCTTGTTCAAGAAGCGATTGGTATAGACTTTTTGATCTCCATTCTCTGGATTCCTCACATAGAAACCCACTCTGTAGCCTTTAGGCACATCAACGGTTTTGTCGGGATTAACTATTTTCTCATCGTTTGAGCCGTCCCTTAGCGTAAACATCCTGGCATGCACCCACTTTGCATTATATTTTTCTGCATCCCAGATGGTATGATAGCCATCCCATGGTTTGGGGTTCTTCCACTGATCTTCTGAGGGGGGATCAGACTTATTATATTGGATGTATTTGTAGGATGTAAAGTCCGATTGGAAGTCACCAACCAGTTTCACCTCCTTACGGTCAGCATAAGTCTCTGTATCCGGATTGTAATAGTAATAACCTATCTCAATCTTCTGGTCCGTATAGCCGAAAACAATGTCAAAGCGGAACGGACCTCTGGACACAAACTCAAAGTTCTTGATACTCGCACCAACTTTTTGACCCTCAGGCAGACTGTCGAGTGCCTCTTTGAAAAAAGCCTGCGTGTATTCTTTGGGGTAATTATCCGAAAGATAATAGCCCTGTTCTGATCCACGCGTGGCAGCACTTGTCGCAACGACAGAAGCACTGAAACCCCAGTCCTGATTAGGACTGATCGTGCCACCTACATACGACTTGAACGCTTGATCATACGTCTCCTCGGGCGTCGGTGTCGGCGTCGGTGGCGTTGGCGTCGGTGTCGGAGGATTGTAGGGATCCGAGTTCTTAGAACAGCCGGCGATCACCAGCGCAAAGATGGCCGTAGCCATCAAAGTTGATAAAAGTTTTCTCATAATGATTTGATATTTAAGTGATTAAACTTGTTACTCTTCATCTTCAGGTGTCAACCGCATCGACGAGCCCGCATGTTGATTTTTAGCAGCCTCATCTTCCCGTTTCTTCTCATCCGCAGCCTTCTGATCGGCAATCCACTTGTTGTGGGCATCCTCAATCTCCTTCAGTTTCTCGTCATGAAGTTCGTCACGCTTCTTGATCCACATCTCATTCGTCTCATCCACGCCCTTCTTCAGATTATCCATATCCTCAGGTTTCTCGTCTATGCCCAAAGCCGCGAACTGGGCATCAGCTTCCATTCTGGCCCTCTCCATGTCTTTCTTACACATATCGTAGAACAAATCCACACTCTGTTTCAACACATCATAGCGATCGTCGTTCACCTCAGGCATCTTCAGTCTCAGCAAATGCACTTCCTGTTCGCCGCTACCGTCTCCCGGATCCACCGTTTCCTTCTGAATCTCCTGAATAAACTCCTTATGAAACTGAAAAACAGCTTTTGCGATATCCCTCAGATCATCCTGAAACTTCGGCACGACATAAAGCGAATAGTCATCACCTTCCTTCTTACCGGCATACGCCACATCTTCCAAGTTCTTTACTTCATCCTCTATGGGAACCTGTATGGGCAGTAGCGAGGCTTCCTCGGCTTTCACACAGAGATTCAGATAGCGGTAGTTCAAAGCAGCAACATAGCCTTTCAACTGTTCTGACAGCTGCCCAAACTGATTGATAATAGCTCTTTTCATATCCTAATTCTATTTTTACCTTTTTACTTTTTTTACCTTTTCACTCATCACTCTCCATCCTTGGGAGCATCCTCGGTCTTCAGCTTCGCACTCAGGCTACCACCGCCGCCACCGCCGCCGACGCCCATGCCGTCTGAGATATTAGGCGACTTGAACGAAGATTTTGCCTCCAGATTGTCGATGGCTGCCTTGGGCGCTTTCAATTCACCCTTCACCTCAGTCTTGTCATTGATGGTCGTAGCACCATAGACCTGAGTCTTGCTACCACCCACAGAGGCATTGCCACCGTCGAGCTGTACCACAGCCTTGCCGTCGCCCTGCTGGATCTCCAGCGTCTTGTCGGCAAAGGCACCGATCTCCTCGCTGACAGCCTGGATCTTCTTACTCTTGATATCGTTCGACTTCGAGCCGACATACATCTTCTCTGATACGAGGGTCATCGTGCTGCCTGCAGCCAGTGCAGAGTCGGTGAGCTTCTCCTTATCGACATCCATCGACTTCACGGCCACTGCCTTCGCATTCAGGCTGATGCTACCTGTAGCCTTGCCTTCTGTATCGGCTGCCAGCATACCCATCTTCTCCGAACGCATCTCGATCTTACTGCCCTGAGTCAATGTCTTAGGCTTCAGTTCACCGTCAGCTACCTCATAGTCGAGCGTCTCCACGGCCACGGTCTTCGAACGGATGATTACATCACCTTCAGCCGTATATTCACCCTGGGTCACCTTACCCTGATCATCACGAGTGATGTCCTTCGGATTCGTTGTAGCCATCTCAATGGTCTTGGCGGTGATACTCACCTTGCCGCCAGCAGCCAGGCCTTTCTCCGTATAGGCATCATCCTTCTTCTGGTAGTCCATCGCTTCAATAGAAATGTTCTGCGATGAGATGTTCACATGCCCAGTGGCAGTAACCTCACTACCGTCGGCATTCGGATTAGCTGTTGTGATCAACACATTCTGCGATGCCACGCTGAATGTGCTATCCTCCACAAGGGTTCCGTCAGCCTGATTCATACCGACAGCCATCTGAGGCGTCCAGACATTGATACCGGCACCTTCGTTCTTACGTAGGTTACCGTCACCATCTACCGTTGTCAGATTGATGCTTTCAGCATTCAGCGACAGCTGAGCACCTGTGGTATTATTATTGAAGTCATCACCCGACTTGATGGCATCCTTCTCAGCTTCCAAGGCGGTAATCTGACGGTTCAGCTCTGCCTGCTGCGACACACCGTGAATGAAGTTGATGGTCAGGCGGTACAAGGCAGGAATGATATTCTCCACACTTGCACGATCCCTTTCTATGTCCACCAGATTCACACGGGTGTTCATAAAGCCATCATTCTTCTCCTCCTCGTCGTCCATGAGATCCTTCAGGTCTTTGAAGAACTGCTCAATGTCAGACTTCTGCTGATCTGTAACACTCTTCAAGTCGCTCTTCTTCTGTTTCAAGGCAGCTACATTAGCCTCAATAGCGGCCTTACGCAATTCACTGGAGACCGAAGCGTCAATATCCAATACCTGATCGGCATGGATGGAGATACCACTACCGCCCGGCACAGCTATAGACTGGGAGAAGGCATCCGTAGCATCATTGCTCTGAAGCACTACCGAACGAGCCTGTGTCAGTACGGCGGAATGGGGATAGACTACTGCCTCCTGACCGTCGATACCGGGATCGACCGCCGTTTGCTGAATCACGGGAGCACGGTTAATAATAGTACCCGCCTCACCAACGCCTTCCACATTCACCTCCGTACCTCGGATGATAACCTTACTACCACCTTTCAGGTCACCACTCTTATCCACATGACCGATGATAATTTCTGGTGCCGAGAGCACGATACGATGCTCGTCACAAATATACTTACCATTATCCAGACGGTCAAAGATTTCAGTCTTCATCTGCTGAACGGCCTCTTTCTGTTTATGAATCTCTGCGAGATCCTTCTCCACGCTGCTCTGGAAGTCATTCAGAATCTGCTTCCAATCATCAAATATATAACCCATAATCTTTCTCCTTATAAAATTAACCTAACATTGCGTTTCTAACTCTAGTGGCAGGCCCATTGCCTTGAGGGTCATTGGGATTTCCGCTTTCACTATTCACGCCACCCACGTTGGCACGATAGATATTCTTATCAAGAACCATCGTACCATCGGATGTTCCAAAGAGAATCTCGCCTTTCTTGCTGGAGCCATATGTCCAATCATCCAAAGCGTTCACAATGCCTTTAATGTCGAAACAGCTCTTTAATGGATCGAGAATGGCATCGCCAACCGCAGAACCGACCTTCGACAAGGTGGATTTATCATCCTTCTTCTTGAGAGTCTGAATGCTCTTGACATACTTTCCCCAATCATCATCAGAGCAGTCGTAAGCAGGCTCATTGAAAACTGTTGGTTGGGTCAGCAATCCACCACCTTCCATGGCAGAACGTTCAAACTTATACTTATTCACCAAGGCGATGAAGATCTTTCTGTAAGCTTGCTTCTTTTCATCATCCTGAGGGCTATATGCAGTTGTGAATTTCTTATAATTATCATTGTCCTTAAGTGATTTTAGCAGGCAGTTATCAGGCAGATTGTCCATTGTCAGCACGGCTTTCAGATCTTTATATTTATCAGCAGCTGTTATGAGCTGGAAATCCTTCAGATCACCAATCTTTTTAGCAAGTTTTTCCACCGCTTTAACAATATCATTCTTGCAGAGTTTCTGCTGGCCAATAGCGTCTTTCCATCTTTTTTGCCTGAAAGCCGGCTCATCCATCTTTGCCCATGCCACCTGACCCAGTGCAGGGAGGAATTTTCTTATGATATTAATATCAACGTCATCATCTTCCTTCACATCCCTATACAAGCCCTCAAATGCCATAAGTGTCTTCGCATCCTGAGTAGGATCATTCCATAGAGCCGTGATAACATCGTCCAACCCCTTGCATTGTGCCGCACCATTATCTTTACAATTGTTGATTAATGTTGCCAGACGATTTTTATACGTTAAGGCAGCATTGTAAAGAAACCGTTGGCTTTCATAATTCTGGCTAACAAGGCCTTTCACCATCTCAAATGACTCTACACAGAGCATCGTCTTTGAATCGTCCTCAGATTTCAACCCTTTAAAGCAGTCCTTGTAGGCTTCAATCGGATAACCTGTCTTTTTACCGCCAGCTTCCAACATCAGATAGCGACCAGCTGATATCTGTATCTTACCCTCCACAGGCTTAAAGAATACCTCACAGAGATGGCGGAGCAGCGAGAGGTCAGTGATATTAACCAACATCGAGGCAACCTTTGAGGTGACCGTCTCTGTGATCGTTGACGCGATGGATACAAGATTGATATCCTCACCATCCATCAGGAACTTCTGCTTGATGTTCTTACCTGAAGTCAGTGTAAGGTTACCACCAGCCTCAATCGATACATTCTTACCCTTGATCTTGATATCACCGTTCGGCGCATTGAGGGTTATGCCTGTGAAAGCATTGATCTTCACATCACCCCAAGGCGATTTGATAGTGATATTACGATCGTTGGTGCATCCCTTAATACTCCAGAAACCATATTTATCACCCATCTCAATACTACCCTCCAAGCTTTTATTTGCTTTAAAATCTCCGAAGGAAAAAGTTGGGAAGAAACCTTGAAGCATCTTCGTACCTGGGTTAAAAGATGCCAACAAGGCAGCCAGGCCTGCACCGTAGCCATCACCCATTTTGATGGACTGTCCACCCGGCGTCTTATACACGATGTCATTGGTCTGCAAAGCAACAGGGGTCTTCGGTTCTACGGCACCCACCACATAAGGACGTTCGACATTACCACTCACAAAGTCAACTAACACAAGTTCATCTTTATAGTGTTTACCATGAACACCATTGCCAGAAGTAGCTGCCGTACTAGTATAAATGAGCCACGGTGATGGAATTGATTCGTCAGAATCAGACTGTTGCCAGTCAAATTTGACACGTACACGATTGCATCTCTTGGGGTCATCAACATCCACCACCTTAGCCAACTGTGCACCAGAGCGTCTGACATGTCCTTCGGGTATTACCTGAGGATAATATGTCGTATCAGTCACTGCAGTATCATTGGGGTTATCTTTCACTCGATTCTGAGGGATAGCTGTAACCTTATAGACTACCTTTTTTGTATCAACCACATGCTCGAAGTATTCATTATTCACAATCTTCATTTTTTGCGGCTGATAGCCCTCCACCTGAACAACCAGATATTTCTGGTTGTCATACGTCAAAATCTGACCCAGTTTGATGTTCGGGTAAGTGGTATCAAAATCAAACACAATGGCGTTTCGTCCTGAGCAGACCTCTTTCTTCACAATTTTGGCATAATTTTCAAGATTCAGGATAGGCGTGATCTCCGAGAAGAGGTTCAATTGATTCTTATCGCTATTGTACTGTGCGTCAAGAAACACCACATTATCCTTTTTCTTGTCTTTAAAATATGTCTGATCGTAGGCATCATTCAGATCATCACTATTTTTCTTTGCCATCAAATAAGCAATAGTGTCATCAACGCCCTGATCTACGAGAAACGACCAAATGGTTTTGTCGTTACCCAATAAGGCTGCGAGCTTCTTCATGACATAGACATCACCGCCTATGTCTGTATTACCCAGACTGTTAATCTGATTTCTGACAATGTCATAATCCGTTTTCTTAATAGGATTATCCAAAATCTGCTTATCGATGGGAGCCTCTGAGTTAAATATACCTACCTTTTTCTGCTCAGGCAGATTATTGGTCAGATCTTCATAGGTGACAGTATCAACTTTATCCATGCAACCATCAGGTGCACTTCCGCCCGCATAGCCGATATTCAGTTTACCATCCTCATAATACATGAATTCTCCCCAACGGTTGGTGGTACGCTTCAGGAAATCATAGAAACTCTCATTATACTGCACCAGATAGGGGAACAAATGCTCGGCACCATTCTTTTTGATATGCTTCATATTGTCGGTCACCACAGACACATTCGATGAGCTGTCATAAGGCAGCAGATAATTAGAGATCTCCTTAGCCAGGATATCAGAACCCAGCTTCTTACCAACAAATGTGCGACAATACTCCGACTGTGTCAACAAATAGTCAGGGCTGAATATCCTGAACGTGACATACATCGCATCCGATTTATACACAGGTATGATCTCATGAATATAGTAGTCATTGCAGACAACTTCGCCTTCACACCTCAAGACCACCTTCTTATTAATAAACGAAGCCTCCAATACATCCTTTTTTACCTTGGCGATATAGGTTACATCACCATCGACGTCTCCCGTATCCTCTGATCCCGGTGCCATCTGAACCTCTACAAGGATCTCGTTCGGGCTATACATCTTCTTAACAAAACGGACGTTCAGGATATTCAGTGCAAATTGCAAGTTACCATTGCCTTTTTCCTCCTTTGTTTCAGTAGTATCCAATCCTGTCGAAACAACAGTCCTTTTCTTCCAATCCACCTTATAATAGCAATGGCCTTCCCTGTGGGATGAGCCCGTAGTCATTAAAATTCTGTCTTTTTCCTTATCTTTGCCAAATTTGTCCTTTGTTCCAGTCACATCGACAATTTCCAATGATAAAAGACCTTTCTGTTTTTCATCTATTGCTGCCTTTATTTTTTCCTCTATTGCTGCCTTTGTTTTTTCATCTAATGCTGAAAATTTATCAAATGCTGCCTGTAATTTATCCTTCAATTCTGCCATATCTTTAATATTTTAATGGATGAATACACTTGTTAAATCATTCTGTCTTTCTCTGCCCATATAGATGGTTGAGCGTACCAACAGCTTCACTTCAAGCATCATCTGCTTGTCAACGCCTGCATCATCCTGCAGACTGCTGTATCGCTCTTCCAGGCTCACCACGTAACCGTTCACCACCATACCGTCTTCATAATCCTTCAGACGCTGGTTGGCATCATAGGTCACGTTAAACAGGATCGAATAGTCATAGTGTCCGTTCAAGGCCAGACGACGGTAAAGTTCTCTGGCATGCAACGGAGAATTGACACGGATCGTAAAACTAAGGATGACGGGCTTTGAAGCACCATATACATCACTGGAATTGTTACGCATGCGTTCACACTCGTATGAGAAATTCTGGATAACCAGACAGTTCTCCTTCAGCACATTTCTGGGATTATCCAGGAAGTTCTCCCGGAACAATACCGCTTTCAGTTCATTAGATAGTGTTGCCATAACCTTAATAATTATATATGCTGGAATACTACATCATCAACGGTGATCGTCTCTGCCTCGATGGCGAGCTTCAGAGTGCGCCGACGCGAGGTGTTGATATCATAATTCTCAGAGAGCGAGAAGCACTTGGCATCCTCGAAATAGATGATCTGGGCGTCTTTCTCATCCAACTTTGCCTCTGCGGCCAGGCTGATGACAATACGGCCGCTTTGCACACCCTGCTTGTCGTACCAGTCAAACAGGTTCAAGTCGTTCTTACCTGGAGCGATAACCTCCAATTCCAATCTTTCACAACGGGCCATCCCCTCGGGACGGTATGAGTTGTAGGGGCGATTGAATACAAAACGGCAATCAGACACCAAATAACTTTTGGAGTAACGGCCGATGTTGTTGTCGCCAAATTCAAGTGCTGCTAATAATGCCATACTTATCTAATTTTAAAAGTTTTGTGCAAAAGTACATTCAAATAAGGCTGCATACAAGCAATAACCTCTTTTTTTTCTCAACTTGTTGCGACAAAGGAGCCTTGCTACGACAAACCCACCCGATCAGCTGTCGTGCTGTCGCGCCTCCAGGGTCTGCGTGATATGTTGCTCACGGTGACAGATGCGCACCTCGATGCCAAATTTCTCGTGGATATGCTCTGCCAAGTGTTGGGCGGAATAGACGCTGCGATGCTGACCGCCGGTGCAACCGAAACAGAACATCAGCGAGGTGAAACCACGCTGGATATAACGGCGCACATGGGCATCAGCCAACTTATACACGGAGTCGAGGAACGTCAGGATCTCGCCATCATCCTCCAAGAAACGGATCACCGGCTCGTCAAGTCCCGTCAGCTGCTTATAAGGCTCATAACGACCGGGGTTGTGGGTACTACGACAGTCGAACACATAGCCGCCACCGTTGCCGCTCTCATCCTCAGGGATACCCTTGGTATACGAGAAGCTGAACACACGCACCACCAGCGGTCCCTGTGCATCATATTTAGAGAAGGTGGCAGGTCCGTCCTGCGGGTGGGTCTTATAAGGGTTCAGGTCGGTGGTCTTGTAGCCGTCGGAGCGACTGCCCGTGGTCTCAATCTGGGCATACTGCGGCAACTCGGTCAGCTGGCGGAGCACCTCTATCAGATAGGGATAGTGGAACTGTGACGAGCTGGCCAGCAACTCCCGCAGGTTATGGATGGCGGGGGGTATCGACTCGATGAAGTGCTTCTTCTGCTCGTAATAGCCACGGAAGCCGTAGGCGCCCAGCACCTGCAGGGTGCGGAACAGCACGAACAGCGACAGGCGGGCAGCGAAATGGCGGGCTGAAGGCACCTCGGTGTAATTCTTCAGCGAGTTGTAATACTCATACACGAGCTCACGCCTCAGTTTATGGGGATATCTGGCTGAGGCCTGCCAGAGGAAGGAAGCCAGGTCGTAGTAATATGGGCCTTTCCTGCCCCCCTGATAGTCGATGAAATAAGGATTGCCTGATTGGTCGAGCATCACGTTGCGTGCCTGGAAGTCACGGTAGAGGAAGCTCTCCACCTCAGGCACGGGATTGTCCGTGTCCGTCGTCAGATCCTTGGCAAACAGCCGGAAGTCGGCCTCCAGCTTCAGCTCATGGAAGTCGAGCTCCGTGGCTTTCAGGAAACAGTATTTGAAGTAGTTCAGGTCGAAGAGCACACTATCCACATTAAACTCCGCCTGCGGATAACAGTTGGAGAAGTCGAGTCCACGGGCACCACGGATCTGGATGTTCGGCAACTCACGGATGGTCTTGCGCAGCAGTTCCTGCTCCTTCAGCGTGTAACGGCCACCGGCCTCACGGCCACCGCGCACGGCATCAAACAGCGACATGGAACCGAGGTCGGTCTGCAGGTAGCGCAGCTGGTCGTCACTGGCAGCCAGTATCTGCGGCACGGGCAGCTTGCGGCGGTTGAAATGCTCTGTCAGATAAAGGAATGCGTGGTTTTCATCACGGCTGGTGCCGATCACGCCGATCACCGTCTGCCCCTCCTGATCTGTCAGTCTGAAATAGGAACGGTTACTACCCGCCCCTGTCAACTGATGGACGTGGGCAGGCTCTGCCCCCTTCCATTGCTTATAGAGATCAATCAGCTTCTTCATATTTGGGTACAAAGATAAGAAATTAATTCTAAAACAACAAATAAAAAA
>Ga0310695_10013963_pt1 | contig 10944 bp, 9 predicted proteins | sample RumenRJG_04DNA_FD_203882 | JGI IMG/M metagenome (GOLD analysis project Ga0310695, IMG submission 203882) | Bovine rumen microbial communities from Lethbridge, Alberta, Canada - RJG_04 (v2) (version 2) | ecosystem: Host-associated > Mammals > Digestive system > Stomach > Rumen | place: Canada... | reverse complement strand
GGCTTTTGGCAACTCGATGGGGGACAGCGGCATGCTGGAATATACCCTTCAAGATAACCAATATCCAAGTGAATCCTTCTTTGTTCTCTGCGATGATACCGAGCGTGAACTGGGCAATAAGGAAAAGGCTGACAAGCTGAAGGCCTTTGCGGATAAGCGTGGTTGGAATACCATTTCCATGCGTGATGAATTCAAGACGATTTATGGTGATAATGTTGTAAGAACAAAGTAAGCAACTCATTATCGGTGAACATATCGCAGGGCGAGTGCTCTGCGATATTTTACTGTGTAAAAAATCAACGTTTAGCTTTATTTTGGGGCAGAAATGTGTTAATATGTAAACAATGTTTTTCTTAAATGCACATATTTCATTCTATAAGTGAGGTAAGCCATATGGTTAATAACAAAATGTATGAATTGGGCACCAAGAAATCGACTATCCGCACGATTTTTGAATTTGGCAGAAAACGGGCAGCTGAAGTAGGTGAAGAAAATGTCTACGATTTCAGTCTGGGCAATCCCAATGTACCCACGCCGGACTTTATCAAAGATGCGGCCATAGATATCCTGAATAATATGGAGCCTGCGGCCATTCATGGCTATACGGTGGCACCGGGCAATCCGCAGGTGCGCAAGGCGTTGGCTGACAGTATCAACAGCCGGTTTGGCATGAATATTACGGAGAAAAATCTGTTTATGACGGCAGGTGCAGCCGCATCCATTACCATTTGTTTCAAGGCCCTGTCCCAGCCGGAAGACGAATACATCACCTTTGCGCCATTCTTCCCGGAATATCGGGCTTTTGTAGAATCCGTTGGCGGTAAGCTGGTGGTCGTGCCTGCGCAGCCGGAGGACTGGCAGATTGACTTTGCAGCCTTTGAAAAACTTGTGACCAATCATACCAAAGCTGTTATCGTCAATAGCCCCAATAATCCCAGCGGTGCGGTGTATTCGGAAACAACGATCAAGAAGCTGGCGGAAATCCTGCAGGCCAAGGAAAAAGAATACAATCATCCCATCTTTATCATCGCCGATGAACCCTATCGGGAAATCGCCTTTGAAGGGTATACGGTACCCTATATTCCGAAATACTACGCCAATACATTGGTCTGCTATTCCTACAGTAAATCCTTCTCCCTGCCCGGCGAACGTATCGGTTATATCGTCGTGCCGGACAGCGTGGCGAATTTTGAAAAAGTCTATGGTGCTGTTGCCGGTGCCGCCCGCGTGCTGACCCATGTGAATGCGCCTTCTCTCTGGCAGTTGGTGGTGGGCCGTTGCGCCGATAAGCCTTCCGATATCAGTACCTATGTCAAAAATGGTCAGCTCCTTTATCAGGGGCTTATTGATGCCGGCTTTGACTGTGTAAAGCCGCAGGGCGCGTTCTATCTGTTCCCCAAGTGTCTTGAAGAAGATGATTATGCGTTCTGCAAAAGGGCACAGAAATATGACCTGTTGCTGGTGCCGGGCACAGATTTCGGCTGTCCGGGATATTTCCGCGCTGCCTATTGCATAAAAACGGAAACCATTGAAAAATCCCTGCCCTTGTTCAAAAAATTAGCGGCAGAGTATAAATAATTGCGGAAAACGTCATCCCTGTGGTGGCGTTTTTTTTAAGTATACAGTGATTAACTATTGCGAAAATTAACATATTAGTGTAGAATGAAATTAGAGAATTAAGAGGGAGATGAAACCGTCAGACAACAGCGGTTTCAGGTGGAGCTGGAATCGATAAGATAAGAAGTCAGGTAGTCGCTGAGAAAGTGAGGGATTACTTTGGAGAATTTTTATCGATGGCTGTTGTCAACTTCCTGGGCAGAGCGATTGAGGGCCTATGCGTATATCGAGAAAGATTTGCGCCATCAGAAACGCTGGGTAATGAATGAGGACAAGTGGGAGGATATGAAGATGCTCGTCGGGCAGATTTTGTCCATTCACTTCAAGAAATACCCAGCTAAAGATGTCAAGGATTTTTCTAATCGGATATCCAGGCTGTATCAGTTGTTGTTGTCGCCCATGTCCGAGGAAAAAAGCCGCAACCATGCGATCAGCAAGAGCTTGTTGATGGACATTTATGATGAAGACGATATCGCTGCTCGTCAGGCGATACAGGCATTCTTTCATCAGAAACGTTGTCAGGAAAATCATTCGGTATTGGATAACCTTTTCCGGTGCTATGAATATATGATGGAACAGGCAATGACGCGTTATTTGGCTATAATGGCATAAGGATAGCACCTCACAGGGGAAGCTTGTGAGGTGCTATTTTTTGATTTTTTTTGCTTTTTAGCAGGAAAAATTTTTCTGCTTAGAACGATACGGGAGAGAAAAATGCGGGGAAAAGTCAAGACTGGTGCTAAAAAATTTACCATGCTATACTGTCGTAAGTGTGTTATTTCCTGAGGGGATGCAGGAAATTGATAGGAGGTTTTGCTTATGACAATGGATACACAGGGGAAAGAACTGGCATGTATCGAACGGTTAGGAACGCTGTGCGCCATGAGTGAATGGACGGAAGACCAGTTGGAGGACATATTGAATCTTCTGCGGGATTATGGTGCAAGCTGTGAGTATGACGGCTATCAGACGGGTTATAACGAAGGGTATAGTACAGCGCTTTCAGATGCAGTGGAAGCTGCACAGCGTACCAGTGTTGGTTAACGTTCCCAAGGTGGCGCTTTTATTTCCTTGAGCTGAGTCGCAGCCTTTATTTCGGACATAGGCTGTGAGCAAGATTCCAACTGAGACCAATTCATAGGGACGAAGGATTGCGGAGCAACGGTGGCTGCGGCCTTTTTTTCAGACTCTATGCGGCGTTGTGTCTCTATTTCCTCGCGAGTGGGGACGGGGATAGCTTTTGCATGTCCTTGGGTATAATTCGTCTGCCCTCGGCGTATGACAGAGGAGGCAGGTTTTTCCTGCTGTACACCACCGCCTAATAAATAGTTGAGCAAAGCCTGTTTATCTGTTTCCATTACATTTACCTCGCAGATTTATTTTGTATGATTTGGACAAAACCCTATGTAAAAAATTCGCCAAACAGACTATAAAACCCTTTTCGGATAGGTACAGGCACAGGAATTTTATCGATAATCCAGATATTGACAGCTCAAAAGATACTCGTTATAATTAGTAGCAGGTAATAAGAACAGGTACAGGACTGGCGGATTAGTGGATTACCACAAGGTACTGTACCTTTGCTTGGATAGCTGACCGCCTGGGCAGAGTGCGGATGCATTGCTCAGGCGGTTTTGTATTTCCAGGCAGAAAACAGGAGGATTGACGTAATGAAAGAAATGTGGCAGGGATTCCGTCCCGGTAAGTGGCAGACGAAGATTGATGTGCGTGACTTTATCCAGAAGAACTACACGCCCTATGAAGGCGCAGCAGATTTTTTGGCTTCCGCTACGGAAAACACCACCGCAGTCTGGGATGAGTGCAAGCGCCTGTTGGCTGAGGAACGTCAGAAGGGCGGTGTTTTGGATGTGGATACGGAAAAGGTTTCCACGACGATTTCGCATGCTCCCGGCTATATCGACAGAGAACATGAATCCATTGTGGGCCTGCAGCTCGACGCGCCCCTGAAGCGCGGTCTGATTGTCAATGGTGGCCTGCGCATGGCGCAGCAGGCGGCTGCAGAATACGGCTACAAGGTCAGCGATAAGATAACGGAAATCTATTCCAAACATGTAAAGACCCATAATGAAGCGGTTTTTGAACTTTACACGCCGGAAATGCGCAAGGCGCGTCACTTAGGGCTTTTGACCGGCCTGCCGGATGCCTATGGCCGTGGCCGCATCATTGGCGATTATCGCCGTGTGGCGCTGTATGGTGTGGACTTCCTGATTGAACAGAAGAAACAGGATAAGGAAGAAATGTACAGCGGGGATATGGACGCCGAGAAAATGCGTGCCCGCAGTGAGATTGCGCAGCAGATTAAGGCGTTAAATGACCTCAAGACCATGGCACAGAGCTATGACTTTGATATCAGTGCTCCGGCAAAGGATGCCCGTGAAGCTGTGCAGTGGGTGTACTTCGGTTATCTGGCTTCCGTTAAGGAACAGAATGGTGCAGCTATGTCCATCGGCCGCGTGAGCACGTTCCTGGATATCTATATCGAACGTGATTTGGCAGCAGGCAAGATTACGGAAGCCGAAGCACAGGAACTTATGGACCAGCTGGTAATCAAGCTGCGTATGGTGCGCATGCTCCGCACGCCGGAATACAATGAGCTGTTCGCCGGTGACCCGATTTGGGTAACAGAATCTGTGGGCGGCATGGGCGAAGACGGCCGTACGCTGGTTACGAAAAACTCCTTCCGTGTACTGCACACCCTCGAAAACCTTGGCCCATCCCCGGAACCGAACCTCACGGTGCTCTGGAGCAAACGCCTGCCGGAAGGTTTCAAGAAGTATGCGGCAGCAATCTCCATCAAGACCAGCGCCATTCAGTATGAAAATGACGAGGTTATGCGTCCGGCTTATGGTGATGATTACGGCATTACCTGCTGTGTATCGGCTATGAAGCTTGGCAAGATGATGCAGTTCTTCGGTGCCAGAGCCAATCTGGCAAAATCCTTGTTGCTGTCCATCAATGGTGGTAAGGACGAAAAGACGAATGAACAGCTGGCACCGGAAATGCCCCTGCCTGCAGATGGCGTTCTCGACTATGCCGATGTGCGCAAGAAATATTCCAAAGTATTGGCATGGCTGGCAAACCTCTATGTGAATACCATGAACGTGATTCACTATTCCCATGATTTGCATGCTTATGAAGCCGGTCAGATGGCGCTTCATGACAGCAAGATTGAACGCTTGATGGCCTTTGGTGTGGCAGGCCTTTCCTGTGCCGTGGATTCGCTGTCAGCGATTAAATACGCCAAGGTTACGCCTGTGCGCAATGAATTTGGCGTAGCTGTGGATTTCAAGGTGGAAGGCGACTTCCCGAAATTTGGCAACAATGACCCGCGCGTTGATGAACTGGCGCATGAACTGACGCATGAATTTATCACGGAACTCAGAAAGCATAAGGCTTATCGCGGTGCAGAGCATACGCTGTCCATTCTGACCATTACGTCCAATGTCATGTACGGCAAAAAGACGGGCACCACGCCGGATGGCCGCAAGATTGGCGAGCCTTTGGCACCAGGCGCGAACCCCATGCATGGCCGCGACAAGAACGGCGCATTAGCAGCCATTAAGTCCATTGCCCATCTGGACTATGCCGATTGCCGTGATGGTATTTCCTATACCTTCTCCATGATTCCTTCAGCATTGGGCAAGACGGAAGAAATTCGGGTACAGAATCTCACGGCGATGTTGGATGGTTACAGCAGCTATGAGGCACATCACATCAACATCAATGTCCTCGATAGAGCTGTGCTTGAAGATGCGATGGAGCATCCGGAGAATTATCCACAGCTCACCATCCGTGTGTCCGGTTATGCGGTGAACTTCATCAAGCTGGACAGACCGCATCAGTTGGAGGTCATTTCCCGTACCTTCTATGAAGCGATGTAATTTACGATGATAAAGGGTTATTATCATTCCAAGCTGAGTTTTGGCACGGTGGACGGCCCCGGCATTCGCTATGTACTCTTTTTAGCAGGGTGTCGCATGGGCTGTGCCTTTTGCCATAATCCCGATACCTGGGCAAAAGGTGAACAGACTATAACCGCAGCAGAAGTTCTGCAGGAGATGGAGGAATATCGCAATTTCTACGAATCCTCTGGCGGCGGGCTGACGGTTTCCGGCGGAGAACCGCTAATGCAGCCAGAGTTTTTGGCTGACCTTTTGACAGCTGCTAAGCAAAGGGGCTTTCATACCGCTATTGATACTTGTGGGTTGGCGTCGAAAGAGGCTATTATGCAGGTCCTGCCTTATGTGGACAGGGTGCTGTTTTCACTAAAAGGCAGTACCGATGCCTGTTATCAGCTTTTAACCAAGGCAAAGTTCAGCCTAATCAAGGAAAATCTTGCGCTTATTGTCCGGCGTAAGCCAGTGACTCTGCGCTATGTATTGATTCCCGGTTATACTGCGGGAAAGGAAAGTTTAGCAGAGCTTATTCGTTTGATGCATAGCTTGGCGGGAGATATTGAGGTTGAGGTACTGCCTTACCATACCATGGGCATTGCCAAATGGGAGGCACTAGGCTGGGATTATCCGCTGAAAGATGTGCCGGAGCCTATCCAAGAAGAAATAACAGATTTTCGCAATTCTCTGCGTCAGGCAGGCATAAAATTAGCGGCAACGGAAAATTAACCGTTGCCGCTGATTTATTTTTTCGGATAAATACCTATGGTGAGTTTGTTTATCATAGGGAGGTATTCGCCCAGTTTACGACAGATAATGGCGGCCAGAATAGAGAGAATCAAAGTGGCCCAATAGAAACCAATAATCACAGGGGCTGTCATAATACGTCCGTTATTTTGCAACCAAAGGGCAATATAGGTAATGATGAACGGATGAGCAAGATAGGCAAAATAGGAATGTTTGCCCAAAATATGGAGCAGTGCATTCAATTTTTGCGGATAGCTTTGCTCGGTAAAGATGGCAAAGAAGAACAGACTGGCAGCGATGGTATAGAAGATGCCCCAGGGGCACAGCTGATGTGCTGTGTTAATGGCTTCTAACGCCGTGTAGCCGTCAAAGTAAATCTTTTCGTAGTAATAGGTCATCAGACCACCGAGCGTAAAGAAGAAAAAGCAGGTCAGTCCATGAAGGTGTTTTTTCATGAACGCCATGAACTTTTCACTATGTACGGAGAGATAGCCGCCCAGCAGGAAGATAAAGAAGTAATGCAGCACCCAGTAGTTAAGACGATACATCAGGAAAGGTTTCAGCATACTGTCATCCGGCAGGCCGTAGACATAAATGTTGAAGCTAGTGCTGAAGCTCGACCAGTAGTCAAAGGCAATCTGCAAGGCAAGAAGTATGCCCAGCCAGGGAATCGTCAACCTGCGAACAATCGCAATCCACAGCGGCATCAACAGGTAAAACCACAGGAGAATGACCATAAAGTAAAGCTGGTATTTGGCATTGCCGAAGAACAAAATGGATAACAGATGAAGCGGGTCAGGAAAACCAACGCCATAGAGCAGGCCGTCATGGATGAGATAGAACAGCGACCAGGCGAGATAGGGAATCAGTACGGTCTTCAGGCGCCTTTTGCTGAACGACCAAAAGTCAAAGGGAGCATGGATGTTCAGGTTGTAAAACAGTCCAAAAGCAGAGATAAAGAAGAAAATGGGCACGCTGAACCGGGTGAAGGTTTCAAAAAGTGCCACCAGATGAATATTGGCGGACGGATTCATAATGTACTGTGAGCCGATATGAATGCCGATGACGCCCATCATGGAAATGCCGCGAATGTATTCAATGGCGGCAAGTCTTGGCTTGCGTGGCTGATTTGCTGTTTGCATAGAGAAAAAACACCTCGATAAAAATAATTACCTACCTATCATAGCAAAAAACAGGCTGTAATGCCATAACCTTGGGGGAGTAAAAGGAAAATCATCATTTATCGCGAATAATTATAACATGGTATAGAAAAAGGTGAGGCTATGCAGCGCAACGGTATTTTGGTTACACAAAAGTATATGGAATACTTAGGCTCTACTATGGGCTTTATTGTATCTCTCTATTTGGCCTCCATTGTGGATGGCATATTGGTCAGTCAGCTTATTGGGCCTGCGGCCTTTGCAGGAATCAATCTGACTATGCCGGTTTATTATGCCCGCAATATTGTATTTTTTCTCTTAGTGGATGGCGGCTCGGTTCTGGCTGCGCAGTATATCGGTGCCCGTGATAAAGCTGCCTGCAATCAGGTGTTTACCCTGACTATTGGCGGCGGGACAGTAATCATGACTGTTTTAGGTGTGGTTGGCGTTCTATTGGCCGCGCCGCTTGCAGCAATCCTGTCTGGAGAAAGTTCTTTGACGGAACTGGTGAAAGCATATCTGATTCCGTTATGGCTGACTAGTCCATTGCTGTTACTGGCCAATGGTATGGCTGCTTACCTGCGATTGTCAGGAGAACACAAGCTGTCCATTGCCGTACCAGTGGCAGCCAATATCTGCAACCTCGGATTTGATTATCTCTTTATTGCTGTTTTTGGCTGGGGCATCGGCGGGGCAGGCTGGGCAACGGGAGTGGGTTATGCCTGTTCATTGTTGTTGTTATGGCCGTATTTTCAGCGTGAGAAGCGGGATTGGCATTTTATCTCCTTAAGAGAAATCAATTCTGTACTTTTGCGGCGGATTATGCAAATTGGTTTGCCCATGGCCATGATTCCCTTGGGATTGGTGGTACGTCATTTTGCCATAAACAGTATTGTAATCGAGCAAATCGGCTATATCGGGGCAATATTGATTTCGCTTTGCAATGCGGGTCAGCTCTATGCATTGATGTTTGTGGATGGTGCCAGCACAGCGTTGGCAAATGTTTGTGGTGCCCTGTACGGAGGCGGGGATATGACCGGCGTACGCTATGTTTTACAGCGTGCCTTGCGGCTTACCTTTGTCATTTGTCTGCTGGTTTTTGCCGGATTATTTTTCTTTCCTTTGGCATTTATGCACTTATATGGGGTAAATACAGGACTGATTAACGCAGATTTTATCTTATATTTTAGGACCAGTCTGCTCTATGTTTTGTTTTTACCCTTGGTATTTATCCTGCGGGCGTTTTTTCAGTCTACGCATCAGGAATGGGCAGCAACGTTATTTTCCGCGCTGGAGGGGGTTATCCTGGTCGTGCCGTTATATTATCTGCTGTCCCATAAAAGTCTTTTGCTGATGTGGGCGGCACCGGCTGTTGCTGCTGCATTGTCTTTGGTATGGCTGTATGTTTACCTGCGGAAAAAAGCCCAAGAGCAAGGCTGGGATAGTTTCCTAATGTTAAAGTGGGAAGCAGCGGATAAGTTTCGGGAAGTAAGTATTTCGGCTGCTGTACAGGAGGTCGCACAAGTGGTCTTGGCAGTAAATGATTTTTGCCGGCAAAATAAACACCTCAGTTCGCGTGAGGCCTATGCCGCACAGTTGACGGTGGAGGAATTAGGCTTGGTTATCATTGAACATGGTGGATTGGGAAAACGTGCTCAGATTGATGTGTTGGTTCGTTTGCTGAAGGAGCAAATTGTGATAATGGTCAGGGATAATGGTCGCGCCTTTAATCCGGTAAAATATCTGGCCGAGCATGGCAAGGATTTTTCGGGGATAGCGATGGTGCGCAAGCTGGCGGTTAAGATGGAATACACATCTATACTTGGTTTTAATACGACGATAGTTACGATTGGAAAGCGATGAGGCAAATGGATTACTGTTATCAACTGTTTAACCCCAGCGGCAATGTTACGGCATTGGTTTTAGGACTGGAAAAAAACGGACAGCTGCGCAGACGTGCAGCGCAAAAAATTATGGAGAAACATCCGGAAGTGGAGCAGGTAGGCTTTGTATCCTTGGATAAAAAAGACCCACGTCTGATGATGGCTGGCGGCGAGTTCTGTGGCAATGCTCTGCGGGCGGCAGCGTGTTACTATTTGGCAGGCCAGGCTGGTGAATTGTCGATGAAGGTTTCCGGCGCTCAGCCGCACTTAAAGGCAGGCAGCAGTAAAAAAGGAGAGTTTTACGCGCAGATTCCGCTGGTTGAACGACCAGAGGATATTGTACATAAGGGCAAGGGATTTTATCAGGTCAATATGCCGGGCATTGTGCAAATCGTAATACCGCTGCATAAAGAGCAGGAAAAAACGCTTTCTGAGGAGAATGTAAAAAAGAGAACTTTGGAGATTTTGCGGCAACAACATTTGTTAGGCACACCTGCTGCCGGCGTGATGTTTTTGGTGAAAACAGCGAAAGGAAGGCGTATTTATCCTTGTGTCCGCGTAGCGGCGCTGGGAACGCTGATTTGTGAGCAGGCATGTGGCAGCGGTACGATGGCTGTGGGGCTGGTTGAAGCAGTAAAGACCGGCATGGATGTGGATATTTCCTTGTTGCAGCCGTCCGGGCAAGCGATTCATGCGCAGGTTTTACATACAGGAAAAAAACTGCCGGAATGCCGAATCTTGGGTTCTGTGAATGGTGATAACCGTAAGCGCTGGCTGCGTGATATTTTGCTTGGGGGAAGGTGAACGTATGAAAAAAAATGGGAGTATTCGTCAGCAAGTGCAACGGTTGTTGTTTCTTTGCAGCGTGGTATCCTTGCTTTTGCTCGGTGGAATTGCCTTGCTGGGCATGATGGGGGCCAGGGAAAATTCCCGGCAGAGTGGGTATGAAATGGGCGAAGAAGCAGCCCTGACGGTCAGCACTACACTTAGAACAGAAGCAGAGGAACGCATGCAGCTGTTGGCGTCGGAGCGAGCTGCTCAAATTGGTTTGGAACTGCAGCGTATTGCTGACCGTACGGATCTTATTCGTAGTGAAATCAGTTGGATTTTTGAACATCCAGGGGATTATACCTTGCGGAGCATTTCGGAACCGCGCCGGGAAAATGCCGGAAAACTGGTGCCTCAGCTCGAATTTGCCGCAGGACTGGATCGTGGAGCACTAGCTCAGGAGATTGGGTTGATGGCCAATTCGCAGGATATTATGTTACAGGTGGCCAGACAAAATGGTGAAGGCACGGTGATTAGTGCCGCATCAAAAAATGGTTTTACCATTTCTGTGGATAAAGACTCTGCTGTACGTTTTACCACGCCGGATGCAGTGTCCCCTGCGCCTTTTGATGGTACCAGCCGTCCTTGGTACAAATTGGCAGAGCAGACGGGAAAGGCTGTTTTTACCGATGTTTATGCAGACAGCTTTACGGGGGGACTGCGTATTGCTCGTACGATGCCCTATCAAGTTAACGGGGATTTTGCGGGTGTTGTGGTCATATCCTCTTATCTGGAAGGTATCAGTCAGCTGGTGCTGAATGCGCAGGCGGAAACCTGTTTTGTGGTGGATAAGAA
>Ga0310695_10013962_pt1 | contig 10944 bp, 7 predicted proteins | sample RumenRJG_04DNA_FD_203882 | JGI IMG/M metagenome (GOLD analysis project Ga0310695, IMG submission 203882) | Bovine rumen microbial communities from Lethbridge, Alberta, Canada - RJG_04 (v2) (version 2) | ecosystem: Host-associated > Mammals > Digestive system > Stomach > Rumen | place: Canada... | reverse complement strand
CGGCCCTTGCCGTGTGGGCAGCCTATTGGTTCTTTAAGGATCCAGGGCATTTCCTTCTCTTGGACAACAAATACAGGATGATGGTGAGAATCCGCGAATGTTATTTGAAAGGACAGAAGGCTCAGCCCCAGGACAGCGAAGGTTATTTCCTGAGAAAGGCGACAAAGATCATCAACGACTATAAGCCAGTCTTCGGGCCGATTGAGATAAAGGCAGATCTCCAGTTCCACAAAGAGACCGTCGCCAATATGCTTTCCAGAAGGGAATACTATCAGTACTATTTCACGCAAGGACGATCCAACCTGCAATGGTTCCACCAGATGTACGAAGACTATAGGTCAGGAGATTATGAGACATATCCATACGGCAGGGCGAACCAGCTAAGGGCTGTTCTTCCAGAGAGGATGCCTGCAAACAAGACGCTGATTGACGGTCTGCTCAAGTTAATAGACGTCGGTTGGTTGGATGAGACCGGAAAGCCGATGCCGGAAATCAGGAAGCAGCAACTGTCACTGGCTGCATCCATCCTATGCGATTATGCCGGAGTAAAGAACTATGATGACCTTTTCGGATCCTTTTGGGGTATTAAGCCGTCAACAATGAGGTCCAACAAACGGCATGCGTTGGAGAGCGTTGACGGAGCGTCGATGCTGATGGAAATCGAAGGAATAATGGGATTATCTCATAAAATATGATATGGTTTTGCCCCAAAAATAGAATACTGCAATAAAAGATGCTCGCAGTCAAGCGTAGTTTCAAGAAGGAAATCTTCGCCTTATCCCTACAAAGAAGCCTGATTCGGAAATATTAACTCATTCTGAGTCAACCCAACCATGAAATGTCAAGGTTACCCACAAAAAAGGCAGTTTAACCCGGATTTTCGGCTCTGACGGTGAGGCGTGGCAGGATGGAGCCCTGTTGAGTATTCTCTCCCCTCGGGGAGTCGAAGTGTATTGACCTCCATCGTTTCTTTGTGGTTGCGATATTTCCTAGATACTGTGTCTTATTTTGACTTATCATAGAAAAACAATACTTTTGCGCAACCTGTTTTTTTTTCTCATGATGAGCAACTTTAAAGACTACATAAGGAGCCTGCTGGTAGGATTAGTGTTATGCATAACATGCTTCACGGAGTCCTGCTCCTCGCGTAAGGCTCTGTTTATACTGGACGATGTGGAGTCATATATTCAGGAGAGGCCAGACTCTGCCCTGAATGTTCTCAATGAATTGGATAGGAGTTTGCTCGGTACTAATAAAGTACGTGCAAAGTTTTCGCTTCTTTACTCCATAGCACTGAATAAAAACTATATAGACACCACGGACCTGTCTATCATTCGACCGGCTGTTGACTTTTACTCCAAGCATGGGACCCCTGTCGAGAAGATGAAGGCTTATTTCTATCAGGGATGTTTTCATGCGAATAGAGGTGAGGATGACCGTGCCATGTACGACTACCAACTCGCGCTTGAAGATTCATCAAAGGTTTCAGATTATCATTATAAGGAACTTGTTAATTCGGCGATCTCGGACATCTTCTCTAGAAACAATAATCCCGAGCAAGAATTGGCATATGCCAAAGACGCCTTGAATTATGGCAGGTTGGCCCAAGACAGCATTGGAGTGTGGGCTATTACTGGTCATCTGGCCTCTTCTTATGCAAATTGTAGAAGATGGGAGGATTCGGAGAGAACGTATAATGAGTTTTTTGAAATGCCAGTTTATGATTCCACTTCTTTTGGCTACAGATGTGTCAGTTATGCGAAGGATCTTCTTCGCTTCCCAGAACCAAATCCATATCGAAGCATAGAAGCCATAAACGAAGTTGTTCAGTCTTACCCCGCTTCTATGACGATAGAAGGATACTGCATTTACGCATATGCATATCAGATGTTGGGTGAAGATTCGATTGCAAATGACATTCTCCGGCAACTGGAAGGCTTGAATAAGCAGCATGATTTAGTTAAGTTATGGCGATACAGAATTCGTCGCGATCAAGGTCATTTTAAGCAAGCGCTGCAAGATTTGGAGGAGTCTGTTCTTGTTCAGGATTCCATTGTTCTGTCTTCTCTGAGTCAATCTCTTATCAGAACTCAGCGAGATTTTATGCAAGCAGAGACAGCGGCTCTTAGAAAAGAACACAAACTTGATCGGCAACGTATGGCACTTATCGTATTAAGTGCCATATTCGCCATAGGAATAATCCTCTTATTGTATCAGAGGAAAAAAAGAACACTTGACAATAAAATTGAGGAACTGGCCGCTCTTCATCAAGAGTCTCGGCAGATGCTTGATCTGCAATATTTCCAAACAGCTGCCATCAACGCCAAACTCGCTGAGAAAGATGCTGCGCTTCTTCAGCTTAGAAAGCAGTTCGCGTCCCTGTACAAAGCCCAGTACAAAACACTCAACGATCTTTGTTCTGCATTTTTATCGCCCATAAAAAAGGATCGAAAGGAGGTCTTGTACGACGAAGCTATGCGTCAACTGGATGTCATTGTCAATGACAATGAATCGCAAAATAAGTTTATGTCGATGGTCAATAATTCTCTTGACAATATCATTGACAAGTTACGCCGCGATTTGCCCGGTCATAAAGAGATGGATTTCCGTTTCCTTATGTATGTCATAGCCGGATTTGATGCTACAACAATTTCAAATCTAACTGGTTATTCCGTCGGGACTGTTTATACCAAGAAAAACCGTCTGAAAGGTGAAATATCCAACCTTTCTTCTGAATATCGAGATTTTTATCTGGAATTCATCGGATAATTCGCTAATAATCAATATTATATAAGCAGTTTTAACAAAGTGGGGGTATATCGTTGATTATCAGCGAGTTGCGCACGCTGTTTAGATTATGCCCCTCAATGCTCAAGTAATCTTTTATAAATCAATAACTTATAGGACTTTTTGTTAAGACTGATTAAGATCTAATTAGCCCGATTGCATCGTAACTTTGCATCGATCAACAATTGCAAAGTTTATGAAAAAAATTGTGCTTATTCTGTCTTTCCTTTACCTTGTGGCAATGTCTTCCTGGTCAGCCGAGGATGACCATCAGTTTATTCCTATTGCCGTTTTGGATAACACCGTCGTGACCGGCCAAACACATCGCGCCCCTGCCTTTATTCCTATGCAGGCATATTACGATGGTTTTCTATTCTCTGTATGCGTTCAATTTCTACTAAGCATCGGGGAGGTAGAGGTTACCATCACTAATCTATCAACCGGTGATTATGTCATCTATGATGTGGTCTCTAGCGCTGGTGCTACGTTGTTGCCGATCTCTGGAGAAGAAGGCTCTTACCGTATAGTTTTCTCCCTTGATAACGGATCTGAGTATGAAGGGGAATTTGCGATTGAGTAAGTAATCAAAAGAAACAATTTCAGTAGTTTAACTTATTAATAATAGTAAAATGCAAAAACAAATTCAATGTACCCTAAGCTTAATCATGTCGACAGCAATGATTATGATCTCATGCAACAAGATGGACAATGTTGCGGACAGCACATTCACTGACATTCCGGAGTCTAAAACAGAATCTTCCATGCTTTCGTTTGATTCCGAAGAAGACTTTTGGGCAGCTATTCAGTCCCTTCGTGCCGGTATGGAGGAATCTGTAATTGCCACTAAATCGACAGGGATAGAAGATTTTAGATCTCTATATGACGAATATGACCAGGCAATGACCGAGGCTGATGAATATTATCAGCGTGATGGAGGATATGAGGAATTCAAAATAAAGTTTCCGGACCTATACTATCCTGAATTCGGTGAAGACTATGCTGCATTCTTACCTGTAAGTGATGAGGTGGTTTCCAAGTTGCTCAACACTGATGGCTTAGTCAGAATCGCTGGTGAAGTGACTGATTTAAGAGATGTTTGGTCGTATGAGAAGATTCTTGAACTTGGTCTTGGAATGCCTGAATATGAGAATCTGTTGAGCCCGGAAACAAAGTCATTGTCTGATTATATCACTTTGACTGAAGAAAAGCAAACTGTTAACCCGAAAAGAAAGGCATGGGTTACACTTAGAGGAATTAGTATAACAGATCCTATGTTCATGGCCAAGATCGGTAGAGTAGATTTATGCTATCGTAAAAAAGGAATTCTGGGATGGTACAATGGGAAAATGACATCAGAATCATTTATTATGGTTGGCTCAAATAGAATCGCATATAATGGTGGCAAAAAGAATTTAGAGTATTCACCCCATAAATATGTAGTTGCTACGCGTCCTCTATCGGCTTCTTCAAGTAATTATGGGACTCAAACTTTTTATTTTGACTGTGGAGAAGATGATCCTGATTATATGTTTTATGCAAAATTCACGACTAATGTAGACAACCTTTTGGATAAGAATAACGGAACAGGCATTGGAGAGGATATCGCAGCATTCTTTAATGGAACCTCAGTAATATTTGGGATTAGCTACACTTTTTGAGTTAGGACTGCGTGGCATACAACTTGCTCTCCTATTTGAGTATGAAACGAATTATTGTTATTATCTCCGCCTTCCTGCTGACGACAGCGATCGTCTTCGCTCAGGAAGGCCGGAAGTATGAGATAGGGGCAGGAACCTCTTATGGTATCGGCTTTGGGATGGACAGAGCCAATAGTTATAGCTTCGATGTGTTTGGAGGCTATAAGTTTAGCCCGAATTGGGTAGCTGGGGCCGGTGTGAATTACGTGAATTACGTCGGCACGCATTATTTCCCCAGTGGAATAGAAAACGTGCTTGTTTCAACGGGCGGCTACCATGCTTACCGGCCGTATCTCTATACCCGTTACGATTTTCTTCCGGCGTGGAAATGGATGCCCTTTGCCGGTGCCAAACTGGGTTACGCCTTCTTCTCTGATTCGAATATTCAGTATAATGTAATTGTTCCTTCTTTTAGTGGCTATACCGGAGGTACCTTCAACCCTGCTGACTATGAATACTTGAGAGCACTAGATCATTCTTTGGGAATCAAAGGGAATGTATATGGCTCTATCGACCTGGGCTTCGCTCGTTACATGGGGACCAAGGGGAGCAAACTCTCCCTGGGCGTTTCCTTAGACCTGCAGCCTGTGAAATTTGAGTACAACGGGACTTCAAAGGATAAATTCCACTACTCCGTAGGTCCCAAGGCCGGTTTTTCTTTCTAAATTGTGAAACTCAGACATATTCTTTTGGTCGCACTGCCCTTCATCGGGGCAGTGTGTTTTGCCCAGCAGCCCGGACGGGTCACTGTAAGCGGTCTCATCACGGATTATGCCAGCGATGAAACACTTATCGGGGCCGGTGTCACCGCCGGGAACAACGGAGCGGAGAGCAACAACTTTGGCTTCTATTCATTAACGTTGCCCCGCTCGGCCGACACAGTAGCCGTCACCTACTCCTATGTGGGGTATGAACCTCAGATTCACCGTTTCCGGGCGCTGAAAGATACTGTCCTTAACATCCGCCTCGTCTCCGGCGCGGCGCTATCTGAAGCCGTAGTCACCGCACAGCAGGAAACCGGTATTTCCGCCACCAAGATGAGTGCCATCGAGGTGCCCTTGCAAATTGTAAAATCGGCTCCGGCGCTCTTCGGAGAATCTGATGTCATCAAAACCATCCAGCTGCTTCCTGGGGTGCAGGGCGGGCTGGAAGGCTTTTCCGGCATTTATGTGCGCGGCGGCGGGCCAGATGAGAACCTGCTCCTGCTGGATGGGATTCCCGTCTACAATGCTGAGCACATGCTGGGTATTTTCTCCATGTTCCAGCCGGAGGCCATCAAGAAGATGACCCTCATCAAAGGTGCATTTCCAGCCCGCTACGGCGGTCGCATCTCCAGCATTGTAGACGTGCGCACCAATGACGGGAATTTGTATGAAACATCCGGCAATATCGGCATCAGTATGCTGGCCGACAAGTTCCACCTGGAAGGCCCGCTTTGGAAAGGAAAAACCTCCTATTCCATCAGTGCACGCGGAATGCACACTGCTTTCCTCAAGCCGATGCTGAAAGCCCTGAAGTTTGACGGGAACTACTATTTTTATGACCTGGATGCCAAGCTTACGCACTGGGTCAATGAGCGGAACCGTCTCTATCTCAATGTGTATAATGGGATGGACAACCTCCATTACAAGCACGCTGAAAAGCAACAATATACACTTCCCAACTCTCCTGTCCAAAGTACGAATAATGCGAGTATGGGGATGCGTTGGGGAAATACGGTGGCGGCGCTTCGCTGGAACCATATCCTGTCCGGGCAGCTTTTCAGCAACACGACGCTGGCTTACAACCGCTACAGGTTTGTCACGGTCACGGATTTGCTCATGGAAGAACGGCAGGGAAATACCGTTATGGATAAAAACTATTATAGTTTCGATTATCGCTCCGGTATGCGGGATTGGGTTCTGAAGACCGATTTGGACTATTTTCCTTCCACGCGGCATAAACTTCATTTCGGAGGAAGCTACACCTTACACCGCTTCATACCTGAAACTTCTTCCATTGCCCGTCAGGTTAATGATGCCGCCACGCAGGTCGATACCAGTTGGCGCAGTTCCATCTTGGTGCAAATCGGCCACGAATTCAGTCTCTATGCCGAGGATGAAATCCAGCTCAGCGATGCACTTGCCCTGAACCCCGGTGTCCATGCCTCCCTTTTTAACACCCAGGGCAAGTCTTATTGGGCGCTTGAGCCCAGAATGAGTGCTAAATGGGCCTTCGCACAGGGCTGGTCGACCAAAGCCGCTTATTCGCGTATGTCCCAGTATGTCCATCTGCTCTCCTCTTCGCAGATGTCGCTGCCCATAGACCTGTGGGTGCCCATTACCAGAAATATTGCCCCGGAAGTCTCCAGCCAGTATTCACTTGGCCTGTATTATGGAGGAATTCGGGGCTGGGAATTCTCACTGGAAGCCTATTTCAAAGACATGGACAATGTTGTAGAATACAAAGACGGTGTGTCGTTCTTTCTCAATTCCGTCGGCTGGGAAAACAAAGTGGAAACTGGTCGGGGAAGGGCGATGGGTATAGAGCTCTTTGTGGAAAAGACGATGGGGAAGACCACCGGATGGCTGGGCTATACCCTGTCCAAAAGCGACCGTATTTTCCCAACCATCAATGCCGGGAAGTCTTTCCCGTTTCGTTACGACCGGCGGCATAATATCAATCTGGTGCTTAATCATCGTTTCAGCAAAAAGTTTGATATGAGCACCACTTGGACCTATGCTTCCGGAGGGGTGACTACTCTTGGAGAGCGTACGGTAGCGATGAGCTCCCCGACAGGGGAAGTGTATGAGGCTGAGCATGTCCCCTCTCGAAACAACTTTCGGCTGCCAGCATCGCATACACTCAACCTGGGATTCAATCTGCATAAGCCTCACTACCGTGGCGAAAGTGTCTGGAATCTAAGTATCTACAATGCCTACAACCACATGAATCCCAATTTCGTCGTGAAAGACACGGATTCCTTTTTCCGGGGAGACGAGTACGTGATGAGAGCTAAACTCGTGAAACTGACCATTCTGCCCATCTTCCCTTCCATCGGCTATACAAGAAGTTTTTAAGCATGAAAAAACAAATAAGCATTCTATTGGCCATCACGGTGCTATTTTCCTGTGAAAATGAGTTGCCCTTTATTACAGGCGACGACGCTCCACAGCTGATGGTGACAGGTTTTCTTGAACAGAGCACGGAAGACCAGTCTGTCAAGGTATCCCTCAGCAAGGACGGAAGTATCAGCGGTGTAGGAGATGCAACTGTACATTGCTATGTAAACGGTCATTTGGTTGCCGATACGTCTGTTTCCGCTCCAGACAGGGCCCAATCAAGCCGTTCTCACCAGCTCACGCTACCTTTCAAGGCATTCTTTTCTCCGGGTGATATCGTCCGTCTGGAAGTGGAGGCCGAAGGGAGCCGGTATCAGGTGTCCACGCCCGATCTTCCCGTACCGGAAGCCCCCGACATAAGGCAAGCCGACACGGTGTCAGTTACGGTTATGCTGGCGGACAGAAGTCTCGATGTGGTGCGTTTTATGCTTGATTTGAAGGATTCTAAAAAACAGAATAACTGGTATGCACTGCATATTGAGAAACACTTGTCTGCCCATGTAAGCTTTTCGGACGGTTCACCTGACGAGGATTTTGTTTACAGGAGCATTCCCCGAATTACATATTCTTCTCACGCTGATCCCGTCCTCCTGGATGGAAATTTGCCTCCTACAGATATTCAATCTGACCTCTTGGATTATATTGACTTTCTAGGAGATGGAACGTTCGCGGTTTTTTCAGATGACCTTTTCCGGGACCAGTCGACGAAGATAAGTTTTGATTCCTATTGGGCGTACTTCTATCGAGGCAATGATGAAGTGGACATTCTTCAGGCTATGGCAGATGCTTATGGCGAAGAAAAGGCTGCCTGTATCCAGATGCCCATCGGAGAGGTCCGGAATGAAGTCTATGTCAAGTTATCTGCATGCAGCGAGGAAAGCTACCATTATCTTCGAGCGCTTCGCACCATCGTCTCCAACGGGTACAATCCTATTTTCATGGAGCCGGTAACGATCCCGGGAAATATCAACGGCGGTTTGGGTTATGTCGGGGTGCTGTCATCTGCTACCGAAGCTATTTAATTGGTGGTGTCATTCCCGAATGGTCTTGTAAGTACTTACCGCAAAACCTTCCCATCTATTCAGGATATACGGAGTGGCCGCGCGGTACTATGTGAAGGAGTGCAGCAAGGACAAGCTCGTGCTCGCTCGCGAAGATGTGGATGGCCCGAACCTGATCGAGGGCGACGTGGCGTTCCGGAGGATGGGGCTTTATACCAAGTAGATTCTTCGACTTCGTCTCGGGATGACAGATACCCGGTCTGGCCGGACATGACAGAAAAACTGCCGCTATCTCATGTTGAGGTGGCAGCAGATTGTTTTCCGAGGCGATTCCTCCTATCTGCTTCTATTCCAACCGGTGTTTTTCTTCGTGCCGTCCCAATTGGTGAGTTCGTTATTGGAGCCGCCACCACCACTTCCAGTAACGCCTCTGCCTCCGGCAGCAAGTATAAGGTTTTCCAACAGCTGGCTGGAAACGGAAATCTCATTCGACAAATCCTCTGTACGGCTTACGGCAAGTTCATAGCTGGATTGATACGTACCTTTCCAATCAATCCTTTCTAACAGGTTGTCAGCAGCCTTTTTCCGCTGGTCATCATTTGTGGGATCGAGGCCACAAAGGATAGCCTCAGAAATGATTCCATTACCGATAATGAGTTCGGTTTTGTTAGAGAAAATGTTGTCACGATTTTTAGCGAAGGAGTAAATGGCTCTTTCGGCATCAGCGATCCTCTGATTCAGCAGCTTCAGGAAGGCATCCTTGTTCCGCTTGATCCGCTCCCAGAATCGATTGATCTCGGGAACAGCGAGCATCTCGCGGACACGGGCTTCCGCATTGTCTGCCCTGTTCCGCTCTTTTGAAACCTCCTTTTCTAATTGTTCTGCACGACTTCTAGCTTCAAGGCGCTCCGACCAGAGCTTCCAAACAGCACCTTCGTCCACTGACGCCAGCTTCTTCTTTAGTTTTGTGTTATCTGTGGTAAGGTTTTCATTGGCCTCCTGGAGCTTCCGGCATTGCTCGGCGAGTTTTGTGACATTCCTCCTTGCTTGTTTATAGAGAGAGTTCCCCAGGCGTAGAATCATCGCCTTCTGGACATTCTTCGCTTGGAACAGTTTGGTCTCCATCTCAGTCACAATCTTCTTTATCTCTTCTTTCCGATCCTCCTTCCACTTATCTTTCCCCATAACGGGAATGGGAATGGCGAGCTGTTCCAGTATGGCTTTCAAGGCCTCTTCGACCAGCGGGTCTGTCTCCAATTCTGGCGCTGCAAGTTCCTCCTCATCGAACTCCATCGCTTTGATGTAAGACTCCAAGGCCGCTGTCTTTTCCAGGGTGGCTTGCTGCTCATCCTTCAACTTATGAAGGACAAACTCCTCCCTCTCTAGATGATCAAGTCCGGTTTCGGATTTCCGTTGCCCACGTTGCATCTTCAGCTCCTTTGCGAGCATGTCCTGCATTTCCGATATGTCCTTTTCTTTTAACTTGAGTGACTTGCCGGTGGTGTGGTCCATCCAGTCCCAGACGATGTGGGCATGAAGGTTCGGCTTCCATTTCCTTCTGCCCTCACTTTCCTCATGTCCTTCGTCCCGGTGAATGTGAATTTGGATCGCCCTTATGCCCCACCTCTCCTGGACGGCATCGGTGAATCTCTGAAGATCTTCTATCGTGGTGTTTTCCTTGATGATTGCCACTCCCTCTCGGAGGGGGCTGCTTCCTTTACGGACTCGAGTTCTTCCATTCTTGTCCTTATACTCAACGTCCTTTTCCTGCATCGCCCTGCCGGTCAGATCCTTCACCATGACCCTTTGCCAATCATAGTATTCCTGAAGGCTTTTCCCGTTCATGACGGGTGAGACATAACTTTCATTCTTATATGACAAGTCGATGCGTATGTAAATCTTCTTGGGATCAAGGGAACGGAGATATTCCTTGTCCCGCCTGTTGTGTGCCTCGCTCTGGGCGATGTTGCAGGGTTTGATGTGGATGGATGCTTTTGCGTTAGTGCTCATAATGTTTAAGTATTTTGTGTTTGAATTATTGAACGGGGTATCGGGGCGGCGCCCTGATCGGAGGGTGCAGGGAGAGGGTCACTCCCTGCCCGGGGTTCCAAGGGGCGGGTGTCCCTTGCCCAGCCCTCGGCAGAGCCCACAACTACAGAAGCGGAGCGTGTAGTTATAGTGGGCTATAACAGGGCAAGCCCTGCTTTTAAACTTGCCACCCTCCGGACCGGTTTCGCTTCATTGACCTCGTCATTGCTCTTAGTCTCGGTCGTAGCTCTGAGAGAATGGCCATGAAAGAAGCCGGGGCGACAGGTCGGGTTGCTTTCCTTGACGGGCCTTGTCGCCGGAGGGTTCCCG
>Ga0310695_10013959_pt1 | contig 10945 bp, 14 predicted proteins | sample RumenRJG_04DNA_FD_203882 | JGI IMG/M metagenome (GOLD analysis project Ga0310695, IMG submission 203882) | Bovine rumen microbial communities from Lethbridge, Alberta, Canada - RJG_04 (v2) (version 2) | ecosystem: Host-associated > Mammals > Digestive system > Stomach > Rumen | place: Canada... | reverse complement strand
GGTATAGGCGGAGCTCTGGGGCAGGCAGGCGGTTTCGTGGGACAAGGCTTCAAGGGACTGGGACAAGGCTTTGGACTTTTGGGACAGTATGCCGGCGGTGCAATAGCAAACAGCGGAGTAGGTCAGTTTGTTGGAGGAATTGGAAGTGCAGCAGGTGGAGCCATTGGAAGTATTGCAGGTGGCGTATCCAATATAGCCGGAGCACTTGCAGGGCCAGCAAGTGCAGTGAGCGGACTTTTTGGTGGCGTGCTCAACGTAGCGACAACAGCCATAGGTCCGATAGCCGGAATGTTTGGCACGTTGCTTTCAGGAGCTTTGCCGGTAATCGGAGTCATATCCGGCATAATCGCAGTAGCAAGCATATTGTACGACAACTTGGATGGAGTACGGGGCATAATTCAACAGACGTTCGGAGATCAGGGCGTACAGGTCTTTGATAAATTCAAAAGCGGACTTGATGGAGTGATCGGATACATTCAGGGATTGTTTAACGATGGACTTGCAGACGCTCTTTCAGGGATTAGAGAGAAATTTATAGGACTGTTTGACGGAGACGCAGCAGTAACAGCCGGAGCAACATTCGACAACATAGTAAATATCTTGCAGTCGGTGCTTGGAGTAATCGGACAGATAGTTGACTTCGCGATAGGTACAGTAAAGCCGATCATTACAGATATATGCAATTACCTTGTTTCAACTGTATTCCCGATCATACTCAATACGTTTAATTCGGCAGCACCGATTATTTCAGAGATTATAAGCAACGTTGGAAGTGCAGTAATGGGTGTAGCACAGATTATAGCAAGTGCATTTCAGGCAGCATTACCGTTTATAAAAGGCTTGATAACAACAATCCTTACAATCGGTTCAGTAGCGATACCGGCAGTGCTTTCAGCATTCAACACTGTATGGGGCAGCATCAGTTCCATAGTCGGAAATCTGCAAGGTATCTTCGACGGACTCATAACGTTTATAACAGGCGTGTTCACTGGCAACTGGTCACAGGCTTGGGAAGGTGTTAAGCAAATCTTTGGAAATGCCTTCGATGCACTCGTAGAGTTGTGCAAAGCTCCAATAAATGCCGTTATAGCACTTATCAATTCAGCAATCGGAGGAATCAACAAGCTTGGGCTCAAAATACCCGACTGGGTACCACAGCTCGGAGGCAAGGAATTTAAAGTCAACATCCCGACTATACCTATGCTTGCAAAGGGCGGATTTACAAGTGGCCCGTCAATAGCAGGTGAGGCAGGAAGGGAAGCTGTCATATCCTTTGATCGCAGCGTAAGAGCACAGAATATAAGCACATGGGCGAAAGCCGGTGAAATGCTTGGACTAAGACATGTAAGTGAGGCACGAACCCTTGAACCGGTTGACGCAGGCGAGGCAATGCGAGGCGACAACATAACCTTTGCACCTCAGATCACAATACAAGGCAATGCAGATGATTCAGTAGTGGATGATCTTATGGACCAGATGCAGGCAATGTTTGAAAACTGGTATGAGCAGAGGCAGAGAAGACAGTTTAGGACAGCATATTAAACAAGGAGGACGCAATGGCAGTATACACAACAAAAGGCGGCGATACATGGGACATAATCGCAAAAGAGCTTTATGAGAGTGAATACAAGGCTGACGTCCTTATGGCAGCAAACCCGGAGCACATCGGGACATTCATATTCGGTGCGGGGGTAAAACTCAACGCACCGGATATTGACCTTGACGATGACGACGAAGGCGACCTGCCACCGTGGAAGTATGCAGCCGAGGAAGATGAAGATGATTAACACAAGACGGGTAAAAGTCAGTGCTACCTACAATAACGGCGACTTTTCAGAGAAGACGGGAGCAGACATAGAAAGTCTGACATACGTTGACAGTGCGAGCGATAACTCTGACAGCGTGGATATAACGATCAACGCCCAGAGCAGCAAATGGCTGAAAGAATGGCTCCCGGAAAAAGGAGCCACCATTGAGCCGAGGATCATAGGCAAGAACTGGAAATCGAATGGCAAGGGCAGCCACACAATCAAGTGCGGGCTTTTCATCCTTGACGACATAACATACAACGACCGTCCAAGCACACTGAGCATTGGTGGAGTATCAAAGCCCAGTGATGATAATTTTTCAGAGCTCAAACAGGAATATGTCTGGAAGAACACATCAGTCAAAAGGATAGGCGAGACCATAGCAGGACGCTACGGCCTTGAATTTACCTACGATGCAGATGATTACGACATAGAGTGCGACGAGCAGGACGAGACGGACAGCAGCTATTACAACACATTATGCAAGAATTACGGACTAACGCTGAAAATATATTCAAGGCGTATGTGGGTTTATGACAGGGAGAAGTACAAAGAAAAGCCACCGGTCAAAGTATTTACAAAGAGCTCCATGATAAGAGGGACGCTTTCATATAGTACGACTCTTTCAGGAACATATACAGGCGGGACGTTCAATTATACCGATGCCGACAAGGACATAGACATTACATGTACTGTAGGCGGAGGACTTCATACAAAAAGCGTGAGCCGCAGGGCAACAAGTATTCTTGACGCAAGTGTTCAGCTATGTGCGGAGATCAACAATGCAAATCACGGAAAGACGAAGCTTAAATTCTCTGTGTATGGAGAATGGAAGGTGTGTTCAGGACATGTGATACAGCTCAAAGGATATGGAGCAGGTGAAAACAGTGGGCTTAACGGCAGATACTTTGTTGATAAGGTAACTCATAAGTTCACAGCATCGGGCGGATTCGTATCCGACATAGAATGCAGCAGGATTGAAACATCATTCCATTACTGGGATGTCGGCGGAACCATAGAGGTACATACCGACGATAAGAAGAAAAAGAAGAAAACCGAAGACGACGAGTACACAAGTACCTACGAGACCACAAGCCCGGCAGCAAATGCGGCAAGTGCAGCGGCAGGTATAAAAGCCGGTGACTCAGTAAATCTCAAAGATGCTCCATTCTACGTATCAAGTACGGCACAACAGCCATCAGGAAAGAAGAGCGGTACGTTTTATTTCTACGATGCAATACTCATGGCAGGGCGGTACAGGATGACAAACACCGCCGACAGATGCGGAAAGCTCCCGGTAGGAAAGAATGTAACAGGCTGGGTTCCGGCTTCGTATTGTGGTGGAGAAGATGCCGGAAGTGCAGGAGAAAGCACGAAAGTCGGCAGCGGATAAGGAGGGGCATAATGGCGAGCGGAAGTATTAACAGAACCGGACGCGTAAGCTCCATAGATTACAAGCGTGGAACATACGAGGTAACGTACTTTGACAGAGGACAGAGCGTTACAAGGCAGATCAATGCTATATCGAATGGCGAATACAAGATGCCCAAAATAGGACAGATGGTATCTGTGATGCACAACAGTAACGGAAGTGCGGCAGGCGTGACAGTAGGTACGGTCTGGAACGAGTCAAACAAGCCCGTCGAAGGGTACGAAGGACTTTTCAGGAAAGAGTATTCAAACGAGCAGGGGCAGGCATACGAAAGGTTTGACGCCAACACAGGAGTATATACCCAGTTCATCCCGACAAGGACAGGACGTAACTGCAAAGGTGAGATTTACGACGAGGCTAAAGGTCCTATAAGTATGGTAGGCGGAGGACAAGTGCAGCTAAATTCATCAGGCGGAAGTATATCGATGCAGGCTGCACAGGGAGCCGGAATAAATGCCGGAACGAATGTAAGTCTTGAAAGCGGTGCGGATACGAGCATCGAGAGCGGCGGACAGATGGGAATAGCCGTAGGCGGTAAGTTTTCCGTTGTAGTTACCGGCGAGACATCGATAGAACACAGCGACAAAGTTGAGATCAAGGCAAATGGAGCAACGATAACGATCAGTGCATCGGGAGACATAAGCATTACAAGCCCAACAAAGATTGAAATGAGTGCTCCGAAGATAAACATAAATGCTCCGGACGGAGATGTAAAGATCAAGAACGTAAGTCTTATAGATCATAAACATGCAGGAGGACCGAAGCCCGACAGGTAAGGGAGGTGTGATAAATGGCAGTTGGTTCATTCATGGGAAAGACATTTAAGGTAAACGACAAAAAGATATTCACACCAAGCAATCTTTCGGGAAGTGCCGGAGCTGATTATGCTATCCACGAAAGAGCCGGGAAGAGAGCAAGGAGTCAGTATCTTGGACCAAAACTGAGGAATTATACATTTGACATAGTGCTGAGAGCACAGGACGGCGTAAATCCTTTGAAGATAAAAAACTATTTCAGGAAGAAATGTGAGAAAGGAAAGGCAGACCACTTCATCATAGGCGGCAGGCCGTTATCATCCCACAAGTTCAAAATCCTTGAAGTATCTGAGGAATGGAACAGCGTAATACTGGGCGGAGCACTTATTGAATGTACAATAACCCTTAAAATCGAAGAATATCTGTAAAGGAGGTACACGGTGGCAAATGTAATAAATCCGGCAGTGATAGAGATCGAAGCCGGGGAAGTGGACGACAAGACTGCAAAGGAAGTGTACAGAAACTTGCAGGTATTGTATTCAACAGTTACAGGAGAGCAGGCACTCGACAGGGATTTCGGAATAGAGATTGCTTCACAGGATTTACCTTCTGAGGAAGCAAGGGCGTTACTTGTAGCTGAGTATGTAAGAAAGACACAACAGTATGAGCCAAGGGCAAGGGTTGACCGGGTGGAATGGGACAAGAGCAATACTCCCGATGGCAATATTACTCCAAAGGTGGTGATAGAACTTGTCTAATATTAGCCAACTGGCAAATGTGCCGGATATAAGTTTCATAGAAAACATGTCGCTTGAAGAGACGGAGCAGCAAGTGATAGATACATACCTTCGTCTTTATCAGGAACTTACGGGAAAGGAAGCAGAGCTGGGAGATGCGGACACAAAGAAGCTTCTCATAAAGGCATTTTCACTTATCATTTATCAGGTAATGCAGTACATAGATGCAAAAGGCAAAGCAGAACTTCTCAAATCTTCAACAGGCAATGCACTGGAAGGATTGGCAGCTCTTCTGGGAATAACGAGAAACGGAAGCGGAAAAGCCATAGCTGTAGAACGTTTCACACTGTCTGCAGAAAGACCGGATGTAATTGCAGTGCCGGCAGGAACAAGAGTAAAGACACAGAACGGGTATTATTTCAATACTACAGAATATGCAGAGATTGCAGCGGGTGACATGTATGTCGATGTGCCAATACAGGCAGAAGAGGCGGGAACAGCAAGCAATGATCTTATCGCAGGAGTCATCAATACGCTGGTAGACCCGATCGCATATGTGGCAAAGGTCGAGAACGTCACAAAGAGCACGGGCGGAACCGATACGGAAGATGATGACAGTCTGACAGAAAGGGTATATCTTGCACCGTCAAAGTTTTCAGTCGCAGGACCTATAGGAGCATATGAATACTTCATAAGGGAATGGCGTTCGGATGTCGGAGATGTAAAGGTGGTAAGTCCTACTCCATGTGTAGTTGTCCTATATGTCGTACTCAATGATGGTCGTGTTCTCACAGACGCAGAGAAAACAAGCCTGCTTGAATATATAAGCGACGACGATATAAGACCGCTGACAGATCAAGTACAGTGCGGAACACCGGAAGAGATAGACTATACGATCGATGTTACCTACTACATAGCGAGAAGCGACAGTATGAATGCAAACAACATCAAGGAAGCAGTCGAAGCAACGGTAGAAGAATACAAGCTATGGCAGCGGAAACTTGGAAGGGATATAAATCCTACGGAGCTTGTCTACCGCATAAGGGAAGCCGGAGCGAAAAGAGTATCGCTGACAGCACCCACAGATGTAGTTATCACAGACATACAGCTTCCAAACTGCACAGATACAAATCTGGCATACGGAGGGCTTGAAGATGATTAAAAGTCTTAAAGATGCGAGGATAACGGATGGGCTGCCTCGGATAGTTGCAGAACAGGACTGGGTAATAGCTCTGTCGGAAGCACTGGGGCTGACGCATCAGCAAATAATGGAGTATGCGGATAAAAGCCAGATATACACGGCAATAGACGATCTTGACGATGAGAAGCTTGACATACTTGCGGTCCAGTTCAACTCTCCGTTTTATAGTCAGGACATGGAAATAAGCGTAAAGCGGGAGATCATCAAAAAGACGCTCAAATGGTATATGAAAGCGGGAACACCCGGAGCGGTAAAGGAAATGATACAGACCGTATTTGGGGAAGGCGACATAGTTGAGTGGTTTAATTTCCCGGAAGGTGAACAGGTTCCGGGAGAATTTGAAATCATAACAAATGCCGAGCTCACACCGGATGTATTTGAACAATTTGCCCGTATCATTGACAAGGTAAAAAATGTTAGGTCTCACCTCAGAAGCATACAGGTAACACGAAACATTAGCCAGGTCATACAGGTAGCGACGGGAGTACATCAGGGCGTGACATACAATCCGCCGATCACATGCGTACAAAGCAGAGGCTTTGACATCAGCACACCGCATATTGCAGCGACAGCAACAAAACAGGGCGTAACATACAATTCACCAATATACGTAACGTCATAAAGGAGGGAAAAGATGCCAAGTTTATATGCACCGGGAGTCCTTACCAACGATGGTATCGCACTTCTCGAAAAGGCGATAGCCGGCGACTGTGAAATACAGTTTACCTCAATAACGACCGGAGACGGTACTTACACGGCAGAGGAAAGAACTGTAAATGCATTGCAGTCGCTTACAGAGCTGAAAAGCCTTAAACAGACCACGGCAGTGACGACATGCGAGTACAATACGGAAACGCAGGTTAAAGTTGCAGCCACAATCTCGAATGCAACGCTTGTGTCAGGATACTACATGAATGAAGTAGGGCTGATGGCAAGGGAGAAGGACGACCCGACAACAGAAATCCTCTACGCTATATCACTCATTGATGAGAACGTTGAGAAGGGCGACTACATGCCGCCGTACAACGGTTCAAATCCGGCAGCGGTAGTTCAGGCATTCTACATACAGGTAGACAATGCCGAAAATGTAACCATCGAAGCGACTCTCGAAGGATACGCCTTACAGGAAGATATGGAGCAGGTACTTCATGGATTCAGAAGGACAATACTGAATGACGAAGGAAAACACATTCTGACAGCAGATGGCAAGGCTATTGCAGCAGCAGATTATTATGTGCCGAAATCAGAAGTCGTGCTGGAAATGCAGGCGATAAGACGTGAGATAAGAGCTGAAAAACTCGCTCTTAAATCATACATAAAAAATAATTTCTCAAGGAGGTAACAAATGTCAGACATCGTAATCAAAAACCTTCCCGCTCATGGGGAGATGAAAAGCACAGACGTCTTCATTCTGGAGGATAAAGACGGCAACGTTACAGGCAAGGGAAGCTTGGGAGACCTTGCGGAATTTGTCGCAAAGGCATGGACCTTCGGCAATGCCGGCTATCACAACTCGATCTACCGCGGCAAGAACCTTGGAGACCATGTAACTGATGAGCAGTGGGAGGCTATACAGAACGGTACTTTCGAAGGAATGTACATAGGCGACTACTGGGTAATCAATGGCAAGACATGGCGTATCGCTGCATTCGATTACTGGTATGGCTTCGGAGATACTGCTTGCAGTACCCACCATGTAGTCATCGTACCGGATGAGAATTTGCTTGCAGCTGACGGAAGCACAACACATTACATGAATACCTCAAACATTACTACAGGTGCTTATGTAGGTTCCGGCTTCTACAGTGGCACTAATGCCGACAACACAAGCAACACCGCAAAAGCATCATGTCAGAACATGGCTAAGAATGCATTCGGTGCGGCTCACATCCTTACTCACCGCGAGCATTTCCAGAATGCAATGACAGACGGACACGCAAGCGGCGGTTCATGGTACGACAGTGACGTTGATATTATGAACGAGCCAATGGTATTCGGCAGCTACATCTTCACACCTGCCAATGATGGCGTGACGATACCAAATCTATACACTATTGATAACGGCCAGCTCCCACTGTTCGCACTGAACCATAGACACATCTGCAATCGTGCGTACTGGTGGCTGCGTGATGCCGTGTCGGCGTCGAACTTCGCCGGTGTGGACACCGGCGGTCTCTGCAACTACAGCATCGCTTCGCATCCGTGGGTTGGCGTCCGCCCCGCTTTCGGTATCTGCTGATCTTAAATCCCCACCCTTCACGGGTGGGGATGATGGAGGGAATGAAGAATGTCAAGTGTACCCAAAGGAAAAAGAGAGAAGCATGATCTTCTTGCGACGCACTACCTCACGAAGCTCAGAAAAGAGATAACGGAGCTGGCAGTAAATGACTTCGGATACGATAAGGAAAGACTCGAAAAGAAGATAAGCCGCTTCGAGGAATGGACGAACTGCGAGGACAAAGAAGAAGTCGTCGCAAGGATGAGGGCCAAGAACGAAAGCTTCTATGCGGACTTCGTAGAGGAAGAGACAAGGGAGACACGCAAGATACTTCGAAAAGCAGTGGCAGAGTTCGAGACAGGAAATTCGATATATCCGTCCGGCGAAGCACTGATAGAAGAGTACAAGGAAAGACGGCTGCATCTCGACAAAGCAGTGGGACATCTGTTTGCACTAAAGCAGGAGCTACAGTACATAGCCGACATTCTCCCCGGAGACAAGAACCGATACGATGGCTTCGCGGAAGCTATCAAGAAAGAAATATCTTTAGTAAGAGGCGTAAGACGTGCGGCCAATAAGTTTCTAAAGGAAGATAACGAAAAAGAAGATACCAACAAAGAAGCTACAGGAAAAGAAGAAAAGAAGTAGCATACAGTAAGGCAGCTTTTGAACGTGCGAACTGGTGGCTGCGTGATGCCGTGTCGGCGTCGAACTTCGCCAATGTGAACAACAACGGTAACTGCAACTACAACAACGCTTCGAATACGTGGGTTGGCGTCCGCCCCGATTTCGATATGCCCGTCAATCTTACTGGGCTAAAACCGAAAGGAAAAGCTGTCTTTGGTGAATAACCTTAATAACAGTGTCAGAAATGACAGGGCAATATACCGGTCTGCCCCATGCGGTGAGTTACGACGAGTCGATAGCCGGGGCTTAATAGGTGTAAAACATGCTGATAGCAGACATGAACATTTTGTACGAAGCGTACAGAAAATCCATGATAGGCAGTGCATGGAAAAGAGAGCCGGAGAAATTCGAGCACGATTGGCTTTGCGAGATAGCAGACCTTAAACATGAGCTTGAGGGAAGATCATACCATACACTACCGGGTACGGAATTTAAACTGAATGAGCGTGGGAAGATAAGACACATACATGGCGGAAGGATGAGAGACAGGGTTGTGCGTCATGCACTTTGCGACAATATCTTAGGACCATACCTGAAACCATATCTTATCTACAACAATGGCGCAAGCCAGAAGGGTAAGGGTCTGAGCTTCGCCCGAAGCATGTTTGAGCGCGACCTGCATAATTATTTCCTCAAATACGGGACGAATGAAGGATATGTCGGCTTTGTGGATTTCTCAAAATTTTACGATAACATAAGGCACGACAAGATCAAAGAAATGATCTATCCAAAAATCCCCGAAGATACATGGTGGCTCATGGACGAGATACTTTCAAACATGGAGATAGACGTATCATACATGACGGATGAAGAATATGCTCACTGCATGGATGAGAAGTTCAACTCCGTAGAGTATTACGAGAATATCCCTAAAGAGCTGAGAACGGGTGAAAAGTTCATGAAGAAGTCCGTAAACATTGGAGACCAAGTATCGCAGGACATAGGCGTGTTCTATCCACATAGGATAGATAACTATGTAAAGATAGTCAGAGGCTTCAAATTTTATGGACGGTACATGGATGATATGTATCTCATACACCCGGACAGGGAATATATAGCAGATACCATATGCGGGATAACAGGAGAAGCGAAAGAAATCGGGCTTTTCATAAACAATAAGAAAACACATATATGCGCTCTGTCCGACAGATACACGTATCTACAGGTGAAGTATTTCCTCACTGATACCGGAAAGGTAGTAAAGAGGATAAACCCTAAATCTCTAAAACGTGAGAGGCAGAAGCTTAAAGCATACAAACATCTGCTTGATAAAAACATGATCGAATATTTCGATATCGAGCAGGCAGCAAAATCATGGATGGGTTCATTCGTACATTTGATGTCAAAGCAACAAATAAAGAACATGAAGAAGCTCTATATGGAGCTTTTCGGAAAGGAACTGAGATGGAAAAAATAATTTTTAAGGATGGAACTGAAATAACAGTTGAGAGAAACGGCTCATGTTTTATCGTAGAAACGAAGCCGGAGTTCCCAGAGGACTTGACTGATATCACAATTGAAGGTGAAATGCCACAGACAATCGCAAACGGCAGGATTGTAGATGCTGCATCTGTAGATGGCCGTTATTGGTTTACTATCATTGAGATATCAGAAGCAGAGGCAAGGGAAGCAAAAAGGGAAGCACAGATCATGTACACAGCACTCATGACAGATACGATCATGGAGGGATGAGACTATGGAAGAGACAATCTTTGACAAGGTAAAGAAGTTTTACAACATGCACATTTACAAGAAAAAGCACGTGGCTGACTTCGTGAAGAAGGGCAAGCTCACACCGGAACAGTACGAGCTCATTACAAAGGAGCCTTACACAGAGTAAGGAGAAGAGAGGGACGATATGAATATAGGGGAATATGCAACAAGGCTGGAAGAAATAAACAGGTTACAGTCAGAGCTTATCGACGCACTGTTTCTTGAAGTATTACAGCATAAAGAAGTGGATGAGCTGGAAGGAAGCAAAGCCGGACAGCTCATCAAAGAGGTAGCCGAGAAAAGAAGGGAGATCGGTATCTGAGCGTAAAACTCCGACTGATATAAACATGGAGGACATGAAGATGGTTGAAACAGCAATCGCAATCTCATTTGC
>Ga0310695_10013957_pt1 | contig 10947 bp, 5 predicted proteins | sample RumenRJG_04DNA_FD_203882 | JGI IMG/M metagenome (GOLD analysis project Ga0310695, IMG submission 203882) | Bovine rumen microbial communities from Lethbridge, Alberta, Canada - RJG_04 (v2) (version 2) | ecosystem: Host-associated > Mammals > Digestive system > Stomach > Rumen | place: Canada... | reverse complement strand
CAAATTCCGATAAAGTAGAAGAATATAAAAAGAAATGTGCAACAGACCCGAAATACTGTACTTGGGCATATCTGCGTATCGTACTGTTTTGGCTGAAGAAACTCATCGACATGCATGCTATTCCAACCATGACATCTGACGTATTGCGTAAAGCTTCTAAAGCGCAAATTGATATTCAGCAAAAAGAGAAAAGCCTGAATATCGAAGAACAGCAGAATGTGGAAGATGAAGATACTGGCGCAATAGAATCCCTGGACTCTTACCGCAACTTCTTCAGCAAGCGCACCTACTCCCTGGATGCAGGAAAACTTTGGACAGCTGAAGTATTAGCTGTATCCGGTGGCGACAAACTCCTGCTTGATCGTATCGATAATCGTGATTACGATGCACTGAATGCGTACGTGGAATCCTGTGCTTCTCCGTCATCGAATATAAGCGCCGACAATAACGGCCCAATGAAAATCCGTAAGATGACATTAGCTCTTATTCCGGCGAAAGTTGTCTCGGAGATAAGCGCAATCGGTATTACTCCGACAACCCCGGTTCAACAGTATGACATCGATAAGAGTGAAAAGAAATACCTCGCTGCGGCAGAAGATCCGAACACATATATCCCGCACTCCTGGCATGACATGATTGTTCATGATGCTCGCGGCCGCATGCTTCGCGCGTTCCCGACTTTCTATATGTGCATGATAGATGAGGGACGCGATATCGGACAGTGGAAACTTCATGATAATTTTTACAATACATCAGCGATATCAGACCTGACTATTGTAAAATCTCGTAAGATACCTGCCGATACAGCAACAATCAGACTCTCGAATTTCTATAACACATATACGACAGAGAATAACGACTTTATTACAAAAGGGCCATCGTTTGATGTATCAGAAACATTGACATCGATCATGCATCCTGATCAGTGGGCAACTAAGATGGAGGAAAAACGTCTGATGAAGCCACCTGAACCGAAGCTTCGTCTGCGCGTTGGTGCTCGCATTCACATTCGACTCGGATATGGTTCGAATGCAGATATGCTGCCTATCGTATTTAATGGTATTATTGCAGAGCTATCCTGCGAAGACACCGTAGAGATCACAGCACAGGGCGATGGAGTAGAGTTGATGAACCCCATTATGCAGGATGGTATTGTTGATGGCGAAGCTAAGAATCTGCAGACGCAGGATGAATTTATTAGCGGCAATCTTGGCCGTATTGCCAACAATGCAACGCCACTTCAGATCGCGTCGGCACTATTCAATAGTCATGGCGGCTTCTTCCGTCGTCAGCTTTACGATGTCTTTAAAACATCGCTGGCTCCTAGAAATCCATTTGGCATCGTACATTTCGGAGACCCGGATTTTACGACAATCTGCCGTTCCGGTGAATGTACGCAGAATCTTTACGAAGTAATGGATAAGCCTTACTGGGGCGGAAACCACAACATCAACACAGACGCTTACGCCGATGACGATAAAAAGACACATATAAACTTCAACCTGTTTAAGAAGACTCCGTGGGATTGCCTGAATATCTGTAAGAGCATCAGTCCAGACTTCCGCTTGGCAGTTCTGCCATTCGGATTCCGTTCTACGGTATTCATGGGGCTCCCAAGATACTACTACGCTTATGATTACTACAAAGCAACGAGCGGTTCCGTCTTGGAAAAACGAAAGCCTTTCCGCCAGTATCATATGTACACCAGCGGTGAAGATATTATCGGCGACGGCATTACGGCAACCAATCGAGATATGAAGACCGTTGCTATTGGCATGTATCAGGAATCAATGGCTCTTTCCATGATGAAACAGTCAAAAGTCGGCCCATTGTTTGCAGACTTTGATATCTATCCTGAAGCGCAACGTACGATGGTTGTTGATACCAGTCTTCTGGCCAAAGGCGATTCTACAATTGCGAACTGGACGAGCGCAGGATACTTTACCGACAGGTTCTCAAAAGAAACGCGAAGCCACATGAAGATTGCCTGGAAAGCAACGGCCTCCAAGCTCCGTGAAAGCGTCCAGGATATGTATACCGGTGACCTTGTTATTCTGGGCGACCCAACCGTAAAACCGGAAGACCAGTTCTGGATGAATGACGCGTACGCAAGTCTTACAGGTGCAGCACAAGTAAAAGAAGTGGTGCATCATCTTTCGATAGAAAATGGATTCACTACGACAATTTCTCCTGATGTTATCACTTCTGTAGAAGACCCACATGAGGTTGAGACTCAAATTGCTCTACAGCATATGGGTGGTTTCATGTCAAGTATCAGCAACGTAACATCATACTTGGCTTCTGGCGTTATCGCCGGCTTATCCGTTGGTGCTGCTGCAAAGATGGCAGGACGCAATGCATTTGGTGTAAAGCAAGTTGGTAAAAGTATTAAAACTGCAGGCAAGATATTCAACAGAGCTGCAAAGGGTGCTAAGGCATCCGCCAAAGGATTATTTGGTCTCAAAAGGCTCATGAACCTTGCAAAATATGCCAGACTTATGGGTGGAGTAGTTGCAGGCGGCTTAGCATCGGATGGGCTAGGACTTGTTGCGGCAGCAGCTTCTGTTATCGCTGCTCCTTATCTAAATTCCGTTTTTGCCAATGAGCTCAAAAACTTGAAAGTTGTCAAGATTTTCCCCTTAAAGCGGCATGGTATTCCGTATACAGCTGGCTTTGAAGGAAGCAAGGGTTGTGTCTTTGGCTCACCATCATGGGATGACAAAGGCATTATCGGAGACGTATTAGGAGAACTTACAGATAACTCCGTAGGTTCATTGATTTTGGATATGCTTGGCTCAGACGAACTTCAGGCTTATGTCAACAAACTCAAACGCGACAATAAGATAACTGACTCTGCAGGAAATCCAACTGAGACAAACAGTAACTATGCAACAATGGTTTCCGTACTCAGCAACGACGTTAACAAAACCAAGAATGCTGTTGCCCAGCAGCAAGCTCAAAAGCTTGCCACATATGACAATCCGCAGGATGTTTTGGATGCCTATAATCAATTCAAGATCATGGATACGGAAAACTATATGAATGACGCAAAACTGGCCAATAACCAGCTGATTAGTGATGACTCCCGTATTAAGCCATATATTGAAGAAGAGTTCTTCTCTGTTCTGCACGAAGTTCCTTCTCTTAACGAAGGTAAACAAGTTGAAGATACTACTTTGACAATAGGCGGAGAGAGCAAACGAGTAAAAGCTATTCATGACACCGATAATGATGGCAACAAGGTCATCGACCTGCCAATGCTTCACGCAAATGCCATCAATGTTCTTTACGAGCTGATTCGCCGTTCTAAGAACAAAATGCCTGGTGCAAATGCAACAGATAAGCTTGAAAACTACGAGTCCACTAAGACTACGTTCATCGTACTGAAATCTGCTCTTCGTGTTGGAGATAAGAAAACACAAGCCGCCGCAGGATTCACATTTATTTTGCAGCCTACAGATGAGAATGCAATAAAAGCATTGAGTGCCGCAATTAAGGAGCTTACCGCAGACGTCAATGATGACGCAAAGCTGTTCCCGAACGTAGAACTGAATAAATCAATTTTCCACTACAAAGAAGATGCTGGTTCGCATGAAGTAGCTTTTGTAGTACCAATGCCTGCACAAAAAACTTCTGATAACAATCTTAATGCTGACACTTCCAAAACCAATGCCGAGCCAGATATTGACTCAGACTAAACAGATGGCGAGCAAAAGAAAAAAGAATTACCAAACAATCAAACTAACGAATAAAGGAGGAAAGTGCCGTTTGTCATCACGATAGACGGCACAACTTATATGTCATCAATCTTAGATGTAATTAAAGATCGTGCTATTGAGCCTATCACAAACGAGCTCAAAAGCGTAACCACACTGGCTTTGGTCAAAAAAGCTGACGAGAAAAACAACACCTGTGATATACAATATGTAGACAAAAACGGCCTAGTCCGTAATAGGAATAATGTAAGTGTTCGTTTATATGGTAATGGCACAGACTGGTTTCCGAAAAGAGGGGAAAGCGTTGTAGTACAAGAAACGGAAACCACTTGTGAAGTTATTGCAAGGTATGTCCAGAACTACAACATGGATGTTCGTGCCAGAATGAAACTTAAAATGGATATATACTCGGACAGCTCGGGGGCTGATCCAGGTGGAACGATTTATTAAGTGAGGGGAGTATATGAGTAACAAAGAAAGCGAAAGCGCACTGGATAGTCTGATTTCTGCAGCATTGCAAAAACATGACCCGGATGGATTCTCTCCAACGATGCAAGATATTGTATCGTCATCCAATTACGAAAAGCGTGGCGAGGAGCGTGGCCTTATCAATGAAAAGACGGGCTCTTCTGTCGTTGTGCGAGAGAACGGTCAAATAAACTTGTCAGCAGGGCATTATGCGCAATACAAGATTAACCCATCTGGCAAAAGTATCGAGCAAACGCTGGAAAGTTCCATCATTACGAATCGTCGTCGTATGACTATCGATGAACTTGTCGTGAATGACCACAAGTTTAACCCACAGCTTTGGGAGCTTACGGATTTCAAGAAAATCAATCTGCCCACAAATGAAGCCACCATTGTTGGTAACCTTTGTATGAGTGGAACAGTTCTCACGAAATCCTGGGACTTTAACCTCAAGCGTTATGTTCTGATTCGCCGTCCATGGAGAGGTCCGGTATTCTCAAACCTCCTAAATGTACCGACCATAAAATCTTCTATGCATATCTATGACCCTCTGCAGGTTGATGATGAAGTCCTTGCTAATTCTGACAAAGGTTATCATGTCAATGCTCTTATCAGTGATGCTAAGAGTCTCGTCGGAAAGCCGGGGCAGGATCGGGAAGGCATTGACCGCGACTTCAAGAAGGTATTTAATAAACCGAATTCTACTCCTGGTTCCGTCGACAAAAATGTTCCGAACGTTGGCGTCGCTCCAGGCAAAGGCGCAGAAAATATTCCAAAGGATGCGGAACAGTGGACTGTCGACATGTGTGTTCGCTGCTCCAAAGGGTGTGGTATCCCCGCCGACTGGATTTGGGCACAGTTCTGCAACGAGTCCGGCAACTTCAAGAGTCCGTGTGCATCATACAACTATGGCGGCATGACGGATGAAGGTGGTGGCTGGAAGAGCTTCGCGTCTCCGGAAGATTTTGCAGATTATATGGCAAAGATGCTCCCCAAATGGGTTGGTAGTGATGGCAAAAGTACAACTCAAGCCAAGACAATGAAAGAATATTGTATCGCTCTCCAGACAGATTCAAGCCCGTATTGTGCAGACCCTGCTGGTGTAGACCCGTATTATGCAGCAATGCTTAATTGCCTCGGAAATCAAGGAACAGTGTTGTCATAAACATGAAACGATAAGAAGGTGAAAGCGTGCCACAATTAAAAAAAATAGGATTTCGGGTAGCATGTAATCCTAAAACTCATGTAAAGACAATGTATTATATCAGCGAAGATTCTAGGCTCACAATGAATAGAATTTCGGATGAAGAATACAATGCGTTTATGCGAGAACATCCAACCGGGAAACTAGACAAATCTTCTGGTGAACTACTGGCTGAAATGATTAAAGAGCGTCGTTTAGGAACACAGTCTGCACAACGCTATAATCAAAATGAGCAATCTAAAAAAATTGAGAATAAAGCTCGGGCGGAGCTGAAAAGTAAGCCCCCTGCTCCAACTGTCGAAAACAAAACTATCACGAGCCGTCCGTTAGAGCAATTTCAGTTGGACAATGACAAAAGAGCTCGCAGCAAAAATGGCAATAAAAGTATAGTCGGAGATAAAACTCCGACTTATGCTCCGCCAAAAGAAGAAAAACCAAAAAGCCTTTCGAGAAAAGAAAGAAAAAAAATTGAACGGGAACAAAAGAAACGAGAGAAAGAAAAAAAGCACGCTGTAAATCGCGGACGCACTCAGGACGATTCAAACTCAGGAGCTGTTGTCAGTTATGGAGCAAATGGTTCTCGTAAAGTAAAGGTGAAGAAGCCGAAAGATAAAAAAGTTAAAGAACCTAGCCTTTTTAAAGGATGCGAGACAGTAGACGATGCTCAAAAAAAATATTCAGATTGGGCATATCAGCAGTCTATGCAGCAATTCTGCAAAGACAAAGGGATCGAATACGTTCAAGGTGAAACTGACGATCTCTATATCGAAGAACAAAAAGAGAATCCCGATATGTTCTACAACGGAACATACTACACGGGGGCAAGACAAGACCTTCGAGATAAGCTTATCAAAAACGAATCCGGCCTTGAGAATTTTAAAATAAATAAAAAAGTCAGAGGAAGTCTAGGCTTTGGTAAGGGTTCAGGCAAAACAAAAAAAGGCGTAGATAAACAGCTCGATGCCGCCAACGAAGGCTCCAATAGCGCAAAAGAAAACCGGAAATCTGCCCGAAAAGAAGTTCAGGACAGTGTCAATAAAACCTGGAAGAAAACAAAAAGAAGCTCTTATGATGGATGGATGCGCGGACGGAAAAACTTTGTGAATCAGAGAAAACGCTTGCAAAAGAAATCCCAGAATGCTTTAGATAAAGCCAATACATTCGGAAAAACTATGACACATGATCCGGCTAAACTGTTTAAATCAGGTATTGACAAATATATCGAACGCCATCCAGACAGCATGAAAGCCAAATACATGAAAGAAAAACAGCTCAACGGTACAGAAATCATTGACGCGTTGACTGGTAAATACAACAAAGATGACAGATGCCGGAAAGATATTGAAGCTCTTTTGGCTGATATAGATAAAGCAAATAAAGACCCCTCTTTGAGACAAAAAAAATACACAGATGATTACTTCAACGAAAAGATAGAAATCATTAACAAAACATACGGCTTGAGTATTCCACCGTATAGCGAAGACACAGCACAAGCATTAAGAGATACCATTGAAGGGAATAAACAATATCAGATAAAGAAAAATATCAAGCATCTTGCTACTTTAATGATGGATGCACAGATGCAGTCTTATCTGGATATGAATATTCAAAGTGTACTGGATCAGTACAACGAGAGGTTCGGCACCAATTGGAGCGATACACCGGAACTTCGCGACAAGATTCGTCAAGTTATCCGAGGAACTTACACAGTAGCATTCAACCAGGATGTTTTGATGAATCAAATGCAAAAGAAGACCGAGGATGAATTGAAGCGATTCTTACAGAAAAAGGTAGATGACAGAATCTTTAATTCAAAGACGTGGAATAAATTTATGCATCTGGATGAAGATGCTGGAGACGTCTATCGTAAGAAGCTCGGTGGAGACAAGATAAATAAGCTCCAAGACAAACTGGAATCCTGGACAAATCTCAGTGATGTAGATTTTACTCTGCGACTTACTGAAGATTTGACTGATCAGCTCAACAATCGAGTAAAGTTCTTAGGCAATGCGGGTGGTTCCCTAAACAAAATAGACAAAAAAATGGGCAAGTTCGGCTTAAACCTTGGCCTTGGCGATCAATTTACAGATCTTGAAAAAAACTTTGCCTTAAATATCGCTTCTCCTGTGGAAGATCAGCTGAAAAAATCCATGACCAGTACATTAAAGAACATCACGAAGATTACAGATACGGTAAAGAACTTCCAAAAGCAGATTCAATCCATACAAAACAAAGCCCGCGATCTCGTAAGAAAATGGGAGAGCACGGCAATGGATATGGTTAAGGCGCAAGAAAAAGTTATCGTCAACAATATCATGAAGAGCGTTAAGATTGACTACAAAGGCGCCGTTGGCTCGTTCAAGATTTAAGGAGAAAATTTTTGATTGACCTGAAAATAGACAACAAAGGAGACCTGGAGCTTCGCTCTCAGCCGAGGCTTCCCAGGTTCGTCCTTGAATTCCGTCATGCGGACTATCCGATATTCTCTATGCAATTCATGCAGCGGCAAGGTCACGAGAAACCAGATAAGCCCAAAAACGGGTTCACTGTAGACTTTCACATAGGAGACAAAAGCGGCTTATATGACGAAGCCAAAAACATTCATGCTGTCACTGGCAGCGAAGAGCTGAAACAACGTGTGATAATGCATATGCGTACAGAAAAAGGCGAAACACGACTGGCTTCCAACCTTGGTTCGGAGCTTGTAAAACTCAAGCACAAGAACCTGACAAATAAAAGAATACGCCAGGAAATTGCAGATCTTATTGCCATGGAATTGGAAGATATCGTAGGCGATGCGAGAGTGGTTATTTCTCACGAAAAATATGATGGCCCATTCTACAGTCAGAACCTCACGATTCGCATTTATCGGGGCGACTATTTGATTTATACTATGACGATTTGAGGTGTCAAGAAATAAAAACGTCAACACAAATCCAAAAAGACGCCAGAAAAAATTTTGAAGAACTAGTAGGAGATAAACTGCAGCATGGTTCAGTCGTAGATATGCTCTTGGCTGCCATTGGCAATGAAGAAACTTCCGTCTATCAGGAAATCGATAACAATCGCACACCGCATGTCTGGTCATCCTTAACGGGAGACCGCTTAGACAATACCGGTGTTATGCTGAACCTTCCACGAAAGACGAACGAAAGCGATCAGAACTATCGCTTCCGTCTGATGCGGTGGGTAACTGCAAACGAAGCCAGCAATGAACATGCAATCAATGATGCACTGCTGCTTCCAAGATATTCGTCCAACATCCAGTTTGTTCCAATGACAAAAGGCTGTGGAACAGCAACTTGTTATGTCATTCCAAAAACTTATGGAGAGCAGGATATCAAAAACGCATTAGTTGAAGCAAAAGAAATCGTAGAAAAAACAGCATCCCCTTCTTTGTATGTGGAGTATATCATACCAAAGATTATGGGCGTGAAATTCCAGATTTATTTAAGCGTAGATGAAAAAGCTGATCCGGCTATCATCAGGAAGAATCTTTCAGCAAAAATTCTGGAATATGTAAACAACATTGCGCCCAACGATTTTTTGGAAGTCGGTCAGATAAACAAGATTGGTATCCTGGAGCAGGATGTAAATTACTTCAGCGTACTATCCGTCATGATTGATGGCAAGACTACAGATTCATTAAAGATTCTGCAAGGGCTTGACACGAAGTTCTTGTTTGATGAGATTATTTGGAGTGGAGACGAGTAAGCATGGCAATCAAAACAGCGAGGGAGGCATTCCTGGAGGCAGTCCAGGCTTTTCCGAAATGGATGAGTATCCGGAAACGTCCATATAAATCCAACATGGGAAAACTGCTGCAAGCAGTATTTGAAGAATATAAAAGCATTCAGGCGGAGCTAGACGACTTTGTGCGCGACTTCTTCTTGTTAAGCTATGTAGGACGGGAACAAGAAATCCCTGACTACATCTATATCATGCATATTGGTGACCCCTTTGGACAAGTAAGTCTTACAAAACCAAGCTTAAAGGTAACTACGGCACCAAAACTCTTCATGAAAAAGCCAAAAGAATATGCCCTGTTGCAGGATGGGTATATCATGATTCATACCGAAATGCTTCCCGTAAACCAGGTAGGTCTGTATAATGTTGATGAATACGCTTACAGTGGTAAATTCGAACGCTTTCACGTCTGGAATGTAATCGATGAATTTGCCATGTTTTTGGGACTTGAACGTTTCACAGATGAAACGAATTCTGAGCTCCTGAAGCGTTGCTTTCTGGTATTCAAGAATCCCACAAATAGCACAACAAAAGGTATCTACAATGCTATTGCCAATGCAATGTCAAATGATATACCCTTACGGGAAGATGACATTCGCATCGAACCGTTGACGCAAGAGAACGTTGTTCTACCGGATGAAGAATTTGGAACAGTATATGAGCGTCTGGCTCAGGTAAATCATGATATCTTCCGCACAAAACGTTGGGATATGGATAGCTGGGAGAACACCTTCAAAACTCTTGATTTTATTCCTCATATCTGGGATAAAGAAATCAGTGTTTTCCGGGACGGCGTAGGGCAAAACGATGACCTCAAGGTGTTCTTGTCCAATTCCATGAAATACGATTCTACCAATGTTTATGCAACAGGCTACAAGATTGATTCCTTCCGCATCAATGAATATGTCCGTCAACATAACATTCATAAGGAAATTCCCTTGAAGCTTGAACGGTACAATGACGAGCTGAAGTCTAAGATTGTTGAATACAAAATCACAGCTTATCCTGCCACGAAAATCGACAAACCGCAGAATATCTACCTGAAAGAGCAGGCTGTTATCGATGGCAAGAATAAGTATTTCCTGGATGATATCATCTATAATGCTTCAAAGAGCAAAATCACGATAAAACCGCATAACAAGCTGGACAAAAACGCCAAATATGAAGCGCGTTTTATTCCACGCAGCAAATACTCGGATATGACTATCGAAAAAGCCAATATTATTCATGCAAACGGAAAAGTAGAGTCTCTTCTATGCGACAAAGGCAATTTCCGCGCTCAAAACGGTTCTTTTCACAATGTAGATGTTGTACGCCATATCGATTCTATCAAACAGTTAAAAGATTATAAAAACATCGTTGGTGTAGAAAATGGCGGCTTTACTATTGGCGGCCAGAGCACCATTGGCGATCTCTATGTAGATGTTTCCAAATGCGGCAACAAGCCCCTGTACATCGGTGTAACAGGAGACCGTTTTGATATTTCAGGAGAAGACCATTTCTTCCAACTAGATGGTTTCTCTCGTGTCGGCGACGGCACGTTCCGAGCAGACAGTGCAAACGACGCGGCCTGTGCTATGACGGTAGAGATTGACTGCTGTTCCTTTGAGTTTTCCATGGGTGCGACCAGTGAACAGGGTTCTGCCTCTGTACAAATCATTGTAGATGGCAAAAGCCAAGCCGAATCTGGTATCTGGAATAGCGAACGCCGTTATGTTGGAGACTATGACAAGACTGTCCATGTAAAAGTTATTATTCGCCGCATGGGTGTATACCCCGTATTTTTCCATAACTTCCGCGCCGCCCGCTACA
>Ga0310695_10013955_pt1 | contig 10947 bp, 10 predicted proteins | sample RumenRJG_04DNA_FD_203882 | JGI IMG/M metagenome (GOLD analysis project Ga0310695, IMG submission 203882) | Bovine rumen microbial communities from Lethbridge, Alberta, Canada - RJG_04 (v2) (version 2) | ecosystem: Host-associated > Mammals > Digestive system > Stomach > Rumen | place: Canada... | reverse complement strand
CCTCCACGAGCAGGTCGAAGAATTCGTCTCGCGTCTTGCGTCTGCGACGGATCCCGCCGATTCCTTTTCCATCCGCACGAGCTACGAGCCGGAGATCCTTGGCACGGGCGGCGTCCTGAATCCGCTGCGTGCCTGGATCGGCGCGGACGACTTCTACCTCGTCAACGCCGACATCGTCGTCGAGGGGATCGACGCGAATCCGTTTGCGGAAACGTGGGGCGACGGCGAGATCGCGCAGTGCCTCGTTACGCGCGAAGGCCCGCGCACGGTCGAGGTGGAGCCGGAAAGCCGCTTCGTCACGTGCTGGAAGTCGCCCGATCCCGGCTGGGAGGGCACCTTCACGTACTGCGGCGTGGCGCGCCTCCGGGCGGACATCCTGAAGTTTGTCGCGCCGACAGGCTTTTCGACGATCGTCGCCGCGTATGAACAGGCGATGATGGAAGGGCGCTTCGTCCGGGCGGTGGAGCCGGCGGACCTGATGTGGACGGACGCGGGCACGGTCGACAGCTATCTCGGCCTCAACCGGACGGCGGACGACAACGCGTTCGCCGACCTGCCGCAGCTGAAGGCGGCGGCCGCGCGGCTTCCGAGCGACGCGCCCGTCGAGTTCCTCGGCGCGCGCGGGAGCGACCGCGTCTTCTTCAAGCGGGGCGACGCGATCATCATCATTTACGACGACGCGCACCGCGGCGAAAACGCGCGCTACGTCCACCACGCGAACTGGTTGAAGGCGCAGGGCGTTCCCGTGCCCGCGATCCTTGCCGATCTGCCCGAGCTGAAGACGCTGGTCATGGAGAACGCGGGCGCGGTCGATCTGCAGCACCGCGTCGAAAAGGCGGGCGCGCACGCGATCGACAGCTACGTGCCCGTCGTCGAGGCGCTCGCCGCGTTCAATGCGCTCAATCCCGATTTCGAGCTGGAGCCGCCGTTCGACGCGGCGCTCTACCAGTGGGAGCGCGACCTCTTCGCGGAGCACTGCCTCGGCACGCGCTACGCGCGGACGCTGCCGGACGAGGTGCGCGCGGAGCTTGAGGGCGTCGCGGCGAAGCTGCTCGCCGAGCCGCCGGCGCTCGTCCACCGCGACTTCCAGTCCACGAACGTCCTCTGGAAGAACGACCGCCTGTCGATCATCGATTTCCAGGGCATGCGGCGCGGGCCGGCGGCCTACGACCTCGCGAGCCTCCTCTACGATCCGTACGTCCGGCTGACCGACCGCGCGCGGCGCGCGCTCGCGGCGCTCTACGCGCAGAAGTCGGGACGCGGCGACATCGCCGCGGTGCTGCCGTTCGCGGCGGTGGAGCGGCTCGTCCAGTGTCTCGGCGCGTACGGGCGCCTCGCGTCGGTCGGCCAGCCGCAGTTCGGCCGGTTCGTGCTGCCGGCGCTCGAGAATCTGCTGGCGGCGGCGGACGAGGCGGGGCTGGACGCGACGGGCGCGCTCGCCGAGGATCTGATCGCCGCGGAGCAGCGGCGCGGAAAGGACGCGCACGCGCACGGCTGCACGTGCGGACACGCGCATCACGGAAAGGATTGTCAATGCGGGCGATAAAATCCTTCATCAGCCGGGTCCGCAAGCAGGGCAAGAGGCGTCCGACGACCGTGAAGACGGTCGCGATGGGGCGCGCGCGCGAATTCGAGGCGTGGGATGTCGGCGAGGACACGTTCATTTTTGAGATCGGCATCCGCGACCGTCTGAACGAGCGGCCGAGCGTGCTGATGGTCGAGAAGGGCCACCTGAAGCGCAAGACGCCGGGCCGCGTCATGACGATGACGACAGGCAACCATTCCGTCGCGGCGTTCCCGCTCCTCGACGGGCGTTTCTGGAAGTTTTCGCGCGTGCCGATGCTGAAGACGGGCGACGTGCTGACGAAGTGCATCCTCTGCGCGAACGTCATCAAGGACACGATCGAGATCTCCCAGCGCGACGTGCCGTGCAAGGAGCTGTTCAAGATGGACCGCTGGCTCCTGGAGACGGCGGGCTTCACGCTCGCCGACATCGTGATGGGCGACCGCAACGACGGCACGATCGAGCACTACCGGCGGCAGGGCCAGGAGTGGCGCGTCAAGCCGCTCGCGTGGACGGAGGCGGAGATGAAGGTGGCGCTCGCCGCCGAGAAGAAGCGCATCGCCGCGAAGACGACGTACTACCATTCGGCGAAGGGCGTGCACTTCCTCACCTACCCCGACTTCTGCCGGTTCGCCGCGCTCGCGGAGACGGACTGGGAGGCGTTCGTCAAGGCGCTGAAGGAGCTTGTGAGCGTCTTCGAAGGGAACCGCTATTCGTTCACGCGCATGCCGAAGTACCGCGGCCACCACGAGATCGAGCTCTTTGGCCTGCGGCGCGGCGTGGGGCTCGACCGCATCGTGCCCGAGCTGGAGCGGCTGAGCGAGGCGATCGCCCTCGGGCGCGTCACGCCGGCGCAGGTCGCGCCGCGGATGAAGGACATCGCCTCGCTCTACGAATCGCTCCTCACGCAGCCGGACCTTGCGGACGAGAATGCCAAGGCATTCACGGAATCGCTCTACATGCACATCACGGGCGAGATCTACTCCATCGTCGGCGAGGGCGCGACGCCCGCGTTCGACGACCGCCGCACCGCGCTGCCGGGCGCGACGTTCGTGGACGGGCGGCCGATCTTCCATCCCGGCGTCGACGACCGCAACGAGGTGCTCCTGTCGAACATCCGCGCGATCGTCTCGAAGGACGAGGTCATCGAGTACGCCAACGTCTACGAGCTGCGCAACGACGTCGAGAACGTGCCCATCGGCAAGGGCCGCACGCGCGAGATCGTCTACAAGACCAATCGCAGCCCGATCGAGCGCAGCTTCATCGAGAAGCGCTTCACGAGCGCGAAGAAGGGCTATTCGAGCTACATGCTCGCGCGCGTCGAGGCGCTGAAGGCGCTCGGCATCGCCCTGAGCGACTACCGCATCCTGCGGCGGCGCGCGCACACGGGGCGCGGGACGCTCGACTACTTCATCCGCACGCGGCTCGAGGGCGAGCCGATGAACGCGATCCCCGCGACGTACTTCTGCAACATCGACGACTCCTCCATCGAGGAGAAGGAGTTCGTGCTGGCGCTCGCGCAGATGATGGGCGACGCGGCGGCGCAGAACATGGCGATGAAGAAGTTCGACCCCGTGACCGAGTCGCCGCACTACGGCGAGGGCAAGGAGATCTACGAGTTCGAGTACGACATCGTCAACGAGCGCGTCGTGCCCAAGAGCGTCTCGACGTGCTCGGTGCGCGGCAGCTTCGGCTGGCCCGACCTCTCCTACACCGACGAGAACCTGGCGGCGATCAACAACTTCTACCTCACCTGCTACGCGCACGCGCTCAAGACGTACCAGCGCCAGCACAACGTCACGATGGCCGAGCTCGCCGAGCGGTTCATGGACGGCTTCGAGTACCGCACGCACGCGATGGAGTGGCAGATCTCGGTCCTGCGCGACAAGTTCGAGGACTTCAAGCCCGGTCTGCCGCCCGGCTACCGGTTCGACCGCAAGTGGCGCTTCGTCATGTGGTCGCTCGAACGTCAGGAGCGCCGTCTGCACGTCCTGCGGCGCATGTTTTTCCGAAAAGTGGAGCTCATCGAAAATGAAGACATACGGAATAATCCCCAGCCGGTTCGGGTCGAGCCGGTTTCCCGGTAAGCCGCTCGCGCTGCTGGCGGGCAAGCCGCTTGTCGCGTGGGTTGTCGAGGCGGTCAAGAAGGCCAAGACGCTCGACGAGGTGCTGGTCGCGACCGACGACAGCCGCATCGCCGACGCGGTCGCGGCGTACGGCGGGCGGGCGGTGATGACGCCCTCGGAGCTGCCGAGCGGCACCGACCGCATCGCGTGCGCGGCGGGCGACTTCGCGGACGACGACATCCTCGTGAACATCCAGGGCGACGAGCCGCTGATCGATCCCGCGCTCATCGACGCGCTTGCGCTCAAGCTGCGGCTGGACGCGAAGTGGGACATGGCGACGGCGGTCACGCCTCTCGAATCGGCCGCCGACCTCGCGGCGAAGACCGTCGTCAAGGTCGTCCTCGACAAGGAGGACGGCGCGCTCTACTTCTCCCGCGCGCCGATTCCGTGCGACCGCGACCACGCGCCGGACCTCGCCTCGGGCCTCTACGTGCGCCATCTCGGCATCTACGCCTACCGCGGCGCGTTCCTGAAGCGCTACGTCGCCGAGCCGCGCTGTGCGCTGGAGGCGACGGAGAACCTGGAGCAGCTGCGCGCGCTCTACATGGGCGCGAAGATCGCGGTCGTGCGGACGTTGGACAAGGGTGTGGGCGTCGATACGCCCGAGGATGCCGAGCGTGTCGCAAGGATTCTCGCGTCTCGCGCCGCTTGAGCGGCGGGCGATCGCCCGGCGGGCGTTCGTGAACTCGCTGCCCGTCCTGATGGGCTACCTCACGATGGGCTTCGCGGCGGGCGTGCTGCTGTCGGTCAAGGCGCTCATCCCGTGCGCGCCGCTCTGGTCGGCGCTCATCGCGTTCGGCGCGATCTCGGGCACGCTGAGCTTCGCCGTCGTGCCGGCGATCGCGGCGAGCGATCCGTGCTATTCGATCGCCGTGCTGACGTTCGCGATCAACTTCCGCTACGCGTTCTACGGCTTTTCGATGCTGGGGCGCTGGCGCGGCATTCCGCTCCTGCAGAAGTGGTTCCTCGTCCATTCGCTCGCGGACGAGATCTACGCGCTCGATCTCGCCTGCCGCATCCCCGATCCGCTCAAGAACCGCTACTACTGCCTCTGGAACCACGCGCTCTGCGCGACCTACTGGGTCGTCGGCTCGACGGCGGGCGCGCTCGCGGGCGCGGCGCTGCCGATTCCCTCGCGCGGCATCGAATTCGCGATGGTCGCGCTCTTCCTCGTGATCTTCACCGACCAGATGAAAGGATGGTTGAAACGCCATGCCCTCTGACAACACGCTCTATCTGATCCGCGTCGTCGCGACCGCGTGGGCGGTCACGTTCTTTCTGCGCGCGCTGCCGTTCCTTCTCTTCGCGGGGCGCCGGCGTCCGCTGCCGCCCGCCGTCGAGCGCTTCGGCACGTTCGTCTCGCCCGTCATCCTCGCGGGTCTGATCGTCTATTCGTACGCGGGGCTCGAATGGCGCACGGCGTGGCCGTACCTCGCCGGCGCGCTCACGGTGGGGCTCCAGATCTGGAAGGGGAACGCGCTCTCCTCGATCATCGCGGGCACGGCGCTCTACATGACGCTGCTCGCGCTGACGGGCTGCGCGTCGGTGCCGATCGAGCATCTCGAGTCGAAGGCGGCGCATCCGCTCATCCGCGTGACGACGTCCGGCCTGCGCTTCCAGGACCGGCCGGTCACGCCCGCCGAGGCGGTGAAGCTCCTGGAGAAGAACGGCGTGCCGAAGGACCAGACGCTGCACGTGCTCGTCGATTCCGATTTCGACGATCAGCAGGCGCTCTGGGTGTTCCAGCACAACTACCTGCACCGCGCGGGCTACGCGAAGGCGCTGCTCATGATCGGCGAGCGCCGCGCGTTCTCCGGCAGCGCGCGGCTGAAGGAGTCCTCCGCCGACGGCGCGGTCATCCCGTATGCGCCGCACGCGCCGAGGCCGCCGCGCCGCTAGGCGCGCGCGTTCCCGGCTCCCCGCCCGCGCGCAATTATGATATACTATTGACCGCATGAAGGCGAAGACGTTCATAGACCAGGTGGAGGTGCTGGTGCGCAGCGGCAAGGGCGGCGACGGCGCGATGTCGTTCCGGCGCGAGGCGCTCGTCGAGTTCGGCGGCCCCGACGGCGGCGACGGCGCGCGCGGCGGCGACGTCATCTTCGCGGCGAGCGAGCACGTCAATTCACTCCTCTCCCTTTATTACGACCCCAAGTGCTTCGCGCAGGACGGCGGGCCGGGCCAGGGCCAGAAGATGTACGGCAAGCGCGGCAGGGATCTCGTCGTGCCCGTGCCGCTCGGCACCGAGGTCTACGACGCGGAGACGGGGCTCTTCGTCGCCGACATCACCGAGCCGGGCCAGCGCGTCATCGTCGCGAAGGGCGGCGCGGGCGGCTTCGGCAACGTCCACTTCAAGTCGTCCGTCAACCAGGCGCCGACCGAGCACACGCCCGGCGGCCCGGCGGAGGAGCGGCGGCTCAGGCTGGAGCTGAAGACGATCGCCGACGCGGGGCTCCTCGGCTTCCCGAACGCGGGCAAGAGCTCGCTCCTGACGGCGCTCTCGTCCGCGACGCCGAAGATCGCGAACTATCCGTTCACGACGCTCAACCCCATCGTCGGCACGATCGTCTACGACGACTGGGCGAAGATCGCGATGGCCGACGTGCCCGGCATCATCGAGGGCGCGGCGAAGGGCGTCGGGCTCGGGCTCGCGTTTCTCAAGCACCTCGAGCGCTCGAAGGTCCTCATTTACGTCATCGACATGGCGGGCACGGACGACCGCGCGCCGTGGACGGACTACGCGGTCCTCAAGAAGGAGATCGAGGAATATTCGATGGAACTCGCCGAGCGGCCGAGCCTCGTCGTCGCGAACAAGATGGATGACGCGGCCGCCCCCGGCAACCTCGCGCGCTTCATCGACGAGACGGGCGTGAAGCCCCTCGCGATCTCGTGCGAAACGCGTGACGGGCTCGACGCGTTCAAGGCGGCGCTGCGGGATCTCGTGCAGCCGCAGTCGAAATTCCACCACACCCACGCCGCGCACGGCCTGGACCTGAAGGACATGCCGGACACGACGGGTGCGGAGATTCCCGCCGAGGCGATGAAGTTCGCGACGTTCCTGAAGCTGGAGAAGCCCAAGGCGAAGTCGCACCCGTCGCGCGGCAACATCCACTGATTTCATTCCCTCAAACCTCTACGAAAGGAGTACCCATGAAGATCAAGAGTCTGGCAATCTGCGCGGCGCTGGCGGTGGCGTCGGCCGTCGCGTCGGGCGCGGAGGCGCGGCTGGTGCAGGCGGACGGACCGAACTATCCGCGGGCGGACAGGTTCGTGACGCCGCTTTCCTGCTGTCTGGCGACGCCGGTGGCGCTGCCGTGGGGCGCCGACTGGGACGTGTGCGGGCTGCAGGCCGGCATCCTCTACAACGATGTCTCGCACATGACGGGACTTCAGATCGGGCTCTTTAACGTCACGGACTTCTGCTGCGGCGTGCAGTTCGGGCTCGTGAACGTCACGCGCCGGATGATGGGCGTGCAGATCGGGCTCGTCAACGTGATCCAGGAAAGCGACGTCACGTTCCTGCCGATCCTCAACGCCTATTTCTGATCCACACGGAGAAAGGAACATCAGCATGAAGAAGATTCTGTCAGTTGCATGCGCGGCGCTCGCGGGCCTCGCGCTTCAGGCCCAGGAGGCCGCCGCCTGGTCGACGACGGCGACGACCGTCGTCAAGAACGTCACGACGACCATCGTCGAGCAGGTGTCGTACGAGGTGCAGCAGAGCGCGCCGAAGAAGATCGCCGTGTTCGTTCAGAACCGCACGCGCGTCGCCGGGATGGACGACGAGATCGACGGCGTGCGCGACCGCCTGGGCGCGGCGCTCGCCGAGGTGGACGGCTTCGAGGTGGTCGATTCGGCCCAGGTCGCCGACGCCTTCACCCGTTACAAGGTCAGCGCGGCCGATGAGCGCGCGGGCCTCGTCGCCGGCGTCTTCACGGGCGGGTCGGTGCCGCGCATCGCCCAGATGCTCGGCTGCGACTACATCGCCGCCGCGACGGTGGTGAACGCGACCGCGAACAAGCGCAACATCGGCGGGCGTCTGAGCACCGTCTTCACGCTGCGCATGACGCTGAAGGTGATGGACGCGACCGGCGCGAGCGTCGACGGCCTGCCGACGTGGGTGCGCCAGCTGCCGATCCTCGACGCGGGCGACGCGGACGCGATGGACTACTACCAGATGCTCTTCGACCAGTGGGCGACCGACGTGACGAAGGCGGTCGCGGCGAAGGCCCCGCGCTGGCGCCGGCCGGCGGCAGTCGCCGCGCCCGTGCCGTTCACGGTCACGACGACGATCGACGACGTGGTCGCCGCGCTCGAGAGCCAGACGAAGGGCACGCAGGGCGAGCAGCTGCAGGAGCTGCGCCGCGTCGTCGGCGGCGCGACGATCGAGCTGGACGGCGCGGTCATCGGCTCGGCGCCCGGCAGCTTCCGCGCGACGCCCGGGCTCCATCAGCTGCGCGTGACGCGCGAGTGGATGAAGCCGTACGCGGCGACGGTCACCGTCTACGAGGGGCTGGCGCTCCAGATCGCGCTCGAAATGAGCGACGAGGGCATCGCCAAGTGGGGCGGCGTCGAGGCGCTCCGCGCCGATGTCGCCCGGCGCTATGCGGATGCGGCGCGCGAACGCGGCGTCAAGATCAACGTGAACCTCGATTCCTCCGGCTGGCACGACGTCGGCACGGGAGATGCCGGTTCCGTCATCAACAACATCGTCCGCTAGGGTGCGCCGATGACGGCCCGTGTCCATCCGTGGATTCTGGCGGCGGCCGGCGCGGCGGCGCTGGCGACGGGCTGCGTCTCGGTCGACCGCGACGCGGCGCGCGCCGTCGATGCGCTCCGGCGCGGCGACAGCGCCCCGGCGCTCGCGTGGAGCGGCGAACTCGCGCGCGACAGCCTCTATTCGAAGACGCTCGGCACGGTGGAGCTCGCCCGCGTGAACATGCTCGCGGGCAACGACGCGGCGGCGGCCGACGCGTATCGCGCGGCGGTGGACACGGCGGTCGACCGCAGGGAATCGGCGCCCGTCATCCGGCTCGGCGACGTCGGCAACACGGTGCTCGCTTCGACGGTCACGGACGACCGCACGCGGCAGTATCAGCTCGCGCCGTACGAGCTCAACCTCGCGCTCGAGCACGGCATCGTGACGCAGGCGGCGGCCGGCCGGCGCGAGGACGCGCTCGTCGACTGCCGGCTCGCCGTCTATGTGCAGGACAATCTGGCCGAGACGTACGGCGCGGACGCGGTGAAGGCGCAGACGTCGACCAATTCCCTGGCGCAGAGCCTCTACGACAGCAACGCGGCGGCGCTCAACGAGCTGATCGCGGCGACGCGCAACTCGTGGGAGAATCCGGTCCTCTGGTGGCTGACGGGTGTTCTCTTCGAGGCGGACGGCGAATTCGACAGCGCGCAGCAGAGCTACCGCAAGGCGGCGGCGATCCGTCCCGACTGCCCCGTCTTCGCGGCGGATGCGGCGCGCGCGGCGCGGACGCCGGCGGCCGGCCGGGCGAAGCTCGCGGTCATCGTCGGCGACGGCTTCGTCTCGCGGCGGCAGTCGCTCAAGGTGCCGATTCCGATCTACACGGGCATGTCGTTCGACATGCCGATGTACAGGGACGCGGCGTACGTGCCGCGGCAGGTGGCGCTGACGGTCGGCGGGCGGGCGGCGGGCGTCGCCGCGCCCGCGCTCAACATCCAGTCGCTCGCCTCGCGCGACCTGAAGGAGCACATGCCGGGCGTGATCGCCCGCAACCTGACGCGGGCCGCCGTCCAGGCGGGCGCGCAGGCGGCGGTCAACGCGGCCGGCAACGACTACGCGAAGCTCGCCGTCTTCGTCGGCAACGCGGTCGTCTCGGCGCTCCGCGCGGCCGATCTGCGCAGCTGGGTGACGCTGCCGCAGGGCGAACAGGTGTATGTCGCGCACGATCTCGCGCCGGGCGTGTACGACGTGCGCGCCACGGCAGGCCCGTTCTTCACGGCGCAGACCGTCGTGCTGAAGCCGGGCGAAACGAAAGTCATTTACCTCAACCTCATGGAGTAAAAAAACGATGAAAACACTCACGACACTGGCTGTGGCGGCCGCCCTCGCGCTGGGCGTCGCCGGATGCGTGGAAACCGCGGGCACGCGGGTGACGATCAACACCGACACGGGCGATGCGTCGGTTCTGGAATGCTCGACGCGGCTGGCGGGCAAGATGCGCGTCGCGCGCATCACCTACGGCGACGTCGCGGGCATCCGCAAGGCGACGGTGACGCTCGAATCGCAGACGCACCGGCGGCTCGAGCTCCAGGCGCGCCTGGTGTGGGCGGACGCCGACGGCACCGATATCGACGCGGACGCCAAGCCGTTCCGCGCGCTCGTGCTGGACGGCATGGACGTGACCACCGTCACGGGCCTCGCGCCGAACGACCGCTGCGTGACGGCGCGTCTCCAGGTCCGCGAGACCGACACCGCCGACTGAACAACCGACCGTTAACGAAAGGAACAGAAAAATGAAAGCAATTCTGATTGGAACCGCCGCCGCCCTGCTGCTGGCCGGCTGCGCCACCCCGACCGCGCGCGAGACGCAGCTCGACCGCCGCGCGCTGACCGCCGCGCTGGAGCCGCAGGACGTGCGCCGCACGGTGGAGAAGATGGTCGATTCGATGCTCGCCGACCAGGAGTTCATCCAGGAGGTCGGCGGCAGCCGTCCGGTGCTCGACATCTCGGGCATCAAGAACCGCTCGACGATGCACATCGACATGACGTCGATCACCGACTCGATCCGCACGAAGCTCCTGCGCTCGCGCCGCTTCCGCTTCATGGACCGCACGACGGCCGCCGACGACCTGGCGTTCATGAACGACCAGGCGCTCAACGGCATGACCGATCCGACGAAGGCGGTGCAGACGGGCCAGCAGTCGGCCGCGCAGATGTACCTCTACGGCGCGCTCACCGAGATGCGCCAGCAGGTCGGCGGCGTCACGGACCGCTACTACAAGTTCACGCTCAACCTCAAGGATCTCCAGTCCGGCGAGATCATCTGGAGCGACGAACAGGAGATCCGCAAGGAGCAGACCCGCTCGACGTTCGGGCTGTAGGCGCGCGCGATGAAGAAATGGAACGTGGCCAGCGTCCGCGCCGCGAAGGGCGTGCAGAAGCTGGGGTGCTGCACCGCGTATGACGCGTGTTTCGCGCGTCTCGCGGATGCGGCGGGCGTGCCGATCCTCCTGGTCGGCGACTCGATGGGCAACAACGTCCTCGGCTACGCGACGACGCTG
>Ga0310695_10013954_pt1 | contig 10948 bp, 8 predicted proteins | sample RumenRJG_04DNA_FD_203882 | JGI IMG/M metagenome (GOLD analysis project Ga0310695, IMG submission 203882) | Bovine rumen microbial communities from Lethbridge, Alberta, Canada - RJG_04 (v2) (version 2) | ecosystem: Host-associated > Mammals > Digestive system > Stomach > Rumen | place: Canada... | reverse complement strand
CGGAATATGCCCTCCTGTTCCTCAATATGACTCCAGAAGACGTAGGTGGCAATGATCGTCACCCCACCCTCGCGCATCTTCCGCACCTCTTGTTGCCACTCGTCTGCAGGCACACGCGAATAGTGTATCTCCCCCATCACAGGACAGACGCGACGCCCGTCGATCATAAGACTCTTGGCATCCCACGTCACAGGTTTCCCAAAATGGGCTGCCCGCATCGTGACGGCAACCAACATCATACCGACCAACAAAACAGCCTTTCTCATAAACTCAATCTAAATGAAACACTTCTTGCAGCGGAATAGTGACTGGCGAATTGTCGGGGTTTACCTCCATGATATCTGACATCATATTCCACCAACGCTGCGTGATGGGATCGACGTCGGAAGTGTCCTGTGACGACCCCTCACCCTCGCACTCCTGATAGGCAAAGAGCAGATTGGTGTCCTTGTCCCAGAAAATACTATAGTTCTTGACGCCAGCCTCGTGAATCATCTCAACAAGTTCGGGCCAGATGGCTGCATGGCGACGCTGATATTCATCCTCGCAGCCCGGCTTCAGATACATTTTAAATCCAAATCGTTTCATACATTATTAATATTGAGGCACGGATTTCACGGATTACGCGGCTTTTTTAATATACGGATAATCGCGGTAGAATAAAGCCGTGAAATCCGTGTAATCCGTGCCTATTAAACATTCAGTTACCATCAGGTTTGACGAGTACAGCACCGGCACTGGTGTACCACGTAAACGCGTTAGGATCGTCTGGCTGAGCAGGGTTAAAGTCCTGCCAGTCGGCACGCAGATGCTGCACCAGGGGCGACTCCATCTGTTTCAGTCCCATCACAATCATCTTGGCAATCTCCCACGCCCCATAGGGGTTGAAATGCGTATTGTCAGCCAAGGCTTTGTCCTGACCAGGGAACGTATTGGCAGGATAGTGTACCAAAGCTTTCTTGGAGCCCTCCTCGCCCAATGTCTCGTAGAAAGTCGTCGACATAGCTGTCAGGTCGATCACAGGCACGTGTTCGCGACGAGCCACTGTCTTCATAGCCTCCGGATAGTCGCCATGGGTATTGCTGTTACGCCCGTTCTTAAACGCACGACGTGCCGTTGGCGTACAGAAAATGATGTGTCCACCAGCAGCCTTCACGCGGTCTGCAAAGATTTTCAGGTTCCTTGAATACGAATACCATGCACCGTCGCCAGCCTTCTTTTCTTTCTCGTCATTATGACCAAATTCCACGATGATGTAGTCACCCTTCTTCAACTGCGTCAGAATCTTGTCCAATCGCAGCTGTGCCAGGAAGGTGGTACACGACAAACCGCTCTCCGCATAGTTCGCAAAGACAACGCCCTCGCCAAACCAGCGCGTAATCATCTGTCCCCACGATGCCCAAGGCTCGTTCTCTTGGTCTACAACGGTACTGTTGCCACAAAGGAATACCGTCGTCACCTCCTTCACAGGTTCTATCTGGATGCGCTGCACAGCAGGCATCGGACCACAGAACGACAGGTTCAGCGAGTCGTCCCAATTCTTATAATCCAGTTCACGCGGCTTCAGCTTCACACGGGTCTTCGCGTCAATCACTGGGTTGTGCTTGTTCACCACAAACGAAACAGTCTCGTACTTACCCTTTTTGGTTGAAATCAGGTCGAAATAGTGGCGACGGCTCTCCGCACGCACCACCGTCTGTCCGGCTTTTTTCTTATTGCCAAGGGTTACCGTCACGCGGTAGTTGCCGTCAGGCACCTGGGCCGAGAACGTAAAGGTTTGAGTGCTTACCTTATTCAGTAAGGTATCAATGGTTTGTGCCTGTGCAGCCATCGTGCTACAAGCGACCATACAAAGTGTAAAAATCAGTTTTTTCATTGTAGTTTGAATGTTTATGCCTGCAAAGTTACGAAAAATTGAGCGCAGAACAAAAAGAATTCATTCTTTTTTTATGCCGAGATTTCGTAACTTCGCGACTTTTGTCGCAAAGTTACGAAATAGTAAGCTAAGAACCAAAGAAAAACAAAAAAAAAGACCTGCAGCCACGTTTAGCTGCAAGTCCTTAATAACATAGAGAGATTTCAATTTACCTGATTGCAAGTCAGCGCGACACATCTCCCAACCTCTAAGCATGGCGAAGTAGTCGAGACTACTGGTACCATTTTCTTGGATGGCCATTGCCGCACCTAGGGCTACTTGCTTCTGCGGATGTTCAGTGGATTACAATTACGAATTTATCGTGGTGTCATAATTCTTAATTCTTAACTATGAAAATCTGAATGTCCGAAGTGAGTAAGTGAGTAACCTGACTGGGATAGTTTGTATCAGCTTTATTATAAGCAGGGTGAAGCAAAGTAACTTCAACCAATAAGGTTAATGGATCAGAAAACAATCCCAGCGTCATCGAAATAACTAATCCATAATCCTAATTCAACATGAATGGGTGAGCGATAAAAAAAACATGAATTGTTTTGCATTTCTCTCGATTTTTACTACCTTTGCACCAAATGTCAACGAAATTATACAAGATGAAGAAGATTATTGTATGTTGTTTGATAGGCTTATGCTTATGCCTCGGTTATTCGTGCAGCAACAAGAGTCAAACAGCTACGGAAGGACAGGCAGATACGGATTCTGTGATGAATCCTAAGTATGCAACAGGTTATCAGGTAAGAGACAGCAATGGCGTGCGACTGGTAGACGTAGGTAAGGACTATCATTTCGCACTGGTCACTGCCGATGTTGATGTGCCTAATGGGTATACCAAGGTACGCATACCTATTAAGAATACCATCTGTATGACAGCCCTTCAGTTATCGAACTTTACGATTCTCAATGCGCATGATGTAGTGAAGGGACTGACAGGAACCAAGAACCTGTTTAACAAAGATATTCTGCAGCGCGTCAAGGATGGACATATTGTAAAGATTGGTATGGAAGGTAATTTCGATACGGAGATGGTGTTGGCTGCCAATCCCGATGTCATCTTTATATCGCCCTCAAAACGAGGTGGTTATGATGCCATTAAGGAAACCGGTATCACGCTGGTACCTCATCTTGGCTACAAAGAGCTTAATCCTTTAGGACAGGCAGAGTGGATCAAGTTTGTGGGCATGTTTATTGGCAAGGAGAAAGAAGCCAACGACGTATTTGCCGGTATTGAGAGCCGATACAACGAACTGAAAGATAAATGCCAACAGCTAACTGCCAACGGACAAAAGCCGACAGTACTCAGTGGTGAGATGCACTATGGCAACTGGCATGCTGTGGGCGGCAAAAACTATCTGGCACAGATTTTCCGCGATGCTGGTGCGGAGTATGTCATCAACGATGAAGAAACAGGTGGCGAAGACTTAGAGTTTGAAAAGATGTATTCGCTGGCTGCCAATGCAGACTACTGGCGCATCCTGAACAGCTATCCAGGCGAATTCTCATACGAGGCGCTGAAAGCCTCCGAGCCCCGCAACGAGTTATTCAAGGCATACAAGGAGAAGAAAGTCATCTACTGTAACATGAAACAGACGCCATATTACGAGATTTCGCCTGTTCAGCCAGACCTGTTGCTGAAGGACTTTGTAGCCATCTTCCACCCTGAGCTGGTAGAGAAGGATTACAAGCCTACATTCTATTTCCTGCTGAAGTAAAATGAGACGGACACTGCCAATCATATTCATTCTGATTGCGGCGATAGCTGTTCTGGCTATTGTCAATCTGCTTATTGGCTCTGTTGACATACCTTTGAAAAGCATCTGCCGCATCTTGTTTGGCGATACATCAGAGTCAGAGATATGGCAAAACATCATCTGGAAATCGCGTCTGCCTCAGGCTCTGACAGCTATTATGGCTGGGGCTGGGCTGGCTGTCAGCGGTCTTCAAATGCAGACCGTCTTCCGCAATCCGTTGGCAGGTCCTTCGGTGCTGGGTATATCGAATGGTTCGGCTCTGGGTGTGGCCTTTGTGGTGTTACTGTCTGGCAGAATAGGTGGTGTGGCACTGAGTCGCCTCGGCTATCTGGGCGATGCGGCTATGAGTGTGGCAGCCATCATCGGCGCCTTGGCAGTGATGCTGCTGATTGTATGGATATCACAAAAGGTGAAGGGCAACGTTACCTTATTAATTATTGGTGTGATGATTGGCTATCTAGCCAATGCGATTATCGGTGTGCTGAAATTCCTCAGTCCCGAAGAGGACGTAAAGGCGTTTGTTGTATGGGGGCTCGGCTCGTTCTCTCGCGTATCTGGCGACGAGATGATTCTCTTTGTGGTACTGATGTGTATCCTGCTGCCGTTGGCTTGTCTGCTGGTGAAACCAATGAATATCCTGCTATTAGGCGATCGCTATGCAGCAAACCTGGGTCTTAACGTCAAGCAAGCCCGCATTTTGGTGATTATCTCATCGGGCGTGCTGGTGGCTATCGTTACGGCCTATTGCGGACCTATCATGTTCATCGGTCTGGCTGTTCCACACTTGGCTCGTGCCATCTTCCGCACCAGCGACCATCGTGTACTCATGCCAGCCACAGCACTCTGCGGTGCCGTCTTAGCATTGGTCTGCAACCTGATTGCACGTATGCCTGGCTTCGAGGGTGCACTTCCTGTAAATAGTGTCACAGCCCTTGTAGGTGCACCCGTCATTGCGAGTGTATTGTTCCGTCGTCGTCAATCAGAAGAATAGTTAGTTGCCCATGAGGCAATAAGGGCTGACAGTGATTCATACAATGCTGCAAGACGACGTGGCAGAAATCATCTATCTTATCCTGTGGAATCATCGTCCATAGTTCGCGTGCAAGCGTCATTTCACTGATATCTGTCATGCAATCAGCTTCCTTTAGCATCTGCTGAACAAACTCTTTATCCATCGTGGCCTTACGGCTATGGGTGTCAAGATGCCCTGCTGCCAGTTTTACGGCCTTGCCCAACATTACACCAAGAGTAACGTTCTTGATGTCAAGTTCGTCAGCTATCTTCATTGTCTCACCGATATAGTTTCCATATTCCACAAACGCCTGTTGGGGAAGGTCTGGATAGAGTGCCTTCACGAAGCGCTCGCTCTTGCCACCACTATTAATCACTACGCGTTCCGAACCGCTGGCTTTCGCCACCGTCATGCACTTACGGATACTGTCGATAAAAGCCTCCTCGCTGAATGGTTTTACGATACCACTCACACCAATAATCGAAATACCGCCCTCGATACCGAGGCGAGGGTTGAAAGTCCGCTTGGCTATTTCCTCACCGTCAGGAACACTTATAGTAATTGACAATTGACAATTGACAATTGACAATTCATTGACGTTCTTATGAATCATTTCGCGAGGTGCTTTGTTGATGGCAGCTTCGCCAGGAGGATAGTCGAAACCTGGAAGCGTGAAGCGCCCTACCCCTTCGCCACCCTCAATTTTTACAGCAGCGGACGACAGCGGACTTTCGCAGATATTTCGTGTTTTTCCGTGTAAGTCCGCTGCTGAAACCTTGGCGCGGATTTCGATACCATTCGTCACGTCCGGGTCATCGCCAGCCTCCTTGATGCAGTAGGCATAGCCGTCACAATAACCAACGGGAACTTGTATCGTTTCACCATTCGGCAATAATACAGGAACCTCATTGGGTGTCTCATGCTTCAGCAGTTGAAGGGTTGCCGCTACTGACGCTGCTGTGGCACAAGTTCCAGTCGTCAGTCCGCTATGCAATGGATAAAACTCCGGCAACAGTTTCTCAATGGCTCTACGTAAGCCGAATGGGCCATTACACAAAAGGGACGGTTCCTTTTGTGTACTTTCTGGTCGTTTCAGTGCAATTATCCGCATGCCTTGTGCCTTTGCCTCTTCCACTTTTTCAGAAAAGCCACCCGATTCGCCACTCTCTTTAATCAGCATGGTCTCCGCTTCTACCATCTGCGGATAGAAGCACAGCTGTTCGTCGCTTGCCCCCTGCTGATGCGCCAACTGGATGCTGCTATCACGATTCAATATCCGATAGATAACCTTGATACCTTTTGTCTCCAAGTATTTCAGCTTACTGATGCTCTGCACACCTGTCGTTGCCAAAAGGGAATGGATATCGGTGGGCACCTGCGAATAGTCGTCAATCCATGTGATGCCTGGGTCACGAGGGGGATAGATGCGTTCGTAACGAATGACAGGAATCTGCATATCAGACGCCACATCGGCAATCGTCTGATGCAGCTGCGTTGCAAACGGATGGGCAGCATCCACCATCAGACGGATTTCGTGCTGACGACAGCACATCCGCATCGCCTCAGCATCCAACGCTCCATCCAAACGGATGCCATGATGCAGGGTGATGTCCTGCTCGCCCGTCTTTGTGCTATAAAAATAGGTGTTGCCAGCCTCTTCCAGCACCTCCACAGCCTTGCGACCTTCTGTTGTTCCTCCGAATACCAGAATCATGCTTCTCCTATTCTGAACAGGTGAGTGAAGTGCTTGTTATAGAGCTCTGAGAGTCCCTGACGATTATCAATAGCCTCGCCCACCACTAGCATGGTGGTCAACGTCAGATGATTGTCGTGAACTATCTTCGCAAGGTCTTTCAGTTGACCACGGTAGATTTTCTGGTCGGGCCACGTCAGATGGTAGCAGGCAGCAACAGGTGTATCCTCAGGATATTCCTGAAGCAGTTCGCGCTGTACGTCATCGACGATAGCCGCGCTGAGGAAAATGCACATCGTGCTCTGGCTGCGAGCCAGCAGATGCAACTGTTCCTTCTCTGGCATCGGCGTACGGCCTTCGCCACGCGTCAGGATGATGGTCTGTGTGCGCTCAGGAATGGTAAACTGACTACGGAGTTCGGCAGCAGCAGCGAGGAATGACGATATGCCTGGGGTGATATGATACGACATGTGGTTGACATCGAAAAAGGCCATCTGTTCCTGAATAGCGCCAAAGATACAGGGGTCACCAGTATGCAGACGAACAATGAACTTCCCCTCGTCATAAAACTGTTTCATCAGTTCGCATTGTTCCTCAAGATTCATATCGGCTGACGAACGAACGACAGCGCCAGGCTTGTGACACTCCGTCAGGGCCTTAGGCACCAGCGAGCCAGCATAGAGAATTAGGTCGGCCCGTTCCAGCATCTTACGTCCTCGGACAGATACCAAGTCAGGGTCGCCAGGACCTGCACCGACTATTTCGATGTGTCCTTGTTGCTCACAAAGATACTTATAGTCGATGGCAAGGGCTGCCGTCCAGTTCTTACCTTTTATTTTAGGTACAATCAGCTTACCATGATTTGAACCAAGAATAGCAGCAGCTTCACAAACGCTTGGTGTGCCTACATGCTTTTGAACTGTAGCACTGGGATTAGGCACTTCGACCTTGGCCAATTGCTCAGCCGTATAGAAAACAAGTTCTTCGCCCAAATCATCGACGAGCATGGCACAGAATTCCTCATCCTCCTTCACATCGATGGTGCAATAGCGCTTGTAGCAAGGCAATACACCTATCTGGCTCATGGCCTCGTCTATCTGGTCGTAGATATCCTCGTAGTCATCCGGATGACTGGCGAGTCCAAAACCTAAAGCAGCAATCATTGGTACGAAATGAAGTTCGAGCACGCCGTAGGGTGCACAAAGGTTGTAGGGCGACACGATGATGACGAGACTGAACTTCTTGGGGTCTACCTCTTCAAGACTCTTGACGATGGTGACATGCTGGGGTAGCGTCTTTTCAAGATAGTCAGTACCCTCATCGCATATTTCCATCAGCAGGGCGGTAGGTTGGCGATTGACGAAAGCAAAGATGCATTCGTTCATGTCGTCGTCGCTGGCGATGGCCCAGTTGAATCGTTCAGCAAAGGTGTCGAGTGCCCACAGTCCTGCATTATCGCTCTGAGTAGTAATGACCTCACGAGCACCAATCGCAGCAGCCACTTCACGGGCAAGATCGTTAGCGCCTCCGATATGACCTGAGAGCACAGAGATGGCATTCAGTCCCATACTGTCGACACACACCACAGCGGGATCCTCGTGCTTATCCTTAATATATGGTGCAATCGTCCTGACACAGATACCCATCGCCCCAATGAAGATGAAGGCATCATATTTGGTCCATTGCTTGCCTACGTCTGTACGCTGGACCATCTTGGCACTAAGTTCACGACGAAGCGTATTGGCGATATCCTTGCCAGCCTCGCTGATTTGTATTACTGCTATCTTCATTTGTGAGCTTTTAGGATTTCTATAGGATGATGTTCATCTATTACTAATCTCATAGGTGGTTCCTGTTTCAAACCGAGTTCCTGGCATGCTTCGTCCCAAAGTTGGTGACTGTCAGTTGTTACCTTAGGCGCTTTGACGCTGTTCATCACGATACAACCGTTATCAGCTAAAACCGTCAACACCTTTGCCATCATTTCCTTTAGTTTGCCACCATGTCCACCGATAAATACGGCATCGGGGCGAGGGAGTAAAGACATGTCCGTCTCTAGAAAATCGCCGATATGAATGTTGATGCCTGGGGTACCAAAGCGACGGGCGTTCTCATTAACAATGGACTCGCATTCAGGACGAATCTCAAAGGCTTCTATCTGTACGTGCGGGAATTGTAACTTTGCCTCGATGCTAACGCTACCCGTACAGAAGCCAATATCCCAAAGAACGTGACATTTAGGAAGGTCTAATGCCTGAAGCGTCAACAAGCGGATAGGCATCTTTGTAATCATCTTCTCTCGTCCGTCGAGCAAAGTAAACTCAGAATCAGGGATGCCGAAAGGTTTAGCAGCGGACGACAGCGGACTTTTTCGGACTGTCCGTGTTTGTCCGTGTGAGTCCGCTGCAACAATCACACAGTTGGGCATGGAGAAGTCGCGATGGGCAGCCTCATTGAGAGAAAGGGTTGTGACTTTTTCGTGCGAAGGGTTGCCCAGATGTTCGCCAACAGATATCGTATAGTTGGAGTAGCCAAATTCCAGCATTCGTTGGGCAATGGTAGCAGGGGTGTGTTCCTTATCAGTCAGAACGCCTATCTTCTCTATTCTTTCTATGAGAGCTCTGTCTAACTCTGGCCAGGGACGACCTGTGAGCGAGACAATACGCATATCGTGATAGGGCATCACCAATCGGTGAGCCAACATCTGCAGGGAATTAAACGTAGGATAGAGCACGATTTCTGCTTCAGGCATCTTCCGTTTGATGGTGTTGGCAAAGCCGTAGAATAAGGGGTCACCAGATGCGAATGTTATAATTGATAATTGACAATTGATAATTGACAATTTTTTATATTTCTCGAAGACCTTTTCCAGCGGAACGGTTATATCAATCCATTGGGCATCAACGGGGAGAAAGGGTGCAACGATTTCATGATGACGCTTGCCACCTGAGAACACTCTACCCTGTCTGATTATCTCCAGCACCTCAGAAGGAAAGAACGGCTGTGGATTGTCCGTAATTCCTATAACGATGAACTTCATAAGTCGCGACCAGGTTTAAGTTGTTCGGCATCATCGAAGGTAAGGATGGCATTACAGAGCGTGGCGGCAAGGTTGCTGCCGCCTTTTCTGCCCTCCACAATAATCTTTGGTATGTCCTTGAAAGGCTTTACCATGTGTTTCGATTCACGAACATGAACGAAACCTACAGGTGCAGCAATGATACCAGCAGGCTTGGCTTTGCCTTTACGGATGAGGTTGCAGAGTTCCATGAGTGCCGTTGGAGCATTACCAAAGGCAAAGAGCGCATCAGGATGTTCTTCAACGGCGAGACGGATGCCTGCCTGAGTGCGAGTAATTCCTAAAGAAGTTGCCATCTCAGCCACGCGTGGGTCGCTGAGGTAGCATTTGGCCTCGATACCCAAGCGCTGAAGGGTTCCCTTTCGGATGCCGCTGGTTACCATCGTGACATCAGTAATAATGGTTTTCAGCATGCCATCTTTCACCTTGTTATATAACTTCTCCACAGCCTTGTCGTCAGTATATAGAATCTGCTCCATCTCGAAGTCGGCAGTGGTATGGATGGCATGTAGCAATGCCCACAAATGGTCTAAAGGATAGTCGCTTTTCAGTTCACCGGTAATGGTGCGGAACGACTCTATCATAATCTGTTGACCAGGCTTAACGTCTTCCATCTGCTTCTCGCGATAGTAGCCGCGAGGTGTAATCATTTTACCGTCGGCAATATACGACTGCGAATTACCAATCAGGATAACGGTAAACATATCCACGTCCTCAGGGTCAAAAGCACCAAGAGTTGTCACTTTAACCTCTTGTTCCTCGCGACCCGCCTGACGAACATAGCCCACAGGTGTATCCGCTGAACGAACCTTCAAGAAGAGTTCTACGAGGCGATATAACTGCCAATAGCGTCCGTGAGACTTGGGATTGTAGATGGCTGTCACGAAATCACCATCAGCAGCAGCCTTGATACGACGTTCTATTACCTCCCATGGGGTCATCAGGTCCGACAAAGAGATGATGCACATATCGTGGCCAATGGGTGCACCAAGTAGCGAGGCTGCTTTCTGAAAGGCAGAAATACCTGGTAACGCCACGATCTCAACATCAGACTGGTATGCCTGCTTCATCTCATAGATAAGCGGTGCCATGCCATAGATACCTGCATCGCCAGAAGAAATCACGACGACGATTTTGTCTTGCTCAGCTAACAGAAATGCTTGCTCTGCACGTTCGCGCTCTTTCTTCATGCCCGTGTCGATACACTGACAACCAGGCTTCAGGTATTGCTCCACGAACTGGAAGTAATACTTGTAACCTACGACGACATCAGCTTTGCTGACGGCTTCCATGACTGCAGGTGTGATATCCTCACGACTGCCAGGTCCTATACCTGTTACAATAATTTTCTTCATATCTGCTGCAAATTTAGATAAAATTTTCGAGATTATAAGCCAGTCGAGATAAAAATGTTCACAAATTGCCCCGAAAAATTAGAAATCAAGGCTCACATACGCTCAATCCTATCTTATTCCGTGCTCTA
>Ga0310695_10013953_pt1 | contig 10948 bp, 7 predicted proteins | sample RumenRJG_04DNA_FD_203882 | JGI IMG/M metagenome (GOLD analysis project Ga0310695, IMG submission 203882) | Bovine rumen microbial communities from Lethbridge, Alberta, Canada - RJG_04 (v2) (version 2) | ecosystem: Host-associated > Mammals > Digestive system > Stomach > Rumen | place: Canada... | reverse complement strand
GAGCGGAGCTACCATCGCCATCGGCTTCGCTCCCACATCGGCAGGAGAGTTCACCGCTACCCTCACGCTCAGCACAGAGGGGGTCGACGATCAGGTGATTCAGCTCACGGGTACCGGTCTGCAGCCCTTCATCACGGCCACCGAACAGCTCACCTTCGAGAATGGCACCGTCGGTGAGCCGATGACTGACATCGTCGAGATTCTTGCGGAGAATCTTGCCGACGACATCACCGTGACGCTCAACGACGAGAATGGTGTCTTCTCGCTCGACAAGACTTCCATCAACAAAGCTGAGGCCGAAGAGGGTGCCACCGTCAACGTGACCTTCACACCCGCAGAGGCCCGCGACTACAACGCTACCGTCACCATCACCAGCCCCAATGCCGAAGCCGTTACCGTCAACCTCACAGGCACGGCCACACCGGCATACTACGATGTGACAATTTCCTCTTTGGGTCTGAGTACACTCTACCTTGACTTCCCCGTTACAATTCCTTACGACAATGAAGACCTATTAGGTGTCTACTACGTCAAAGGCATTGCCAACAAAGCTGTCCGTTTAGCCCGATTGGGTGAAAATATCCCTGCTAACACAGGTGTTATTGTGCACGGAAATGCCGGTGGCCCGTACAGATTCATGAAAGCCACTACAGAGACTACACCTCTGAAGTATGACAACCTTCTGAAAGGTACAGCAACAAAAATATCTGTTTCGGAGGCCCTCGAACTATACCAATCGACTGGCACCATATTGACTCTTGGTAAAGGTTCTTCTGGATTCATCGGATTCTATACCTACACTGGAAGCACATTGCCAGCCAACAAAGCTTTCCTTATCTATGAGGATGGCGATGCAAAGGGACTATCTATCGGCTTTGGAGAAGACATTGCTACAGGTATCCATTCTCTCAATGAAGAAGTAAAAGATGATGTCTGGTATACAATCCAAGGAATAGAGTTAAACGAAAAGCCTACTCGCAAGGGCATCTATATCAATCAAGGAAAAACTGTCATCATCAAATAGATCAAGCTGATTGAAATTCGTTTAATTCGAGGAATTCGTTGTAAAAAAAGTATTCAAATATAAAACAAAAAAAGTATGTACGAAAAGAATAAGAGCTTTTATACAAAACCACAATCCACAGTGCACGACTTTACGCTGAAATATGGTTATTTACAAGAAGTTGACCCTGGCGTAACAACCAGTAATGTCTATAGTAATCGTAATGCAACTGTCTTCGAGGACGAGGAGGACGAAAACGAGGCTCGTCGCAACCACGAGGTGTGGGACGACGAAGAGTAGAATTCTCTTGCAACCTCCACCTGTGTGGGGAATATCCAAAGTGCAGTAACACTCTGGGAAGCACGCCTCCTACAATGCAACGGTGCATACTGTAGGAGGCGACACTTCCCAGCGTCGCAACAGCACATAAGCAGCGCATAAGTGGCAGATGTCACGCTAGGAAGCGTGACCTCCTACATTAGCACATGCGCCACTATTCATAAATAAAAGTTAAAAACTGAAATATTTTTGAATGTATCTTCGCTGTTTAGGAATAAATGATTAACTTTGCAGCCGCAAAACCAAAATGGGTAAGTCCTGCACGGCCAGCTCCCTTCGAATCCTCCAGGACGGGAACGTAGCAAAGGTAGTTGGTTGTAGCGGCGCGATGCAGGTAGCTTGCCCACCCGCCTCTTTAGCTCAGTTGGCCAGAGCACGTGATTTGTAATCTCGGGGTCGTTGGTTCGAATCCGACAAGAGGCTCAAGAAAACAGATAATGCTTAATTTCATATCTTTCGGAAGTGGCAGTAGTGGCAACTGCTACATGCTTTATACGGAGACAGACGGACTGCTCATCGACGCGGGCGTAGGCATCAGAACCTTAAAGAAACACTTTCTGGACTATGGCCTTAAGATGCAGCAGGTGAAAAACATCATCATTACCCACGACCATGCTGACCATGTGAAATCTGTCGGAAAGATGAGCACCGACTGCAATCTGCCCGTCTACGCCACGGAAGAGGTGCACAAGGGCATTGAGCGCAACTATTGTGTCCGCAAGAAGATAGCCCCCATCAACAAGAAGATCATCCAGAAGAACGAACCCTTCCAGCTGGGCGACTTCCGTATCACGGCTTTCAACGTGCCGCACGACAGTGCCGACAATGTGGGCTACCGCATTGAGGCGGAGGGCATCGTCTTCTGTCTGATGACCGATGCCGGTCATGTCACCGACGAGATGAAGCAGTATATCAGCGAGGCCAACTACCTGGTGATAGAGGCCAACCACGACACGGAGATGCTCTTCAACGGCCCCTACCCCGACTACCTGAAGGAGCGGGTCAACGGGCTGACGGGTCATCTGAGCAACCGCGCCTGCGGAGATGCGCTGGTGGAGAATGCCACTCCGCGCATGCAGCATGTATGGCTCTGCCATCTCAGTCAGGAGAACAACCATCCGGAGCTGGCTCGAAAGACGGTACAGATGATTCTGCAGAACAGCGGCATCATCGTCGGAAAAGACTTCGGCCTCGATGTGCTGAAGCGCCGCACCCCGAGCGACATTTTCCAACTTACATAATAATAGACAAAGCGAAATTCTCCAACTTACATAATAATAGACAAGAAGAACGCGGACGAAAGCCATCGTCCGCGTTCTTCGTTGGTGCTTGGTGCCATTCGGGTGTCACTCTACCCGGATGGTAACACTCTTGTCGCGTGCCGAATATTCAGGGCTGTAGGCACATTGCACGGTGCAGGTGCCCGTCTCGTAATTGCCTACACGGTCGATGTAGTATTCGTTCTCTATCACATGCTTGCCTTTCGACATCATGGAGAAATAATAGTTCGTCGAGTTGTCCTTCGGTGCGATATAGTAGCCCCAGTGGTAGCCGCTGAGCTGCTGGATGGGTTCCATGCAGGCAGCCCGCTTGTCCATCACCTGAACATAGTCGAAGTCGCGCTCAGCCTCAATGGTCAGGCGCACCTTCACCTTGTCGCCCACATGGAAGACGTGCGACTGGTCGACAATCTTTCCGTTCACCATCAGCTGCCGCTTCACCTTCAGTCCGCTGGTGTCGGCCGTCTCGATGTCGGCCGTGTGTTGTATCGCCTGTCCGTAGAGGGCTCCCCATGAGGTGCCGGTGCTGGTCTTCTCGGCTGTGAACGTCTTGACGCCCTCGCCGCCGACGGCTGTCTTGACGTAGCCTATGCCTGCCGTTGCCTTCGGTGTCTCCACCAGCTTACCGTCGAGGCGCAGCTTTGTCTGTTCCTGGTCGGCCAGGATATTGCTGTTGCCGTTGAGGAAAGCAAAGACGGCGTTGACGCTGCTGATGGGCGTGTCCCAGCTCTGTGTGCGCTTCTCCTGCAGGAGCCAGCGCTTCATCTCCTCGACGGTCTGCCGGTCGTCGGGTGTCACGAGAGAGATGGCCTCGATGGCCGCCACCTGCGTCGGGATGGTGTAGTTGCACCACGAGTAGGCGGCGCGGTGCGTGTCGAAGTAGCGTCCCTTCTCGTTGTCGTAGACGGTGTATTCCTTCAGGCTCTTCACATAGTCGGCGGCCAGCCGTCGGTCGCCTCGCTTGTAGAGGGCCACAGCCATCTTCGCCTTGCTGTACATCGTCTGCTCGCGTATCTCCTTCTTCAGTTTGCCGAGCAGATAGTCCTCGGCGTCCTTCTCCTGTGCTGAGAGCTTACGGCCGGAGATGCCGTTCATGTAGATCCATTGTATGGCGTGGCTCGACCAGATATAGGCCGTCTTGCCTTCGCGTTCGCGTTGTTTCATCTCGTCCACCTCCTTCAGGACGAAGTCGCTCAGATACGTTGTCGCCCTGCGGAGCAGCCGGCTTGTCGACGGCTGTTCGCCAATCATCATGTTCAGGCGGTTGAGATACTCCATCACCTCACCCGTCATCGACGGAGAGCCCTCCATGCCTTCCCACCACGAGAAGGAGCCGTCGTCGAGCTGCAGTTTCGAGAGCAGTTCGATGGAATGGTCGATGCGATAGTTCATCGCGTTCTCGTCGAAGAAGTTCACCAGCGCCTGCTTCTGCTCGCGCTCGCGGGTGGCATTCATCACCCAGGGCGTTTCAGAAAGAATCATGTTCTTCAGCTCCTGGTTCTTCTCTAAGGCACTCATCAGCGAGGTCTCGCTGCCCGTCTCGCTCTTCCACGACTGGAACACCTTCGCTGCCGACGGACTCTGCTCGAGGATGTAGCGTCCGATGCTGTTGGCATAGTAGGCTGCGGTGAGGCTGATGGCGTTGCGTTCGTTCATGTCGCCCACAAAGGGTAAAGCCTGCACCATGAGCCATGCGGGATTGTTGGTATATTCGATGGTGAGCTTCTTCTGTGTGGCATTCTTGCCAAAGAGCTTGCTCACGTCGAAGCTCACCGTTCCCGGTTCGTTCTGTGTGAAGGGAATGGTATTGGTGACGAGCTCGCTGCTGGGCAGGATGGGCAGATAGTGCTGCTCGCCGTCGCTGAAGCCGTCGCCCGACGCCACTATCTTGCAGACGAGCAGCGGGAAGTCGCCCGACGGCTCATAGCTGAAGGCGGCATTTACGGTCTTGCCTGCCGGAGCGTCGAAGTCTTGAATCTGCTGCCAAACCATCTTGTCGTCGTCGGGATTGACCAGCTGTATGGCCACGCGTCCGTGGATGTCGCGGTCGGCGGTATTGATGATGCGTGTGGCGATGGTTGCTTTGTCGCCCACACGGACGAAGCGCGGCATGTTGGGCTGCACCATCACGTCCTTCTGTGCTATGGTGAGCGCCGTTATCTGTCCGTAGTTCATGTCGGCATCGTTGGCCAGTCCCATAAACTTCCACGTCGTCAGACTCTCCGGCAGGGTGAACTTCACGCGCACCTCGCCATTCTTGTCCGTCAGCAGCGAGGGATAGAAGAAGGCCGTCTCGTTGAGGTTCTCGCGCACCTGCACTTCGGGCATCGGCTCTTCCTGTTGCGGTTCCTGCGGGGCTGCTTCCTCGTCTTCGCCGGCAACATCATAGGCGGCGATGGCCTCCGAAGCAACCGCCCTTTCGACCATTGGGGCCGCATCTTCCATCACCATAGCATGATTCTCCGACTTCATGCGTAAGACGGCTCCGCCAGCTGCTGCCCCCAGCGCATATCTGTAGTGGCGATAAGGGGTGAAGAGCGACGAGAAGTCGTCGGCGAAGCAGGTGTATTGCAGGTTGTCGTAATCGAGCGGATGGAGCGTCTTGCTGGCCGACAGCCACAGGCTGGGCAGCGAGACACCACTCCAAAAGGCGTATGGCAGCCACTGAAGGATAGGCACGTACAGATGCCAGCCGTGAGGATAAATCTCGTCGAGACTCTTGTCGTACATCGCAGCCATCAGCTGTGCCGTAGCCGGTTTGCCGTCGGGACGTGTTATCTGCAGCGTCCACTCCTCCTTCTGACCGGGCGTCAGACGGTCGCGGAAGGTCGTCCACTTGATGTTCAGATGTTTCTCGGGCAGAGGTCGGTCGATGGTTGTGCTGTGCGAGTAGCACTGGCCGTTTTTCACCCAAGCATAGGTCAGGCGCAGTCCGCTGCCATAAGCCTCCTGATAGTCGAACTTCCTGATTTCCAGTTGTCCTCTCTTGTCTATCGTTCCACTCTCGATGATGCTGTCGCCCGCGAAGATGTTGTACAGGATATGCACATCGGCATCCGACGAGCCTACCATCACCGTGACGGGCTGACCGTCGCGCGGGAACGTACCGCTGGTCTGATAGAACCAGTCGTCGGTCTCATAGCAGGGCGTGGGGTCGTCGGCATCGAACAAGACGAAGTCGCACTTCTGTTCCATCCCCTCGCAGATAGCCACAAGCTGATGTTTGCCCGGTGCTATCGCGCGCGCGTTAATAGATATAGGTGTATTGGCTTTCACCACGCGGGCATTCTGGCCGTCGATGCTGAACGTCACCTCGCCCTCCAGCTCTTGTCCCGAAGCGTTGAGCAGCGTGAAGGTGATGTCGGGCATCTTCGAGCGTTCGCTCTGTCGCGGCACGCTGACATGGAAGGCCTTAGGCTTGCTGCCGAAAGGCACGTAGGTGCTACCCGAATGCGACTCGCCCGCCTGGTCGGTCACTTCTGTTTCGACGTAGAAGTTGTAGAAGCGGCTCATGCGATAGAACTCCGCTTCGCTCACGTCGGAGCCATCCTCCCAGACAGGCAGCACCAGCGGTACGTCCACCTGATAGCAGCCGTCGTCGTCGGTGACGGTCTCACCCGAAGCCATCTCCACTTCCTTGCGCGTAGAGCGCATCCACCAGCACCACCATGCCTCGCGACGTATCACCTTATACTTCACTCGGGCACCCTGCACGGGCACACCGGCAAAGCTCTTTGCCAAGCCCGTCACCTGGATGGTGTCGCCCTCTTTGTAGGCGCCCTCCACGGGATTGAAGTCGAGCTGGAAGGTAGGCCGCTTGTATTCTTCCACATGGAAGGATGCGCTGCCGTTGCGCTGGTCGGTGCGGAGGTAGAACGTGCCTGTCAGTCCGTCGAGCGGCAGGACGAAATCGGTTGCAGCTACACCATATTGGTTGGTGGTCACCTCCTGTTCGCCGATCACCTGATGGTTGGCATTGCGGAGCGTCAGCCGGATGGTCTTCTGGCTGATAGCCGATGGTGTCCAATGGTCCACCACCTGATAGTCGATGAGCGACACATGCACCTGCTGGCCGGGACGATAGATCGAGCGGTCGGTAAAGAGCTCGATATGTTCCTGTGTGGTGTGCGGAGCGCTATAGTCGAACGTCGGCGCATAGAGGTTCTGCGTCGGGAAGGCCGTGTCGTCGTTCGTAAAGGGATAGTAGAAGACGTATTTCCACCGCTCCTCGAAGGGCACGACGGCCTCACCCTTCTCGTTGCAGCGGACGGTCGTCTCGCGGAAGTTCTTCTTATAGTCAGTGTCCGACTTCATATACACCTGAGCGTAGGGCACGGGCTGTCCCGTCGTCACATCCACCACGGCCACGCGCAACTGGCGGTTGGGCATCTCCTCGGCCAGCACGTAGAGATCGCTGACATAGAGCAGTTCTTGCTTGGCAGGCACCTCGCGCTTGTCGGCGACAAACTCTACGAGGTAGACTCCATGAGGCAGCGGCTCGATGCGGAACGTATCGCGCGAGAGCTCCCATTCCTTGAGGTTGCCGAACATCCTCGTCTGTTCCTGCAACGTTCCGCCGATGGCCTTCTGGCGTATCTGCGACAGATGCTTGCTGAGCGTCAGCGAGTGATTGCCCTTGAGGTCAACCTGCTGGATGCGCATCGTCAGCGACTTGATGTTGCGGATGGACGAAGCGTCGAACTCTACCACCTTGCCTGTGGGGGTTACGGCACGCCGACAGCTGATGGAGAAGCCCGGACGGATCAGCTCCTCGCGGCGGTTGCGCAACTCGTTCATGCGTTTCCACGAACCCCAGCGAGCCAAGGCTTGGTCGATATAGGCTATCTCCTCGCCGGCCTCCACATCGTAGCACGAGCGCAGGAACTCATAGCGTGCGATGGCCACCTCGCCACACTCCGTGAGGTCGCCGTAGCGCTCGATGAGCGAGTCGAGCTGGTCGACGTAGGGCTGCCCCTTCTTCAGCGTCGAGGCATTGGCATATTCCGACTGCTTCGCCAGTTCCAGGGCCGTGAGCAGGGCTGCACGGCGGTTGCCCTTACGGTCGTAGTAGTCGTGCATCGTCTGGAAGTCGCACGCCCGGAAGCCCAGCACGTGGAGCAGGTCGTCGTTGAAGATGCGGCTGTCTACGCCCTTCTCCATCATCGGCGTGAAGTCGGCAGCCTTGTGCTTGGCGAGCAGCTCAGGCTGGCTCATCGACTTGCGGTAATACTCCTTGCTGTCGCCGAAGGGGTCGCCCTCCTCGTCGTAGTGGTTGGCCACGATCTCTGCCAGCACGCTGTTGTACACAGCGGCCAGCACGGGCTTCGTCTGCTCGGCCTCGGCAGCCTGCCGCAGCAACCGGTGAACGGCAGGTTCGAGCGAGTCGGGAGCCACCTCCACCATCAGCGCGGCGTTCATCAGCTGCGCCTTCAGCAGATGGCCATACTTCTTCTCTCGCTCGGCCTTGGTGATAATCTTCTCGAGCACCTCCATACTCGACTTCGGGAGGTCGCGCTCCTGCAGGTCGTCCACCTGCTTCCAGAGCTTGTCGTAACTATCAGCAAACAGTTGTAGGTTCATCATTGTCATCAATGCGATTAATATTACAAGAAACTTTCTCATAGATCACTATTTTGTTTTTATTTCTTGCCACAAAGATACAGCTTTTCTGCATATCCTGTACGCTTTGCCCCCCGTTTATTGAGAAAGTTTTCATACATTTAGTAACCGTTAAAGAAAAACATCCGCATGGCGGTGAAGAAATTGACACACACACCCTCTTTTTCTTTGCATTTGCGACACTTTCAGAAGGCTAAATCCTCTTTTGTCGCACTTTCCGGCCGATGTCGCAACGAGTCTGAGAGAAAAACGGCAGAATTGTAGGAATCAGTCCAAATACTCCATAATTTTGCACCCAGAAATCAAAACAATCGGCAGCGAGGATGGCGACGGACACCGCGGCTCGCTCAAGCTGGGCGACAACATGCAGGTGTATGCAGGACAGAACCCGTCGGATGCCGACAAGAATCTCTTCCCCTTCGAGACCCGCGTACCTGCCTGCTTCTTCAGACCCTACGCCCGCATCATAGCCAGCAAATAATCGACTTGCGACATGTGAAGATATCGGGCTCAAGCCTTATATATAGCGATGCTTATAGGGCGCAGACAGAGAATGGTGAGGGTGTGTCACATTGACACGCCCTCACCTGCCACATAGGGCGACCCTACCCAGCCTCCCCAAAGGGGAGGAGCCCCATGTGGCAGGCCTTGTAGGAGGCGACGCTTCCTTGCGTCGCAACAGCGCATAAGAAGTGCATAAGTGGCAGGAGTCACCACAGGGAAGCTTACTGCCTGTCGGGTTGTTCTTCTTGCATCCTGTCGAGCTTCCTTTCCAGTTGCGACAACTTCTCAAGAACCTCGTCGTTGTTGTCGGCAGCCATCGTGTCGACAAAGATACTGTTAACAAGACTCATGCCGATGATGCCGCCGAAGAAAAGAAGTAGCGAGAAATAGATTCTGGCGAATACAGCCATCGTCGTTCCTCCCTTCGTTGCAATAGCCTCCGGCATTTCGTACCATCTTGTCACGCAGAGGTGCAGAGGAATCTTCTTTTTCCACCTGCGCCTCTGCTGAAAATGTAACAGATATTCTGCTTGTCAGCAAGTTATCTGTAAGCACAAGATGCCTTCATTATTCTTCAGTAGTTCTCTTCGATATAGATTATTTCATTACACATGTCAATCAGTTTAGATGCAAGCATATTTCCTGAGTCGTTGATAAACACCTCTCCTGTAGCAAATGCTTTCTTCAACTCTTTTGCAAAATGCTTGACATTTGGCAAAAACAACATAAGATAAGCTGATATTTCATCACTGCCCATTCCCAAATCGTCGAACATGCCATAATGGTAATGGACGAACAGGTATATAGCAGGACATTTATAGATGTTGTATGCAGCAATTGCTTCTGCAGCCGAATCTGGTCCTTCTTCTCTAAAAAGTTGGGCACTCAGTCTTGCTGCGTAGTTGTTGACTTGGTTGTACACCGAAACATACTCTTCTTTCGTCCAGGGTGACTTGCGTCCCATATTGATACCTACTTCCATATGATAGTTGCCGTTTTATCCTGTTGGCTCTTCAGTTCTTAACTACATTGATATGCTGTTTGAATAAGTATCTATGTCCTTTCGAAGTCTCTGGCAAATTCTCTCAAAAACTATTTGGCCCAATTCTTTCTTCCTGTCAGACGTCGTGACTCGAAGCTGGCCGCAGTAGAAAACAACGTGTTTTCTAACATTCTCATACGCGCTTTTCTCGCTCTCATTAACAAACTCTTTGATGACATTGTTTTTGTCAATAATGCCATTATATAGATAGTATGCCGTGAAAAGCATTTTTGTATTTACAGCCATAGGCATGTCATTCGGCAGCCCATCATCAAGCATATCTGAGATTATATATGGGCTGGCATTCTCATTCTGGCATGCATGTTCCACTTTATTCTTCAAGTGGATTTGATTTTGAATAAGAAGCATCATTAGTCTAGCAGATGCTTCGTCGTGTATATTCGCTTTGTCAGATTCCAAAGCCTGTGAAAAGCATAAAAAGGCATTCTCGGCTTTGACTTCTTGAATATCTTCATCTCGTTCATGAATACGAAGAAAAGCTTGAAATACTTTACCAATTAAAAGAGGACTGTCAAGTTTGAGAATTTCACGTGGATTGTGAACAAAATAGTTGTAAACTTCCTCGCAATGACGTTTCATACCAGAAAAGTCCCGAGCACCAAATGCCGACCATGCCATAATAGCACTAAAATTTATCTGATTATTCATCTATAACAATACAGCCCCCCAGCTACCACAAGGGCTTTTAAAGTGAGAAGCGTGGAGCTGAATTACCACGTCTTCTGATAGAGGTCGTAGGAATTACCTTGATATGTAGATGCAGTAATCAGTCCACGCCATACGCGCGAACCGTTATCACTGTCCTTGCATATCAACAGAAATTTCCTACGTTCCTATCAGCAAGTCGAGCATAACGCTTCGTTATTCAATAATGTCAACGTGTCTCGTTCGAAACACGCTGCAAATATAGTGATTTTTTTCAATATTGCAAAGGATGATTTAGAAAAATAATGCAAAAATTGCAGAATTTCTTCATTTATACATTAATTATTTGCTTATGACATAGATTTTTTGTAACTTTGCGGGCAAATAGATTGTTTTACTATATTAGAACGACATGAAACATTGGACCGATATTGAACACTCCAAAGAGGGCATCCTCCAAATACTCGGAGTATTGAAACACTACGATAAGGATAG
>Ga0310695_10013952_pt1 | contig 10948 bp, 12 predicted proteins | sample RumenRJG_04DNA_FD_203882 | JGI IMG/M metagenome (GOLD analysis project Ga0310695, IMG submission 203882) | Bovine rumen microbial communities from Lethbridge, Alberta, Canada - RJG_04 (v2) (version 2) | ecosystem: Host-associated > Mammals > Digestive system > Stomach > Rumen | place: Canada... | reverse complement strand
CTTCGTAGGTCTCCTGTTCCTCGCTGCCTTTGCCGTTATTGTCTTTGTCGTCGTCCTTACAAGAGGTGACGCTCAAACTCAGGCTGCACACCAGCGCGGCCATGAGCAGGAAATAAAAATTCTTTTTCATCATCAATTTTTTTATGTTAGTCAATAATCATTTTTAGTTTGTAGAGAACTTCCTCTCGTTACACAACTGCTGCAAAGTTAGTTAAAGTTTTCAAATTACCAAAGAAAAAGAAGCATTTATTGTAGATTTTGCTATTTTTGAGACAAATATTGCATATTTTGAGAGTCCGGATAGATGGCCGATGACTGATTTAATTTGCTATCGCTATAAATTTTTACGGAGGATTGTACGTGGAATAAGAAAAAATTTGTAACTTTGCATAATGAATGCAGGACAACATTTTTTCACTACAATGAATATAACACCAGGTTCCTTATCCTGGAGCAATTTCCTCGAAATGGGGGAGCGACTTGAGAATTCTCCCAACTCATAATAGTCAGTTCTACGCTTGACAAGAACTGGCACCATCGTGTGACTTTGTTGAATAAGGCAATCTTATTGTCTTATTAAAGTTGTTATGCCCTTCAATTGAAATGTTAAATGTGTTAATGTTGTTAACAATTGTACCAATATGTTGGCACAATGATTTCTGACGTTCTTCATACCTTTGTGGCATGAATAAACAGCAAAAAACGGAACATACGATGAACTTTACGCGCCAGTGGCTTGATGTGGTGCTCAGCCACTGTCGCCGTATGAGAGGTTTTCTGCTGCATTTACGCACCAAAGGTCATCTGAATCCGAGATACACATCATTTGATGACAAACACAAGCTTGATGTAGAGAAGTTTCTCCGGATAGAGATCAACTTATCGATGATGATGGATAGGGATGAGTATTTTAAGCATTGGACAGAGATGGGCACAATGATTTATGAGTTTGCCAACGAATATGGCGATGAATTCAATAAAATATACGAAACAAAAAAGACGAAGCATTGATGATGGAACTATCAATCTTACAACATGCAAGGGACAAGGCACCTCGCCAGGTAACGCTGGACGAGGTGGTAGGACAGATTCGTGGCGACCAGTGGCCTGCGGGCTACGAGCCGCTGATAGTGGTTGGTACCGTGGTGAACGGTGGCCTGCAGAAGAAGAACATCCGATGGCTTAACGGCCTCTGTGTGGCACACATCCGGGGAGGCGACCCGCAGGTTTGCGACGACCCACATACCAAGTTGAGTTGGAACGACCAGAACGGCGGCATCTATGTGGTCTATGAGTATGAACTGAACGACAGTTTCGGCAAGGAGCAGCAGGCACGTTACTATAGCCGCGTACAGCATTTCGGCATGGAGTATTATTCACATCTGACTGGAGGCGAGCCAGACCATACGCTGGTGGGCGTCACCAAACCCGTTCCGCTGTGCCACGACTCCGCCGTGTACTACAATGCCGAAGCCATGGCCTTCCACAGTGCCGACATCAGCGGCAAACCGCCTGAGAAACAGGCCGGCGGTAACAGCAAGACAGCCAAGCCCAAGGACATCAAGGATTGGCTCAACGCCCGTGTCAAACTGCGCCGTAACGTGGTGACCGGACGTGAGGAGTATAGCGAATACCTCGGTGTCGACACTAACGATATCTGGTTTGACGTGTGGAAGCCCGTTGACGATATATGGCTGAATACGCAGTGGATGGAGATGGCCGACGAGCAGGCGGTGGACTTCAAACACCTGAAGCGTGTCGTCAAGTCGAACTATGTCCCGTCCTTCCATCCCTTCCGCACCTATCTTGACAGTCTGCCCAAATGGAACGGGACGGACGACGGCATCCGTGCACTGTCCATGACTGTGCAGGTTAAAGGCGCTGATGGTACCGATGACGACAAAGAACAGGAACTGTTCTACCGCGTCCTGAAGAAGTGGCTGGTAGGCATGGTGGCAGGCTGGCTCGACGAGGAAGAGGTGAACAGCTCCATTCTGGTGCTGTTAGGCTATCAGGGTGTCGGTAAGACAACCTGGTTCTCCCATCTGCTGCCGCCTGAACTGCGCCGCTACTTCCAAATCAAGTTCAACGCCAGTCAGATGAAAAGCGATGACGTCATAGCCTTGTCCAGGACTGGTCTGGTGTGTCTTGAAGAACTGGATACGATGAATTCCGAGGAGAACAACAGACTGAAATCTGTCAGTACCATGCGCTTTTCGGACGTGCGACAGCCATACGACGTCTTTGCTGAGCACCGCAAGATTATAGCATCCTTCTGCGGTACGGGTAACAACATACAGTTTCTGAACGACCCCTCTGGCAACCGCCGCTGGCTGCCCTTTGAGGTGGAGTCAATCACGTCGCCGCGTGACATACCGTTCGACTACGAGGCCATCTACTCGCAGGCATACGGTCTCTATCTGCAAGGCTACGAGTACTATTTCTCGGATGCCGAGAACGACTTCATCAACAAGCGTAACAAGGATCGTTTCTGTGTGCCGGATCCTGAACAGGAGTTGGTGGATGAGTATTTCCGCAAACCTACGGAGAAAAATCCCGGTGTGTTCATCAGTTCGGCCAGGGCGGCTGAAATTGTGAGTACCCCCAACCATCACGTCAAGCCTATCGCCATTGGCCGTACTTTGTCACGCTTAGGTTTTGAGAGCGACAAACAGGGTGGTAGCCGTGGCTACTATGTCGTCATCATTGATCCGGATGAACGCAAGCGTCGTTCCGTGTCACTGGCTGTTGATGCCATGATCAGACGTCGTAAGGCCAACGGCTCATCTGCTCAGTCAGAAACGCCAGATCAGACAGATGAGCCAGATGTTTTCTGACGCGCGTATATACGTGAACTGTCAAAAATGAAAAATCAACATTCCTGCGCGCGTATAGTAAAACCTTCTGGCGTATTTGGCGAAGAAAGATGTAAGATGTATGATGTAAGATGTTTGATGTAAGATGTTTGATGTAAGATGTAAGAGGTCTGATGTATGATGTAAGATATGAAAGCAATGACGAAACAAGAACTGGCCAATAGTGCCGGAGTTAGTATAAGAACGTTCAGCCGTTGGTGTGAACCTTATCGTGAAGAACTGCTGCGTATGGGCTGGCAACCGAAGATGATACTGTTGCCACCGCACATCGTCAAGTTTTTGTCGGACAAGTTCTGCATTGACGTGCCATAGTCGGACAGCGTCGGACAGTACCCTTCGCGAATGTTGTACCTTTGTACTCGTTAAGGCAAGTGAGCCAAGGGACGTCACTCTCGACCCGTTCCGAAGTCAGTTTCTACCTGTTCCGCAGTCATCTTCGACCCGTTCCGAAGTCAGTTTAGGGGGGTAAAGTGACTCGTCTACGACCGCAAGGTGACTCGCCTTCAGGTGGAAGGAACGTCAGGAACGACCCGAAAGTATCGTATCTTTCACAAGCCGCGACAAAAATTTAATTTTTAATGTTTAATCTTTAATGTTTAATGTAAATGAGTCAGAAGTACATTAAATCACAGAACAAGAATTCGCACAATGCGAAGAGTTACGGTAAGTATTATGCCAAGCCCGTGTACGACGAGAAGTTCGTTGAGACGGACGAGATTGCCGACTTCATCCAGACCCAGGCCACGCTGAAGCGCAGTGACATCAAGGCCGCCCTTGACGAGCTGGGCGCCGCCATGAAGCACTTCCTGGAGATGGGTCAGAAGATACGCCTGGCAGGCATCGGCATCTTCAAGGTCGGCTTCTCCAGCATCGGTGTCGCCAAAGCAGAAGACTGTACGGCATCGACCATCACCTCGCGTCGCATACTGTTCCAGCCTGAGATTGAGCGCATCGTGACAGGCTCATCCGAGAAGAATGGCAAGATCAGCCAGAAGTACGTCAACGCGAAGACGCTGCTGAAGGACGTTGCATTTGAAGAGGCACATGGAAGCCTCACCCCCAGCCCCTCTCCAACGGGCGAGGGGAGTGGTAACACAGGCGGTGGTAGCCTCACCCCCAACCCCTCTCCAACGGGCGAGGGGAGTGGAAACTCAGGAGGCGGAAATGGTGACGGAGAGCTTGATGAGAACTAATTACTAATTTTATTATGAAACGAGAGACATGGAAGGCAATTATTCAGGTTGTGATAACAATCCTGACGGCGATTAGTTCAACAGTTTTAGTACAGTCATGCGGACTATTACACTAATTATTATTCACTGCAGTGCGGTACGCCCCGACCAGACCAGTTCGGTAGCTCAGATAGATACGTGGCACCGCCAGCGAGGCTTCAAGCTCGGTATCGGCTATCACTACGTGATCCGTCGTGACGGAAGCATTGAGCTGGGACGTCCGGAATGGATGATAGGCGCCCACTGCCACGTAGCAGGCCAGAACCACAACAAGTACTCGATAGGCGTATGCTACGAGGGTGGTCTGGACATTCGCGGTCAACCCGCTGACACGCGAACTGAAGCGCAGAAGCAGACTATGCGACGGCTACTTGAAGAGTTGCACGAGCGTTACCCCCGCGCCGTCATCGTCGGACATCACGACCTGAACCCCCATAAGGATTGTCCGTGCATCAAGAATGTCGCAAAAGAGTATGCTGACCTGCAGCCGAAGTAAGAAACTGCAACGAGAGCGAACCGTTATGGTCCGCTCTCGTCGTTTATCCCTCATCCATCTTTTTGACACACAATAACCTATGCTTCCAGAAAGAGTTGTATTTCGGCGGCTGTCAACGTTGCTGCTCACAAAACGCCTTCCACTTTTCAACAAGATCATTCATAAATAAGCGGCAGTTATTTCATGTTTTGCGCATGACAGGCATCATGAAATGTTTGGGTATTTCAAACTCACATTTCTGTAGAAAGACCTAACCTTTCTTACAGCAAGAGGTTTGATGATAAAATCATATTGCATCTTTCATTCCGTATATTGATTTGAGATCGCTTATCAGCAGGTCCCTAAGTTCTTCTGGCGTATAGCTGTCCTTTCCTTCTGGTAGTGTTAGGTCATCATCTTCATAGAGTGATGGATCGGAATAGTCTATGTCCAAATCTTGAGGCTCATCAAGCTGTACAAACAATCCCGTTGCCAGTAGGGCGGCAAGTTTCTGGCTAGCCACGCTGTCGTTCTCATTATACGATAATGTTATTGTACACATATTAAACGTTGTTTTGTATCTTGCTGCAAAAGTACGAACTTTATTTCATATTTCCAAATAATTCTTTAAAAATTGCTTTAAGTGCTCTCCGCACTTACAAAATTAGCAATATTTGTCTCAAAATTAGCAAAAAGTGTCGTTTTTGTGCATTTTGCTATTGCGAATTAAAAAAAAATAATTAACTTTGCAGTGGTTGTGTGAGGGATTAGCCTCCCTTTAACTTGACTAAACAAGGAATAAAATATTAACTAACAACAAAACAAGTGATAAAATGAAAAAGAATTTTTATTTCCTGCTCATGGCCGCGCTGGTGTGCGGTTTGAGCCTGAGCGTCACTTCCTGTAAGGATGACGACAAGAACGACAGTAACGGTGGAGACGATAGCGAGTTGGTGGAAGGCGGACTGTCTGAAGAGGATGCGCAAGCCTGGTCGTGGATCAGCGTGCTGACAGATGAAGCAACGCAGGAGTCTGGCTGGCAGAAGAAGAGTTACGACGTCACCATCGGACTGCAGTCAGACAACGACCCAGGGGCACGTCTTATTATTGTCTCTGATCTTGACGATGCCAAGGCCAACTTTGCCAGCCTTGCCGGCTGTGAGCCCGACGAGCTCAATGGCCCAAAGACCGTCTCTGCCGGCAACTATGGCTCGATGACCTGGAACATCTCGGAGCAGGGCGCTCCCAACATCGCCACCGTCGAGGTGAAAAGCCCGCTGTTCAAGATGACGAAGCTCATCTACTGCACCGAAGAGCAGGCTCCCGACAATGCCTCTAACATCACTGGCAACTGCTACTACCGTCTGGGCGACGTGGTTGAGGACAAGGACGGTTTCTACTGGGTATGCGTACAGCCCTCGTTCCTCGGCAAGAAGAATAATGACAGCTACTGGGTGAACATCTTCAATGCTGCCGAGAGTGGCAGAGGCGAGAATACGGAGAAACTTCCTGGTATTCCTAAAAGTAATATCTATTCGAGTAGCCATAAAATTAAAAAGTACAACAATAACACCATTCTGCTGCCTACCGGCCTGAAGGAGAACCGCCAGCAAATCTTCTACTTGTGCAACCTTCTCTGGGCAATGACAAAGCCGTCTCAATATAAGCCGGTAAAAGGAAAAGGTGATCCTATGGGATTTGCTGACCTTCCCTGGAAATATCATGGCAGTAAATACATGGAGAAGGTTGTTAACGGATGGAGAGGAAACGGCATCTACGAAAAGCTCTTTAACCGCACCGAAGACCAGATGAAAAATATGGCGACGCTCAACTTCTTCTACAACGGATATCATTGGAAGACGGGAACTACTGCAGGTGTGTGGATTTACACATCGGATGGCTACAAGACAAAATATACAGGTAGTACCAAAAATGATGATAAACTGTTTGAAATGAAGTCTGCAGGCTTTGGCTTCGACGTCCATCGCTATGTCAGCGACCCCGAGCAGGACAAAAATTGTGCATCGACTAACCAAAAGGGTATGGCTCCCGCCCAACAGTTTGGAAATAACTATGGCTATTGGGTGATTCGTGTGGCTACGGGTAAGCAACTTGATAAGAAGTATGATCCTTACAAGAAGATGAGCACTGTATCTGATATATACAATTTCAACCTGCAAAATGCAATGTCAAACCGTGTCGGTTCCAAAGCACAGCCGCCTACAGAGGAGGACTTCAATGGCGAACCGGTTAAAGTCACTTATACTAAGCGTGGATATTACGACATTGGCGACGTGGTACGAGATGCTAGTCAAAACCGTTGGTTCTGTGTGCAACCCTCTGCGTTTGGCTCTTCACTGGCTAATAACGATAACATGTATGCCTACTTCGTTTCGTACGACAGTGATGCTGTGAAGGATGGTCAAGGGATAGATACGTATAGGGAGCTGGCAGCACAGATGCTCTTCTCTATGCATACGATGTACCGTCCTGCATCCTATCTTACAAACACCTCATCAACGCAAACTGCAGATAAGCGTAGCCGCATTAGCCACATTAAGACTTATGCTAAAGTAAACTTGTATGAAATCTTTGCGCAGCGTGTAACGAGAATGGGCGATACAGGTTCTAGTCAAGTCCCCACCGACTTTGCCAGCACGATTTATGTTGACGATAATGACAATTATTGTGTGCTACGATTCATATACGACAACACTGGCTATCCAAAACAAATGCTCTACAAATTCTGGACAGTTTACTCTAACTCACCTAATGACGTCATGTTATTGAGTGATTTGGGAATTGGTGCTTACATCGAGCGTTTTGCCAACGACCCATGGGTCGATCACTATTGGCACGATTATTACTCTAATACTGCTTACAATGATAATGTGGGCGTGCTCAAAGCAGCTGAAGCTGAGCAACACCCGATAAGCTGGTACGTGTACGACATGAAATCCAAACGCTCTCCCTACTATGGTACGGCACCCATCAATATGTATCGTGAGCCGACTTACTGCTTTGCCGTGAAGCGTGTCAAGGATATGGGTTCTGGTTCTGCTAAATTCGAGGATGGAACTACCTTTACGGAATTTCATTTGATGAGACAAGTATCTGCTGAAATGGCTAAAGACCAGACGTTCACCCTGAGTCTCATGCCCTATACGGAATATAACAAAGCCTACGAAAATGAATGGATTAGGTTGGACGACAAAAAATATGTACTTCTCGATTTATCCTATAAGCCCTGAGCTTATCTTTGCAGCAGTTGTGCTTCTTTAACAAGTTTAATTGATAATTAAAATGATTCAAGTTTCGCATGTTAAGAAGATATAGGAAGATAGAGGTAGATAGCCGCTTTTCAGCGGCGGAAGATAGAGGACATTACTCCATCTGCGGTGATTCTGCAGAAAAACAATTGTCTTTTATCTCCTTTTATCTCCTTCTATCTCCTTCTATCTCCAAAGCAAGCGGAGCTTGCGAAAGTTGAATAAAATGATAATGATGAAGAAGAATTTTTATTTCCTGCTCATGGCCGCGCTGGTGTGCGGTTTGAGCCTGAGCGTCACCTCTTGTAAGGATGACGACAAGAACAATGATGACGAGGGTGAAGTGTTTACTGATGGCCCTCAGGACACGCAGGACGAGACTGTGGCGAAGTTCTGGAACGTCGTGGGAGAACTTGTTGACAAAGACGATATCACCGACGACTACAAGGGCAAGACCTTCGACCCCATCATCGGTATTGAAGACCCCGACAACCCACAGGCGCGCATCGTCTATACCAACAGCCCTGAACTTGCAGCCGAGCGCTTTGCCCATCTCGTTGACATTGACCCGCAGCTGGTGACTGAGGAGACACCGTCCTACATCTGGAACGACCCCGACATCGGCACGATGACCTACACCAAGGGCGACGGTAACACGGCATGGGCTACGGTCGACGTCAAGATCCAGCAGGTGCCTAAGCTCGAGAAGATTATCTTCCGTTCAATCACTCAGGGTGACGAAAATGCCAGTAAAGAAGCTGTGAAAGGTGGCAAACGTGCCTACTACCGTTTCGGCGACATCATCGCCGCTACAGACCAAAATCTCAATGACGTAGCTTATTGGATTTGCGTACGCCCTGCCTTCAACCCCGAAGGCAAGGGTGACAGCCACTGGATTTCAGTTAGTCCGCTGCCTCAGAAAAACCTGTATACCTGGAAATACGAGAACGTGAACAAGAAAAAGAAGATTAATGTCAAGCGTACCTATGTGCTGCCCACTGGGCTTGGCACATATGAGGAGCACATGCAGAACTTCGCTGAGCTACTCTTCGCCATCCTCCATCCTGGGACTTGGCAAGATAACGTCAATAAGTATGCAAGTTGTGACAAGAAGGGCAAACCTACGGGTATGAGGATATTCCACGATTTCCACTCCTATAACGTGAAGTATCACAACAAGTTCTTCTGGCAGAATTTGAGGTTTCAGTATTATGACGAGAAGCTCTTCGAAAAAGTATTTGGAATGAGCTTCGATGACATGAAGCAGATCGTCGACAAAGACGGACTCTACCTGCTCTATAATGGCAAGACCTGGAAGTCGGGCAATGCCCCCACGCTCTACCAGGCTCACTACTTCAACACCCCTGGTGGCGTTAATGCCAACATGCAGACGAAGAAACCCTTCTCACAGGTTAAGAAAGCTGTTTACGACAAGAACGACCCCTCGAAGGACATCGAGTTGGACGTCTCTACGTGTACGATGGCAAAACCCTATTACATCAATGAGAAGTTCTTTGGCGACTCTCATCCCCGTTTCATAATACGCCACGCTACAGCAGCAGAGTTGCATATATACAAAAAATATGACAACAGAGAGCAACTCCAAGACTATTACGAGGTTTATCGCTACTACGGAGTACACAATGTAGATGGTGATACTCCAGAGGAAACCGATGGAAACGATGATTGGGTAGATGACTGATTTCCTGACGAGTGGGAGTCCATTTAGGAATCCTAAATAAAAGATAATAATGTCGAAATAAAACCGCCGAGATGTAAGTCCCGGCGGTTTTGTATTATTTCCAGTTCTGAAAAACCTCCGAATCTTGTCATAGGTTGCTCTACCCTTGCTCATGCCGCTCTCATGCCGCTCTCTATACACGCTCTATACCCTCTCTATACGAACTCTAATTCCAGACAGCCGTGCTCCTTCAAGTGCTCCGCCAGACCGCGTGTGGTCAGCGTCTCACGGCGGTCTACCTCGGCAAAGTAATTGCCGTTGCCTGTCATGCGACTGTTCGTCTTCTTGCGGTAGTTGATACCCATCGAAATTTTGTTTACTGCCATAGTTCTAAAATGTTTTTGAATAGTTGATAATAAATGTGCTTATCGCTCGCGCCTCACGTGCTTATCGCTCGCGATCCTGATACAGTTCCGACTGAATGGGAGCCTTATGCCTCTGATGACACAGATTTATTATCAAACCACGAATGACACGTATTTTTTTGTTTTAGGAAAGAAATTATCAGAATGCAACGCCACACTCTGCACCTTTAGGTCAGAGAAATTGATCAGAAATTAGGCTGCGCGGTGAGACCAAATTATGAATTAATGAGAAATTAATGGGCGATTAATGATAATTACATGTTAAAAATAGAAGAATCTCGTGGAAATTTTGTATTTTTGCACCGTGAAACTCTAAGTAATGAGAATTATGGAAGCTAAGAAAACAAAAGAGCAGGCTCTTGAATTCATCAAGGCAGCTGTAAAGCACAAGCAAGAGTGGAAAAAGGAACTTGAGGCTGAGTTCAAAGGTAAGGACGTCAACGTTGTGTTCCTATGATTGAGCTGTCGCTTGAGCTACAGAATCACCCCTTCGACTTTCAAAATTAGCAATTTCTGTCTCAAAATTAGCAAAAAGTGTCGTTTTTGTGCATTTTGCTATTGCGAATTAAAAAAAATTAATTAACTTTGCAGTGGTTGTGTGAGGGATTAGCCTCCCTTTAACTTGACTAAAAAGGAATAAAATATTAACTAACATAAAAGAATAGATGATGAAAAAGAATTTTAATTTTTTGCTCATGGCCGCGCTGGTGTGCAGCCTGAGTTTGAGCGTCACCTCTTGTAAGGATGACGACAGTGACAATAACGGCAAAGGCAGCGAGGAACAGTCGGACAACGAAGGCCTGTCGACGTTAGAGAACGACCAACTGGCCGACCTCGTTGCGGCATGGACAGATGCCAGCCGTGACGATTTGAACGGCACCGAATGGCTCAACAACACGTACGAGCCTACTGTGGGCCTGGCCTTAGACGAGTCACAGCCCGGCATCCGCTCCATCGCCGCAAGCACCATCGAAGGGGCTGACAGCATTG
>Ga0310695_10013950_pt1 | contig 10949 bp, 6 predicted proteins | sample RumenRJG_04DNA_FD_203882 | JGI IMG/M metagenome (GOLD analysis project Ga0310695, IMG submission 203882) | Bovine rumen microbial communities from Lethbridge, Alberta, Canada - RJG_04 (v2) (version 2) | ecosystem: Host-associated > Mammals > Digestive system > Stomach > Rumen | place: Canada... | reverse complement strand
TTGAGGAGTCAATCAGGGTGGAACCGCGGAACTCGCAGCGACGAGTCTCGTCCCTGTAACGATTTTGTTGCAGGGCGGGGCTCTTTTTGTTTTGCCTTGCAAGCATTCAGCAGAGGAGATGTCCCTATGAAATTTCAGGAAATCATCCTGACGCTCAAGCAGTTCTGGAATGAGCAGGGCTGCATTCTCGGCGAGCCTTACGATGTGGAGAAGGGCGCCGGCACGATGAATCCCTCCACGTTCCTGCGTGTGCTCGGCCCGGAGCCGTGGCACGTCGCCTACGTCGAGCCGTCCCGCCGCCCGGCGGATGGCCGCTATGGAGACAACCCGAACCGCCTTTACCAGCACCACCAGTTCCAGGTCATCATGAAGCCGTCTCCGGACAATATCCAGGAGCTCTATCTTGCGAGCCTCGAGCGCCTTGGCATCGACCCGAAGCAGCATGACATCCGCTTCGTGGAAGACAACTGGGAGTCACCGACGCTCGGCGCTTGGGGACTTGGCTGGGAAGTCTGGCTCGACGGCATGGAGATCACGCAGTTCACGTATTTCCAGCAGGTCGGCAGCCAGGATGTGCGGCCTGTGGCATCGGAAATCACGTACGGCCTCGAGCGGCTCGCCATGTATATCCAAGGCGTCGAGAACGTCTATGATATCCAGTGGACGGACGATTATACGTATGGTGATGTGTTCCATCAGAATGAGTATGAGCAGTCCGTCTATGCGTTTGATCTCTCGGATGAGGCACTGCTCTTCGACCTCTTCGATAAGTACGAAAGGGAAGCGGTGCGCGTCATCGGCAAGGGGTATGTGCATCCGGCCTATGACTATGTTCTCAAGTGCTCGCATACGTTCAATCTCCTCGACGCGCGCGGTGCCATCAGCGCGACGCAGCGCGCGGCCTTCATCGGCCGCGTGCGCAAGCTCGCGCGTCTCTGCGCGGAGTGCTATCTGAAACAGCGTGAGGAGCTCGGCTATCCGATGCTTCACAGGGGGGAGAAGTAATATGGCGAAGGATTTATTACTCGAAATCGGCACGGAAGAAGTCCCGGCGCATGTGATGCCAGGCGTCCTTGCTCAGCTCAAGGAGCGCGCGGAAAAAGCGTTTCAGGAAAATCGCATCGCATTCGCGTCAGTGCGCACGCTCGGCACGCCGCGCCGCATGGCGCTGCTCGTAAAGGATCTCGCGGAAAAGCAGGCGGATGTCACGAGCGAGAACCGCGGCCCGTCGGTCAAGATCGCTTTTGACGCCGATGGCAAACCGACAAAAGCAGCGCAGGGCTTCGCGCGCGGCCAGCATGTCGCGCCGGAGGATCTCGTGGAGAAGAACGGCTATGTCTACGCGGTCGTACATGAGACGGGCAAGGAGACGGCAGAGCTTCTGAAGACGCTCCTGCCGGAGCTCATCTGTGCGCTCTCGTTCCCGAACAACATGCGCTGGGGCAGCCTGGAGTTCAAGTTCATCCGTCCGATCCGCTGGCTCGTTGCGCTCTTTGATAGCGAAGTGATCCCGTTCGAGGTGGCCAATGTCACCTCCGGGCGCGTTTCGCGCGGTCATCGCTTCCTTTCCCATGGGGATTTTTCGATTGCAAAGGCTGACGACTATGAGAAAGACTGCGAAGCGCAGTACATCATCGTCGATCCGGAGAAGCGCAAAGCGATGATCCGTGCGCAGATCGAGGCTGTCGCCAAGGAGAACGGTGGACGTGCGGAGATTACAGACGACCTGCTCGAAGAAGTGCTCTATCTTGTCGAGTACCCGACGGCGCTCTGCGGCCGGTTCGAGGAGAAGTACCTGCAGCTCCCGCCGGAGGCGGTCATCACGCCGATGCGCGATCATCAGCGGTATTTCCCGGTCAAGGATGATGCAGGCAAGCTTCTGCCGCTCTTCATCACCGTGCGCAACGGTGGCAAGGAATATCTCGAGACGGTCCAGCACGGCAATGAGCGCGTGCTGCGCGCCCGCCTGGCCGACGCGCAGTTCTTCTTTGATGAGGATCGCAAGAAGAGCCTCGAGGAACACCGCGACAAGCTCAAGACTGTTGTATTCCAGCAGGGGCTCGGTACGATGTACGAGAAGACGGAGCGCCTCGCGCAGCTCGCGGACTTCATCGCGGATGAAATCGGTGCCGATGAGAAGGCGCACAAGCACGCGAGACGTGCGGCACTCCTCTCAAAAGCAGATCTCGTGACGGGGATGGTCACGGAGTTCACAGAGCTCCAAGGCATCATGGGCCGCGAGTACGCAAAGCTTGACGGTGAGTGTGAGAAGGTCGCCATTGCCATTGATGAGCACTACATGCCACGCTTTGCAGGGGATGCGCAGCCGCAGACGACGGCGGGCCGCATTGTGAGCACGGCGGACAAGATCGATACGATCGTCGGTACGTTCCATCTCGGCAAGATTCCGACGGGCTCGCAGGATCCGTTCGCGCTGCGCCGCCAGGCACTCGGCCTCGTTCACATGGTGATTGAGGCGAAGTATCATCTGAGCATCTCGCGCCTCGTCGCGAAGGCCATGGATCTCTATGGTATCACGGAGGCGGAGGAGCGCGCGAAGATGCAGGCGGATGTGGCGGAATTCCTGCGTTTGCGCCTCCGGAATGTGCTCGAGGCCGAGCACATTCGTTACGATGCCGCGGATGCTGTCCTCGGCGATGTCGATGACATCTATAACGTGCTTCTGCGTGCGCGCGCCATGACAGCTTTTACTGGTCAGAAAGATGCTGCACGGTCGATGCAGGCTTTCGTCCGTGTCGCGAATATCGCGCGCAAGAACGCTGCGGAGACGATTTATCCCGAGCGCTTTCATATGGCAGAGGAAAAGGCGCTCTATCAGGCGTACACATCGACAAAAAGCGCGGTGGAAAGTCTTGTCAGCGGGGAAGATTTTGAGGGCGCAATCGATGCCCTCATCGAACTTGTTGCGCCGATTGACGCTTTCTTTGACAACGTCATGGTCATGGATAAGGATGAAATGATAAGAGAGAACCGTCTTGCGCTTCTGCGCAGCGTTGACGCTGTTATCCGCGATGTTGCGGATTTCACGAAGATTGTCTCGGCGTAAGGATTAGCTGGAAGCATTGCAGCGTGCTCATGCGAAAACTGCGTATAATATAAAGGAATTGCGTAGAATAAAATTTTCGTTAGAATATGCTGTGTTCGTCGAATCTCAACCGCCGGAGGGGAACTGAGAAAAGGAACTTTAGCCGGATAAGATATAAACACGCCGTGAGCCCTGCAAAATCAAGGTTCACGGCTATTTTTGTCTGCATTTTTGGCTCTTCTGGCATCCATGTGGGTAGGAAATGCCGCTTTCCTTTGTAATCAAGCCATATTTTGGACATTCGACTTTCGATTGGGAAGTGGGATGCGGATATTTGAGCATACCAGGTACGCCATGCTCCGGGCAGATAACTCGGTGGGTAGCCGCTTCAATCTCAACGATGATTCCTGAAAAGTCCAGTCCACGCCAGATTTTATTCTTCTTGGCCGGACGGTCATACCTGGGGAGATGTCTTCTCCCGCAAAAAGGGCAGTCATCCTGATGCCAGGCATTAGGGCGAGCCTTGATCCGAAGGTGTGTGATACCATCCACATCATTGTGGAAATTGTAAGATTCTATAACTGTGTTCTTGACATTGAGAAGTTTTTGCATAAAGTATCAGTAGAAGCCATCTTGATTCTCCTTTATCGCTGATGTTTGGTTGCTGATACTACAGACATTGCTGATTGCCGTTCTGGGGATTCGATACAGTTGTTGATTTCGATGAGACGCGCACGTTTTTCGATTTCTTCCTTGGCATACGGGAACGTCTTTTTGAGGAGTTCCTTGGCGTCCTCGACCTTTTTGATCATCGATTCGCGTTCCTGCTGGACGTTCTGGATGCGCTCGGAGAGATGATCCTCAAGGGTCTTGAGGCCGCGCAGGAGGCCGCCTTTCGTGGCGGTGTTCGTGATGTCGTGCCGGAGGCTGCCCTTGGTATGGAGAATCGGGAGCATGGCCTGCGCGTCGATGGTGACGGTGAGCTTCAGCCCTTTGTATTCGCCTTCGAAGGAAGCAGCCTCTTTGAATCCGCCCTTCATGACGGCGAGCAGGGCTTTGCCCGCTTCGTCTTCGTCGGTGATGAGCTTGCCACCCAGCGTGATGCGGAACGTCTCTGCTCCATCTTCGTTTTTGATGGTGTTCTGCTGGAGGCGGATGCGGTCGTCCATGAGCGATTGCAGGCGCGTGTCGTAGGCCTTGATGGTGTCCGGGCCTGTCACGTCGACGAGCTTCTGGAAGCGTTGCTGCTTCGCCTCGAATTCCCGTCGCGCCATCTGGATGCGCATGAGCCGGTTTTCGAGCTCCATCTTTTCCTTGATGAAGGGGTTGCCGGTGGCGACGGCTTTGATCTCTGCGTAGGTGAGCACCTTGTTGTCGATGTCGGTCGTCGTGCGATCCGTGATATCGCCGGACATGGCTTCGGAGATGAATTTCTGCTTGTTCTCGACCGTCTGCCAGAGGTAGGCGTCGAATGTGCCTTCTGTGACGTAGCGGAAAATCTTGACCGTGGCATTCTGATTGCCGGGGCGCACGATGCGTCCCATGCGTTGCTCGAGATCCGACGGCCGCCACGGGACGGAGAGGTCGTGCTGTGCGATGAGCCGTTCTTGGATGTTCGTGCCAACGCCAAGCGTGTCCGTAGATCCGAGCAGGATGCGGACATCGCCGCTGTTCACATGGTCGAAGAGCGCTTGCTTGTCCTGCTTGCGATACTCCTGCACGACGGCAATTTCTTCGCGAGGAATGCCGGAGGCGATGAGCTTCTGCCGGATGTCATCGTAGACGTTGAATCCGTCCTTGTGGACACCGGTGGAGGTCGATGTGTCGCAGAAAATGACCTGCGTGCTGCGCTCCTGAGCGGAATCCTTGTAAACAGACAGGACATTGCGGATGCAGCGATTCACCTTGCTGTCCGGGACATCGGGAAGGGTCGGGTCGAGCAGGCGCATATCGAGGGACAGATCGCGTCCGTTCTGCGTGATGAGCAAGAAGCTGTCATCGACGAGCACGCCGTCCTTGCGTGGCATTTTTTCCGGGCGCTTCATGCGGATGTTCTCCGCGCGTTTCACGATTTCGTCCATCTTTTCGCTCTGCGCACGGCTCATCGGCGCTTGATCGACGATGATGTCGGGCTCGGGCAGGACGAGGTCGCCTTGGAGCATATCTGCCGTGCGCACGTCTGCGAATTCGCGGAAGATGGTCATGAGCTCTTGCAGATTGTTGAAGCGCGCGAAACGCTCTTTCAGCTGGTAGCCGCGCCCTTCCGGCTTCAGCTCCATTTCCGTGCGGATGGTCGCGAAGTTCGCAGCCCACGCATCGAAATTCTGGATGCCGAGCTCTTCGAGGCGTTGCGGCGCGAGGTAGCGCTGCATCGTGTAGAGCTCCGTCAGGGAATTCGAGACGGGCGTACCGGTGGCAAAGACGAGGCCGCGCCCGTCGGTGATCTCGTTGATGTATTGCGTCTTCATGTAGAGATCCCATGTCTTTTTGACGTGCGTCGTTGTGCCGATGCCGGCGACTTGGGAGTGGCGCGTGGAGAGTTCGAGATTTTTGAAGCCATGCGCCTCGTCAATGACGAGCTTGTCGATGCCAAGCTCCTCGAAGGGGACGGTGTCGTCGTTGTCCTTGGCGCTCTCTTTCTGGCAGCGCAGGCAGAATGCTTCGTGCTTCTTCTTGAGGGCTTCGATGGCGCGGACGGAAAAATCTTTCGTCTTGCCGCGCGTGGGATAGCGGCGATTCGCATCTTCGGCTGCCTCTTCGAGGCGGTTGACGATGCGGCGGTGCATGGCGCTTTCCCTGCGGCTGCTGAGCTTGACGCGGGAGAACTGCGACTCTGCCATGATGACGGCATCCCAGTTTTGCGTGGCGATACGGGCGATGAATTCCTTGCGCCGGTCTTTCTGGAAATCGCGGTCGGTGGCGATGAGAATCTTCGCTTGCGGATAGAGTCGTTGGAATTCCTCGCCGGTCTGCGCCGTCAGATGGTTCGGGACGACGACGAGCGCCTTGTGGCACATACCGAGGCGCTTTGCCTCCATGATGGAAGCTGCCATCTCGAACGTCTTGCCAGCGCCGACGCAATGCGCGAAAAGCGTATTGCCGCCGTACAGGCTGTGCGCGATGGCATCCCGCTGGTGGGGCTTCAGATGGATGGAGCTCGCCATGCCGGGGAAGACGAGTTTCGAGCCGTCGTACGTCCGCAGGCGGAAACTGTTGAAGTTGCGGTTGTAGTAATCGGTGACGATCTGCGTGTAATGCGTATTTTTGAGCAGCCACGAACGGAATGCCGTCTGGAGCTCCTGTTGCTTCATTTGTGCCTGCGTCGTGCGCTCGACATCGAGCGCACGGATGGGATTGCCATTCGGATCGAGGCCGACCTCTTTTTCGATGCGCGTGTTCTTCTGGTTCAAGCAGTCCAGCAGGAGATCATAGACAGTCTTGCCGGGGACGGAAAATGCATCTTCTGCTGCCGTCGTCCAATGCTTTTTCTGCTCGATGCGCCATTGGCTCGTCTCTGGCGCATAGCGGACATTCATCTCGGCTGCATCAGGGGTTGATTTTCATCGTGTCGACGATGAAGCGTTTGACGAGGTCGGTTGGTAGCCACGGTGTGCCGAGCGGCGCGGAAATCTGGTCGATGGTCAGCGGCTCGGGCAGGACATCGGTGAGTGCCGCGTGATTCCTTTCTGCACGCTCCTGTCGTGCGCTGAGGTCGGGCAGTTTTTCCTTTGCAGTATCCTTGACGACGTTTTCGAAGGCCGTCCATTCTTCGAGGTACTGCTTGCGCAGCTCGGTGACAGTCTCGTTTTTCAGGAACGGCGTCACGCCGGCCTTTTGGATGTGCTGCTCCATGAACTGGAAGAGATGCAGCGCTTCGAGCGGGCGCTCTCGGATTTCCTGCCGGAAGGTCTCCCAATTCTCACGGTTGACGCGCCCGGAGACGCCGAACGTATGCAGCTGTGTGCTACCGAACGTGGCATTCCAGAGATGCACGGTGGCCGCGACGGCATGCAATGTCTTGTCCTTGTCAAAGGACGAGAGGCGGTAGACGAACTCCGGATCGCTCCGTAGCAGCTGGAAGCCGAGATGGAGCGCACTCTTGGGGGATACAGGGTGGTCGGCGGGATCTTTTGGAGCAGATGGTGGTTGTTTCTCGTAGCTGCGCTGGAGCTCGGCGGTTTCTTCCGGGAAGAATTCGGCGGCGAGATGCTGGCTGCGTTCCATCGAGAGGCGTTTGAGGACATCTTCGAGCAGATCCAGCTTCTTCCGCAGATTCCCAGACAGATAATCATCTGCCGTCGTGTATTCCTGTGTGGCTTCATCGAAAAAGAGATGGCCGCTCGCCTCAAGCCCGTCCGCAATCTCACGGATTGGGCGATGGTCGAGCAGCTCCGACATATAGGGGAGATCCACGTGTCCGCGCTGTTGCATGGAGAGGATGAGGGCATCCTCCGGCGTATCGGCGGACGTCGGAACGAGCGCGGGCTGGATGGTGCGTTCCGTGAAGATGTCCGCCAAGCGGATGAAATTTTCCTTCTCGTCCTTGATTTCGAAGGCGCGGAGGAAATTGTAGCCGGGATCGATGGAAAAGGCGCTCTTGAGTGCCTTGTCTTTTGCGATGCGGCCGAACTTGCGGACGTGCTCCTGATAGAGTGCACGCATCTGATACTGTTTTGCCTGAAGTTCTTCATCGCTGCATCCTTGATGCTGGATGGTGAGGATTTTGTGGCCGGCATCGCGCAGCCGAACAGCCGAAAGGACACGCGAGCGTGCGACATCCGGGAGATCTGGAGGCGTGACCTTTCCTTGTTCGTCCACATAAATGAGCCAGCCGTTCTCCTGATAAAAGCCCATCGGACGGTGATCGGGTGCTTTCTCTTGCTGCGGAATAGGCAGAGGTGTTTTGGAATCCTGCCAAAAGACGCCGCGCGGCGATTCATGGAAGATGGATAGAATTTCGTTTTTGAGATTTGCACCCTCGTGAGGGATGACGGTGACTTCACTGCCATGCGGGCCACGGCGCAGGGCGAAAGAACCAAGCACGTTCTTTGAATGGTCATCTTCAAAGAAACGGTTGATGTGATGACCGTCAACATTTCGCTCGTCACCAATACGATAGGGTTGGTTGCTCAAGCACCATTCCGCTGCTGATGGCAACAAGCCATGACCGCTTTCAATCGCTTCCGCTTCTTTCTCGGACACGCGGCCGCTTTTTTTGCGGAGGATCAGGATGTCTGTGGTGACAGACGTGCCAGCGCCTTCGAACGTGGTCTGCGGTAGGCGGATGGCGGTGACGAGGTAAGCGCGATCAGAGAGGGCGCGCCGGAATTTCTCGCTTTGCTTGTCCATGGTGTAGCGGGAGGTGATGGCTGCCACCATGCCGCCGGGGCGGACTTCATCGAGCATTTTCTGGAGGAAATACTCGTGGATCTTGAGGCCGTCTCCTGCATATTTTTCGTCTGCGACGATGACCTGCTCGCCAAATGGCACGTTGCCGATGGCAAGATCGAATGACTCCTCGGGGAAGCGCGTCGTTTCGAAGCCTTGCTGTGCAATCGTGGCATCCGGATACGCGGCTTTTGCGATGCGTGCAGAGATCGGATCGAGCTCGACACCGTAGAGGTTGCTCCGCACGCGGAGCTCCGGCGGCATCAAGCGGAAGAATCGTCCCGCTCCGCAACTCGGTTCGAGGATATTTCCGCCGTGGAAGCCGAAATGCTGGAGGCCTTCGTAGATGGCCTCGACGACTTCTGGCGGCGTGTAGTACGCATCGAGGATCGACGCGCGCACGGCATCGTATTCTTCTTGCGTGAGCTCCTTGCGGAGCGCGTCGTACTCGTTTTTCCAACGGCTGTTCTTCGGATCGAAGACGTCGGACAGGCCGCCGAATCCGCTGTAGGATTGGAGCAGGCGCAGTTCGTCCTCCTTTGGCACGCGCGCCTCCTGCTCGATCTGCTTCATCAGCCGGATGGCTGCGAGGTTTCGCGCGAAGACGGCGCGCTTTCCGCGTGTGGTGGAGACGTCTGCTTCATAATCGATGTCAGCTCCGATTCGATCTCCTGTGCCTCCGTCCAGAGGTGCTCCTCCCGGCACATTTCCAGACGGCGTGTCAGATTCTCCTGACGCAGCATCGGGTCGATCTCCTCCTCCATCAGAGGGTCGCTCCATGGGTGGCGCAGGCTCATCGCCCGCAGGCGTTCCCATGCTTCCTGCGGGTCGATCTCCTCCACCGACCCCCAGACTTCCAGCGTCCTCGCGTGCAGGAGGTACACCTTCAGCTCCCAATGGAGCTTCGTGAGCGTCGTCTTCGGCGCGTCCATCCACGTCCGGATCGGATGCGCTGCCAGCGTTGGGAAGACCTCCGGCAACAGGCTCATTTCCTGTGCGAGGAAGGGGACGGCCTCCGGCTTCATCATCTCTTCCCAGAGGACTGCGTCCGTCTCGCTCCTCTCCTCGTCCGTCATCTGAGGATCCTTCAGGCGTTCGAGAAGCCTCCGGTGTTCTTCGCGTGTCATCATGGCGCTGTGCCTCCTGTTCTCTCTGGCGGATGGTTCTCGCGATGGGGTCGAGAACGGCTGTTGCTGTTTGGCTGATGTTTTTCAAAACGTCTTCGGCTTGGACGTTTTCATATTTTGCGAGAATCAACGGAAGCCCCATAGCTTCTTCGGCATTGAGCCCGAGCCGGGCGAGGATGACATAAGATGCACCGAGGGCGACGAGCTCCGGTGCGGACGTATCCGATGCCTGTGCTTGGCGTCGGCATGCGGCGAGCAAGCGAGCTTCCATGGTGGAATCTGTCGTTGGATTTTCATCCGCTGGGAACAATGCGTGAACGGCATCCGCATCTTTTTCTGCATCGTATTTCCAGACGAGCGATTGAATCGACGTATGCATAGCACCTTTTGTCTCGGAAATGTCGTAAATGTACGTCACGCTCGTGCCATCTTGCGAGATTACAGGGACACCAGAAGCACCTTCGATGATTTCCGTGCCCAAGCGCTTCCAGAGTTCTGCACTCGCATAGGCGCTGCCGGTTTTCGGAGCATGAAAGAATAGCTGCACTTGCCGATCGAGCGGCTGGCGGTAGTGATAGACCATCGTATGCAGAAAATCGCGGAAACGATTTTTGTTGTAGCGAAGATCTTCAAAAACTGCTGTTGTTCTGTACGCAGCGAATCTACTGTCAGCATAAAAAATCCCTCCCTTCATGCACATGATAAGGGAGGGCAAAAGAGAAAAACTGCTTATTTTTCCAAGGATTCCGATTCGTGACGGTTGAACCAATCAACAGCGTCCGTCATCGCGTTGCGCCTTTTGAACGTAGATGGTATGCCCCGGCTCTTTCTTGTAGAGCCCGTCGATCAGCTCGTCGACGATCTCGCGATGCGTTTCTGTGAGCGCGAGGTATTTTTTGATTTGCGCTTCCAGATGGGGATCGTTGGGGATGGTGGCAGCGGGGTCTTCGTTCATGCCGAGCAGGTAATCCGTGCTGACATTGAAAAAGCGAGAGAGCTTCTTTACGTTCAGCGTCGGCTGGATGGCACCGTTCTCGTATTTGTTATAGGCCGTGCGTGTGATGCCGAGGACGTCTGCCATTTCTTGCTGGGACAGATGGCGTTCTGTTCGCAGGATGCGGAGACGCAGTGCGGTGGATGTCAGAGGCATGGAAGCACGACCTTTCTGTTAGTGATTTTGGAGTCCGAGACGTACGCAGAGCGCGTCCTCGTCAGCTTTGCGCGTGGTCCGGTTTTTCCCGTCGGCATCGTCTTCATAGAACGCGACTTCGAGGCAGAGCGCGGCGCGGCTGGCTCCGACGTAGAGCAGACGGCGGATGAGCGGGTCGTCGAGGCGCGAGGTCTCGGCGTCGATGAGCAGCACGCCCTTCGCTTCGAGGCCTTTGAAC
>Ga0310695_10013949_pt1 | contig 10949 bp, 8 predicted proteins | sample RumenRJG_04DNA_FD_203882 | JGI IMG/M metagenome (GOLD analysis project Ga0310695, IMG submission 203882) | Bovine rumen microbial communities from Lethbridge, Alberta, Canada - RJG_04 (v2) (version 2) | ecosystem: Host-associated > Mammals > Digestive system > Stomach > Rumen | place: Canada... | reverse complement strand
CAATGGGATCCTCCTTCCTCTGGTTATAGTACGAAAATAATATATTATACCGCTTGTGTGTATTCAGGTAGAGATTCGCCACCTTCAATTCACGTTCGTCCACCACACCATCCCTTTTGATCACCAAGGAAAATAGGGCAATAACGGAAAGTGTCGCCGCATAATAAATTTCACTGGTCATATACGATTCATAATAATTCTTATTACTAAAAATCTTTTTCTCCCTGTTTTTGCGTACGGTTGGGTTACTTGATGGAGGAATAGGTCCTGTATAGATATAATGCTTCATATTATCCTGTCCCCTCTTCTTAGAGAAGATTGCCTCCAAAATCACGAATAAGAAAGGTGTGAATAAAAAGACGATTGATATTATTACTTCTGACATCAGCTTGGAAAAATAATTAGCAGTGATAAACAACACAAATATAAACAAATGGGGAATCACCGCAAAGCAGGGAACTGACAACGGAACTGATTTCCGAGAATGCATCGTCGAAAAAAATCAGGAATGGGTGCAAAGACAAATCAGGTAGCTTTTACCATAGCTTTGATACAAATCTGCTCATTAATTAACAACCGACACCACAAAGATAGGTAGAGCAGAGGAACATAGCATTGAATTTTGTGTCAAAATGTTGCACAAATTCTCCATTATCTCAATTGGTTAGGAACGTTGGAATGGTCGTTTGGGAGGGTAAGAAGCCATTCCATCGGAAAATAGTTTGTGGTTCTATAGACTTGTCTCGTTCTTCGTTTCTCTTTGCGAGAAGATGCAGCCGCAATAATTTTGACGGTAGAGGTCGTACTCTCTGGACAATTGGATGGACCGTTGGTAGCCTCCCCGCTTCTTGAAGTCGGACGGGAGGAAGCTGACTCCGTATTTTTCGCCCATTTCATCGCCGATTTCGTTCAGTCTCGCAGCATCCTTGAGGGGACTGATCGTCAAGGTGGTGGTGAAGTAGTCGAACCCTTTTTCTTTCGATAGAATGGCGGTTTTTTGCAATCTGAGCCGGAAACACTCCGTACAACGCAAGCCCCCCTCGGGTTCCTGCTCCAGCCCTTTCGTCACGGCGTAGAATTCCTTCGGGTCGTACGTCCCTTCGATGAAGGAGACGGGGTGACGGGTAGGCATTTGGCTGATGAGCCGTTTCTGCTCCTCCACACGTTTGGAGAACTCCTCCTCGGGGTAGATGTTCGGATTGTAGTAGAAAACGGTGATTTCGAAGTATTGGGAGAGATACTCGATCGTGTAGCTGCTGCAAGGCGCGCAGCAACTGTGCAACAACAACGAAGGCACGCGCCCTTCTCGGACGCATGCCTCTATGATTTGGTCTAATTGCTTCTGGTAATTGGTTAAATTACCTCTATGCCCATTTTCTCGCATAGCTGTAAGCTCATTTCCTTCAGTTTGAACTTCTGTATCTTGCCAGAACCCGTCAGCGGGAACTGGTCGATGAAGAAGACATATTTAGGAATCTTGTAGCGGGCGATCTTCCCTTTGCAGAAGTCGCGCACATCCTCCGGATCCATTTTCGTGCCCTCCTGCAGGATGATGAAGGCGCCCACTTCCTCACCGTATTTCTTCGACGGTACGGCAGCCACCTGCACATCCTTGATGCCTGGCATGTGGTAGAGGAACTCCTCGATTTCACGCGGATAAACGTTCTCTCCACCACGGATGATCATATCCTTGATACGTCCCGTGATGCGATAGTAGCCGTTCTCGTCCTTCACGCCCAAATCTCCGGAGTGGAGGAATCCGTTCTTATCGATCACCTCGGCCGTGGCTTGAGGATTCTTATAGTAGCCTTTCATGACGTTGAATCCCTTGCAGCACATCTCACCTTGCACGCCTACAGGGCACTCCTCGCCCGTCTCAGGGTCGATCACCTTCACTTCGACGAACGGATAGTCGCGTCCCACCGTCGTGCAACGCACCTCGAAGCTGTCGTCGAGGGTGGTCTGCGTCATGCCTGGGGAACTCTCCGTCAAACCATAGACGCTCGTGATGGTCATGAACATCTTCTCGCTCACCTGCTTCATCAGCTCCACAGGGCAGAGCGAGCCCGCCATGATACCCGTACGCAACGAACTCATGTCGAACATGCTGAACATCGCATGGTTCAGTTCGGCGATGAACATCGTCGGCACGCCGTACAAAGCCGTACAACGCTCTTTGTGGACGGATGCAAGCACCACCAACGGGTCGAACTTCTCCACCATCACCTGGGTACAACCGTGTGTGAGGCAGTTCATCGTGGCCAACACCACACCGAAGCAGTGGAACAGAGGCACGCAGACGCAAAGCTTGTCATCCTGCGTGAAGCGCATATTCTCTCCCGTGAAGAAACCATCATTGGAGATGTTATAGTGCGTCAGCATGACACCCTTCGGGAAACCCGTCGTGCCGGAGGTATATTGCATGTTCACCACATCGTGGCAAGAGACGTTCTTCTTCATCTCATTGAGCTGCTCGTCGTCGATGTTCTTTCCGAGCAACAGCAACTCAGCCGTGTTGTACATTCCCCTATACTTCTCCTGGCCGATGTACACGACGTTCTTCATGTAAGGGAAACGCTTGCTATTCAGGTGGCCACGCTCGCAGTTCTTCAGTTCCGGCAACATCTTGTAGGTCATGTCGACGTAGTCACACTCCCATGTTCCGTTCGTGATGCAGAGCGTATGCATATCGGAGTTCTCGCAGAGATACTCCAACTCGTTTTGCTTGTAGTTGGTGTTCACGGTGACGAGCACCGCACCGATCTTCGCGGTGGCGTAGAGGAAGGTGAGCCAATCCGGCACGTTCGTCGCCCAAATACCCACGTTACTGCCCTTCTTCACACCGATGGAGATCAGGCCTTTCGCCAAGTTGTCCACACGTTCGTTGAAGACCTTCCATGTGAAACGGAGGTCACGGTCCGAATAGACGATATATTCCTTATCTGGGGTTTTCTCCGCCCAATACTCGAGCCATTGCCCCAATGTCCTTTCTGATAATTGCTGCATAGCTGTAAAGAATTAGAATGGAGTATATACGACAGCGAGGATTTTGGCGGACTTTCCTGTCGCGCCATGAACATGGTGTTCCACGATGGAATCGTAGAAAATGCTGTCGCCCACCTTCAGGTTATACTTTTCCTTGCCATACTCGATTTCGACCTCACCCTCCATGACGTAGATGAACTCCTCACCCTCGTGTGCGGAGAGTTTGAAGTTTTTCTCCTCGGAAGGTTGGATGTCGATGATGAAAGGCTCCATGTGCCTTCCCGCCTTTTGTTTGGCGAGGGAGTGATACTCCATGTGCTTCCTTGCGTCGGTAGCTCCGTTGGAAAAGCTGATGCTGCTGTTACGCTCCTCAGCGCGGCAAACCACAGGTCCTAGTTCGTCATTATCGTCCAAGAAAGTACCCAATCGCACACCCAACGCTCTCGCAATCTTAATCAACGGCCCCAAGGAGGGCAAGTATTGATCATTTTCGATTGAGATGATTTGGTCTGTGGAAAGACCACTGCGTTCGGAGATCTCCTCGATGGAGATGTTCTTGGATTCCCTAATCCCCTTGATTTTGGATCCAACGATGGTGTTATTATTGGACATAAAAATTAAATGAAAAAAACACAAATACTTTTAATCAACGCGAAATTATAAAATATTCAGTAATATACGCTATATCTCCGCCAAATTATCAATACATTAAATTGCGATGGAACACAAAAAGGACGGGTAAATCATCATTGTCGGTTCATCACCCACATGATAGCGGGGAATAGGCATCAACGCTTTTTCCTCCAGAGGTAATATACACCCATACAGATCAGAATGGAGAGCAGCGAACCCAACGGAGCGGCCATACCCATAGGTGTGAGGTTGTCGGGATACCAGATGGAGGCGTAATAGGAGCCTGGGATGCGTATCAAGACGATGGAAAGCAGGTTGTGGATGAAGGAGACGATAGACATCCCGCAGGCGCAGAAGTAGCCGCTGAAACAGAAATGGACACCCGCCAAGGCGCAGTCTGTCGAGTAGGGCCGTAGGTATTGGCCTCCGAAGAGAATCACGTTCGAATCGTCCGTGAACCATGAGATGACGGAATCGGATGTCGGCTGGAGCACGGAGGAGAAAAGGAACCCGTATGCCAGGCAGACGAATATGCCTAAACGCAACGTGGCGCGCGCCCTTTCCGGCTTGCCCGCTCCGATGTTCTGCGCCGCTATGGCGGATATGGCGGAGAGCATGCTGGATGGCACGAGGAAGAGGATGCAGATGATTTTCTCCACGATGCCCACGGCAGCCGCCACCTCCACGCCCCGCCGGTTGGCGATGACCGTGATGACGATGAAGGAGACTTGGATGAAACCGTCCTGCAGGGAGATGGGTAGCCCGATTTGTAGGATGTTCTTCATTGGTCGACCCTCCACCCTCAGCATGCCTATCCCGAAATGGAACATGCCTTTGTTCCGCCTGATCCATCCCACCGAAAAGAGCACACTGCATAATTGCGCGATGACAGTCGCATAGGCGGCTCCCTCCGCCTTCATGCCCATCACGCCGATGAGCAGGAAGTCCAACAGCACATTCATGACGCAGGCGATTGCCACGAAGTACATCGGCGACTTCGAATCGCCCAATCCCCTGAATATGGAGGAGATGATATTGTAGGCCACAATCAATGGTACCCCCACGAAACAGATGGTCAGGTAGTGACGTGTCTGCTCCACGGATTCCGGTGGAGTGGACATCAGCGAGACGATGTCATCGACAAAGGTAAGCAAGGCCAGGCAGGCGACCATGGACAATATGCCAAAAAGCACAATGGAGTTGCCAATGGTTCGTCCCACGGTGTTATAGTCTTTCCCTCCCACCGCGCGGCCAATCATCACGGTGGTGCCCATGGCCAGCCCGACCACCATCACCGTCAGCATGTGCATCACCTGGCTACCGACCGCCACGGCTGTGATCTCCGGCGCACCCGTATATTGCCCGATGATGAAGAGATCCGCCAAACCATAGAATGTCTGGAGGAAATAAGCCAACAAAAATGGTGCGGAGAAGGAGACTAATGTCTTGAATACTCCTCCTTGGGTCAGGTCCTTTTGCATACAGGGGTCTTCATGAGTGGTTAATACCTCTTCGTCAAACTGGAATGTGGGTAATAGTGCGACAATATGGAACGATAGTCGATGCCTTGGCTCGCCATCACGGCCGCACCGATCTGGCAGAGACCCACACCGTGCCCCCATCCCGCACCACGCAATACGAAATGGAGGGTGCCCTCCCGCTCTTCCTTGTCCACGACAAAGGCGGAACTATATAAATGGCTGGCGGATAGCGCCTTGCGGATCTCCAGCTCCTTCCCGATCACCATCGTCCGCTTCTCCCCCACAATCTTCAGTTCGATGATTCGGGCGGAGGCGCCTCGTTTCAACGGCACCAAGTCTATGATTTTTCCGAAGTCGATGCCCGTCTTCTTCTTCACCAGGGCGGAGAGCTCCGCTTGGGAATAGTCCACCTTCCAACGGTAGAAGTCGGGCGTCTCTTGGTCGTAGTTATTGAGCACTTGCGAAAGGACCGTTTTATTCTGTGTGTTGCAGTAGGCCTCCGGTGAAGAGAGGATCCATTTCCTCGCTACCGCCTCTTGGGTGAGGTCCGGCAGCTTTTCTTCCGCAGTATCCGCCACGGGGAGCAGGTAGGGGTGATGCACCTCCTCCCAGCAGTTCTCGAAGAGCTCGGTAGCACCGCCACACGCCTTGTAGAAACGAGCGTCGCAGATCTTCCCGTCGTAGGTCAGCACCTCGCCGAAAGTGGCCTTGATAGCCTCCCTCACCGCTTGCGTACTCGCCTTGGTGATGCCTTGGTAGCGCTGGCAATGGTCGTCGGCGCAGACATCGAAGAGCGTATGGTCCTGGTGGTCGTACCAGCGTATGATCCGCTCGTCCGTCACCACCATCGAGGCGGCATGGCTCTCCGTCTCCTTGTTCTCCAACTTGTTCAGCAGCCAGCTGCGGGATATCACAGCATGCGCCTTGAGCAACTCCAGCGAGGAGGTGGCGCTCATCTCGGAGGAAATGACGCTCGTGAGGTAATCCTCCGTCGGAACGATATCAATCGCCTGCACCTCATCGTCGATCACGATGAACTTCAGCGAACCGTTGAAGCGTTGCGTCTCCTTCCTCTCCCAGTGAAAGTGGATACCGATGACCACATCCAAGAGGTCGAAACTATCTGTCGCAGAGGAAGGCGAGAAGATTACCTCGTCATATAAATCATTGTTGCATAATATCTTACCATCCTGAACGGAAACCGTTTGGCCGCCCGTCACCACAGAACCGTTGCCGTTGATGCGGAAATCCCCGTGGAGGGTGAAGCGGATCACTTTGCTCCGCAGAATGCCGACGCTGATGGTGGGTTGAGTCTCCTGTCTCTTCATCTCTTGTACTTTTTTATTCTGTGCGTTGCTGCTCCTTCTCCAATCGGTTAATGAGTTTCATGCAAAATATGAGCGGGATAATGCCGAAGACGCCGAACGAGCAATCGATAAGCGTCCAATAAATCGGTATCTGCCTGATGGGGCCGCAGATGAAAGCCAGCGGAAGAATCGCCACACAGGCGATCATGCCCCATTGGATGACCCACTTGTTACGGACAGGGTCACGGAACGGACCGATGAACATGAGCGCGATCACCAAGTGGGCGAAAGCCAGCCAATCGTAGCCATAAGCCAACTGCGGGCTGTTCTGGTTCATTTCCGAAATGGACTCCTTCATGGAGTATACGAAACCAAAGATGGCTGGGGATTCCTTAGCCGTCTCCGCATTAATGTTCAAAATGGAACAGAGCAAATTCAACTCAGACTCGACAGGGAAAGCCGTGGCGCCCGAAACGACCAGCGCCACCATAAAAAAGGCGATGATAGCACGCACTTTCTGCAGATTACTCAATTTAACCATAAAAGACCCAATATTTTTCGAAACAAATATACGATAAAAAGAAAAACATACAAGCCTAGGACATTCCCATATCACACCAGAAATACGAAAAAAGGATTCCCCATCCTCAACGTATGCAAACACCTAAATCTTGGACTAAATTCATTTCATCTGATTCTCTTTCCACTTTCTAAGGCCTATCTTTGTAATTATCTTGTCGATTGTCTTAGGCCCCAGAAGCCGCGACAAAAACTTTTTCACCTTCGATGCGAATTGTATATGTTTCGGCATCCATGAACTTGCAAAATGATGAATGCTATACGTATTTTCCGTAATGGTTATTACTCCGGTTTCTTGCGACATTGGACAAAAAAATTCAGCAGGATAAATCTTTACCCCCTTTATCTCCTGAGTCTTGTTCTGCGTCTTAAACCCATATTGCTCGAATATATCACTCACCCTTTCCACTACGGTTTTAAGGTTCATTTTCCCATCCGGGCCTATAAAACCTTCATTTTCATATGAGTCCAGAACTTCTTTGTAAATCTCCATTTTAGGAGGACATGCCAAGCCCAGACCCGCATTCAACTCACCAAACCATTCAACACCTGCGAAAGCGCCCTGCTCGACGAGCGGAGTCAGACTTTTTATAATCTCCACATCCGTGTCAAAATACAACCCGCCATGTTCATACAAAATATCGAATCGAGCATAATCACTTACGAACGCATATTTCTTGGCATCATACGCTTGGGCAGTATATGGAATTTTGCGAACATCATAATTGTCTTCATCCCATCTCTTTATCTCATATTCTGGCATGTATTTCTTCCATGACTCAATGCATTTCAATGCTAATGTGGGCATCTCCCCCTTCCCAAACCAGCAATAGTGTATGATTTTTGGAATCATTTCGTATCTTTCAAAATATTAGTTTTATACTTTAATCTCCATTTAAACGTAAGCATACAATATTTTATTGCGTCGGCAAAACTACTTATTTTTTCACAATCTAAAAATGTTTGCGTGCGTTTTCTCGTGGGCACTCTCGGCTGTTCTTGACAGATGTGCCGCAACCACATTTTAATGGAAATCTATGCATTAGTTAAAAACTTTTGTATATTTGTGACAAAGTGCGCGCGTATGAAAAAGATTTTTAGGTACATACTCCACTCGATAGGAATAATGCTAATTATTGTGGCAATATGCGCTATCGTGAACGAGTTGCGGTATAGTTCTTCCTATTTGGATCCCGTTGGACAGATAATGGGTAACTTCACCATGACGGATAGTTATTTCCAGACCGAGAACGACAAGTCGGACAAAGAGGCGGACGTCAGCCCAGACATTATCGTGCTGGATTTGGCGCAGTGCTATTCGAGGGCCGACATCGCCGCCGGAATCGAATACATGTGTGATGCGGGCGCCAAAGTGGTCGCGCTTGACGTTATTTTCGGTGGCGTCGGGAATGGAGATACCCTTGCCAATGATAGCCTCGAGCATGTCATCGCCCGTTGCAAGGATCATGTGATAGCGGCTTGCAGGATGGTGCCCCAATACGATCCGTTACAGAAAGTGGCGGCTGGAGGAGACGAGTCCAAGATCAACATGTACAAGAAAGAGGAGTCTTACTTCGTGAAAAACACCGGTTGCATTGAGGCATGCGTGAATGTGGAGAATGAGACAATTCGTAAATTCTCTAAAACACTTACCTTCGGCGACACGACGCTGAGCACTTTTGTCCATGAGATTGTCCGGATGACACGTCCGGATGTCTATAACTTCTGGGAGAGCAGGGAAGAGAACGAGGAGCTGATCCATTACAAGCAAACCATGTTCGAGAAGGTCCTCTTACTTGAAGTCCTGGATATCGTAAGGGCACGGAAAGCCATCGATGCGATGGAGTTTGAAGACCCGATGGAGAAAAAACTGTTGTTACAGGAGATTGAGGGCAACGACACCTATTTCCGTGAACTCATAAAAGACAAAACCGTTTTAGTGGGAGATTATCTGGATTTGAGGGATTTCCATGACATCCCTATTGTCATCGACGGAACAAGGCGTATCTGCGGAACGACCATCCATGGATATGCCATCTCGACCTTGACCAAGCCAGGAAGACTGATTAACCAGATGTCCGAAAAACAGGGAATCCTCTTAGGTTTGTTGTACACCTTCTTGTATTGCTTCATCTATTGTTGGATCAATGAGAAGTACAACGACGTGTCGGGTGTATTGTCCACCACCCTACAGATCATCATGATGTTGGCCCTTGTCTTTTTAGGAGGGTATTTGTTTATTGAGCGCCAGTACAACATTACATTGCTCTACGCTTTGTTGGGTACTGGTCTAGCAGGGTATGCGGCCGAACTGTTCTATTTCTTGCTATTCAAGGTACAGAAGATCATAGTGAAGAAACGGGGCGGTAAGACGCTTGAACAGGAAATTGTAGAAAACATAGAAAATCGATAAAAAAATGAAGAAGTACTTATTGACATTGTGTCTGTTAGCCTTGTCCGTCGCCTATGCGCCGGCGCAAAAAGCGAACAGAAGCACTAAGACAGGAAAATGGGGTTTCATGAATGGTTCCACATGGGTCATTCAACCTATTTATGAGAACTACGACCAGTATAACGCATTCGGCGGGAAAAGATATGCGATCGTACAGTACCAAGGCAAATGGGGTGCCATCGCGACAGATGGGAAGTATTATTGCAAGCCAGTATTCGTGACCAAGGAAATGGCTCTCCGTGCCGCCAAGTTGGCTGTTAAGGGTGGTGACAGAAGCGTTTTCCTATATGCGGTCTATGACAATACCAAAAACAAGTGGGGATTCGTGGATTATACCGGTGAAATGTATTTCCGCCCTATCTACGAGGAGATAGATAACGAATATACATTCGACAAGGGAAAAAGTTATGCCATTGTGAAACTCGACAAACAATGGGGTGCAGTGGACCGTGAAGGTGTGATGGCCATCAACCCATATTTCACTTCGAAGGAGGATGTCCGCAAGGCTGTCAAGGAGTGGGAGATGAAGGCCGTATTGGGAGATAACATCTATATCGGTTTGAAGAACGGCGTGAAAAAGATCGGTTTCATCAACTATTTAGGAAACTGGACCATGAAGCCAGTGTTCGAGAACGTCGACAAGACTGCACTCTTCAGCGCAACATGCAATTTTGCTGTCGTGAAATACAAAGGGAAATGGGGTGCCATCGACCGTGCCGGTAACTTCGTCGTTAAGCCAACATTCGCCGACATGAATGCGGCTAAGGCAGCAGCGAATAAGTGGCAAGCCAATAACCCGAAGGGAAGAGTCTCTTCCTCATTGGTGCCTAACTTGGAATCGTTCGCTTATAAGACGCCTAATCTTGCGGCACAGGAGCCTCAGAAGAGACCTGACCCTACACCGACCAAACCTACGGGTGGTAATACTACGCCGACCAAACCGGATCCTACGCCGACTGTCACACATGTCGTGGAGGGTGCGCCGACCATTAAGATCTTGTCGCCTAAGGATGGTTCACAATACTCCTCTCCTGAGGTTACTTTCACCTACGAGACTTCCACCCATGACGGTAGTGAGCCGGAGATCATCGCCTACATCAATGGTGAGTTGATGCCACGTACAAAAGGGGTGAAACGTGTTGGAAAACAAATTACCCTTACATTGCCACGTGTGAGCGATTGCCGCGTGCAATTGATCGCAAAGGATAACAGAGGACAAAATAGCGACCCTGCGGTTGTGTTGCTGCACTACCGTGGCGACCGTCCGAAACCAGCATTGCATGTCTTTGCTGTCGGTGTGAGCGATTATGACCAAGCCGACTTGAGATTACAGCATGCGGCGAAAGATGCGGCAGACTTCATGAATACGGTGAAGACCTGCAACTTGTCTCAATACCAATCGTTGAAGACCGCAAACCTGATTCAGGACAAGGGCGCTTCCGACAAGAACATCAAGAAGGGACTTTCCACTTTGGTGAACTCAGCAAGTCAAGGTGATGTGATCCTCCTCTT
>Ga0310695_10013947_pt1 | contig 10951 bp, 6 predicted proteins | sample RumenRJG_04DNA_FD_203882 | JGI IMG/M metagenome (GOLD analysis project Ga0310695, IMG submission 203882) | Bovine rumen microbial communities from Lethbridge, Alberta, Canada - RJG_04 (v2) (version 2) | ecosystem: Host-associated > Mammals > Digestive system > Stomach > Rumen | place: Canada... | reverse complement strand
GAGATCGCGGTGGCGGACCGGAACCATATCTACGTCTCCCTCATCACGGACTTCAGTTCCGATATGGCTTCCGTGGTCCTTTTTGACAGATGGGGAGGGCGGGTGAAAATCTGGCCCGAGGCGGTGAAACCCGGTCTTTTCTGGCACGACGGAGCCCTGTGGTCCTCGGATCCCGTCTCCGGGGAGCTGATCCGGACTCTGCCCGGCAAAACGCCCGAAGTCGTGCAGATCTTCCCCGTGAAGCCCTCGCAGTCCGCGTTCGTCACCGGTTCGGCAGGGCAGAATCTTCCTTCAGAGTTCCTTTATCATCCGACGTCGGGCTTCCTCCTCGCGGTGGACGAAAACGCCGCGCTGATGTTCCGCTCCGGCACAAACACCCTGACCCTCCATCCGCGGAGAAACCCGGACGACATGCTCCGCATCCTCTGTGACAACAACGACGCGGACCGCCTGAGAACCGCCTCCGGTCTTGCGGGCGCGGAAAACTGCAAGTTCGAACAGGTGAGCCGCGGCGCCTTTCTACACGACCTCCGCGTCCGGCTCTTCCTCGGCGGCGAAGACTTCGACCTCGCCTACGTCAACCCGAAGGACGCTTCCTACATGGGCGGAGAAGATTTTCTTTCCCTGATCGTGAAGGAGGGCTTCTATACGGACCTCTGCTCCTCACCCGCCCTCTCGGAAAATCTCTCGGCCATGTTCCCCGCCCTGCTCTCCCGGGTCACGCTTCCGGACGGAGCGGTCGTCTGTCTCCCGGACAGCTATTCGGTCACAGCGGCCGACAAAAATCCCGCGTTTCCCGCCCTCGCCGACAAGCCTCTGTTCCGCTGGACGGAGGAGGATTTCCGGTCCGTTTTCGATAAGATGGCAGAAGAGGATCCCGACCGCAGGCTGATCTGTCTCGGACCGACGGGATCCCAGTCCGTTCTTGAAACCTGCCTCTTCAAATTCCTCGAAAACGCGGTCGGCGCGGAACCGGACGGACGGGAAAACGCGGAAGAGACCGCGGCCCGGCTGCTCGGCTTCTTCCGGGAACAGTACATAGCGCGTCTGCTGTCCGGGAAGGAGACGAACGCGCTGTACACGGTCTCGGTCACGGGAGAACCCTGGGCCGCGGCTTATGGGACCGGATTCTCCTTCGGCAGCTGGCTCCCTTCCCGGTCGGATGAAGGAGAGGCGGCACCCCCGGCCGAAGAGAGGACGCCTATCGGGATCACGATCTCCGGCTTCTGGATCGTCAATCCGGATTCGCCGCGGAAGGACCAAGCCCTCGCTTTCCTCGCCCGGCTGACGTCGGAGGAGAACCGCTACAATCTCCGCGTTCTCCCGGCTCCGCTCTTCCCGGGATTCGACCGGTACGGGTTTGATCCGGCTTACGGTCCGGGTCCGATCCCGCCGGACAGAAGGGAGGAGATCCTCGCGCTGGAAGAGCGGTTCGCGGAGTTCTTCGACACCCCGTCCGGCCTGCTGTATCTGAGCGGGACCGCCCGGGAAGCCCTGGACCGTTATCTCTTCAATATCTCCGTCTCACCGGAAGAGACCGCGGAAAAGCTGTTCGGCGAATCCGTCTTCGCGGGGCAGAAATGAGGAATGAATTCAGAATTCAGAATGAAGAATTAATACTATTCTCGTTCTAAAAAGCTAACTATATGGGTTTTGATCGCTCTCCGTAGAGTGCGAACAATCTATGATTGTGAGCTCACGTGCGATAACTCTGATAAGGTTGGATGGCTATATTGGTGTGCACGGGTTCAACCGCACTTAATTGGTATAACCTTGTCCTCCCCCCAATTGAAGTTCTTGCCAGGCTTCTTTCAAGAAGCCGCGTTTCCTTTTTAGCTTGAGATTAGTATAAGAATTCAAACTTTCCCTTCGTGAAGGGATCGCGCAAAAAAAGACCGGCCTCATGAAAAGACCGGTTTTTTCGTTTCCGTTCGAGGGGATCCCATCCCGTGCGCGGGAGCTTCGACGTCCGCACAACGCCGATCCGCTCTCTCCGTCAAAGGTTCCCCGCAAACTCCGATCCGCAAAACGGGCCAGCAGCCGTCCGGGACCGGGATGGGGGGCGCGGCAGGACAAGGGAAAACCCTCTCCCGGACCCTCTATCCTATAAGACGTTTTTCGGAGCGGATTGTTACAGGTTTTCGGAAAAAACCTGCGGAAAAAGATGTAAACAATTTGTGAACGGCCCTGGGGACGGGTTCAGCCGAGGTCCAGATCCAGCCCGACGGGGCAGTGATCGCTTCCCGTGGTCCCGGCGAAGATCAGCGAATCCCGGACCCGGGGAGCCAGACGGTTCGAGACGATGAAATAGTCGATGCGCCATCCCGTGTTGCGCTCCCGGGCTTTGAACATATAGGACCACCAGGTGTAGGCGTCCTTCCGGTCGGGGTAGAGATACCGGAAGGAGTCGGCGAATCCTGCCGCGAGCAGTTCGGTCATTTTGCCCCTCTCCTCGAGGGTATATCCGGCGTTGCCCTCGTTGCTCTTCGCGTTTTTCAGGTCAATGGGCTCGTGGGCGACGTTGAGGTCCCCGCAGAGCACCACGGGCTTTTCCCGGTCGAGCCCCGAGAGATAAGCTCTGAGGTCGTCCTCGAATCCCATGCGGTAGTCCATCCGGGTGAGCTCCCTCTGGACGTTCGGGCTGTAGGAATCGACAAAGAAGAAGTCTTCGAATTCGAGGGTGATGAGCCGCCCTTCGTCGCTGTATTTCTGCTCCTCCCCGATGCCGTACCGCACGGAGAGAGGTTCCCGGCGGGTGAATACGGCGGTCCCGGAATACCCCTTCTTCACCGCGCTCGACCAGTAGGAGGCGTAGCCCTCCCGTTCGAATTCGGCCTGGCCGGGCTGCATTTTGGTCTCCTGCAGGGCGAAGATATCCGCGTCCGCCACGTCGAAGAAATCGCCGAAGCCCTTCCCGAGGACGGAGCGGAAGCCGTTGATGTTCCATGAGATCAGTTTCATGAGGGGACTCCTTTCAGTGCTTATTCTTATTCCAGTTCGAAGGCGCCGGTGTAGAGCTGCCAGTAGGTGCCGCGCTCCGCTATGAGCTTGTCGTGGCTGCCGCGCTCGATGATCCTTCCGTGGTCGAGCACCATGATGACGTCGGAGTTCATGACGGTGGACAGCCGGTGGGCGATGACGAAGACCGTTCTGCCCTCCATCAGCTTGTCCATGCCCCGGGAGACGATGGCCTCGGTGCGTGTGTCGACGGAAGAGGTGGCCTCGTCCATGATCAGCACCGGGGGATCCGCGACGGCCGCCCGGGCGATGGCGATCAGCTGACGCTGGCCCTGGGAGAGATTCGCGCCGTTGCCGGTGAGTTCGGTCCCGTACCCGCCGGGCAGACGGGAAATGAAGTCGTCCGCTCCGACGAGTTTCGCGGCGTTCTCGCACTCCTCGTCCGTGGCGTCCAGTCTGCCGTAGCGGATGTTTTCGAGGACGGTCCCGGTGAAGAGGCTGGTATCCTGAAGCACGATCCCAAGCGAGCGGCGGAGGTCGGCTTTTTTGATCTTGTTGATGTTGATGCCGTCGTAGCGGATCTTCCCGTCGGCGATGTCGTAGAACCGGTTGATGAGGTTGGTGATGGTGGTCTTCCCCGCTCCGGTCGCGCCGACGAAGGCGACTTTCTGTCCGGGCTCGGCGTAGACGGTGACGTCGGTGAGGACCTGTTTTTCGCCGTCGTAGGAGAAATCCACGTCGAAGAGGCGCACGTCTCCCGCGAGGGGCGTATAGGTCACGGTCCCGTCGCCGTGGGGATGCTTCCAGGCCCATCGGCCGGTGCGCTCTTCGGTCTCGGTGACGGATCCGTCCGCTTCTGTCTTCGCGTTGACGAGGGTGACGTATCCCTCGTCGGTTTCGGGCTCCTCGTCGATCAGGGCGAAGATGCGTTCCGCGCCGGCCATGCCCATGACGATGGCGTTGACCTGCTGGGAGAGGTTGTTGACGTTGCCGGTGAACTGCTTTGCCATATTGAGGAAGGGCACCACGATGGAAATGCTCACGGGCAGGCCCGACAGCGAGAAATTCGGCGCTCCTGTGACGAGCAGGGTCCCCCCCACGATGGCGGTCAGCACGTAGAGCACGTTGCCGATGTTGCCGATGATCGGGGCGAGGCAGTTGGCGTAGGCGTTGGCCCGGAAGCTGTCCTCGCAGAGCTCGCCGTTGATCTTCTCGAAGGCGGCCATGCTCTCCTTTTCCCGGCAGAAGACCTTGACGACCTTCTGGCCGTTCATCATTTCCTGGATATACCCCTCGGTCTTCCCCATCGTCTGCTGCTGCCGCTTGAAATACCGGGCGGAGCCGCCGCCGAAGATCTTCGTCACGAAAATCATGGCGCAGACGCCGAGGAGGATGAGGATCGTCAGCCAGCCGCAGTACCAGATCATGATGCCGAGGATGGTCGCGAGGATCGCGCCGGAGCGGACGATCTGAGGCAGGGCCTGGGAGACGAGCTGGCGCAGGGTGTCGATGTCGTTGGTGTAGTAGCTCATGACGTCGCCCGCCCGGTGGGTGTCGAAATAGCGGATCGGGAGGTCCTGCATGTGCTCGAACATCTTCCGGCGCATCTTGCAGAGATAGCCCTGGGTCATGTAGGCGAGGATGAGCTGACCCGCGATCATCAGGGAGATCGAGAAGAAATACAGCACGATCAGGGTGACGATCAGGGGCATGATCTCCGTCTTCGCCGCGGTCCAGTCGCCGGAGTCCACGTAGATCTCGACGATGGCGATGATCCTCTGCTGGAAGAGGGCCGGGATGGAGGAGACGACGGAGGAGAACACCAGTCCGAAGGCCACGACGGGCGCGAGGACCGGATAGGATTCAAACAGCGTGCGGAGCACCCGTCCGAGCACGCCTTTTTTCGCGGATTCACGCGGCATCGGTTCCGCCTCCCTTCGTCTGCTGCTCGTAGACTTCCCGGTAAATGACGCTGGATCGGAGCAGTTCTTCGTGGGTCCCCACCGCCGAGATCTTCCCGCCGTCCATCACCACGATGCGGTCGGCGTCCTCGACGGAGGAAATGCGCTGGGCGATGATGATCTTGGTGGTCTCGGGGATGTAGGAGGCGAATCCACGGCGGATGAGGGCGTCGGTCTTGGTGTCCACGGCGCTGGTGGAGTCGTCGAGGATCAGGACCTTCGGCTTTTTGAGCAGGGCCCGGGCGATGCAGAGCCGCTGTTTCTGACCGCCGGAGACATTGGTCCCGCCCTGTTCGATCATGGAGTCGTATCCGTCCGGGAAGGACATGACGAAATCGTGGGCCTGGGCCAGACGGCACGCCTCCTCGATCTCCTCGTCCGTGGCGTTCTCGTTGCCCCAGCGGAGGTTTTCCCGGATGGTCCCGGCGAAAAGCATGTTCTTCTGGAGCACCATCGACACCGCGCCGCGCAGGGCTTCTAGGCCGTATTCCTTCACGTCCCGGCCGCCGAGGAGGACCGTTCCCTCCGTGGCGTCGTAGAGCCGGGGAATGAGCTGGACAAGGGTGGATTTCGAGGATCCCGTGCCGCCGATGATGCCGATGGTCTCGCCGGAGCCGATCTTGAGGTCGATCCCTTCGAGGGCGAATTTCTCAGCCTCCGCGGAATACTTGAAGGACACGCCCCGGAATTCGACGGAGCCGTCCGGGATCTCGGTCACGGGTTCGGCGGGATCGGCGAGGGCGGGGACCTCGGTGAGGACTTCCCCGATACGGCGCACGGACTCGGCGGAGATCGTGATCATGACGTAGATCATGGAGAGCATCATGAGGGACATGAGGATCTGGAAGCCGTAGGTGAGCATCGCCGAGAGCTGGCCCACGTCGATCAGGGTCCCGCGGTTCGCCACGATCAGCTTCGAACCCACGAGCATGATGAAGATCATGTTGAAGTAGAGGCAGATCTGCATGAGGGGATTGTTCCACGCGACGATCTGCTCGGCCTTCGTGAAGTCGCGCCGGATATCCTCCGCGGCCGCGCCGAACTTCTCTTTTTCATAGTTCTCCCGCACGAAGCCCTTGACCGTCCGCATCGCCATGACGTTTTCCTCGATGGACTGGTTCAGCCGGTCGTATTTGCGGAACACGGCGCGGAAGGTGGGCATGGCCTTCTTCGCGATTAGGATCAGCCCGAAGGCCAGCACGGGGATGACGACGACGAAGGTCCCGGCGAGAGGTCCGCCCATGTAGAAGCCCATGACGATGGAGAAGATCAGCATGAGGGGAGCCCGGATCGCGCCGCGTATGATCATCATGAAGGCCATCTGGGTATTCGTGACGTCCGTGGTCATGCGGGTGACGAGGGAGGCGGAGGAGAACCGGTCGATGTTCTCGAAGGAAAAGTCCTCCACCCGGGCGAAGAGCTCCCGGCGCAGGTTTTTCGCAAAGCCGGAGGAAGCTCTTGCCGCCGTGAATCCCGCCGAGCCGCCGAAGAGCATGGAGCAGAGGGCGAGGATCACGAGGATGACGCCGTTTTTCGATGATGAAGGGCATAAGGCACTCGATGGCTGCCTCGCCCACCATGAGGAGAGGAGTGGCGACCGCCGCGGCCCTGTACCGTCCGATGCACCGCGCAAGTCTATAAAACATGGAGTCCGCCTTTCGGATACAGCAATACACTTTATTGTAGCCCCTCCCGTCCTCTCTGTCAAGAGAAAAAACAGAGAAAAACCGCGGAAAATGGAACCGCGGTTTGGAAGGAGGGAAAAGGGGACGGGCTTTATTCCATCCACGCGAAGACGACGGGCGGGCAGGGATCGGGGGCGTCCTTCAAAAACAATCCGCGGCGGTGCGCTTCTCTCAGGACAGCGAGCGCGGCGAAGGAGGAGGCCTCGTGCAGTCTCAGGGATTCGGGGACGGATTTCAGATGGGGCGGCAGGATCGCGGCCCGCGCGGACACGAAGGCCCGGAAGTCCTCCCCGACGGCCCTGTCGATCCGGGAGACCGTCTCCCCGCGGCAGATCCGTTCGTAGAGATCGTTGTACTCCGTGTTTTTCAGCACCGGGATATCCGGCACGACGGTTCCGTCCGGGTCCCGCGCGAGGAGCCCGTATTCGATGTACTTCGGGATCGCCTCGACGGAGGAGGTGGGGATCCCGCGGTCCGAGGACGGATCTTCCCCCAGGTACGCCCGCCACAGGAGCCGTTTGAAGGCGTGCCACGGAGCCAGCTCATACCGGTACGGGGCAGTCCGGTCGAAAAAGGCGGTGTCGAATTCCATGAGGGCGACGGATCTCACCCCCGGGATGTCCTCCGCGGCGCTGGTCCGCAGTCCCCCGAGGATCCGCCATTTGTCCCGCTCGGCCTTCGCTTCGAAATCGTACTCCGCGGGGAAGCGGTACCCCCAGCCGAGCCAGCCCGGTTTCCACGTCTTTCTCTTATAATACGGCTCCCAGTCCCCGGACGCGCCCGCACATTCGTGGGTAAAGCGCTGGAGCGAGAGCAGGGCGGCGTGATACAGGGCCTTGTGACGCTGACGCCCGTTCAGCCGGTCCCACCAGGGGGTCTTTTCCAGCTCCTCCTTCATCCGGTCGAGAGCCGGCCAGATCCTTTCGAAACGCTCCTTCACCCACGAAAGCTGGGCGTCGAATCCCCCTTCCGCATCCCCGGGGGAGAAAATGATAAAATCGGTGTACCAGAGCCCGCCGGGAGTCCGGGCCATGAATTCGCAGTCGCACAGCCGCCGCGCGACGGGTTCGACGTAGGCCGTGGGGACGCCCAGCCTTTTCGACAGTTCCGGGAGGGCGAGGGGTTTTTTATATGCCTCGATGAGGATGTTCTGGGCGAGCAGGTCCCCGTCGATCATGCGGGAAGGTCCCGCTACCCCCGCGTTCGAAAACAGGAGGGTTTCGGGGATCTTCTCGTCTTCCCCCGGGCGATGTGTCTGTTCCATGTTCTTTTCCAGTCCTTTCCTGATCTTCTTCCGTCCGCTGTCGAGCCTGCTTTTGACGGTCCCCTCCGGGATGCCGAGGCGGGAGGCGATCTCCGCAACGGACAAGCTCCGCCAGTAGAAGAGGATCACCGTCCGGCGGTACTCCGACACGAGCCGGTTGACCTCGCGCCGCACGGCTTCCCCTTCGTCGGATTCCCACAGGGCGGAAAACCCGTCGTCCTCCTGCGGGATGGGGAGATCGTCCGTCAGCTCCACGAAGACGGGAGAGCGGTATTTTCTGCGAAGATGATCGTTCCAGACATGGGAAAGGGTCCCCGAAAGCCATGCCGCGGGATTTGCGATCTCCCCGCCGCGGTCGAGAAAGCGCATGGCCCGGAGCACGGTCTCCGACACAAGGTCCTCCGCGTCCGCCCCGTCTCCCGCGATTTTCCGCGCCTTCCGGCAGAGAAAGTCGAGATACCCGCCGAGTTCTTCCTTTTTCATGATCCCCTCCGTCATATCTATCCCTTCATCCTCTGCCCCGAAAGTCGCTCTTTTCCCCCTCCGGTTCACGGTTTCGCGGAAAAAAGACGAAAAAATCCCACAGAACGTAAAAATCCCGCAGGAGGTTAAGTCCCGCGGGAATGACGGTTTACTTTATTTCTTCGAAGCCCAGAAGCCGGTTCAGCATCCGGGTGACTTCGCCGACCGGGGTGCCGGGGGTCGATGCGGCCTTTTCGAGCACCGTCATGGCGTGCGCTTCCTTATTCAGATCGTTGTAGATCTGGCGGTAGAAGTCGAGCAGCGCCCGGTTGGTGGTCTCTCTGGCCTCCACGACGGCGGCGATCGCATGGGATTTTTCCGGCGCGGAGTTGTCGATCTTCGCGATCGCTTCTCCGATGTAGGCCGGTTCCTCGCCGATCTTTTCGATCTGCGCGAGCAGGTATTCCGCGGTCAGCGCGGGGGTCTTTTTTGCGGATTCGAGTTCTGCCATGTCTGCGTCCTTTCTGAAATCATGATCGGGCGGGACTGCCAGACATATTCGGTTTTCTCCGATCCAGCGCGCCCTCCCTTTATGTACCATACCCTTCGCCCGCTTGGGGAACGTGGGTTCGCATTCTCTGCCGAACGGATCTGAGACAAGCACGGTTTTCTTCATATCGGGAAACCTCTTGCCTTTGTGTTGTGACGCTGTTTTTGTCGATGGGTGCCGTCCCCGGTCACACGGATATTATACCATCCTGTCCGGATCTTTGTCAAGAGGGTCCGGGAACTTTCTGCGCCGCGCCGTCAGACCTCCAGCGCGTTGTCCGTCGCCAGCAGGATCGCCGTGACGTCCGCGTTCATGTCTCCGGTAGTTGTGACCTCCGCGTCGCCGTGGGTGAGGACGATGACCCCCGCTCCCGTGAGGGCGTTCCGCTGTTCGTCGGACAGTCTCGCGGCGTAGTAGGGGATCCTGCCCTCCTCGAAGAGCCGTCTTTCGAGCTTGCGGCCGTATTCCTCCGTCTGCACGGACACTGTGACGGGCTTCTGGCGGAGATACCGGGCTCTCTCGCCGGGCGTGACGGCCGCGGAGGATGCCGCAGATCCCGCGTCGCCCGCTCCCAGCGCTTCGGTGATGATGCCGCCGCCCGAGATCTCGTATTCGTCGACGATCACGAACCGGCCCGTCGTCGGCAGGGCGGCCCCGATATCGAAGGCGAGCTCCTTTTCGCACACGAAAGTGCAGTCGGCGATGTCGTTCTTTTTCGCTTCCGCGGCGGCGGGATTCTTTTCGAGGGTGGAGGCGTCGAGGACGGAGTGGATCTTCGTCACCCGGCACGGGGTCTTCGCGGTGCAGGATTTGATGACGTATTCCTTCCCGGGGACGAGGGGGGAACGTCCCAGCCAGAAGATGCTCGCCCGGAACGCGCGTCCGATCTCCGGGGGCTTTTCCCCGGCGAGACAGGCGATCTCCCCTCTCCGGACGTAGATCTGCGTCGTCATGGTGAAGCCGCAGGCCTTTCCGGCGGAGAATTCTTTGGGGCGGCGGGAGGAATCCGCGTCCATGAACCACTCTTCGAGGGAGTTCACGACGGTGGTTTTGCGGGAGGGATAGAACACCACCTGATCCCCGGCTCTGAGGGTCCCGGATTCGCACATCCCGGCCACGATCCGGCGGTCGTCCCCCCCTTCGGTGAACTTGTAGACGTCCTCCACGGGGATCCTCAGCGGCAGTTCGCTCCCGCCGGTGTTGTCCCCGCCCTCGAACAGGTCCAGCTGGCCGAGCACGGTGGGGCCGTCGTACCAGGGGGTGAGTGCCGAGGGGAAGGCGATGTTGTCCCCTTCGGTCGCCGAGACGGGAATGAAGGCCGCGGGGGCGATCCCGATGGTGGCGAGGAATTCCGCGTACTCCCGGCAGATTTTTTCGTAGGTCTCCCGACTCCGGTCCACGAGGTCGATCTTGTTGACGAGGACCGCGATCTGCCGGATGCCGAGCATTTCGAGCATATAGCCGTGGCGGCGGGAGTTCTCGCAGATCCCCTCCGCGGCGTCGATCACGAGCAGGGCGGCTTCCGCACGGGATGCTCCGGTGATCATATTCTTGAGAAATTCGATGTGCCCGGGGGCGTCGATGATGATGTACTTGCGCTTTTCCGTCTCGAAAAAGCACCGGGCCGTGTCGATGGTGATGCCCTGCGCCCGCTCGTCCTTCAGGGCGTCGAGCAGGAAGGCGTATTCGAAGGGCTTCGCATTGCGGCGGCAGAGTTCCCGGATGCTTTCGAGCTTGCCTTCGGGCAGGGCTCCGGCGTCGGCAAGGAGTCTGCCGATCACGGTGCTCTTGCCGTGGTCGACGTGTCCCGCCACCACGATGTTCATGCTGAGTTTGTCCCGGGCCATCACATGTACCCTCCCCTGCGCAGTTCTTCGAGTCCGCCGCCGTCTTCCTTGTCCTGTTCGCGGCCGCTCCGTTCGGCGACCCGGGCGAATTTGCCGGATTTCAGTTCTTCGATGATCTCATCGAGGGTGGAGGCGTCGGAATCCACCGGCTTGGTGCAGGGCCAGCATCCCAGCGAACGGTACCGCTTTCCGTCCCCCTGATTGAAATAGAGGGACACCACGGG
>Ga0310695_10013944_pt1 | contig 10952 bp, 6 predicted proteins | sample RumenRJG_04DNA_FD_203882 | JGI IMG/M metagenome (GOLD analysis project Ga0310695, IMG submission 203882) | Bovine rumen microbial communities from Lethbridge, Alberta, Canada - RJG_04 (v2) (version 2) | ecosystem: Host-associated > Mammals > Digestive system > Stomach > Rumen | place: Canada... | reverse complement strand
TTACCAGAACCTCATCACCGTAAAAGAACCTCGCGGCTCCACCTGGGAACTCCTCCGCCCTGAAGGGCTCTGCCACGTCAAGCCCGGCATCCTCAGGCTTTATCTCAATGCCAGCCTGCCTGTAGGCGCCGGCGAGCTCCGGAAGAAGGGATTTCCACCTGCGGATATTCTCAAGCTGCGCCTTCTCCGATGGAACCGCGCGGCAGGGCAGGAGAGTCCCGCGGAGCTCCTCCGCGGTGAGCTCATTCCCGAGGCTTTCGCAGGCGCTCCGGGCCATCACGAACCACTTCGCTCTCTTCCCGCCGCTCACAGTCTCCTCAATATGCTCATGCATCCCCATGAGCTCCGGATCCGCCTTCTGCATGGCGGCGACATCGTCATTGAAGTAGACAAGGGGAATGAGGGCAAGCCCCATGGCGGCCGCCAGGAGCGGGACAGACAGCCGTATGGCGCGCGGTAGAGAAGGCACTCCCGGATTCCCAGCTGCCTTCGGGAGAGGGAACCTCACTGTCGGGATCACGAGCACCGCGTAGAAGAACACCGCGGTTAGCGCCGCAACCGCGAAGATCATGAGCTCCCGGAGGACGCGGAGGTCAGTCATGAGCATGGCCGCGTAGGCGATGATGCTCGTTATGAGGCTCTCCGCGAGCGATCTGACCATTACCTCAGGCAGGGCTCCGTTACCTCCGTTTCCCGCCCTTTTGAAGTAAAGGAGCGAGTGGAGGACATAGTCAAAGCAGATCCCGACAAGGCAGGAGGAGAGCGCGAGCGTCATGACATGCACAGAGCCCGAGACGATCAGGACCGCGGCTATGCCGGCCCCCAGGGAGACAGTGAGCGCGATGATGGTATGGATGACCGGCACAATCCTCCTGAATATCCACATCTGGAGGAGAAGGACAATGATCATGGAGCCCGTGCCGATGACGCCGACATCGCGCTTCGAGCGCTCCGCGTAGCGCTCCGAGAAGAACATGGCTCCGGTGAAGCTCACCAGCACGCCCTTTGCTGCCGCTTTGTCCCGGAATGACTCCAGATCATGTATGCCAAGCGCGCCGCCTTTCCCGCTCCCGGAGCCCTCAAGGAGGACCGCGTACCCCTTCCCGGTCTTCCGGTAGGGGAGCCCGTCATCGGACATGCTCCAGTCCGACCCGAGATAGGACGCGGCGTTTCTTGATGCGAAGAACGGATCCTTCTTAATCTCTCCCCCAGAAACAGCGCTGAAGGGCGAGTAAAGGGTCTCGAGGATGTACTGCGAAAGGCCGCCGTTCTGTGCCTCGGCTGGCGGCGCGTAGCTGTAGCGGTGGGAGAAGACGAATGACGCTGCCTTTGCGGGATCCTGAGTCCGGAGCTCCACCGCCCCGCTCCTTCGGATCAGGCCCATGAGCTCTCCCGCGGTCTCCAGGGTCACCGTCAGGTCCTTCCCCTCAGCAAGGAATACCGCCTCGGAGGCTATCCTCCTCGTGAACTCCTCCTCCGCGGGATCCGGAAGCCCCGGAACCATGCCGTAGATGTCGGCCCTGAACGGCTCATCAGACGACGAGAGCCTCAGCACTGCCGCCGCAGCGGCAATGATGAGGACCGCAATGAAGATGAGAAGCCCGCACCTTTTAATGGACATCGCAGAAACGGGGGAATTCCAGGTCAAACTGCTCCGGGGAGAGCTCCTCGGTGCCGGTGAACCTCATCACCGTGCTGCCGCCTCCGGCGTCAGTGATGGAGAACTCGGAGAAACGGCCACCATCAGTTATGAGCCTTATGGACTTCAGGGCCTTTTTCATCATGGCGCTTACCGGGACAAGCTCATAGGAAAATCCGGACGCAGCCCTCTCCGAGGAGGCAAGCGTGAAGTCATCCTTCACCGCGTCAAGCCCGCCGGAGGCAATCCCCGAGAGGAGATCCGCGATGAGCTTTCCGGGGCCCTGCTCCCCGAGCCGCCTCACGATGCCGCCCGGAGCCTTCTCGAGAGTCCTGCCGTCAGCGAACTCCCAGGCCTTCACGAAGGGCTTCTCCATCTTCCAGCAGAGCCTCTCTGTCGAGGTCATGAAGCGGCCATTGGTCTCAAGCGCGCGCGCCGCCCCGGGGAGGGTCTTGGTCTCGGTGAAGCTCCCCGCGACAGAGCCCTTTGAGAGCTCTGAAAATGGGACATGGCTTCCCGCCTCCTCAGCGGAGGAGAGGGGGGAGAGCATAAGGACGAGAGCGGCGGCAGAGGCCGTGAGGAGATTTTTCATCTTATTATTCCCTAATCCGGAGACAGAAGCCCTCGCACTGACGGCTCCCGCCGCTCCGGCCAGAGCCCGTCCCGGTACTGTGATTTCCCGCGGGGAGACCCTGAAAAACTGCTGTAATTTTACACGATACCGGCGGCAGCGCAGCGCCTTTCCCAGCGCAGCCATCCGGGAGGCCGGGAAGTCCCGGGCACACCGCCTCAGATATGCCAGAAGTCGTAGAAGTTGCCCCAGTCCAGGGGAGAGCGCACAATAATCCTCTCAAGCTCTGCGGCGTAGTCCGCCACATACTTTCTGAGGGCCTCCTGCCTCTTTTCCCCGCGCGGCAGGACGACCTTCCCGATTTCCCTGAAGTAAAGCATTATCGAGCCGCTCCTCTGGTCATGGACCGCATGCATCACGTAGCACGGCACGTCCAGCATCGAGGCCATGATCCAGGGGCCGTCCGGGAACCTCGCCTTCTCGCCGAGGAAGTCCGCCTCGACATACCTGGTATTGCGGTCAATGACCCGGTCGCCAAGCATCACGACCCACTCGCCGTTCCTCACTCTTTCCTCAAGCTCAATACCGATGGCGATGGTGCCGGCGAACGCCTTCTCCCTCACGGACTCCTCGTCTGTGTCAGGCGAGATGTCATCTATCTCGATGATATTGAGCCCGTAGCCGCTGTTGAGGGACTTCAGGTAGCCTGCAAAGCCCTTGTAGACCGACGACATCTTGAGGACATTGATTTTCTTCTTCGTCAGCTGATCGTTCATGGCCCGGAGCATCTCCATGTTGCCGACATGGGAGCCAATGATGAACGCGCCGTGCCTCGCGGCCTCAAGCATGCGCTCATGGGCATGGTCAACGGAACGGATGTCGTCAATCGTGAAGCGCCCGCTCCAGGCAAGCGCCCTCGTCATGAGGCTTGTGGCGAAAGTCAGGATGTTGCGGAAGGTGGTTACGCGCCCGATGTAGGCGTCAGGCGGAAGCTTTCCATCCCTCCGGAGCGCGGCAGTGTAGTTCCGGTAATGCCTGATGTAGACTGCGGAGTATTTCCGGTGCAGGGGATGGGTTGCCCAGAAGCAGATCACGATTACGAGGATGCAGAACCGGTAGGAACGCTTACCGAGGTGATCGTATACCCAGATGAGTGACGAGAGCGCCCAGGGAGCGCTCCTCACTTCCTTAATCTCACGCCAGCCCATCTGCCATTTCCCGTAACTTACGCCATGACCTGCTCCCTGCACCGGGAACCCTGCTGCCCTGACGCCCGGCCGGACCTTCGCCGGAGGAGCCTTCACGGAGACACAGAGCCGCCGCGGTCAGGTCAGGCTGATATTATAAAACCGAAACGCCCCGGCGCATATCAGTCCGGGGTATTGTGCCCGTGACCGGAGACGGAAGGCCACTGCAGCCGCCGGCGCCAGATAATGAAGGCAGGCAGCCGGAAAATTCCTCAGACCTTATTGGAACCTTTGAATATTAAATTCATAACAGTCTGATACAGCTCATGTACTTGCCATTTCAGTATGCAGATATTATTTGTGAACTGAAAATTTCACCTGAATCCTGACAGACCGACAATGCAGCTCCTGCCGCCACGGGAAACAGCGCAGAATTTTCTCCGACCTCACTGGGACCTCTGAGGATTAAACACGCAAGCATATGATTCAGCTCATGAATTTGCCATTTCAGTTGTCAAATATTATTTGACAGCTGAAATCCTGAAGGCTTTGATAACAGGCAGCATGAAATCACAACCAGAGGTCCGGGGGACAAGCAATTCACCTGCGGCTTCTTTCCGGAGATTTTGCCATTGGAAACAGACTCAGGCACTGTCCGGTTCAGGAAACGCCTGATTACAGTCATGTGCCTCAATGCCTCTTTGCCGCGCTTATGCGCGGCTGATTGAAGATTACCTGAGCAGGGCGAAGGGGCGGACACCGTCGCTGACGTGCGACGCTATGTCGACGCGCGCGCGGACAACGCCGACACGGTAGACGACGGCCGCGAAACCCAAGGAGTCTTTGACATCACTCACCCAGTACCACATGTCCTTGCCCCGGAGGCCTCTGTTCTTGCTGAATACTGCGAGCTGCTCCTCTCCCATGCACTTGTCTGTTTTCTGATAACTCGAATAAGAAAAACCACGGCTGGGAAGCTTCTTCCCGAAAACCATGGACAGCGTCATCAGCCTGCACAGACATGACTGCCCGTCAGCATTGAAACTCAGCAGATGCGAGTGGCCGAAGGCGGCGGCGAGCCCCTGTGCGAAGGCAGGCATGACGGTCCTCTGCATATAGGACGCCCCATAGCCGCCTGCTGTGGTGTCAGTGGGGTTCATGCAAGAGTCAAAGACCGGTTTCTCTGGGATGATTACCGCGTGATGGGCAGTAACCCCGCGGTTCAGCACAAAGTCAAGGTCAGAGATGATGAACTTTACCGTGTAGGTCTCTGTACTGCGTCCGGCAATCCCAGGCACTGTGATCTTCTTAATAATGCAGTCCCCCGGGAAAATGTCACGGAATGAGCCGTCGGCAACGTTTGCACTGAATGAGCCGTCATCAAAGGCAGAGGTCAGGTCTTTGCCCCGGTAAAAACGTCGGTGAGACTCTGCGCCGTCAGAGGCAGTCTCCCAGGAATTGCCGGAGGTGACTCCGATCGTGCCGCTGCTCACCTGTATGGGAAAGGCAGCCTGGCTGCCTGCCGTGGCGATCTGGTTATTACTTACTCCCCGATCAACTCTGCTTACCTTCTTCACGGTGTTTCTCTGAATTGCCTCAAAGCCGTGGTCATCAGGCTCTGTTACCGATACACGAGAGCCAACGCCAATCGCGAGCGAGATTGAGTCAACCGCGTAGTCAGCCAGTTCCCGCTTGAAGCTCCTCTCCCGTACGAGAGTCTCCTTGAGGCTGTCGGCAAAGCGTAGGTAATCGTCATCGCTCTCCTCAGCCGCAAGGCGGCACAGCTCCTTCCCGTACTTCCCTGTGGCAATGGCCCTCATGACCTCCTTCACCGCAGGGTAGTCATCAAAGGCCTTATAGTCAGCAAGGAAAAACAGCAGCCTCTTTTCCTGAATGATGCTGACACCGGACTGCCTGATAACCTTCCGCAGCGCGTCATGAAGCTTCATACCAAGCATCCTCCATCTCTGTGACCGGGTTCGACAATTCTTCCAGAATCATGAACCTTATTAGCGACGTGCCTCTATGTCATGCTTGCCTGCAGCTGATTGAAGATTACACGAGCAGGGCTAAGGGGCGGACCACAACGTATTTTGTTCAAAACCCAGATGCATCACAGCCCTTCCTGCCGCGGTTCAAGGTCAGGCGGCAGCCGTGAAATATCGGATTCCGGTTCGCGAATGCCGGTTTCAAACCTCTTCAGAGAGCACGATCTTCTGTTCCGGAACTGAGAAAACCATGGCGAAGCGGCGTGTTTCCCTGACCGGAATGTAATTGCCGTAGTCGTGCTTCAGGATCTGCGCCCTGGCCTCCTCAAGCTTCTTCTCAGGAGACTCTCCGTCGCGGGCGCACTTCATTTCGATAACCAGCCTTCTGCCCGGCATCTCAAAGGTAAGGTCAGCTCTGCCGCCGTTCTCTGCCGCCTCGCTCCTGACATCGTATCCGACTCCCAGACAGTAAAGGAGCGGCGCGTCGCACGCGGCGTACTCGCTCTCGGCCTTGTGGAGACTGTTCAGGACCTTGTAAGTGCGGTTGAAGAGAAGCGCTATGTCCTTGTCAGACACATCAGGCTTATTGAGCACATACGCTGACTCGTTGAGGGCCTGCACTTCCTGCTGATCGCACTTTTTGAAAGTGTCTGACATGAGAATGTAGGCCCATGCATGCCTGAGCTCAAGGTTCGGAAGTCCTAAATAGAAATAGAACGGATCTGCTTTCTTGATGGTGTAGTAACCGCACTGTGCCAGGATGACGGCTTTGCCTGTCTCGCTCATGGGCCCAGTATTCATGAAGAATTCATTGCGGGGGACCTGCGGCTGCTCATCATCCCGGGTTACGCCACCGGCCGCTTTTATGAAATTCTGCAGCAGAGTGCTGACACCGCTGTCAATGAACCAGTAGTCGCTTAACTGATACAGGTTGTCAGGAGAGAGGAAATTCAGCACAGACCAGGGCTGGTATACATGAACTGAGGCTTTCTCATCAAAGCAGTATCCGTCGTAATGTCTCCTGAGCCCGTCCATGACCTGATCGATCTGCGCTTCGGTTACCTCATCCTGACTTATGCCGAAAATAGATGAGGCTGCCGCTTTCAGATGAGGAGCGAAATAACGCCTTATCTCATCTTCGGTATATCCGAGCAGGCTGCCGTAGAGAGGGTTAAGACTAAGATCCTTAATGCTTGAGCCGGCGCTGAACAGAGTTACCTTATTGAAACGGGATACCCCTGTAACAAAAATGAAACGGAACCTGCTGCTGTTCTCCTTGACAGACAGGTAAAAATCACGGATTGCATCCCTGATATCGTTTAAAACATTCTGATTTCCGAGATTAGCGTTCAGCGGGCTGTCATACTCATCCACCAGCAGGACCATTGAATTAACCTCTGCCATAAGACAGATCTTATTCATAAGGATTTTAATGGTTCTGTATTTGTCAGGGGTCTCCTGCCAGCCCAGCACGCCTGCTTTTTTGGCAGCATCGAGGAATTTTTCAACCGCATCCTTCTGGAAGCTTCCGGCACTGCGGCACTCAAGCCCTGAGAAGTCAAAATGCAGGACCGGATAGGTTTTATCCGTCCACCGCTTCTCAATGGCAAGGCCTTTAAACATTTCAGTACCGCGCGAGAACAGGTTTTCCAGAGTTGACACCAGAAGGCTCTTTCCGAACCGGCGCGGACGGGAGATGAAGCACTGGTCATTGTTTTCAATCATCCGGTATATGGCATCAGTTTTGTCGACGTAGACCATACCTCCGGCTATGATTGCGTCAAATCCCTGTTTGCCGATTGGTAATTTTTTCATGATGTCCCCCGATTTTTACCGGTTCCCGAATAACAGTCTACCATCTATTTTTAACCCGAACTTCTAAAGAGTACAGCTCGTTCCCCTGCCAGCCGTCAGCGATCAGGCAAAAAAACGCAGCTGACGGCCAGCCATTCTAGAGCTGTGCGTCGATACACTCATCTATATCCTTTTCTTTGATTCCCCAGCAGCCCAGAATGTCACCCTGCCGTTTGGTCAGTTTGTAGCGCCGCCCGTATGTCCCGCTGGCAAGGTCCTTGTCGGCCTTGATCGCCTCAAGCTCATCAACCATAGCAGGAACTGTAAAATGCTTTTTGTCCCTGGCTCTCAGTGCGGATGTGCCATTGGAAAGCATGGAATACAGGATAGAGGCAACAAACCAGACCAGCCCCTTGCCGTGTATTGCCTCCTCTGAGGTGACTCCTATTTTGTCCATGCCCATGTGGCTCTTCAATGCCTCGAACATCTTCTCGACGCAGTCACGTCTGGAGTATCCGTCGATTGCCTGCTGGGCAGTTATTCTCTCTGATGAAACAAGGACATACATGCCGCATTTCATGCGTTCACGGTCAAATGCCCCGATATCATCGGAGAATCCGGTGATTCTGAACGTGGGAGTCGGAACGCCCTCAGTCCTGGCATCGCGGCCTTTCCCGGTTTTCTTCTGTACTATTTTCAGTCCTGTCTGTTCCCGTTTCAGGGTAAAGAGCTTCCTGGTAAGCTCATCAATATTCTCCTCAATCTCTTCATCCGTGAAGGACAGATTCGCGGAGTCCTGGATAAAATCGGCTAACCTGGCTTTTCTTTCCATCACATCCTTGTCAAAAGCCGAGCGTTTCTCCTTGTAGAGATTCTCGCTCCAGATGACATGGGCGTAGCAGGTCCTGCCGTTTTCCACCAGCTTTATCTCGTCTGTTACACCGTACTTCTCATCTTCGTCGTTGGGCGATGAGAGCATTTTGTCAAAGGCATGAATCCTGTCAGCGAACTTGTCGCACAACTCCTTATGCTTGCCGAATGACGTGCGCAGCATCAGAAGATACCCTATCCCGGCCTCGTCCATCTGCTTCAGGTTATTCTCCGAGATATACCCTCTGTCGCAGACAAGGACTATGCTGACGTTTTTCCCGTCCTTGTCAGTGATGCCGTCAAAGAACTTTATCATCTCCTGAGCCTGGGCAATGTCCGCGACAGAACCTGGTGAATGCATGTACGTGAGAGGCATTCCGTCTGCCTGCCTGACAACGTAATCGGTGTTCACCTGCGGCAGTGTCTTGTCATCCTTCGCGAATCCCTTCTGGACAATGCACACTCCTTCTGCCTGGCTATTGACATTGGTAGAGTCATAGCACAGGTAGACCTTCCCGTCGCCGATGTTCTGGCTGGCCCATTTCTTCTTGAAGCAGTTGATTTTTGGAATGGTCAGCGAGCCTCTGAGGAATTTGCCAAGGAAGCTGTCATCCCTGATGGTCTCTGAAAAGAGAGCATGTTCCCTTGCCCATGCGGGATAGTGCTGCATTACCGCGCTCTCACGGGAAATCATGTAGTTCGCCAAATCAAGGATCTGCCTCGTGTCATCGGTCCCGAAAACCTCAGTCAGGGCTGAAATCAGGTTCTTCTGCTCGGCAGCATTGGAGATAAAACAATGGAATCCGACGCTGACGCTGTCAGCTGTTTCGGGAGGTTCAGGAAGTTCCGGCTGTTTCTTGTTCTGGCCCTTGTTAAGGTCCTTGTTAAGGATCTTCTCATGATAGAACTTGTTGGCATAGAACTGCCTGCAGTTTTCGTCATCAGGGTTCATGACTACCCCTATGCAGGCCTGGTCATGGCCGGTATAGCCGCGCTCTCCTTTGGTTTTCCTGTCTTCCTTTTTCACATAATGGTTGCTGGTATTTATGTACAAATACTTATGATTTACAACAAAGGCTCCTTTCGGAAAAGAGAACAGATTTTTAGCAGTTCTAGCAATTTTGCCCATGATACGGCCCTCCAGATGCGAGCCTATAATATCAGCTTGCACAGATTTTGTCAAGAAAATTATTTGTATTTTTAGACAGATCACCCTACAAAGGTCAAAAGGGTGAAAAAGCCAGTTAGGACGGGAATTTTGAGGAAATCAGAAAATATTAGATTTTGAAATGGGTATTGTCACAGTGTGTGAAGGAGCCTATTTTTTTTAGAAGTTCGGGTTTTAAACCGCTGAAGGCAGATATTTGGATCACTGAAAACACAGAAAAAAAATGACTGACCCTTTTCTATTGCGAAGCAGCGCAGCTCTTTGCCGCAGCCGCCAGCTGCAATGGCCTTCATGACCTCCCTCACCACATGGCAGTCATCAAAGCACGGTAGTACGCAAAGAACGGCATCAGCCTTTTCTCCTCTATGACGCTGACGCCGGACTGCCTCATCGTTTTCCACAGCGCTTACTGAAGCTTCATTCCATGTATTCTCCATCCCTGTGCCTGCACCAAAGAATTCTTCCCGAATCATGCGACTTGTGGGCCATGTGCCTCTCTGCCGCGCTTGAGTGCGGCTGATTGAAGATTACACGAGCAGGGCGAAGGGGCGGACCCCATCGAAGGCGAGCGACGCGAGGCGGGCGCGCGCGTTGACGCCGACGTAGGCGTTGACAAACGCGAAGTACGAAGAGGACCATGAACAGGAATCGCTCACCCAATACCGCCTATTATGTCCTCTTAATTCAGGATGAAGGCTGAATGCGGCAAGCTGATTTCCACCCATGCAGCTGTCCTTGATATAGCAAGACCAATCCAAGCCGCTATCCGGCAGCGGCGCCTGCCCGAAAACCATGGACAGTGTCATCAGCCTGCAGGTGCAGGAGAGAGGGTCTGACGATGCCCTGCCGGAACCGTCAAAGCTGCACCTCAGCAGGTGCTCCGTCCCGAACGCTCCGGCGAGCCCCCGGGCAAAGGCAGGCATGACCGTCTTATTCATGTAGGGACCGGCATAGCCTCCTTATTGGTGTCAGTGGGGTTCATGCAGCTGTCAAAGACCGGCCCCTCAGGCACGATGACCGCGTGATGTTGAGTCACCCCGGAGCTTCCCTGGTTCAGGGCGATGTCAAGGTCAGCGATGATGAACTTAACCGTGTATGTTTCTGTCCCGCGCCCGGCGGTGCCGGGCACTGTAATCTCCTTGGTAATGAAGTCGCCCGGGAGAATGTCCCGGAACGAGCCGTCAGCGACACTCCGGCTGAACGTGCCGTCATCAAAGGCCGAGGTCAGGTCCTTCCCCCGGTAAAACCTGCGGTGGGACTCAGCGCCTTCAGATGCAGTCTGCCAGGGATCGCCAGAGACGGTCCGGACAGTCCTTGGGCTCTCCTTCCCGGGAGCCGGTTTCTGCCTCTCTGCGGAGCCGCCCGGGGGAGTGCTGCCTCCCTGAGCGCTTCCCTTTTCCTGAGCGCTTCTGCTTCCCTGCTCACCGGTGTTCTTCCGCACCGCCTCATAGCCGTGGTCTCCGGGCTCTGTTACCGTTACCTGTGAGCTGACGCCAATCGCAAGCGATATTGAGTCAACCGCGTAGTCAGCGAACTCCTGCTTAAAGTTCCTCTCCCTTACGAGAGTCTCCTTGAGGCTCTCGGCATAGCGCAGGTAATCAGCGTCGCCAGCGTCTGTCGCAAGGCGGCACAGCTCCTTCCCCCAGTCCCCCGTGGCGATGGCCCTCATGACCTCCTTAACCGCCGGGTAGTCATCAAAGGCCTTATAGTCAGCGAGGAAGGACATCAGCCTTTT
>Ga0310695_10013943_pt1 | contig 10953 bp, 8 predicted proteins | sample RumenRJG_04DNA_FD_203882 | JGI IMG/M metagenome (GOLD analysis project Ga0310695, IMG submission 203882) | Bovine rumen microbial communities from Lethbridge, Alberta, Canada - RJG_04 (v2) (version 2) | ecosystem: Host-associated > Mammals > Digestive system > Stomach > Rumen | place: Canada... | reverse complement strand
AAGCCGCCGTCGAGGGACCTGTATTCTAGGTTTTTCCCGTGCTTCTCATTGAAGTCCAGGGCCGCGCATGAGATGAAGGCCGTCTCGTAAGGCTCGTCCATCAGGGCGAACCCGTCCCTTGATCCCTTCCTGAACACGGTGACGCGGGGCGAGTAGATGGCACCGTGTCTCATGTCCATGGGATATCCCTTCCGCCTGAAGGACACCCCGCTGAGTTCCGCCTTTTTACTGTCATAGAACTGGTACAGCGACTGCGAGAGGGTTGTCTGGCGGCAGAGGCTCTCCTCCTGGGCGTTTGATCCCCGCTCGTACCATCCGCAGGCGACGTACGCGTCGGCAAGGTTCAGTATGACGGGATTGTACCCCTTTAGCTGCAGGTCGCGTCCCAGCTCAAGGCAGCCGGTGTTCGCCACTCCCGTCAGAATCGGCCCCTCCACATGATTGGTCTCAGGCAATGTTATAGGGGCCATATGAACAATGGTCCCCTCAAGCATCGGATTCGGATCGAGTGTTACAGTCTTTCCGGAGGATGTCATGTAGCCACCTTCCCTGAATATCTCGCAATTATTCTTAAACACATCCACCCTCGCGGCCTTGGCGGCGAAGGAGCCTTTGGAGGCTTTAGCGAAGAAAGCCTCAGTATCCCATGTGACAAACATCATAACAAATATACGGTTATCATTTGAATTCCTCCATATCAATTTCTTCTCAAACCAACCTTTACCCACAAATCCCTCAAATCCTCCACATTATCAAACACCACATATTCCTTTTCATCCATCCCCTCCAGAAATCCCAAATCACTCTCCACCTCAATCCTTCTCAATCCATTATTATACAGCAGATTCTCAACCATTCTTTTTCTCACCTCACTCACAAACACCATCCTTGAGCCGGTCACCTCACAAATCCTCTCCAAATCCATCAAATCATTCCTTATCCCTATCAACTTCTTCCCAAACCCCTCATCAGAATATTTCTTCCTCATCTCAACCAATCTCTTATCCTTACCATCTTCCCTCTCTTCCACTTTTCTCCTCACATCTCTCATCCAATACTTTCTCATCACATCCCCCTCCTCTTCAAATCTCCTCTCCAACTCCAACATTTTTTCAATTATCTCACCACAACTCATCACCTCCTTCCTCTTCCCATCCCCCTTAACAAACTCCTCCTTAAATAACTCATCCCCCACCATTTTTTTTACAAACTTCCTTCCATTCAACTCATCACCTTTCTTTTCATCATAACCATTCACCAAAACATTCTCAACCTTGAAAACAATAACTTTCCTCATACTCAAAATATTTTTTAATGCGTAAAAACGACGCAAAGATAATGCGTAATTTTTACACACGCAAATTATTTTGGATTATTTCAAATAATCTGTCGTAGGAGAATGGTATACCAAGGGTATGAGGCGGAATTATCTCTGATAGCCCTCCTCAATTTCTTTTCAGAACGATTCCGGAAGTGAGACATTCTCAAGATTCACCGCGCCTTTGAACAGCAGGGCTATCTCCCCGGGTTGAATCCGACTATTCCACAGCCGATAGGAGTCACGTATCCTATGTCAAGACCCGGGAAGCTATCTTCGAGCCAATGTCTACCGACGCCGACGTGGGAAAAGAGGAATCGTTTGCCACCTACCTCGGTCTCGTGAGCGATCTGAAACAGTTCCTGGTTGTCCCTCTTGAACTGGATGATATCTTTCAGTCCCTAAATAGCTTCCTCGTCCGCGATCTCTTGGGAAGAATAAGGATCGAGGTAGTCGTCTGTATTCTTTTTCATTATTATTTGCTATTTGTCCTTCTTCATACACATAGCCAGTTCGATTATTTTTCACGACGCTTTAATTTTAATAGTATTCAATCTCACGGCAATATTCATGAGCGTCAGGCAGATAGCTCCTGGTCCAGAGGCCGTTATCGTCATACTCGTATTCGGTTTCAAGTTCAGAGACACATTCTCCTTCCTCAAATAATTTCATCATACATGGATTACCTGAAGAGTTATATCCGAGAACCAAGTCCGTTATCACTTTTCCGTTCTCACCCTTGTGAGCCAATACTTTACTAACAAGCAAACCTTCAGAACTGTAATGAAACTTGACTATTCCACCATCTTCAGAGATGAAAGCTATCTTTCCATCCTTGCGGTAATACATAACCCTCCGGATCTTCCGGGGCGGAAGGTATCTCGCATACTCTGTCCGTGTCACACGGGCGACCTTTCCAGAATGGCTCCAATCTATCGATTCATCGCAAACCTTGAAGCCGTCGGCATCATATTCTGAAAAGCCCGATTCACCGCCCTCATCATCGAATTCATTGACCTTCCGTTGGAAGAGTGATCCGGCTCGGTATTCACGAACCTCCACTTCACGCCCTTCAGGATCATGATAATGCTCAATTCTATCGACTTGTGCCGAACCTTCCTCCGTCCAAGGCATCTCTTCTAGAGTCAACCTGCCACACTCGTCAAAATGCTCGACACGTAAAATGGTGGGGATATCGTCACAATTGTCAGAATATGAATATGTTGTTATCTTTCTTGGTATCATCGCTTTGTGAATGATTGTATAATAGGTTCCAGTTCGGCCAGGGATTCTATCAGGACCTGGCGTTTCTTCGCTCCATTGGCCGGTCCGACTATACCGGCGGCCTCAAGCTGTGACATCACACGGGCGGACTTCGCGAAACCCATTCCGAGAGTCGTCTGGAGGTACGATGTCGAGGCGTTCTGGTTCATGACCACCAGCCGGGCGGACTCCTCGAAGCGCTCGTCGACATGTTTCATGTCGACCTGACCGCTTCCGCTGTCAGATTCAGCGTCGCTCACCTCCGGGAGATAGTAGAGCGTGTTGAAGGACTTCCGGTAGCCCGTCTGTGACGCTATCGCCCTGTTGACCGCATCGATCTCCGCGGAGGAGATATAACCGCACTGGATTCTCGTCAAGGTAGCGTTGTACGAAAGGAGCATGTCGCCGTCACCCAACAGATCCTCCGCCCCCGTCTGGTCGAGGATGACCATAGAGTCCTGATAGGTCTTGGTCTTGAACGCGATGGACATCGGGAAGTTCGCCTTGATCAGGCCCGACACCACATCCTTCCTGGGAGTCTGGGTCGCTATCACCAGGTGGATTCCGCATGCGCGGCCCATCTGCGCAAGGGAAACGATGGATGTCATGATGCTCCTGGCGTGGGCTTTCCCTTCCGGACCACCCATTCCGAGCACCAGCTGGGAGTACTCGTCGATGATTCCCACGACATAAGGCAGGTAGCGGTGACCGTTCTGGGGATTGAGCCTGTGGGCGGAGAACAGGGCGTTGTATTCCTTGATCTCCGGCGTCCCGGCTTTCTCCAACAGGTCATACCGGTCTTCCATCTCCTGGCAGAGCGCCCTGAGAACCGTGTCCGCATCCTTGGGCGTCTTGACGATGGAACGAGCCCTCTCGTCCTTCTCAGATTCAGCGTCGGGCATGACGGCGAGGTAATGGTTCAGCAGGGAGGAGTACTTGCTGAACTCCGTCTTCTTCGGGTCGATAAAGACTAGTTTGAGTTCCGAGGGACGTTTCGCGTAAAGGAGGGATGTCACGATGATGTTCATGCCGACAGACTTTCCGGAACCGGTCGTACCCGCCACAAGAAGGTGTGGCGCGCGGGCCAGGTCGAAAACCTTCACCTCTCCCGTAACCTCGCGCCCGATTGCGATGGGAAGGGCGGCATTGCTGGAACGGAACGCCTCGCTCTCAACCAGCTCCCGCACTGATACCGTCGAGCGATGCCTGTTCGCCACCTCGAGACCGACACAGTCCTCCAGCAGGGATGACATAACTTTGCCGGTCTTCAACGCCACCGAGATGTCGTCCGTGAGGTTTCGGATGGCCGACACCTTTACACCCTTCGCGGGAAATGTCTTGTACAGGGTGACGGTCGGCCCGGACACAGCCTCTATGCCTGCCACCTGGACATGATGGTCGGCGAGTGTCTCCTTGATGACGGCTATGTTGCGGTCGATCTCTTCCCTGCTGACGGTATGGTGGGAGGCGCTGCAGTCCTTCAGGATCGATGCGGCCGGAATCCGGTAATCAGGGGCCTCGTCGATGGAGGATATCTCCTTTCTGGGAGCGGGCTTGTCCACTGGCGCCTTCCGCTTCAGACCGGTCGCCCTCGTCTTCTCAGAAGGTTTCCCTATGGCTGGCTTTCTCTCCGGCTTGGGCACCTCTACCTCCTTCACGACCTCTTTCACGACTTCCCGCACGTATGGCTTGTTTATGAAGAAACGGGCGGTGGATATGATAGCGTCCATCATGGCTGACAGAAGCCATAGGAAAAAGGCGACTGTCGTTACTGAATAGGACAGGGGCAGGCTCCCGGCCTTGGCGACAAGCCAATCCCCAATCCTTTGACCCATCACCCCACCAAGGCTAAGTGGCTCAGCGTCAACGGTGTGTTCCGTAAAATACAGCCAGAGCGAGGCGACCACAGTCCCTATGAGCGAGATGAGCGTCACACGCCAGACCGACCACCTGGACCGACGCAGAAGCAATCTAACCAATAACACTAAAGGGATGAGCGACAAAATCCATGTCGCCCATCCGAAAAGTTTAACCATGACTGATTCCAGCATATTCACAAATATATACCGCTTCCCTGCCAAAATCTTTCAGTCTCAATTCTCGGCGTCCTTACCGCATCAAAAATGGATAGCGATCGGTGCCGTCGAGGGCGAGGCAGGTGCCGCGGGCGACGGCCTTGAGGGGATCGTCGGCCACATGGAAAGGGATATTCACCTTGTCCGAGAACCGTTTGGCGATACCTCTCAGCAGGGAGCCGCCCCCGGCCAGCCAGATGCCGCTATGGGCGATGTTGGAATACAGCTCCGGCGGAACCCGCTGCAGAACCTTGATGATCTCGCTCTCGATCTTCGAGATGGTCTTGTCGATGCACGAGCAGACCTCCTTGTAACTGATTGACGCCTGCGCCGGGTGGGCCGTCACCATGTTCCTGGCCACGACCACATAGTCTTCCGGCGCCTCATCCTCGGGCAGTTCCATCAGCACCGAGCCGACGGAGTACTTGATTTCCTCACCGGTCGTACGCCCGATGCTGATGTTGTGCTGCTGGGCGAGGTAGTCGATGATGTCGGTCGTTATCTCGTTGCCCGCCACATGGATACTGGATGACTCCACGATGCCGCCCAGGGATATCACGGCGATCTCCGTCGTGCCGCCGCCAATGTCCACCACCATGCTGCCCTTCGGGACCATCACGTCCAGCCCTATTCCCATCGCCGAAGCCATCGGCTCATAAATCATGAACACGTCGTGGGCGCCGGCGTGGGAGGACGAGTCCCGGATCGACCGCATGTCCACGGGGGTGCTGCCCCCGGGAATGCCGATCACGATCTTGAGGGCGGGCTTGAATAGCCCCCTGCGGCCACCGGTGGCCTTCTTGATGAAGCCGGTGAGCATCTTCTCCGCCGCGTCATAGTCCGCTATCACCCCGTTCATCAGGGGGCGGACGGTGTAGATCCTCGGGGGTGTCAGATCCTCCATCTGCTGAGCCTCCGTTCCTATCGCCACAAGTTTGTCCGTTTTGGACTCAAGCGCTATTATGCTGGGCTCGTCAAGGACGACCTCGCCGTCCTTGAATATCACCGTGTTGGCGGTGCCCAGGTCTATCGCCAACTCCTGAGTGAAGAATGCCATATTTCAATTATCTAAATTGTTCCTTTTCCTTCTCTCCATATTAACATCACCGCTTTCCTTAATCCGATTCTCCGTTCTTTAATCCATGCCTTGTTGTTTCGGATTATTCCCTTTCCGCTTCCTTCTTTATTCGGGAATATTGGTCTATCGCATCTGGCAAAGGGTCTACACGAAGTATCCTCCACCCATGCGGTTCCACTGGCGTATCCACTTGAGCATGCTCCACATCCGCTCCAAACGGCCAGGTTTGTGAGGCAGCAACAAGTGTCCTCTCTTCTTTTTGAATTCTCTCATTACTCTAACCTTATCAGTTGTATCACCATAAATAATGGCTTCATTGAATGTTTTAGGCGCGGCCGGACCCGCCTGCCGCCTTTCACGCCTCACGGCGGCGGGCCCTCTATTCCGCGCGATATCACGACACGATCTTGCCCTCCCGGTTGCCGACAGCCTCGATCGGGATGCCGTTGGCCTCAAGCTTGGAGATATCCTCCTTGTCACTGAGCATTTGGTTGTAAGTCTCGCCGAGACAGGTCTCAAGATCGTTGATAATACTGACATACTCGTTTAATACATCCCTGAAATGGCCATACTTGGGTTCTATCGCACTGACAAAGAAGCAAAGGACCCCGCCATCGTCTGAAAGTGACACCTTGCCTATCAGTCTGGCATCGGTGGCCTTAGCCGCGGCCTGACGCAACAGGCCGATGTCATACTTTTCCTTATCAATACTGAATCGCTTCATGACAAGGAGATAAGGAAGCCTGTCTGTGGGAACAACATATCTCTCGCCCTGAACCATGAAGAACACGGCATCTTCCTTCTTGTCCGGCACATACCCGTTGAACTTCACCACGTCGGCGACAAGGTCCGGGGTCAAGGCCCAGTTATCCTGGTCATCCACGGGCGGCCTCGACACAAGCGCCTCTCCGGGTTCGGATGACGCTTTTCGGGCCACCTCCGATAGCCGGGTTATCTCCGTGCGCTGGGACTTGTTCTCGTCCCGGTATTCCTTAACTGTTCCCCGCTCATCGAGGTAGAGGGCGATGAAGATGATCGCTACGGTCACTGTTATTATCAAGGCTGTTATCATATTCCTATATACTTTTAATTGTCTGTTTTCTCGCTCTCGGGAATGTAAATATTTATGCGCTCCGGATACCCGTGCAGCACCAGCAGGGTCACGGGGCAGATCCACGCGTCCGTCACCTCGATGTCGTGCCCGTTCCGCTTGACCACGGGAGCCTGGCCGTAAGGGGTATAGTTGTGGTACGAGGCTCCGTAGCCTTTCCGGAAGCGTTCCATGGTGATGTCAGGCATGCGGGACTGCAGGAAGTTGTTGCCGGTGGTAACATCCACGATGGCCTTCTCCGGATGTCCCTCCTTCTCGGCGATGTACTGGCAGAGCTGGTCGGCCCCAGCCACCATCATAAGGTTGTGGTGAGCGAACGGGTAACCGGGAAACTCGATGTACCAGGCGCCGTCCGCCTCAAGGTTGAATGTAAGGTGAAATGTCCTCATCGCAATAATGTTGTTAATGTGTTAGTAAATGCGAGAATATGTTAATGTGATTGTGGTTGCCGCCCTCCGCCAAGAGTCGGCGAACGCTTATACGGAAAACCTCCGAAAAAAGTTTCAACCGGCCTCTGAGGGCGCTGTATGGCCTCCGGTCCGCTTTTTGAATGCCGTCCTGACCAACATTAAGACGGCCAGGATCGTCACCGGTTGCGCGGCGAGAATGGGCAGTTTCCACCACTTGAGCCCGTACTCGATGATATCCGCCACTATACCGGCGAACACCAGCAGCATCGGGACAGCGGAGACAATCCTGAACCATTTCATCGAGCCCAGCCACTGGCCGGCTTTGGAGAAGGCACACTCCGCCATCCACCATACAGCCAATAGAGTCGACGCTCCGATCGCTATGTCGAGAGCATGGAAAACTATCGCCCGCCACTCTTCATGTAAGGCAGGATCTAGACATGCCCTTAATCTGTCATAAGAGAGGGAGCATGCGACCAAAGTCACAATGGATGGCACCAGAACAGCGGCCTTACGAACGCAATTGTTCCCGGTGAAAACACTCCGGAAAGGAACCAGGTAGCCCAGAAGAGCATATAGTGTCAGCCGTATTGACAGCGTGGAAAACCTTATCACGTCATCAGCGAGGAGCCATCCAGCCAAACCCACCGCGGCGGATGCCACCAGGACAAGAAACCATGTCCTGGGCTTCCCGGAAATATCCCGTAACAAGAGTCCCAGCCAGAGGCCGATAAGGGGCGGGCAGAGCGGGGACAGATACCCCACGCCCTTGAGGCCGTACCCGTCCAGAACAGGAATGAGGCACGCAAGGCCCGCCATTATGAATGTGGCGTTGTCGAAACGCTCGTCAAGAATCCTGATCATCGGATAATCGTTCAGGTTTTACCTCTTGATTATGATTTTGCTGGCCTCGTTGTCGATGGTGATGGTGCCGAAACGCTCCATGGCGCTCTGGCCGAGAAGGAGCGGGGCTCTCTGGCTCCCGACAACTGAAGCATCGACATTATGCAGAACGGCGTCACCGATCTTGACCTCACGGAGGGTGATGACCGTGCCCTCGCTGATCTGGCCGTTGGCCGTCTGGTAATATTTCTTACCCTTGATGTCACGGTTGGAAAGGTAGCCGTTCTTCAGCATGAAGCTGGCCTCCACGGAGGAGATGGTCACGTCGGACGCCCCGGTGTCGAAGATCATCTGGAGCGGAAGTCCGTTGATGTCGCACGGGATCTCGAAAGTGCCGCCGGAATGTCGCTTTACCGCCACCTCAGTCGTGACCGGCTCTCGGTCTTTGCCCGCCTCGGCTCCGTTGAACCCGTTATCCTCCAGGTACTTCTGATGTATCGCCTCATATTCGGCGACAAGTTCCTTGAACTCCGGGAGATCCCTGACAGGATCCATGTCGTCGTCCATGCCGATATGGGCGAAACTCCGATACCCTTTCTCGAAGGCGGTCCTGAGGGCGGCGACAGACTCCTCCAGCCGGCCCATTCGGGAGTACAGGCAGGCGCGGTCGTAATAGTGCCCGGCATTATCGGGATCGGATGCGATGATCCTGTCCATCCACGCCTCGGCCACCTTGTCCTTTCCGAGGAAGTGGAGGGCATAATGGCGGCAACTCCCGTCCCTGACCACCGTGTCCAGCTTGACCACGGCCTCGAAGTCCTTCCTGGCCTCGGCCTCCTTGCCCTCAATGAGCAGCAACTCGCCACGCATAAGACGCAGGTAGGGATACTTATCATTCAGCTCGATGCCGGTGTCATAGTCCTCAAGCGCCCCCTTCCTGTCGCCCGCCATCTCCTTGCACCAGCCACGGCGGTAGTAGCAGAAGGCCTCTTTCGGAGACTCCTCGATCGCATCCGTGAAGTCATTAATCGCCGACTCAAGGTCACCGGACAGGCGGTGGTAGTCCCCGAGCATGCACAGGGAATACATGTCCCTCTCCCTCTCGATCGCCTTGGTGATGTCGGCAATCGCCTTGTCGTAGAGCCCGAGCTCCTTGTAGCAGTCGCTGCGGTAATAGAATATCTCCCCGACTTGGCCGTATCCCGCCTCCATCTCGTCATAGACCCGGACGGCGTCGGCGTATTTATGCATATGGGAGAGGAACTCGGCCAGGAGAGCCTTCCACGGGAAAGGGTCGTCCACGCTCTTCACCTTATCCTTGATAGCCGCCTCGGCGTAGGCCGGGCGCTTGGCGCAGACGGCCAGTACGGAGTCCGACTGGGCGTTCGTGTCCTTGTCGAGCCACTCCAGGCCGGCGTCGATCGCCTTCGAGGTCTCGCCCAGCTTGTCGAAAGCGTACATCTTGAAGCGGTAAGGCTCAGCGTATTCCTTGTCAAGTTTCTGGCACTTGTCCAGGAGATCCAGAGCCTCGCGGTACTCGCGGCGGTCCACCCTCGTCCTGGCCAGGCCGACCATCGCCCCGGCGTCGGCCTCGTTCTCGGAGAGCATTTGCCGGTAAACCACGTCGGCACCGTCAAGATCCTTGTTCAGATAAAGCGCCTGGGCATAGTCGAAGGATATGCTCTGGAGGTTCTCCCTGTTGTCCTTCCGGGCAAGGGCGTATGCCGTCCCCAGTGACTCCGCGGACTTCGGGCGGTCGCCCATGTCACTGTAAAGGTGGCCCTTCCACCAGTGGAGCGTGGAGTTGGCGATCTCCGACTTCTTGGGCTTGTTGACCTTGAGGGCGTGGTTGACGTCCGCCATGGCGTCGCCGTAAGCCCCCTTGCGGCGGTAAAGACGGACACGGAGCAGAAGGGCCTGGACATTGTCCGGGGTCTCCTGGAGCTGCTTGTCCACAAGGTCGAGCGCCTTGGCATCGTCCCTCTCCTGGTCAAGGGCCTCCCAGGCCCGCTGGAGGTTGTAGTCATTGCCGGATTTGCCGGCGCCGGTCTTGGCGGTTCCCTGGGCGAGCGCCTGGCCGCAGGTCAGGGTCAGCAGAAGCGCTGACAGGATGGTTAAAAATCTCTTCATTGCGTGAAAGTATTTGTGATGTTTTCGATAGTTAATGTCGGTTTTTGGAAAAGGTAACCACCTTCCTATTTGATAAGCTTACCCACGGTCTTCACGAGGGTGCGGCCGATCTTGCGCTCGAGCCCCTGCTTGGTCAAGGGGATACCTGTCGTCCTTGCGATGCTTCTTTTGATGCCATCGACACCGAGGGCCCTTCTGGGCGAGAACGATGTCCCTGGAATTCCGAAAATCTTCATGGTCGTGTCGTGTTTGGTTGTTGGCGCGAAAATAGTCCCGTTCAGCGAACTGTTTCTTCGTCAGAATTAATGAACGAAAAATCCCCATCCTCCGCCGAGATACGTATAGGCGCATCCCTCCTCAGGGAGCCGTCAATGAATCCCGTGGCGAGCGGGTTGATGATGTGGTCGTTGATCGCCCTCTTTACCGGGCGGGCCCCGTAGCGGGGGTCGTATCCCTTCCCGGCCAGAAGATCAAGGGCCGCCCCGTCAAAGGACACCGCGGTACCCTCGGCAGAGAGCTTGTGGGACAGGGACTCCAGCTGAAGGGCGCAGATTCTCCGCACAGCGTCCATGCCCAGGGGGGCGAAGGCCACGATGTCATCGATCCTGTTGATGAACTCCGGGGCGAGGCGGGACCGCAGCTCCTCCTCACGGATATTGGATGTCATGATGACGATCGTGTTGCGGAAGTTGACGGTCCGTCCTTGCCCGTCCGTCATCCGGCCG
>Ga0310695_10013942_pt1 | contig 10953 bp, 8 predicted proteins | sample RumenRJG_04DNA_FD_203882 | JGI IMG/M metagenome (GOLD analysis project Ga0310695, IMG submission 203882) | Bovine rumen microbial communities from Lethbridge, Alberta, Canada - RJG_04 (v2) (version 2) | ecosystem: Host-associated > Mammals > Digestive system > Stomach > Rumen | place: Canada... | reverse complement strand
TATACAGCGACCTCCTTAAGTGTTTTTGTGGTTATTAACATCTTAAAGATTTGCTGTATATTTGGGAAGTTCTGCTTCCCATTTTTTATTTCTCGCGTTTCCCTGCCAACGGAAACTTTACACTAACATTCAGGTCGGACAACGCTGCTATTCGACCGATTTGAGCGACTCAGTCATCGAAACATCGCGCAGCCTCTTCTGCATCGCCAGGTTCACCAGGAAGGCGAACGCGAACGTCAGGGCGACGGCCACAGGTATGTCATACGGTCCGTGACGCGGCTCAAAGTAGATCATGCTGAGCACTATGTTGTCGATAACGAATTTCAGCAGCCAGTCTCCCATCGGTATCCCGACTATAGCCGCAACAGCTGTCAGGAACAGGTTCTCGCGGAACACATACTGCGACACTTCGAGCTGATAGAATCCCAGCACCTTGATTGTGGCTATCTCGCGCAGGCGCTCCGTGATATTGATGTTTGTGAGGTTGTACAGCACTATGAACGCAAGCAGAGCCGCCGACAGGATGACTACATAAACAATGGCGTTAAGGCTCTTCATCATCCTGCTTACATTTTCCCTGACGTCTATGTTTGGCTGTACCGCGGCGGTGTATTCATAACCGGCGGCATCGGCCGCCACTTTTCGTATCGTTTCCTCTTCAGAACCTTCCTCAAGATTTATGTACGCAGCCTTCACATCAGGCTCTTTGCCGAAGCCCTCCCTGTACGTCTCAGGCGTCATGTACAGGCTGTCATTGACATAGTTGTCCGCGACTCCGACTATCTTCGCCTTCATCTCGCGGTAGTCGTCACGCAGTATCACTTCGTCGCCCACATCCAGGCCGTAGTCGTGATTGGTCTTCCTGACTATGACAATCTCCCCCGGTCCCGGGTATTCAAGATGCTGATCTCCATGATGCAGATCTATGAATTCATCGAAGCCTTCCTCATCGGTGGCAACACAGCTTATATCTACCGTTTTATCGCCAACGCCTGTCACCACCGTCACCTCACCGCGGTGCAGGAATCTCACCGCGCCGTCAGGGATATCTACGTCTTCACTGATCTCCTCTATGAAATCCTTCTGGCGCTCTTCGGTCATGTTCTTGTTGAACACTACGGTGATGTCGTAATGGGATATCTCATCGAACTGATAATCCGCCACCTTGGAGATCGTAGCCCTGATCCCCAGGCCCGCGATCAGCAGCGCCGTGCATCCGCTCACTCCGATCACCATCATCAGGAACCTCTTTTTGTCTCTGAAGATGTTGCGGATCGACACCTTGTAGAGGAAGCTTATGCGGTTCCAGAGCGGCCTTATCCTCTCAAGGAGTATGCGCCTGCCCGCAGGCGGAGTCTTCGGCCTTATCAGCTCGGCAGGAGGCACCCTGAAGTCCGCCGCGATCGAGACCCATGTAGCTCCCATGGAGCACAGCAACGCCACCGCGAGCACGATGAGTCCCAGCTTATAGTTGATTATGTAATCGACGGTATCGCTGAAATCGTACATCATCGTATACGCTCGCCAGATCACCGTCGGGAACACCTTGCATCCGGCAAAGAATCCGAGCACAGCGCCGAGGAAGGCCCCGCTCCCGGAGTAGAACAGGTACTTTCCGGCTATCTGTCCGTTGCTGTAGCCCAGAGCCTTCAGTATTCCGATCTGAGTACGCTGCTCTTCCACCATCCTTGTCATGGTGGTCATGCACACAAGCGCGGCTATCAGGAAGAAGAACAGCGGGAATATCCTGGATATGTTGCTCACGATGCTCGAATTGCTGTCAAATGAGGAGTAGCCCATGTTGTCCTTGCGGGAGAGCGCATATGAATTGCCGGTCTCCATGGTATCGATCTTTTCCTGCGCCTCATCGAGCTTATCTTTGGCATCATCTAGCTCTTTTTTTGCCTTCTCGAATTCGCTGTCTGCCTTCTGCCTTTCTCTGTCCAGCTTTCGCTTATTTGCATCCAGCTCTTTTTCCCTTTTATCGATCTCTGCCAGTCCTGAGTTGGCCTGATCCAGTCCCTTTTTTGCCTCCGCAATGCCGGCCTCGATCTGAGCCTTCCCTGCTTCGGCCTCCTTCAGCTTTACGTCGATGGTTGCTATTCCGGCGTTTGCCTCAGCTATCTGTGCATCTATACCGGCAATCTGACTGTTCACCCCGGCCAGCTGGTTGTTAAGCTCTTCAATCTGAGCATTATACTGATCAGCGTTCTCAGGGTCTGCCTGCGCCGCCTGCTGCAGTTTAATTATATTTTCCTCGAGTTCTGCCTTTCCCGCCTCTGCCTGTGCTTTTCCTTCGTTTGCAGCGGCAAGACCCTCCTCAGCCTTTTGTCTTTCGCTCCTGAGCGTGGCTATACCGTCGTTTACCGCTTTGAGTTTTGCTCCAAGATCTGCAGCCGCGGTTTCAGCGTCGCTCTTTCCCTTCTTTGCTTTTTTGCGGTTGGCGTTTATAAGATCCTCGCCCTTTTTTATCTGATCCTCGGCCTTGTCGAGCTTCTCTTCAGCGTCAGCCTTTTCCTCCTCGTACTTTGCGAGGTTGTCTTCGTATTCCTGCTTCTTTTCGTCCAGCTCTTCCTGCGCGTCCTTTCTGGCTGTCTCGCGGCGGCCGGCCGTCACTGCCTCAGCCAGAGATTCCATGCTGTCTTCGTTCGCCTTGAGCTTGTCCTCGTGCTCTTCTGTCATCGAGGCTTCATCACCCTTCAGCTTCACATAGAGGTTTGTGTAGTAATCAACATCAAAAACGTCCTTTTTAATAAAGAAAAAAGTGTCGAGGCTGCCGTCACCTATGTCTGTCGACCCTCTCTGGTAGTCGAGGTATATAGGGGTATTTACCAGGCCGACTATCTCAAACTTCCTTACCTTGAAATTGTCGAGCCTGTCCTTGTCGTTTTCATCCGTGATCTCGATATAGTCGCCTATATGAAAGCCTTCGTCGGTTATGCTGTAGGCGTCGAGCACGCACTCGTCCTCTTTCTGCGGAAGCCTGCCCTCAGTAACGTTGAGTTTGTTTATGTTCTCCGGCAGGGATATCGCCTTGAGAGCACTCGAGTCTCCGCTTCCGGAGCGGGCGATCACATCTATCTGTATCGACCCCTCGGCCGCTTTAACCCCGTCCCAGGATCCCGCAAGAGCCACGCTGCCATCGTCTGCTCCGTATGATGAAAGGATCTGGTAATCGTAGAAGTTTGTCCTGTCAAGGTAGCGGCTGGCAGTGCTCACCATCGACTCCCTGCAGTCCCTCAGACCACTGAAAAACCCCACTCCAAGCGCCACGATCGCAAAGATCGCGAGATATCTCGCAAGTGAGGTCTTTATCTCTCTGAGAGTCGATTTTTTTCAGCATTTTACCACTCTATTTCAGATACCGGCACAGGATCAGTATTTATCTTTACATCCTGTACCCTGCCGCTCCTGACGCTTATCACCCTGTCTGCCATAGGAGTGATCGCCTTGTTATGAGTAATGATGATGACCGTGGCTCCTGAGTTGTGGGCCTGATCCTGCAGCAGCTGAAGTATCTGCTTGCCCGTGTTGTAGTCGAGAGCGCCAGTAGGCTCGTCGCACAGCAGCAGTTTAGGATTCTTCGCAAGAGCTCTGGCTATCGCCACCCTCTGCTGTTCACCGCCCGAGAGCTGGCCCGGGAAGTTGTACATTCTTTCTCCGAGTCCCACAGCCTTCAGCGTTTCAGCCGGATCGAGCGGATCCTTGCATATCTGCGTTGCAAGAGATACGTTCTCGAGAGCGGTAAGATTCTGCACCAGATTGTAGAACTGGAACACAAATCCAATATCGAACCTGCGATATTTTGTGAGCTCGCGCGGGCTGAAGCTGCTTATCTCCCTGCCGTCGAGCAGCACCCTGCCGCTCGTGAGGGTATCCATGCCTCCAAGTATGTTGAGCAGCGTAGTCTTGCCCGCTCCGGATTCACCTACAACAATGGCAAGCTCGCCCTTAGCCACGCTGAAAGTAGCGTCCGACAGGGCTTCTATGTCCACCTCGCCCACATGATAAACCTTGCGGACATGGTCAAATACTACATAATTTTCGATGCGTTCAGAGTCTTTTCTGCTGTCCATGTCAGTTCTCCGTCAGACAAAAATATTTATGCTGCCGATAACCAGTCCTATAAGGGCTCCCAGGCTGACTATGAGATTGAGCTCGGTCTTCATTACCGTCAGCACTCCCTTTTCGAGCTCTTCGACAGCCATGGAATTGATCTTGTCTTCTACCACCTTTGCGACGTCTATCCTGCGAAGGGCGGAATTCACCGCGTTCACTACGGATTCCCGATAGGCATCGGTTATCTTTCTCCTTACGAATTCAGGGTCGTATCCCGCCTGCTCCAGCACGTGCAGAGGAGTCCTGTCGCCAAGGTCGTGTATCCTCGAGGTGGTGATCTCGCTCACCATCTCAGGCCCTCTCGTATCTATGAATTCCTCCATTTTCTCGCTCACCGTATCCATCACCTTGTCGATCATGCCATCAGTGACTACAAAAGCGAGCAGTCTTGAGTTCAGAACGTGATCGAGCAGCTGGGCTTTGCCTTCGCGATGTATGGTGCCCGGAATGTCCATCCTCTTTATGGCGTCAGTTATCTTGAACGACAGAAGCTCGGAGAAATTCTCCTCAAGCCTGTCGTACTTTTCGCTGCTGCCTGCCATCACGGCGCCTGTCTCCCTTATATTGGTATCCAGTATAGTCATCACCCTGTCGATAAGCGGCTTCTCCACCTCTTCGGTCAGCAGCCTGCCCGAGATGTCCTCGCGCGTAAAGAGCTCATCCTGCACTATCTTGCCCGCGGACTTCGCGAGCCTTGCCTTTCCCTTAGGGATCGCGCCCGGAGTCAGCGGCAGCTGATGTCCGAATACATAGACAGGATTGCGCGGATAAAAGAGCATCTTTACCGCTATGAGGTTTGTGAAATAGCCTATCACCGCTCCGACAAGAGGCGGTATTACGTATGTAGTTACAATGTCCCAGTTCATTCAGTTTTACCTTTCTCAGCGGACTCAGCCTCGCTCGGCCGGGCCGAATGCGTGCCTGTGTCACCTACCGAATGCGCGGCTATGCTGCTGAGGTTTGCTGCGGTTCCGATGATCCAGAGTATGTCTCCCTTTTCGATCAGCATGTTTGCATCCGGCATGGCAGTCGCATATCCGTCGCGCTCAAGGCCGAGTATCATACAGTGGCTGCGCGCAGTTATACGGCTTTTCCTGATAGGTTTGCCCACATAAGGCTCCGTGCCCCTCACCTGTATGGCTGCGCACGACAGAGCGTTTCCGCCCTTATAATCCTCATCAAGGAACTCCTTCAGTGTGCGCATATGCACCCACTGATCTATCCCGAGCGTCTTGTAGAAAGTATCAAGCGACTGTTTATCGCCTATCACGTGCACATGATCGCCGGCGTGCAGCACAGTCCTCGCTGGAGGCATAGGCATCTTCTTATCCCCATGCCTTACCTTCACAACGTAAACGGCGTCCTTTCTTCCCCAGTCGAGCTCCTGTATGGTCTTTCCCTCATAAGGAGCGCCGGCAGGCACGTCCCAGCTGAATATACTGTAGTCCTCGTTCAGCCAGTGCTGTCTCTTTCTGGCGCCTCCGCGTTCTTCCATGGTCTTCTGGTTCAGATTCGCAAAGAACCTGGCCTCGAGCTGCAGATAGTATGTTGCTATAAAGTCCGATCTCGCTATGAGGAACACGCTCAGCGGTATGAGCAGCACTATGACAAAATTGTTTATGTCGAACAGACTCTCCACCGGGATGAGAGCTATGAGCTCGAGCACCACTACCTTTATAAGCGTCAGCACCACCAGAGGCGGTCTGTTTGCCAGTCTGTCCATCCACAGCTGAGTGAAGGCCACGCTGCGGTTGCCCATTAGAGGTGCCGCGAATATCGCGAGAGCGAGATAGTTCACTATGATAACCACTATCTTCGCTGCTTTTTCACCCGTCAGTGATGCAAGTGCCGGGTAAAGTGCCCTGCAGCAGACGAGAGTAAGCACCAGCATTATGCTCCCGTATATCGCCACCTTCATGAAGTAGTCTTTAAGAACCGTCTTCCACTCCGAAACATGCTCCTCGTCGCTTTGATCGTCCGAAGTGTAGTTGTATATCATCCTCTTGACATTGGCCGGCACGGCCTTAGATATGACCTTTATTATCCCGTCCTGATTTCTTATGAGCACAGGCGTGAAGATGATCGTAAGTATTGACGCGGCAACTATGACCGGGTACAGATAGTCCTCCATCACCCCGAGCGATATGCCGAGGCTTGCTATGATGAATGAGAATTCGCCGATAGGCGCCAGCGATATGCCGCCCTTGAGAGCGTTGCGCGGGCTCTGGCCCGAAAGGATCATGCCTATCGTAGCGAATATGAGCTTCGCAACTACAGCAAGTATCGCGATAGGCACTATCGAAGTCCAGCGCTCAACGATTATCTTAGGATCTACCATCATGCCGACCGAGAGGAAGAATATGGCGCCGAACATGTCCTTGATGCCGGCTGTCACCCTTTCAACATCATGCACGTGCCTGGTACCCGCAAACAGCGAGCCTGCTATGAACGCCCCCAGCTCCATCGAGAAGCCCAGCCAGTGAGCCAGCATTCCCATCAGGAAGCAGAATCCGAGGCTCAGAAGAGTAAGAGTCTCGTCGCTCATCAGAGCCATCGTTTTGTCAAGGAAGGTAGGCAGCAGGAATATGCCCAGCACCAGCCAAAGAACGAGGTAAGTGACCATCAGGAACATATGGAGGGCCATGCTGCCGTTATCCGAGGTCTGGCTTGCGGAGATGGTCGTCAGCACGACCATCATGAATACAGCGATCACGTCTTCCATTACCAGCGATCCCATTACCAGCCCCGTATACTTCTCGCCCTCAAGGCCCATCTCGCTGAAGCACTTCTGGATGACTACCGTTGAGCTGATGGAAAGCATTGCTCCGAGGAATACCGCGTTCATCGTACTCATGCCTGCAAGGATGCCGAAGCCGTAGCCCACCAGCATGACTCCGCCCATTTTTACCGCAGCGGATACTATCGCGGTACTTCCTATCTCGGTCAGTTTGTGAAAGTCGAATTCGAGTCCGATATGGAACAGTATGATTACCACTCCGATCTCACTCCATGTCTCTACCGATGCCGCGCTCTCGATGTTCATAAAGAGCGGGAAGTGCGGCCCTATAATAAAGCCCGCGACAATATATCCCAGTATCGTAGGGATCCTGAGTTTTTTGAATACTATCGTGACCACCGCGGCGGTAGTCAGCATTATGGCAAGGTCTACTATAAGCTGAGGTACTTCCATTTTTTCTCCTATATTTACTCTTGATCGAGCTGCTAATAAGCCGGCCGGGTAACTCGAGCACGCCGGTACTTTGCGACTGGCAAGCCGAAGGCGCAGACAGAGCTTAGTACCGCTGCGTGCGAATGTTAGCGAGAGCGGGCCTGGCGGCTTCATTAGCAGATCGATCATTGACTATCCATATTTAAGTGACTTCCTAAGCTTCTTCCAACCTGGCATGTATCTGTCCATGAGCGCGTAGAAGTCAGGTCCGTGATTAGGCACTACTGTATGCACCAGCTCGTGGAGTATAACGTAGTCGAGCTCTGCGTCGCTTCTTGTAGCGAGCATCAGGCTGAGATTGATGTGGTGAGTTTTTGTGTTGCAGCTTCCCCAGCGGGTGTGCATGTCGCGGACTGTCCATCCATTGCAGTGCAGGCCTGTCACCTCTTCTATATACGGAAGTCTGACCTCTATGCGTCTTTTAAGGTAAGCCCTCCTGACCTCTTTTTCTGCCCTGTCCTCCGGCTCCGGATGGGCAAGCGACCGGGCTCTTACCCGCGCTGTGTTTCTATCTATCCAGTCTCTTTTGCTTCTCACAAAAGCGATCACTTCTTTATCTGGCACCAGATAAGGAGCGCTGATGACTATGCGCCCGTCAGGCTCCTTTATCCTCATATTCATTCTTTTTATGCGCTTTCTGGTCAGTTCGACCTCAAGCCCGTCGATGTAAATAATCCTAGTCATACAGAGTTATTGTATCACAAAGAAAAGTTCTCTAATTGTTGATTGACTAAAAAAAGCAGGCAAGCCTGCTTTGTCATCCATGTCTTCGCAGAAATCTTCGTCAAGGGTGTTTACCGACCACGACACAGTCAGGCGGTTCTTTTCGTTGATCTCCTTAAGCAGCTCCAGATCGCGAAGAACAAGAGCTGAACTGAACAGACAATCAGTGCAATAAATTCTATTATCTGCCTGCTACCAGTTTTCATATCTCTCCTGACGGTCGAGAGCACGTATTGCTTCCATGTCCTCTTCCGTCAGTTCAAAGTCAAATATATCAAAGTTCTCTTCTATATGCTCCGGGTTGCTAGAGCCCGGAATCGTGATATATCCGTCCTGTATGTGCCACCTGAGTATTATCTGGGCTGGCGTTTTTCCGTATTTGTCCGCCAACTCATTTATCTCTTCGTTGCCGAAATGATCCTGAGTATGGCCCCTTCCGCCGAACGGATACCAGGATTCGAGCACTATTCCATACTGCTTCACATACTCCTGCAGGGCCTTGTTCTGATAATACAGATGGTTCTCGTTCTGTATTACTGCAGGCATTATCTCCGCATATGACAGCACTTCATCCACCTGCTCCTTTGTGTAGTAATTGGATATTCCGATCGACCTGATCCTGCCTTCTTTCACGGCCGCTTCCATTGCTTTGTACACAGCTTCATCATTGGAACCCGGCTGATGGATCAGCATAAGATCGACATAGTCGACACCAAGGTCATTGATCGAATCATTTATGCCCTGCGCCGCTCTATCATAATCGCCCGGCATTATCTTGCTGGTGATGAACACGTCCTCGCGCTTTACGATTCCATCATCGATGGCGCGGCGAAGCCCGCGGCCTACTCCCTGTTCGCACTGATAATATCTGGCAGTATCTATGAGGCGCATGCCGCACTTTAATGCTGCATATACCGACTCCTCTGCTTCATCATTCGAAAGAGTCCATGTGCCAAGTCCTATTACAGGCATCGTATATCCGCTGTTCAATTTTACTGTACCCTCCTCGAGATCAAAAACCGCTGTATCATTGCTGCTGTCGTTTATATCTGTTCCCTCCTGAGCAGTCTGCTCAGAGTCTGCGCCGCTCTGCTCAGTGTCGACACCGCAGCCAGCCAGGATAATGACCGAAATCATGCAAAGCGCTAAGATTTTTATGAGATTTTTTGTCATAGCTGTAACTCTTCCATAGTTTTCTGCCCAAGCTCAAGTATCCTGTCATCAAGCACCGCGAAGATGATATTCATATCATAGTCCGGATTCTCTTCGATCCAGTCGCTGCACGACTGCAGTGCCTTGCGCCACGCTTTGTCTTTCGGATATCCGAAGATCCCCGCGGAAATCAGCGGAAAGCCGATCGAGTGGCAGTCATTTTCTTTTGCACGTTCCAGGGATTCCCTGTAGCAGCTGTACAGATTCTGCGGCTCATTATGGCTGCCGTCGTGCCAGATCGGGCCTACGGCATGTATCACGTACTTTGCCTTGAGCGCAAAGCCCGGAGTGATGACCGCTCCGCCCGTCGGGCAGTGACCGATCTTATTGCATGCAGCCTGCAGCTCCCTGGCTCCGGCCGCACGGAAAATGGCACCACAGACGCCGCTCCCCTGCGCAAGCTGGCTGTTTGCGGCATTGACGATGCAGTCAGTATCAAGATCAGTGATCCCTGTCTTCTGTATTTTAATAGAACTCATTTTTTAGCCCTCCTGCCTGATCTTCCTTATGGCCTAACAATGTATTTGTCCCAGTTGTCACTATTAACACCTTCTCAATTACAATATCTATTTTATGAATATATGCATTAGCAGAAAACCCCGTATCCAGAAAAAGATGCAATAAAGTCATCTGCGCTTTTATAACGCGTTGCTTCGGGCAGCAAGGGAAGCACCTCTACATAACCAACACGCTAAAGATGAGGCAAAAAGGAGTTTTTCAGAAACTTCTACATGAAGCATCTGATTTCGGGATTTCATGTAGACAAAAGCGCTGTTTTCAAAATATGCATCCCTATACATTGTCAATTTCGGGTCAAGGTCCTCAGAGAAGGGTTGTTTTGGGCTCTGGTGGCGGCGGCATCAGCCTGATTTATAGCAGGCATAAAGTGTTTGACGCCTTTTAGAGGTGTTTTATGTAAATCGTTCGGCTCATTGTCTACACGGAATGGGATTATTGGGGCTCTCATGTAGAAGATTTGTAAAAAGTCCTTTTTCGCCGGCAGGCAGCAAGGCGAAAAAGCTAATAATTATTCAAGTCGATGAATAACTCATGCTTTGATGAATACAAACGATCCCGGGAAGCAGGTTGCCGATTGAAGGCATCTTTTCATCGCTAAAGCAAGACGAACGCGTCTTTCTGCTCATTCCCCCATCTGTATCAAAGGGTCCGGTATTATAGCAACATCATACGCCTCCCGCCTGTGTCTTTTCACTGCACTAAACTCCTGTCCTGTACAGTTCTATCACATTTATGACAGGTTCCTCATAAGGATGCACTGCTTTTATCGCTTTGATGGTTTCGTCCAGCCGCCGGCCTTTAACAGTCACCTCTACCTTCAGCTCCTCTTCCTCGCTGATCACACCTTCATCTCCTATGAAGGGATCGGTGCCCGGAAGCGGCCTCCATGTTCCCATGACTCTGCTGTAAGAAAGGCAGCAGTCATAATTCCCGATATGGCCGGCGTCCACGCTTTGAAGAGCTTTTCTCAGTTCTGAAAAATGCGATTCGGGTATGAATATCTCGAGCTTGAAGTATTTTCCGTTGTCCATATGCTTTGTTTTCTCCGTCATTGTTATAGTCCGCCTTTCCGGCGAAAGGCACCAATGGGGTCATGAAAATATCCCTGCGGTCTTTCGCCTTTTCCTTCCTCCTGCTAATCTTATCCTGCA
>Ga0310695_10013939_pt1 | contig 10955 bp, 4 predicted proteins | sample RumenRJG_04DNA_FD_203882 | JGI IMG/M metagenome (GOLD analysis project Ga0310695, IMG submission 203882) | Bovine rumen microbial communities from Lethbridge, Alberta, Canada - RJG_04 (v2) (version 2) | ecosystem: Host-associated > Mammals > Digestive system > Stomach > Rumen | place: Canada... | reverse complement strand
TTGTTGAAGGTGCCGGCGAAGATGCAGTTCCTGATGGTGGTGGCCGATGCCAGCCCGTGGCCCACGATACCACCTGCATAGTCGGTGCTGATGTTGAGCGTGGCGTTGACGATGCAGCCCTCTATCAGGTTGGTGCCATCGGCAAAGCCCACGAGGCCGGTCGCGTGGCGGCCGTTCGACTCAATGGTGCCGCCGACGGTCACGTCACGGATGGTGGCGTCCTTGACGTAGCGGAATGGTGCCACACCAGTCTTACCCGAGTCGGTATTCCTGATATTGGCCGTCAGCGTGTGGCCCTCGCCGAGGAAGGTGCCGCTGAAGGGCTTGCCCTCGTACACACCCACCACATCGGTAATCTCGATGTCGGCCGTCAGCTTCACGTACTGGCCACTGTAGTTCTGGCCCTTGGCAACGTTGACTGAAAGCATGTTCCAGTCGCTTGCACTGTTGATGAGATACGGGTCGTCGGCTGTACCGGAGCCAGTGGTTGGTGCGGTAGCGGTGAATTTGTAGCTCGCCGAGCCGGCATAGCGCCCTTTTCCGGCCAGCGTGAGCTCGTAGTTGCCGGCCATGCTGATACTGATGGGCAGTGAGGTCACAGCGTTGCCGTTCAGCGTTGCCGTATAGTCGGTGCCGAGGGCGAGCGCCGCGCCCGTGGTAGCTGTCACCACCGGCGTGATGCTCACGGCGCCCTTCTCCACGTCATAATCCGATCCTATGCCGCTGACGGTGCACGCGCCGGAGTAGACGCTCAGGTCGTTGACCCTTGCATATCTGTAGATGCCGTCTGCGGGAGCGGCGGTCGTGACCTGTACGGCACCGCTGATGGGACATGGGTTGGGTACACCGTCATCTGGCGGGGTGACATAATAACAGTCAGTGACGGTGCCGTTGCCGCCATTTACCCCTAACGGGTGAAATTGACTGATAGCCATATAGTTCCGGGCACTCTCTATGCAGTTCTCCAGTATCGGAGTGGCATCACTTTCGCTCCAGCCCCAGAAAACACCGGCGCAGCCTCTCGTCAATTGCGCAAATAAATGCCAAATGATACCGGAGAATACGCAGTTCCTGATGGTGGTCTTCGACCTCTTGCCGTGACCGACGACCCCTCCTACCCAGTCAGCTTCATAGTAAACCCAGGTTCCGACGGTGCAACGCTCAATGAGGTTGGTGCCGTCGGCAAAGCCCACGAGGCCGGACGCGTGATTTGCTGTTGCTGTTACTTTGCCCGTGACGCGCAGGTCCTTGATGGTGGCGTCCTTGATGTAGTGGAATGGCGCCATACCTCCCTCACTGCCCTCGATGTTCACATCCAGCTGATGCCCATCGCCGCTGAAGGTGCCCTGGAAGGAGTGGACCTCATTCATGCCCACCATCGTCGATACTGCGATATCTTGGGTCATCTTTATGTATTGCCCTTTGTAGGTGCGGCCGCAGTATATGTTGTGCCCCAGTTCCTTCCAGTCTTCCGTGCTGCTGAGGATATAGGGGTCGTTGGCCGTGCCTGTGCCTTTGGTCGGCCAGTTGGCAAAGTATTTTGCCTTGATGTTTACAATGCAGTTCGGCATCTTGAACCGATAGCTTTGTTTACCGTCAGCGTTCTCATAGGCAATCTCATTGCCATCGGCATCCGTGATGGCGAGACTCGCCAGCTCGCCCGAGGTGACGGTCAGCGTGACGGTCTCGCCCGGCCGCCAGCCCAGAATGCCTTTCTCCCCTCCGGCACTGGCCTCGATGGCACCAGGCCCGGAGCCGCTGATGTTCATCACGTATGGGTATTTGTAGGCAAAGCTAAACACGGGCCAGCCACTGCCGCGGCGGTAGATGTCAGCTTCGAATATGTCCGTTACATTCGAACATCTAGCATTCTGGTCGCCCACAAATTTGTTGTCATTGTTGTATTTTGACGTCACGGTGCCATAGAAGGCACATTCCTGGATGTCTTTGTCGTTGCTGCCCGCAATGCCGCCCACGCCGGAGCCGCCTCCGGTGTTGACCACGTTGCCCGTCATGCAGCAGTACTCTATCAAGCCGTCGTAGTTCCAGCCGGCTATGCCGCCCAGGTCGGCATCGTATATGATGCTGTAGTAGCTGCTTTTCACGTCGGCGCTCACCCAGCAGCCGGAGATGGTGCCGTAGTTCAAGCCCGTTATGCCGCCCACCTTACGCGAATTGCCCGCATCTATACTACCGGCTAAGTGGAGGTCCATCACAGTGCCGTGAGAGCCAATCTGAGCAATTAGGCCCTGGTTGTTCGTATCGGGATTAGAGATTCTCAGGAATATGGTGTGGCAGTTGCCATAGAGTGTTCCTTCAAAGGGGGTATCAGAATTAAAGCCTCTACCCAGGGGCCTCCAACTCTCTCTTGTCATGTCGAGGTTGGCGTTCAGCAGGTAGTTGATTTCATTGAAGCACTTTTTGCCGTAAACGGGGTGTGCGTAGCCCGTGGTCTCGCTCCAGTGGCTGGCAATATAGGCCAGTTCGGCGCAGGTGTTGATGACTACCACAGCTGTTTTTCCTTCAAACCTATCATAGAATTGCGGCATTGCCTGTGATTTACCGTCCCACACGTCGTTAGAGAGGATGGGATAGCTGATTTGGGACAATGCCCCCTGAGCGACCGCGCACAGCAGGGCGAATAGTAAGAACAGTTTTTTCATATCCATTACGTTTGTTGTCAGTACTATTAGATGTCATCCAGGCGACGCTCGTGGGCGGAGCCGTTGCCGGGGCCGCCATAGACGGCCACCGGCTCGTCACTGTCATCGTTGAACGCGCCCATATAGAGGCAGCCCGTATGGTCGGCATTGACCAGCACGGCCATCAGCACGCGAGTGTAGGGCACGCCCGCCTCGGTGACGTCGGCATATTCATACGCGTCCCACCACAGGCCCACCAGGCTCTGCTCCAGGGCTTTCGTGTCATCAGTGGACGGATTGTCCACCTTCGAACAGCCTGTCATTCCAACCAGGAGCAGTGCGGCTGCAAAGATTGCAAAAATTATCTGTTTCATCATTCTTTTCAGTTAGCCCCACGTTCATTATTATTATTAATTATAATTTGGATGCAAAGGTACAAATAATTCTCCGAACGGCAAAAGAATTGCAGGGAAAAATGAAAAACACCCTGACGGGGCAATGACGGGGTTGGTTCTCCTGATCATATTCAGGAGTCTGATTTCTCTATGCTTTATTACTTGTCTCATTCGCATTTCACTTAATTTGAAAAATGATCAAAAGAACCAACATGATCAACGGATCAGCGATAGAAGGCATTCGGATGAGTCATAACGATTATTCGGAATAACCTAATGGGGTGTTTTAAAATCAGTTAATCGAGTTTCAAAATTAGCAAAATTTTGTTAAGGGGGCTTTATTGCTTGGCGGTTTGCAGAATTTTGTGTATCTTTGTGAACTATAATAGCAATGGATACTAACCAAATGAAATAATGATGAAACAGAAACTATTATTCATGATGCTCCTGCTCGGCGCAGCGGTGCAGGGAGCATGGTCCCAAAGCAATTGGGACGTATGGGACGGTTCGTCGCAATCGGTGCCTTGGTCTGAACCTCCAACGGGAAATCGGCGACCGAACATTCATATTGCGTCGGGAAGCCAGTTTGCCTGGATTGCCGAACGATGGAATAATCGTGACGTCTTTGATACGAACAGGTGGCCTTATCAGTATGACATCATCCTGGAGGCCGACATCGACATGACCGCCGGCACGTGGACTACCTTAGGTGGTCATGCCTTTGAAGCCACGTTTTACGGCAACGGTCACACCATCCGCATCAAGAACACCACCGGAACCTCCAACTATCATGGAATCTTCGCCCAGCTGAACGAGGGGGCTGTGGTGAAGGACCTGCGCGTTGAAGTGGATTTCCAGTTGGGTAATTGCCGGAAGGTGGGCGGCATCACCGGCCACAACTATGGTACGATAAGCAACTGCTGGGTGACGGGCACCATTAAAACCGACCATTACTCCATCTATCATGCCGACCTGGGTGGTATTGCCGGTATGAATGATAGCGGTGGCAAGATTGAGTACTGCTGCTTCGACGGAACGGTATCGAACACCGCCCAGAATACCGGTGTCGGCGGACTTGTAGGCAGAAACTACAGTACGCTGGAGCACTGCACTTTCTTTGGTGAAGTAAAGACCGACCGCTCGCAGGACAATATATTCGTAGGTAAACAGGGTACAGCGTACAGCAACTGTTATCAGGGTTACAATGCTGATGAATACGCTGCCGCCAACGGCAAAGAGATGTATCGCGCTGCCATCGGCTATCCGGCAGTAAAGACGGCGAAGCAGTTCACTATCGCATCAGATGCCGACTGGACCGCCTTTGCCGGCTACGTCAGTAACGGATGCACCTTCAAGGACATGAACGTGAACCTGACTGAAGACGTCACCGCGAAGACAATGGCGGGTATTACCGAAAGATCGTCGTTCCAGGGTATTTTCAATGGCAACGGTCATACGATAACGCTCCAGATGGATGGCGATGAGTACAACCACATACGCAGAGCGGTGGTAGCCCCCTTCAGATATATCAAGGGTGCAACCATCAAGGACCTGACGGTTGCGGGCGACATCGTGGCTCCAAATGCAGACTATACTTCCGGTCTGGTGGGCTATTCCTATGACGGTGAGGATGACGGTGAGGGTAACACTTTGGGCAACGACATCAGGAACTGCGTGGTGAAGGCGTACGTCCGGGGTAAGCGTATCTGCGGCTTCGTGGGCAATTCCTTTACCAGCACCATAACCCTGAGTGGTTGCGTATTTAATGGTCAGCTGGATTCAGGGATTAGTGAACCTAAATCAGGCTTTATAGGAGGAGGCGCTACCGGTGGCAAGCAGAACATCAACTCCTGCCTCTTCATCAAGAACTACAGAGACAAGCTACAGGACTTCGACCTGGTGCGCGGCGATGCCACCTTAACAGCAACAGGTATTTTCAAGACCGCAGATGTTGGCTCACAAGGTGCGCTGGTTTACGTCTATACGCTTCCGGACAATTTGGGAGACCCTATATCTGGGGGTGACTTCGGAAGGGTGACGACATACTCAAATGGTCTCATGTACGATAGCAAGTACTATTTAATTCCAGCCAGTCCGCTTTTTAAGGGTGAGGGAACTGCAGGCAGCCCCTACCTCATCGAAAGTGTGGAAGACTGGGAGGACCTTGCCAATAGCATCGCATTAGGCAACACCTACGTCGACAAGTATTTCCAGCTGACAAAGGACATCAAGGTAACGATGACGGTGGGCGTGGACTTTAGGAATGCGTTCTGCGGCACCTTCGACGGCGACAACAAAACAATCACCTTAAACCTTACGGGTGGAGACTATCTGGCACCCTTCAGCCACACCAAAAATGCCACCATCAAGAATCTGAAGACGGCAGGCACCATCAACACCTCCGGCGAAAATGCCGGTGGCATCGTAGGCTTGGGGCATGCTAACCTGGACCTCAACAACTGCCGCAGCTCAGTTACCATCAACAGCAGCGTCAGCGGTGCGGGGCGGCACGGCGGTCTGTTAGGCCACTGCTTCTACGATGGTGGCTATATCACCATTAACGGCTGTGTGTTCGACGGTAGTTTCAGCACCACAAGCGGCACCACCACCTGTGGCGGATTTATCGGTTTCATAGAGGGCAATGGCTTACAAGAGCTCGATAATTACATGATCAAAAATTCTATCATGAAGCCCCAGAGCGTAGCAGAAGGCATGATTGTGGGCACCTTCCTTGGGGAGTATTCAAAATGGACGAAGTACAACATCCAGAACAGTTTCTATATCGAAACCGAAAATCTGCCGGGCAACCAGGGCATCCGAGCTTACAAAGACGAACCCAATAATGAAATCTACAGGCAGCAGACGGTTGAGGGTGTCAGCTGCTATGTTCCCTGTACGGTAAAAGCTGACCAGCTGTATCAATACAAAGTGGGCGGCATCACCGTTAATAAACCCATTGTCACGGATGCTAACGGTACGGAGCTTACGGCAAATACCGATTTCACATACACGCCTACTACAGTCAACGACCAAGGCACTCGTAACTTGACTGTTACCGGCAAAGGCAACTATTCTGGCACAAAGATCATTCCCATCTTCGTGACTGGCGATACAGAAAGCGAGTCGCTGACAGCTGGCGAATATACGATACACGACGATCTGGAAATCGACTGGCGCATCCAGGTGAGCGGCGATGTGGTCATCAACATCCCCTCTGGCGTGACGCTGACTGCCAAGAAAGGCTTTGAGTTGCCTGCGGGCAACAGCCTGACCATCAACGGACTGGGTGCACTGAAAATTGAGGACTGCGATACTGGCAAGTCGGGTATCGGTGGCGCGACGATGGGTACTCTCACCATCAACGGTGGACAGATAACCATTAAGGGTGGCGAGGGTGCTGCCGGCATTGGAGCCGATGCAGGAAAGGATGCCAGCGGCACGGTGACACTGGGCTGGACAAGCATCGACGACTTCATCCAGTGCAGCAGCTATCAGGTTGGCAGCATCACCCTCGGTAAGGATTTCATGCTGTATGGCAAGACGGAGAAAGCTACTGCCGCGAACATCAACACCGTCAATAAGATGGTTCCCTATGGAAAAACAGCTGATGAGTGGAATCCCCTCCTCATCAACAATATAGACGACTGGAAAGATTTCGCCAGTTCTATCGCTGCAGGCAAAGACTATAACGGTAAGTTTGTGAAACTGACTGCCGACATCAACATCAATAGCGAGCCTGTAGGTGTATATTCGGAGACGGAGTCGGCGCGCCGTCCCTTCAGTGGAACCTTCGACGGTGACAACCACACCATCACCGTCAGCATCACTGATACCGAGAATTCGGGTACTGCTCTCTTCCGTTACATCAAGAATGCCACCATCAAGAAACTGAACTTGGCTGGCACGATTGACGGTAATATGCACGCTGCTGCCCTTGTGGGCTTCGCAGGCGGTGCGGCTACCGAGACGGGCAACGTCATCGATAAATGTAAGGTGTCGGCCACTGTTGATGGCGGCACACACATCGGCGGTCTGCTGGGCCACGCCCTCGACAGCAAGGTGCATATCAGTGCCAGCGTGTTCAGCGGCACCATGCTGGGCGGGGCTACTGCCAAGGGTGTCTTCATCGGCTGGGGTAATGATGGTATCAGAGATGTCGACGACTGTCTCTACCTCATGCCTGAGAGCCAGAGCACTGTAGGACTTGACCTCACTTGCCAGCATAGCGGCAACGTAACAATGGGGGCTTCCTGCTACAAGACCACCGATGCTGGTAGTCAAGGCATACAGGTCTATGCGGAAGCCGCTGATGACGAAATCAACAGGAATGTTCGGGCAGCCGACGGCAATACATACTATATTCCCTGCACCATCAGTGGCGTGAAGGATTATTATAAGTACACAGGCAACGACATCACCATTACGGATCCCACCGTCAAGAATGCCGACGGCACAACGCTTCAGAAGGGTACCCACTTCACGTGTACCACCAATCCCGGCACCGTGAGCGATGAGGGCTACTACACGCTGACTGTCAGCGGCGTGAACAGCGCCAGCTACACCGGCTCAAAGAGCTTTGTATTCGCCGTGGGCAAATACGACCCTGTTACCAGCGAAACAACAGAGCTGTCAGATGGTACTTATAAGGTGTATCATAATGTGATCAACAATAACCGTATCAACATCAACGGAACGGTCACATTGGACCTTGCAGAAGGTGCTACATTCCATGCTCCTAAGGGTATCGAATTGGCTGGGGACAACATGCTGATTATCAGGGGCGCTGGTTCACTGGTTATCGACAACTGCGAAAACGGCAAGTCGGGCATCGGTGCTGCAAGCATGGGTATGCTCATCGTCAGGGGTGGACAGTTGGACATCCAGGGTGCGACAGGAGCTGGCGGCATCGGCTCTGATGCCGGAAAGCCTGCCAGCGGCCAACTGACAATCAGCTCGAGTAACCTTACCGATTATGTCAAGTGTAGCAGCTATGCAGTAAGAAGCAATAGCTTCACGCTGAGCGGAGGATTCGTCATCGAGGGCGAACAAACCATTGCCACCACTGAGAATATCGGTGGCAAGAAGATAATTCCCGCAATGGTGCTCGCCGACCAGGGTGGCACTAACGATACTGAGCTGGACTCCTACAACGGCCTAAAGCTGGCAGTAGCCCTGAAGGATCGCACCTTCTACCTGGACAATAAGTGGAACACCATCTACCTGCCCTTCGACTACAACCTCAGCAACTTCAAGGGTGCCGAGGCACGTACGCTGACCAGTGCCAGCATCACAGGCGCAACACTCAACCTCACCTTTGGCGAGCCTGTAGACGTACTGGAGGCCGGTGTGCCATACATCATTAAGTTTGATGCCGAGACCTATCAGTCAAATGGCAATCAGCATCTGGTCAATCCCGTGTTCGAAAAAGTGACCATCAAGAAAGAGTCTCGCGACTTCGACAACGGTGCTTCGGGCGATGCCCGCGTCCGTTTCCTCGGCACGTACAAGAACATGGAATTCAGCTCCGTGGACAACAGCATCCTGCAATTGGGCGGTTCGAACATGCTGTACAATCCCAGCGCAGGCGCCAGCATCGGTGCCTGCCGTGCCTACTTCAAGCTCGGTGACGGCAGCGTGGAGCAGGCTCCTCGGGTCAACGCGTTCAGCGTCAGTTTTGGCGGAGGGGGCGAAACCACGGGCATCAGCCTCATCCCAAGCCCCTCTACAATGGGCGAGGGGAGTAATTACTGGTACACGCTGGACGGACGCCAGCTCGACGGCCAGCCGAAGGCGAAGGGTGTGTATATCAATAGAGGTAAAAAGGTCGTGATTAAGTGAGAATAAAGCAGAGATTAAATAACAATTAAGACATATCCATAATGAAACAAAAAACGATTGCATTATTGGCAATTGCTGCACTCATGTGTGTGGTAACTGGCTGCTCGAAAGAAGACGATCCCTCTTCTCGTATTCAAGAGAAAGACCTTGTCGGCGTTTGGTGGACCGAGTATGAATATGCCGGCGTGACGGAGGACGGCGTGCCTTTCAGTCGCGTGCTGTATGCCGTAGATGTAGCAGCCGACCATACCGGTTGCATCTACATGGGCGTGTTCGACGACACCGAAGAGAACCCGCTGTACGTCTATGGCGGACCTAAGGACGCTGCTTTCACATGGAGCCTGCTCAGCGACGGCAAAGTGGCGCTGAGCACTCCCGACGGCAGCGAAGACATTGTTATGGCTCCCACCCGCAGCGAAACCGATGGCAGCTATGGCAACGGCATGACCGATGTGAGCAGCACCAATGTGACCTACACCGGCAACGGTATGACGTTAACCAACAACAATTATTCGGGCACACTCACCAAGGCTGATACCAACAAGACGTCTGACATCAATGATAAGTTGCGAGCCCTGATCATGGCCGTCAAAAGTGGCGACACAGGTCTTGGCTTCAACGGCTACAGCGGCAATCCCGCCCGTTAATCATGGGGATTTCTAAGACAAAACCAAGAAAATGAGGCTTCTTAACATTTATTAAGTGCCTCATCCTTGGTTTGTCTTAGAAATCCCTGTGTGAGGCTCCCAAAAAAATTTTGCTTTAAACTGAAAAAAATCAATGCGTTTGCACTGGGTGAACGCATTGGGCTTATCTTTGCAGCCGAAACCAATTAATTTATGAGTTATGGCTGGATTATTTTTAGCATTTGTAATAGCAGTGGCACTGGCGAATATGTTCAATGCTTACTCAGAGAATATCATCAATAACAATTAAAACAGTTAAAATTATGACAAAGAAAAACGAATCAGAAGAAATGACTTTCGAGCCGTATGTCATGTCTGCCGAGGAGACATTGGAGTTCCTCGACGCAAAAGGAATCGAGTATGAAATCTGCGACACTCCTGTTCCAGTACTTTCCAACAGTGTAAAATGCGGGAAGCCCGGTGATGCAGGCGATCAGAGAATCGACGAGTACTATTATCTGCCCAAGTCGGCCGTAGGCCTGCATCCGATGGTAGATCTTCCTGCCCAGGGAGACTCGATGATTGATGCAGATATCCATGAGGGCGACCTGCTGAGAATGGAGATAGGAGCCGAGGCTCATGACGGAGACATCGTAGTGGCAGATATCGAGAGAGAGTTTACTGCAAAAGTATTGTTTACCGACGACAAGAAGCAGAAATGGCTCTTGCCGAGGAATAAGGACTACGAGCCTATCCTGCTTACTCCGGATAAAGAGACAAGGATAACGGGTGTTGTGCGCTGCATCTTAAAGAAGTCTACCCGCATGTCGTACAGGGAGTGTGCCGAGATAGTGAATCGTGCCAAGGCAAAGAGAGGTCAGGAGGGTGATGTGATGCAGCGTCTGACCAAGGCTGTCAGTGAGGGCAGTCTGCTGTTCTGGGCAGCATCGGCATGGGCGGTGGCCTACTGTGTGGTGCGCGACTGCTGCGGATATGACGAGGGCGTAAGTGATTTCGAGCGTAAGGCCGAGAACCTTAATCTGCCAATGCGATTCGAATATGCCTGTTCGGCAGGCAAGGTGCAGCGTACTATCAGTAATCACCCGTATATGCGCCTGCATATCGACAAATGGAAAGAGAACGGGGCTTCCACACGTGAGATCGTGCTGATGGAGTTTCTGAGGAAAAACATATAAGACTTACCGAAGAAGTTACCGAAGTTCGGTAAGAGTGATAGCTGGTTTTACCGAATTCAAAAAGACTTACCGAAAACACTTACCGAATGCGTTTCAAGAAATTGGAACGCATTTTTTTTATGCCTAATTTTGCACTGTCAACAAACGGAAACGGGAGAAGACAAGCGATCTTTGAGCTGCTGAGACAAACAACCGCTGGGGAAGGCTCCGGCGAAGAAAAATATCGAGAGAGTCATTAACGTATCTGCGCACGACGCG
>Ga0310695_10013938_pt1 | contig 10956 bp, 12 predicted proteins | sample RumenRJG_04DNA_FD_203882 | JGI IMG/M metagenome (GOLD analysis project Ga0310695, IMG submission 203882) | Bovine rumen microbial communities from Lethbridge, Alberta, Canada - RJG_04 (v2) (version 2) | ecosystem: Host-associated > Mammals > Digestive system > Stomach > Rumen | place: Canada... | reverse complement strand
GGAGCAGAGGATATAGATAGCATCGATGACGCTCGTAGAGTTCAACGCCTTCACCATCAGGATGATGATGGAAAAGACAACGGCCATCATGATATGTGCCCTACGGCGCAGTCGTTCGTCGTTGGGCCGCCCAGCGATGTCGACACACCACGTCGTGGTCATCGCCGTCAGGGCTGAGTCGGCCGAAGAGAAAGAGGCAGCCACGATGCCCACCGTGAAGAACACCACCACCGCCTGCCCCAACCGTCCTGTGGCAGCAAACATGGGCAGCAATTCGTCGCTGTTGGCGGGCAATCCGATGCCTTGCTTGGAGGCAAGCATCACCAACAAGACACCCAGAATCATGAACAGCAGATTGGCAGGCACAAAGGCGAAGCCATACGTACACATATCCTTCTGAGCATCGCGCAACGTCTTGCACGTCAGGTTCTTTTGCATCATATCCTGATCGAGACCCGTCATCACGATGACGATGAAGATACCACTCACAAACTGTTTCCAGAAGTTCTGCTTCGACACCCAGTCGTCAAAGACGAACATCCGGCTATGCTCGTTTTGGAAGACAGCCGTCAAAGCTTCGTCCATACTCATATCGAGCATCCCCACTACTTTATATATAATAAGGATAAGGGCCGTAAACATACATGCCGTCTGCAATGTGTCGGTCCACACTAATGTCTTGATGCCGCCCCGCCGCGTATACAACCAGATCAGCACCACCATCAAAGCCACCGTCAGTCCAAAGGAAGCCATCCCCCCTAAGGTCCCAGCAGCCCCCAAGGTTGAGTCTGTCGCTGTATCACAGCGACCCAACACCACAGGCTCCACCACAAAGCGATGCAGGATAAGGCACACCACATAGAAGCGCACGGCAGCACCCGTCATCTTCGAAAGCAGGAAGAAGGCGGCTCCCGTACGATGGGCCTCGCTGCCCAAGCGTTGCTGCAGGAAGCTGTAGATGGTGGTCAGGTTCAGCCGGTAGTAGACAGGCAGCAGCAGGAAAGCCACGGCGAAATAGCCGAGGATGAAGCCTAAGCAGGTCTGCATATAGGTCATGCTGGTGTGCATCACCATGCCTGGAACGCTGACGAACGTCACGCCCGAGATGCTCGCACCGACCATACCGAAGGCGACCATATACCACGGCGACCGACGGTTGCCGCGATAGAAGGTATCGTTGTCGGCCCGTCGCGACGTCAGCCGGCTCACCGCCATGAGCAGGGCGAAATAGACGAGCAGTGTGACAAGAATGGTCATGATGCAGCAGTATGGTAGATTCCGCGTTCGACGATGGCCATGATTTGTTCAAGTTGCCGTCGGTCGGTGTCGTCGAACGTGGCCAGTTCGGTGCTGTCGATGTCAAGCACGCTCCTCACCGCCCCATGCTCATCGCGCAGCGGCACGACAATCTCCGACCGCGACAGCGAGCTGCAGGCAATATGTCCGGGAAACGCCTCCACATCCTCTACCACGACGGTTTCGTTCTTCGCCCACGATGTACCGCAGACACCACGGCCATGGGGAATGCGATAGCAAGCCACGCTGCCCTGGAAAGGACCTAACCATAGCTCATCGCCCCGCACCAGATAGAAACCTACCCAGAAAAAATCCATCCCTTCGCGCAAGGCCGCTGCCACATTGGCCAATACCGACACCTCGTCGCGCTCACCGGCTATCAGGCTCTTCACCTGACTCTTCAGTTGTTCATACTTTTCTTGCTTATTCATATATTCTGTAGAAAAAAGCGAAAATCTTTCTTTGTTTATAATAATATTATTATCTTTGCACCCGACTAAGTCACAAACAGCAAGCTACCAATTATCGTATAACGCACATGACGACAACAGTCTCACTCACCATCCTGCAGCTCATCCAGCAATGGGACAGACAGCTCCTGATGCTCATCAACTTCGATGGCTCAGCGGCCTACGACCGTTTCTGGATGCTCTATACCAACGGCCTTACCTGGGTGCCGCTGGCCGCTGTCGTCGTTTGGTGCCTGCTGCGGCGTGGCGGATGGCGGCACGCATTGCTCATCATGCTGATGCTTTGCCTGCTGTTTGTCATCTCCGACTTTGTCGTCGCCTCGCTCATCAAACCGCTGGTAGGTCGTATCCGACCTTCTCACGACGCACAGGTCATGAATCTGCTCAGCTATGTCGACAACTATCATGGCGGCCGGTTCGGCTTTCCGTCGAACCACGCCAGTAACGGTTTTGCGGTGGCAACGATGCTCGCCCTGATTTTCCGACGTCCCTTGGTCATCTTCTGTGCTTTCCTGTGGGCCATCGGCTCGTGCTATTCGCGGATGTACCTCGGCGTTCACTACCCCTCCGACATCCTTACGGGTGCTGCCATCGGAGCACTGGCAGCCGTGGGCCTTTGGTATGTCTACCGATGGGTGTACAACCATTTCGCCATTGCATGGCACTTCCCAGGCTTCGCCACACTCTACCGCCATTCGCGGTCGTGGCTCATCAGTCTGACGTTCCTGCTCTCTGTAGTTGTTCTGCTACTTTGTTCGTTAGTTCAACAAACTCGCTGATGCTCAACTGTTCAGGCCGGCGGGTCATCATCGGCTGTTCATAGAAACCTGCCGCAGGCTGTCCCTCGGCAAACAGTTGCCGCAGACTCACTCTCAACATCTTCCTACGCTGTCCGAACACCGTCTTGACAACACGGCGGAACAGCCGTTCGTCGCAACCGAGGTCGGTCACGTCGTTGCGCGTCATGCGGATGACGGCACTCTTCACCTTGGGAGGCGGGTTGAAGACGTGTTCGTCGACGGTGAAGAGATATTCCACCCGATACCACGCCTGAATCAGCACGCTGAGAATGCCGTAGGCCTTCGTTCCGGGGGCGGAAGCCATACGCTGCGCCACCTCGCGCTGGATCATGCCCGTACAGCAGGGGATGAGCTCTTTGTTGTCGAGCATCTTAAAGAAGATCTGCGACGAGATGTCGTAGGGATAGTTGCCCGTCAGCACGAAGGGCCGCCCGTCGAAAACCTTCGTAAGGTCCATGCGCAGGAAGTCGCCCTCGATAATGGAGGAAGCAGCGGGGGGGGTATTCGAGGGTGCGGGGGTGCGGGGGTGCGAAGGTGCGAGATTACTTTCTTCGTCTGCCACGATACCATTCTCGCACCCTCGTACCTCCGTACCCTCGTACCCCCGAAATATCGTATTCTTCAGATAGGACACGCTCTCGCGGTCAATCTCCACGACCTTCAGCTCGCGGGGCTTCTCCACTAAGTATTGGGTCATCACGCCCATGCCCGGCCCCACCTCCAGGACGGGCAGATCCGGGCAGGCATCCACCGTGTCGGCAATGGCTCGGGCAATGGAAAGGTCGGTCAGGAAGTGTTGACCCAGGTTCTTCTTCGGTCGTACTTGTCTCATGAATCGTCTCTAAGATGATCAATCTGCTGGTTGATCTGTGTACTGAAGCGGATGGGGTCTTTGATGTAGCGATAATCGTTGACGGCCTCACCGGTAGTAGACACCGTCACCGTGCCGTAGCCTAAGATGCGGCCGAGCATACTCTGCGAAATCTGTACACCCTCACATTTGCGGAGCAAGATCTCGTGACTCTCCCGGCGCACGATGCCCACCTTCTCGATCAGTCGCTTGTTGGTCAGCACATACTTGCGGTTGTCGTGGATCAGCACACCCCAAATCAGGGCCACAACGAGCATGACGACACCCACCGTCAGCGGATAGGCTCGCTCCTCTATCAGGGCGGCAAAGCCCATCACCACCAAGGCACACAGCGCCAGCAGCACCGGCCACACATACACCACGGCATGCAGCTGAGCACGCATCACGATGCTCTCGCCGTTCATCAGATTCTTTTCAATGTAACTCATATCTTCTGTGGTTTTTTACTTTTTAGCTTTGCAAAGTTACAACTTTTCAAGCAATTGGCAGCATTTTTCTCTTAAAAAACAACATTTTTGCCGCATTTCGTTGGCAGAATCAAAAAAATGCACTAACTTTGGCAGCCGAAATTTCATCATCAACCTATAAACCCACTAAACCCTTACACACCACTTGATAACCCTTTAAACCCTTAAAATAATGATCGACGTAAAAGCAACATTGCAAGAAAGCGAAGAACGCATGGAGATGGCAGCCCTCTTCCTCGAGGAAAGTCTCGCCAGAATACGCGCCGGACGGGCCAACGTGGCCATCCTCGACGGCGTGAGAGTGAACAGCTATGGCTCGAAAGTGCCGCTCAACCAAGTGGCCAGCGTCAACTGCCCCGATGCTCGCACCATCGCCATCAAGCCTTGGGACCGCAAGCAGATACGCGACATCGAGAAGGCCATCATGGACAGCGATGTGGGCATCACGCCTGAAAATAACGGTGAGGTGATTCGTCTGAACATCCCGCAGCCCACCGAGGAGCGCCGTCGCGAACTCTCCAAGCAGTGCAACAAGATAGCCGAGAAGGCCAAGGTGGAGGTGCGCAACGTGCGCGGCGACATCAAGGACAAACTGAAGAAGGCTATCAAAGACGGCCTGAGCGAGGACAACGAGAAGGATGCCGAGCTCGAGCTGCAGAAGATTCACGACAAGTTCATCAAGAAGATCGACGAGCTTATCGACGCCAAGACCAAAGAGATCATGACCGTATAGTTGATGAAAGGCTTAGTCATCAAGAACACCGGCAGCTGGTACACCGTGCTGACAGACGACGGACAGACCATCGACTCGAAGATAAAGGGTCGGTTCCGTCTCGACGACATACGCAGCACCAATCCCGTAGCTGTCGGTGATCGTGTCACCATACGGCCCAACGCCGAGGGGACGGCACTCATCACCGACATCGACGAGCGACGTAACTACATCATACGCCGCTCGTCAAACCTCAGCAAACAGTGCCACATCATCGCAGCCAACGTCGACCAGGCCGTGCTCGTCGTAACGGTGGCACACCCGGAGACCAGCACCACCTTCATCGACCGCTTCCTCGCTTCGGCCGAAGCCTACAGCGTGCCGGTCGTCCTGCTCTTCAACAAGACTGACCTGCTCAACGAAGAGGAACAGCAGACACAACAGCTTCTCATCGATATCTACTCGGACATCGGCTACCAATGTCTGCAAGCCTCGGCCATCAACGGTGAAGGCATCCCGCAGCTGCTACAGCTCCTCACCGGGAAAATCACTGTCTTCAGCGGCAACAGCGGCGTAGGGAAGTCAACCCTGCTGAACACCCTCGTACCAGGACTCCACCTGCGGACGGCAGCCATCAGCGAGGCCCACGACACAGGCATGCATACCACCACCCACAGCGAGATGATCATGGCCCCCACCAGAGGATGGTTCATCGACACACCAGGCATCAAGGGCTTCGGCTCTTTCGACATGAAGCCAGAAGAGATAACGAGCTACTTCCCTGAACTGTTCAAGATAGCGGGCGGCTGCCGTTTCTCCAACTGCACCCACACCCACGAACCAGGCTGCGCCGTGCTTGAAGCGCTCGAAAACCACCTCATCGCTCCCTCACGCTACCAGAGCTACCTATCCATGCTCGACGACCACGAACAAGGGAAGTACAGAGAGGCCTTCTGACCCGCTGTCAGACACGAAAAAAGGCCGCGAACAAAAAAAATGACACAGAAATCAAAAAAAAATTGATTTTTTCTTGGAGCATTCAAGAATAATGCTTAAATTTGCAGCGATTTTAGCGCAACAAAGTGCAGAAGGCTCAACACGAAAAGCTCTTATACCTTATTATATATATAGGGAGAAGCACGGAGAAAACGCAAATCGCAAAAAAAATACACCAAAAAGCAATTTTTTTTCAAAAAGTTGTTGGTGTTACAAAAAAAATGTCTATCTTTGCAACGGATATTGATACATTTATTGTTTAACTATAAAAAGAAAGGATTAAAAAATGAAGAAAAACTTGTTTATTGCTGCCCTCGCATTCGTAGCTATGGGCGCTAACGCACAGGTAGTGAACACGCTCGACGGTTACCAGGCTGGTGATGAGTTTGAGAAGGACGGTGTGAAGTATCAGCTCATCGCTGTTGAAGAAGGCAACCCCGTAAAGGTTGTTGAGGCTGTTAATGCAGAAATTACCGTTCAGGATGCTTTCAGCATGACTGACAACTACACAGTAACCGATTTCTCTGCTGGTTTTGCACAGCTTGACCTTGACAAGGTGAACGCTCCTGCTTCAGAACCCCTCACCGTTGAGGAAGCCTACTTTACCGAGGACACTTACACTTATGCAGAGCTTGTTGTTCCCGAAGCTTCTATCGTTAAGTATGCTGCTGCTCCTGTTTGGAGAAAGTTCATGAAGAAGTACACTGATACTGGTAAGCTTCTTGGTGACGTTGACGGCAACAATGAAATCACCAACAATGACGTTGTTCAGATGCTCGAAATCTTCCTTGCTGACGATGAAGACCTCTACGATCCTATGTTCGACATGGATGGTAATGGCGAAATCACCAACAACGACGTTATCTTGATTCAGGATCTCTTCTTGGCTGACGTGTTCTAATTATAAAAACGAAATTATTAACAACTAAAAAAAATAAATTAATTATGAAGAAAAATTTCTTTAGAAGCACAGTGCTTGCACTTTTCGCAATGTTCAGCACAGCTGTTATGGCACAGGATGTGACCGTAAGCATCACAGATGTAACTATCGAGGCTGGTAACACAGCTACTGCAACAATGTCCTTCACTGGTGAGGGTGTCAAAGGTTTCGGTTTCTATGTGAATGCTATCGCAGAGAACAAGATTACTTTTGAGGGTTGCGAGGCCATTGAAGATGCTTTCGCTGGCACAGCAAGTGCAAAAGCTGGTAAATTCAATGAGAAGAAGCAGCGCACCACAATTTCTGTTAAAGATGATGATGGTGAGATTATGATTCCTGGTGATTTCCTCACACTTACTTTCAAGGCTGCTGATGATGTTGCAGAAGGTGAGTATGAAGCAACTATCGCTGATGTTCGTCCCAGCCTGTCTGATGGTACAGAGGCAAAGCTTGGTGACATCAACTTCAAGGTAACTGTTGGTGCTACTGGTATCGAGGCTATCGAGCTCATCGAGAACAACGCTCCTGTTTACAACCTCGCTGGTATGCTGATGAACGGCAACCTCCAGAAGGGTATCTATGTTCAGAACGGCAAAAAGTACATTGTAAAATAATCTTAGCTAATAGGTAAACAATTACTTCAATATCGTGCGGCGGGTCATTTCGGCCCGCCGCATTTATTTATTATTTTTTCTTAATTATCCAATGATTGTTTGGCCTTTTAAAGAATTATACCTATCTTTGCACTATGAATAAACGCAGAGAAAAGCAGAAGGCTCAGAACACACTGAATAGTCAGCTGACAACATCCGACAACAGGAAAGAAAACAAGCAGACTAACAAAGTGGCATCTAAGTTGGGCGATTTCTGTTTCGATGTTGCAAAACTCATCATCGGTGGTGTACTTCTGGCTGGACTGATGAAACAAGAAATCAACTACTGGCCATTAGCACTCTCGGGGTTTTTAGCAGTAACCATCTTCATTATATGTGGAATATTTTTTATTAGGAAATCTCAAAAATAATAGGAGGAAAACGTATGGAATTGGCTTATACATTCTTAATCATGGCAGCACTTGGTCTGATAGGGCTTCTCTGCTCATTACTCTACTATAGCATTAGAGATAAAAAGCATACATTAAGCAACTGAACACCAATAGTCCTTCAGGGAACCTATTGCCCGAATAGGTAAACAATTACTTCAATATCGTGCGGCGGGTCATTTCGGCCCGCCGCATTTATTGTTTCTTACTCTTGCAGGATACACAAAAAAGCATTATCTTTGCATCACAAAATGCGACCCCATGAGTAAAGAGAGCTACGAAAGCCACAAACCATTTGCCAAAGAAAAGAAACCTTCCATGAAACGCCGTGCGCCAGAAAACGACTACTGCTCGCGCCGGATGTACATGATAACCCTTACCGTAGAGGGGAGGCAGCCCCTGTTGGGCAGCGTAGAAGGGCACAGCGACCAACCCGCCGGCAGTCCCGACGCGCCCCACCTGGTGCCGACAACATGTGCCGCCGGCAAGCTCCTCATCCTTGCCCCGTGGCAACACCACAACGAACGGCTCACCATCCGCCGCGACCAGTGCCTCGAGCTCAACACCATGGCACATACCATCTGCCAGAAATAGGCACCGTTCGCTGAACAGAAAAGGGCATTGGTTGATAGTTTTTGTGCCAATGTGAAAACATGCGTACCTTTGACCCACGAACAAGATACCGTTGTCCCTAAAGCGACCAATATATAAACAAGAAAGAATTGCCTATGAAGCAGACTATACACAAACACAAAGAACACCTTATCTACCTCGCCTTCTGGCTCCTGCTCTTCACTGCTCCCGTGATGACGGGCTACATACGCAGCATCAACTCACCGGTGCAGGGGATGCAATGGCAAGAGGTCTTTGAGGTGTGGAAGACATTGGCCCTCTTCCTCGCCATCTTCCTTATCCACAACTTCTTCGTGGCCCCGCTGTTGGTAAAGCGAAAGAAAAAGACCCTGTATTTTGCGACGGTGGCTGCCATCACGGTGGTCTTCATCATCCTGCAATGCCAACGCCCTGGTCCATCACGTCTGCCGCTGCAAGGCCCCTCACCCATGGGGAAGCAAATAGCACCGCCACCCTTACCCTACCCTCCCTCTGCCCCCAACGGCATGAAGCCACAGCCAGTGCCAGCCAACAGGCCTCCCCACCTGTCGGGAAAGCCCGGTGCGCCTATTGGAAAGCCGCCTATCGATGTGGGGCGCAACGACATCATCGGTGTGGTGTTGCTGCTATCGCTACTCGGACTGAACCTTGGTGTGAAGCTCTACTTCAAGAACGAAGAAGATGCCAAAGTCATGACCGCCCTGCAGCAACAGAGCTTAGAGCAACAGCTGGAGTATCTGAAGTATCAGATCAACCCCCACTTCCTGATGAACACCCTCAACAACATCCATGCCCTCGTCGACATCGACCCGGAGCAGGCCAAGGAGCTCATCGTCATCATGTCGCGCCTCATGCGCCACATGCTCTACGAAGGGAGCAAAAGCCTCATCCCCTTGCAGCGCGAGGTAGACTTCCTGCAGAACTATATCGAGCTGATGCGCATCCGCTATATCGACCAGGTGGACATCACTGTGGAGTTGCCCTCAACCACTCCCGAGGCGAACATCCCGCCCCTGCTCTTCATCACCTTCGTGGAGAACGCCTTCAAGCATGGTGTGAGCTACAGGCAGCAGTCGTTCATACGCATCAAGCTCTCCACCGACAACAACCGGCTGTGCTTCGTCTGCACCAACAGCAAGCGCCACGACACCGGTCAGCACCAGACGGAGGAGCTGCAAGGTGGCGTTGGGCTCAACAACATCCGCCAACGCCTCTCACTGCTCTACGGCACCAACTACAGCCTGAAGATGGACGACGGCGCCGAGACCTATCACGTAAGCCTCAGTCTGCCGCTGAGTTAAGACCCAAGAATCAAGAGAACGCACGATAAAAAAACATTCAACAATGAACAATATCAAGTGTTTAGCCATAGACGATGAGCCACTGGCACTGCGCCAGCTGGCCACCTACGTAGAGAAGATACCCTACCTCGAACTGGTGGGAGCCTGCCAGAGCGCTTTAGAGGCCAAGGAGATCATGGACCAAGAGATGATCGATGCTATCTTCATCGACATCAACATGCCCGACCTCAACGGTATGGAGTTTGTCAAGCAGATGCAGGTCCCGCCGCTTGTAGTGTTCACCACGGCCTACTCGGAGTATGCCATCGAGGGCTTCAAGGTGGATGCCGTCGACTATCTGCTCAAGCCTTTCGGTCTGCAGGACTTTCAAAGGGCTGCCCAGAAGGTGAAGCATCGCTACGAACTGGAACACAGACCTGTGGCGGAGGAATCGAGCATCGTCGTCGACGAGCTTGACAGCGACGCGATGTTCCTCAAGTCCGACTATAAGACGGTTCGCATCAACATTAGCGACATCCGCTATGTGGAAGGCATGAGCGAGTATCTGAAGATCTACATCGAAGACCATAAGCCGCTTGTGGTGTTGCTGAGCATGAAGCGCTTAGAGGAACGTCTGCCCTCCAACTCGTTTATGCGCATCCACCGGTCGTACATCATCAACCTGCGGAAGATTCTCGAGGTGAACAAAAACCGCGTCATCCTGGGCGAGGATGCCTACCTGCCCATCGGCGACAACTACAAGGAGGCGTTCAACGACTACCTCGCCTCGAAGTTCCTGGGGAAATGATTGAGAGGAGAGAGGAGAGAGGAGTGAGGAAAGAGGAAAGAGGAAAGAGGAGAGAGGAATGCGAAATAAGGAGTTGCAAGGATGGGTGCAACTCCTGTTTTTTTTTGCATTTTAGCGTTTTTTTACCCTATGGTGAGCAACGAAGTGAAAAAAAAGCCGTAACTTTGTCGCTCGTAATATGAATAGTCGATCTATTACCAGCCAAGCACTCAAGATATTGCTGCCGCTCTTGCTGGGCGGAGCTATCCTTTATTGGATGTACCGCGACTTTGATTTCCGGAGCATCCAGCACGTGCTATTGCACGAAATGGACTGGACATGGATGCTCCTTTCGCTGCCTTTCGGTGTGACGGCCCAACTCTTCCGTGGTTGGCGCTGGCGTCAGACACTTGACCCCATCGGTGAGCATCCGCGTCGCAGCACATGCGTACATGCTATCTTCCTTTCATACGCTACGAGTCTGGTTATCCCCCGTGTGGGAGAGTTTCTCCGCTGCGGTGTGCTGAAACGCTACGACGGAACATCATTTGCCAAGGCCCTTGGCACTGTCGTGACAGAGCGAGCCATCGACACCCTGCTTGTAGCCTTGATCACCGTTTGCACCATCTTATTCCAAATGAGCGTCTTCGGTACCTTCTTCGACAAGACCGGAACCTCGCTCG
>Ga0310695_10013937_pt1 | contig 10956 bp, 6 predicted proteins | sample RumenRJG_04DNA_FD_203882 | JGI IMG/M metagenome (GOLD analysis project Ga0310695, IMG submission 203882) | Bovine rumen microbial communities from Lethbridge, Alberta, Canada - RJG_04 (v2) (version 2) | ecosystem: Host-associated > Mammals > Digestive system > Stomach > Rumen | place: Canada... | reverse complement strand
AATCGTCGTCTCCTCTATGATCCGCCTTGCGCCGCGCTCCTTTGCCATGACGCAGACCTTCGTCGTGCGGTCGCTCACGTCCATGCCGATTGTGGTATAATATTCGCCGTCCATTTGGATCCTCCTGCCTGTCTGTGCTTTTGCACGGCCACCATGGCCAGTGCGTCTCAAATCACATTATATCAGATAGGAGGATCTTTTTGTCTGCGCGGAAAGACTTGTGAACATGCCGACACGCGCGCGGCGCTACACGACGCAAGCGCGCGTGTCGGCATGTTTGCAAGTCGTATTCCATCCAGCCAGTTGTCAAGGAACGATTCTTCTCCACCGTCAGAAAAGAAGCCGTTCTACATTATACCTGTCCCCGCGCGCTTCTTCGAAACCTCGAAACTAGAAACTCCGAACTGGGCTTGACGGGGACAGGCCCCGTGCGCTTCTTCGCACGCACCTCTGCGTTCTCCGCGCCTCTGCGGCTCTGCGTTAAAAACAGTCTCGCCGGGGACTGTCCCCGCGGTTTCCGCAGTTTTCAAGTTTGCAAGTTATAGGTTTGACGGGACTATCCCCATGCGGTTATTCCCCCACGTCGAAGTCAACACCGATTTTCGCTTTCCAAGGACTGCAAATCGGCGGCGGCAAATAGTGAGGAGCGCCTGGTGATTAGTGCCCTACACGGGGGATGCGTTGTCCCTACACGGGGGGTGCCGCCTCCCTACACGGGGGGTGCCGCCTCCCTACACGGAGGGTTTGACTTTCCTACACGGGAAAACGGGATTTGCGGCTCGGCGGGACGCCTCGCCCCACCATTTCAGCTATGAAGGTCGAACTCGCCGGGGACTGTCCCCCAAGAATCCCTACAGCCGTTTCCCTCTGATCGTCGGCAACTAGAAACCTGGAAACTAGAAACCAGAAACCTCTAAACTTTGAACTTTGAACTCTCAACTAACCTTGACGGCGCTGAGAATCCAGTGGGGCATGGGAGGAGGCACGGGATGGGCATCGGCTGGATCGAAGCCCGTTTCGCAAAGCCAGCGCTTGAGTTCCTCGTCGGAGAACACCCAGCCGTTCTGCGTGGTGAGGGCCATATTGACCGCAAAGAGCGCGCTGAAGGCGGGCGAGGTGTGAGTGCGGTCCGTCATCATGTCTAGGATGAAGATGCGTCCGCCGGGCTTCAATGCGCGGTTGGCGCGCGCAAGGATGTCGCATATCTGCTCGGACGATTCCTGATGCAGCGCGCCGAATATCGTGACGGCATCATACGCCTCGCTTTCGTATTCGTCCGTGTGATAGTCGCCCGCACGGCATTCAATGCGTTCGGAAAGGCCTGCGGCCGCCACGCATTCCGCCGCGACTGCACTGACGGCAGGCACGTCAACCGTAACAATGGAGAGACCGGGATTCGCCTGCGCGATAAGCTCGGCGTAGGTGCCGGGTCCGCCCGCAAGGTCAAGAAGTCTCGTACAGCCGGATAGATCAAGCATCGGCACAACGCCGCGTCCAATGGCAAGCGCCCTTCCGCGCATCGACAGGGCGAATCGGCGCGTGCGCTCTGGATCGTCGCCGAGGTGAACCTGCGGCGGCTCCACGGGCTCGCCAGTCTTCGCAAGCTCGGCAAGGCGTCCCCAAAGGGGGTACACATCCTGGTTGTAGCGAATCGCCTTCGAGAGGTCCGCCGGACCACCCGGCACAAGGGCTGCCTTGCCGGCCGAGGTGTTGAAATATACCTCTTCCTCTTTGCCGAGAATCCCCGTTGCCACGCATGCGTCCAAAAGCAGCCTCAGCCCGCGCGGGGACACGCCCAGCTCGTCGGCAAGCGGAAAGAGCTCGCTCGAACCTCCCGCTTCCTCTATCGCCTTGAAAACGCCCAGATCAAGCGCCGCGAACAGCACTGCGCTTCCGTAGAAGGCGCTTGCAAGATCTACAATCTGCGGGACTGACTTTTCGCTCATTTCATCACCCTTTCAAGCACTGCGGCGCAGCGTCCGCAGTGGCGGCAGTCGTTCGCGTTCGCACACGCCGCCACTGTCGAGGCGAAGTCCTCCGGGAACGACTTGTTGTCGATTACGCGTGGCGCGAAGAGGTCGGAATGCACCGGATCCATCAGATCGAGCAGATTCCCGTCGTAGGAATACGACGCATACGCGTTCAACACCTTCACGGGGAATCTGTGGCGGCGCGTAGCGAGCTTCACCACGTCCACGTAAGGCTCAAACGCAGGCACGTCTTCGGGACGTATCCACGTGGCCCTGATGAAGTCCTCCCAGTTTCTGCGCGCGTAGTTCGTGCGGCACCTGAAGACGCTGAAGTCGAACTTCGCGCCCACCCCGCTCTGGCGGATGCGGTTGTGCCCATGCAGATTGTCGTGGAACTGCTGGAACGGACACTGCCGCAGGCATCCCGAGTTCGCCTGCATGCCGAGCACCTTCCCGTGCGAACGCGCCCATTCGGAAAGTTCCTTCATGTAGGCGATGTCGCGGTGGCGTTCGCGGCTCGCATAAAACGAGTCGAAGAGCTCGTCCACGCATTCAAAGCCAACAGTGCCGTGCACGCGGATGTTGACGCTCCACCTGATCTTCACCTGCGGGAAGCGCTGGCGCAGAACGGTGGCTATGAACGGAGACGTGGTGGTGACGATGTCAGGGAAGAGTCCGCGTCCGTTCATGTCGCGGAGAGTCGCCTCCACAAAATCCGCTAGCTCTGGACTTATTGCGTTGTCGCCGTAGCAGTTGCAGTTGAAGAGAGTGTCCAGCAGGATGCCGTTTTCGCGGCACCACATGAGGTCTGCGAACATCCGCTCGCGGACCTCGTCGGTGAACTCCGGCGCAGGGCGGCAGCTGAGCACGCCCGGCCACGCGAAGAACACCTCGCGTATTCGCGCCACCCAAGGCGTGCACGCCTCGACGAACGGCTCGTTGAGGAAGTGGCCCACGGCCAGGTTTCTGAGCGTACTGCCCGTGGGCGGCGTCATGTTTTCAATTCCTCCCGAACGATGCGGCATCAGCCATTGGAGATGGAAGCGTGATAACTCTGCAGCGAACGCACCTCTCCCTTGCCCTCGCGCGCGGCCTTGATGCCTTCGGAGGCGGCAAGCGCGGCGGCGACGGTGGTGAGATAGGGAACGTGGTACTTGATGGCGGCGCGGCGGATGGAATTGTCGTCCGCACGCGCGTCGCGGCGTCCGCTCGGCGTGTTGAGGATGAGGCATATCTCGCCGTTCTTGATGAAGTCGAGAACGTCGGGACGCCCCTGGCCGATCTTCGCCACCATCGTGGCGGGCACGCCCTTCTCCCACAGGAACTTGACCGTGCCCTCGGTGCCGACGATCTCGAAGCCTAGGTCGGTGAAGTTCTTCGCCGCCACTGCGGCGTCGTCGGGCTTAGTGGAAAGCGACACGAGCACCTTGCCGGGCTTGATGGGCAGCGGCGAGCCGGCGGCCTCCTGCGACTTGTAGTACGCGAGGCCAAAGGTGTCCGCAAGGCCCAGCACCTCGCCGGTGGAGCGCATTTCCGGCCCGAGGACGGGATCGACCTCCGGGAACTTCTCGAACGGCAGCACGGCCTCCTTCACGCCGAAGTACGGCACGATGTGGCGGCGGTCGAGACCGAGGTCCTTCACCGTCTCGCCGAGCATGAGCCTCACGGCGATCGGCGCCATCTGCGTGCCGGCCACCTTCGAGACGAGCGGCACCGTGCGCGACGCGCGCGGGTTCGCCTCGATCACGTACACCTTGCCGTTCTCGATCGCGAACTGCATGTTCATGAGGCCCACCACCTTGAGCTCCTCTGCGATGCGGCGAGTGTAGTCGAGGATCGTGGCCTGGTTCTCCTCGCTGATCGAGGCGGGAGGCAGCACGCAGGCGGAATCGCCCGAGTGGACGCCCGCGAGCTCGACGTGCTGCATGATCGCGGGAATGAACACCTGCTTGCCGTCGGAGAGCGCATCCGCCTCGCACTCAAGCGCGTGGCAGAGGAAGCGGTCGAGGTAGAGCGGACGGTCGGGCGTGACGCCCACGGCCTTCGCCACGTACTCGCGCAGCATGATCTCGTCGTAGATCACCTCCATGCCGCGTCCGCCAAGGACGAAGCTCGGGCGGATGATGAGCGGGTAGCCGAGGTCGTTCGCCACCTTGATGGCGCCTTCGATGTCGCTTGCCATCTCGCTCTCGGGCATGGGGATGCCGAGGCGGTTCATGATGGAGTGGAAGAGGTCGCGGTCTTCCGCGGCGTCGATCGAGTCAACGCTAGTGCCGAGGATGTTGCACCCGGCCTCTGCGAGGCCGCGCGCGATGTTGAGCGGCGTCTGGCCGCCGAACTGCACAATCACGCCGAGCGGCTTCTCCGCGCGGTAGATCTGCAGAACGTCCTCGAGCGTGACCGGCTCGAAGTAGAGCTTGTCGGAAGTGTCGTAGTCGGTGGAGACGGTCTCTGGGTTGCAGTTGACCATGATCGTCTCGTATCCCTGCTCGCGCATCGCGAGAGCCGCGTGCGTGCAGCAGTAGTCGAACTCGATGCCCTGGCCGATGCGGTTGGGGCCGCCGCCGAGGATCATGATCTTCTTCGGATTGTCCGATATCTCGACCTCGCTCTTCTTGCCGTTGTACGACGAGTAGTAGTAGGCCTCGTTCTCGACGCCCGAGACGGGCACCGCGTGCCACGTCTCGAGGCAGCCGAGCGCCTCGCGGCGCTCGCGGATCTGCTTTTCGGGGACGCGCAGAAGCTGCGAGAGATATTTGTCGCTGAAGCCGTCCTTCTTCGCCTGCACCAGCATGTCGTCCGGCAGCAGCGTGCCGCGGTACTTGAGGATATCCTCCTCCTCCTGCACTAGCTCGCGCATCTGCTGCACGAAGTACGCCTTCACGCCGGTGAGGTTGAATATCTGCTCGTCGGTGGCGCCCTTTCTGAGCGCCTCGTACATCTGGAAGTGGCGCTCGCTGTTGGGGATGGCGAGCATCTTGAGAAGCTCGTCTAGCGTCTTCTCGTGGAAGTCCTTGGCGAAGCCAAGACCCGCCCTGCCCTTCTCAAGGCCGCGTATGGCCTTCTGCAGGGCCTCCTTGTAGGTCTTGCCGATGGACATCACCTCGCCCACGGCCTTCATCTGCGTGCCGAGGCGGTCTTCCACCGCGCGGAACTTCTCGAACGCCCAGCGCGCGAACTTGAGCACCACGTAGTCGCCGCTAGGCGTGTACTTCTCCAGCGTCCCGTCGCGCCAGTACGGAATCTCGTCCATCGTCATCCCCGCCGCGAGCTTCGCCGAGACGAGCGCGATCGGGAAGCCTGTCGCCTTGGAGGCGAGGGCGGACGAGCGGGACGTGCGCGGATTGATCTCGATGATCACCACGCGCCCTGTCTTCGGGTCGTGCGCGAACTGCACGTTGGTGCCGCCGATCACGCCGATCTTCTCCACGATGCGGAACGCGTCGCGCTTCAGGCGCTCCTCAAGCTCCTTGGAGATCGTGAGGAACGGCGCCGCGCAGAAGCTGTCGCCCGTGTGCACGCCAACGGCGTCGATGTTCTCGATGAAGCACACCGCGATCATCTGGTTCTTCGCGTCGCGCACCACCTCGACCTCGAGCTCCTCCCAGTTGAGGATCGACTCCTCGATGAGGCACTGGTGGGTGAGCGAGGCGTCGAGGCCGCGCTGGCAGATGGTGCGCAGCTCCTCCACGTTGTAGCAGAAGCCACCGCCGGAGCCGCCCATCGTGTATGCGGGGCGAACCACCACTGGATAGCCGATCTCCTTGTCCACAAGCTCGACAGCGGCCTCTACCGAGTGCACGATGCCGCTCTTCGGCGTCTCGATGCCAAGATCCGCCATCGTCTTCTTGAACACCTCGCGATCCTCGCCGCGCTCGATGGCGTCGAGGTTCACGCCGATCACCTTCACGCCGTACTTGTCGAGAATGCCCTTCTTCGCAAGCTCCATCGACAGGTTGAGGCCGGTCTGCCCGCCGAGGTTCGGCAGGATCGCGTCAGGACGCTCCTTCTCGATTATCTGCTCGAGGCGCGCCTCGTTGAGCGGTTCGATATACGTGGCGTCGGCCATCACCGGGTCGGTCATGATCGTGGCCGGGTTGGAGTTCACCAGCACCACCTTGTACCCGCACGCCCTAAGGGCCTTGCACGCCTGCGTGCCCGAATAGTCGAATTCGCAAGCCTGCCCGATCACAATCGGGCCAGATCCTATGATGAGGACCTTGTCAACATCCGTTCTTTTCATAAATCAAGCCTTCCTGACCGCGTCTCTGCGCCCTTATGCGCAACTGCAATGGCGCTGGGGCTAGGTTCGCAATCGGGCGAATATTATACCGAATCCCGCCGCCCACCGCAAGCCGTTTCACAACCCAATTCACGCGAAGTCAATCGCGTATCCCTCGCCACGGTATGTGGCGCTGCAGACGTACTGCACGGCCGTCTGGGAGAAGCGCTCCTCCCAGAACGCGTGGCAGTGGCCGCAGAGCACGGCCTTGAGGAGCGGCTGGGCCTTGAGGTACTTGATGAACTCCTTGGTGGGGGCGTCGGCGCGCTGCTGCACGCGGCGGTCGCGCCAGTTCTGGTCCTCTGGGAATGGCTTCGCCGGGGCGCGCCACTTGTCCACCAGCTCGTCCGGCACGCCGGTCTGGTACGAGCACACGCCGCGCGTCTTCGCAAGCTCGCTCTCGTAGTGGCGCGGGGTGTACAGCGGCACATGGCACATCATCACGATGGGCAGCCCCTTAGCCACCTCCTTCTCCATCAGCGCAAGCTGCTCGGCGGTGAAGTTGTAGTACACGTCGTCCACCGCCACGAAGTTGACGCCGTTCACCACGCGCGAGGCGAAGTTGAGGTCGTTGGGATAGTACGCCTGCACGCGCGCGAAGCTGCCGGCCTTGTACGCGGCGTCCTCCCGCGCCTCGCCGACGTACCGGGAGAACTCGTGGTTGCCGCTAGAGACGAACCAGTCGTCAGAGCCGTAGTAGCGCCCCGCAAGGTTGAGGTTGGCGTTGGAGACGAAGTCGATCATGTCGCCTGTGTGCAACAGAAGCGCCTTGTCGCGACGCGCCGCCGCCACGGCCTCGGCGAGATAGTGCTCGCCGAACGACATGTGCACGTAGCGCGACGCCGCAAGCTGCACCTTGCGCGGATCCTTCTCGGTGGCGTCGGCCCGCACTATGTGCGTGTCGGATACATGCACGGCCTTGAAGGGCCTTTCCGCGCCCGCCTCTATGCGGATTCTCTTCAGCTCGAGCGGCTTGAAGCGCGGGAGCACCCTGCCCTTCGGCTCGACCGGCCGTTCGGCGGCAAAGCCCATTCCCGAAGCGAGCAGCATTCCAGCGCCGGAAGCGAGAAACGCACGCCTCCCGACGAAACATCCAATGTCGTTCTCTTTTTTCATGGCGCACATTATACCATGTCTGGCATCTGGTGCCTAGTGCCAGGTGCCATTCTCACTCCAATTTCACATTCGTCAACAGGGCATAGACGGAGCGGGCTGGTTTTGATATACTACGCGCATTTCAATCTAAAAGGACATAAGACTCAATGAACCAGATCCTGATAAACACGCTCCTTCTCGCCGCGTACTTCGCCGTTCTGCTCGCGATCGGCTGGACTTGCCGCAAGCACGCCACGGACGTCAACGGCTTCGTTCTCGGCGGCCGTTCCGTAGGCCCGTGGCTCACCGCATTCGCGTACGGCACATCATACTTTTCCGCCGTCGTCTTCGTTGGCTATGCAGGACAGTTCGGCTGGCGCTACGGAATCTCCGCCACTTGGGCCGGCATAGGCAACGCCCTCATCGGATCGCTCCTCGCATGGGCCGTTCTAGGCCGGCGAACGCGCATCATGACGCAGCACCTCGACTCCGCCACGATGCCGGACTTCTTCGCCAAGCGCTTCGGCAGCCCTTCTCTAAAGCTCATGGCCGCGGCCATCATATTCGTCTTCCTCATTCCATACACCGCCTCGCTCTACAACGGGCTCTCCCGTCTCTTCGGAATGGCGTTCAAGATAGACTACGCCTGGTGCATCGTCCTCATGTCCGTGCTCACCGCCGTCTACGTGATCGCAGGCGGCTACATGGCCACCGCCATCAACGACTTCATCCAGGGCCTCGTGATGCTCGTGGGCATCGCGGCCGTGATATGGGCGGTGCTCGCATCCAAGGGCGGGCTCGCAGCGGCGATGGACGGCCTTGCGCGCATTCCCGGCCCCGCGATGATCCCCGGCGGCGAGCCGACACCCGGCATCTTCACGTCGTTCCTCGGTCCCGACCCGCTCAACCTTCTCTTCGTCGTAATCCTCACTTCGCTCGGCACCTGGGGCCTTCCGCAGATGGTGCAGAAGTTCTACGCCATCAAAAACGAGGGCTCCATCAAGAAGGGAACCGTGATCTCCACGCTCTTCGCGTTCGTGGTGGCCGGAGGATGCTATTTCCTCGGCGGATTCGGGCGGCTCTTCGACGATCCGTCCTTCTACGCCGCGAACGGAAGGGTCGTCTTCGACGCCATCATCCCGAAGATGCTAGAGGGCCTATCGCCCATGCTCATCGCCCTCGTGGTGGTGCTCGTCTTGTCGGCCTCGATGAGCACCCTCTCGTCGCTCGTGATCACCTCGTCCTCCACTCTCACCATCGACTTCATCCGCGGCACGGTGGTTAAGAAGATGAGCGACAAGAGCCAGGTGCTCTGCATGCGCATTCTCATCGTTGTGTTCATCGCCATTTCCGCCATACTCGCGCTCGTGCAGTACAAGAGCACAAGCCCCATCGCCTTCATCGCGCAGATGATGGGCGTTTCCTGGGGCGCGATGGCAGGCGCGTTCCTGGCGCCCTTCCTCTACGCCCTCTACTCGAAGAAGGTCACCGCGGCCTCGTGCTGGGCATGCTTCATCCTTGCGCCTGCCTTCACGCTCATCGGCGTTTTCTGCCGCGACGCGATGCCGGGCATTCTCAAGTCGCCCATCAACGCGGGCGCGCTCGCCATGCTGGGCGGACTCGTGGTTGTGCCGATCGTGAACCTCTTCAGCCGCAAGCCGCCAAAGGACCTCGTAGACGGCGCTTTCGCCTGCTACAAGAAGACCACCGTGGTGCAGCAGTCTACAGCCCTCGGCGCCGAGACCGTGCGCTAGCGCGCGAGTAAAAGTTGTGGACAGTCCCAGTAAAAAGTTGGGGACAGTCCCCAACCGCCGATGGGGACAGTCGCCAATGGGGACAGTCGCCAATGGGGACAGTCCCTGCGAATGCGGAATGCGACAGGAAGTTCGACAGGGCGAATACATCTTCTTTCCTGCTTCTGACTTGATCGCCATTCGATCTGAGCATCGTCAGCGCTCTTCACCGGCTTGCAAAGGCTCAATATGCCCATGAGCTGGCATTCTTACCACCTCTGCACCATGCCGCGGCAAAACGCCCCCTGCGCACGACTCGTTGTCGTACGCTTCAGATGAGAATGCTGTGTGGTTTCCGGGACTCCTCGACGAGTTGTCGGCATATGGCGGTAACGTCTCCTACGTCCGCCAACCGCTGCTCTGCCGTCAGGCGGCGCGCGCAGGCGGCACTTCCCACAGGAGCGCCGAGCACATCCGCGCAGAGCGCGTGCCTGGCGCCGGGAATCCGTCGGGCAGCTGAGAAAGAGCGCGCCGCGCGAACTCGACCAAGCCTATGAACGCTCCGCGGAACACGTGCAGCGTCACGCGGATCGCCTGCGAGGCGCGGATGCGTGGCGGCACATGCGCCACGCCGCCAGTCTCTCCGCCGTAGCCGCACGCCCCTTCGCCGCCCGCCGGTGATCCGTCCACCGGGCCCCGGGCCTCATGCTCCGCGACATCCCCCTTCGCGGCATGGCGCTCGCATATCTCATGCAGGCTCTCCTGCGTCAGGTCATCCGGAAGCCTATCCGCAAAGATCGCCTCCATGTGCGCACGGGCCTCCTCCCACGGGCAGCCGAGCATCCTCTCGTACATCCGCCTGCAGACGGCGGAGCGGGGACCATCGCCAAGCGCGCACGAGAAGCTGCTCCAGCGCCAGCTTCCGGGAGCGTCGGCGATTCCCGCCTTAACCGGATTGAACTCAATGTAGGCGGCGACGACCGCCAGAACCGCCGCCGTCGGCTCCACGACTCCGCTGTGAAAGCGCCCCTGCCACAGCGCACCCTCGTGCCTGGCCTTTCCCTGCGGTGAGTTGAATATGTGTGTCACGCGTTCCTTCAGCGTCTTCATGAACTGCGATATGTTGTACATGCGCCTGCAGAGGCGCTCCCTGTCGGCCATGGCTCTCACCGCGCAACCCGCCTCCTCGAGCCTGCACCAGCCGGCAACCCTCCTCTCGGCGCGCTCGCGGCCGTAGATGCCGGAGAGCCTCTCCACGAACTCGTCGTCGTCGAGCATGAAGCCCACGGCAGGCCGCGGCCGGGAGACTGTCCCCTGTGGTGGGCTGGGCCACATCGGTTCGCGACACTCGGGCGGACGCATGCCGAACGCGTACGCATCAGGCTCTCGGCCTTCATCGATCCAAAGCTCCCCGGGCACCCTCGGCACGTGCACGAGGATGTGGATGTGGTTGTCCATTATGCACCATGCGTAGACCTCCACGCCGGAGAAGATTGCCGTGCTGTAGATGATCTCCATGATCCTGTCTTTCACCGTTTCACCGGCGAGCAGCATCGCCCTGTGCGCGATGCGCGTAGTCACGTGGTAGACCGCGTCGGGTATTGACACCCTGTTCTTCCTTGCCATTGCCGTTTCCTTTCTTGTGTTCTTACTGTAAAACACGGCACATCCCAATGCGTGCCGAGACATGAATATTATCGCACATTTTGGGCAAGACAAATGTGAAAAGATTGTCAAGAATTATGCCGGCGGGAACGGCCTCTAGCCAGTCGCTGATGGGGACAGGTATAATGTAGAACGGCTTCTTTTCTGGTGGAGAAGAGTCGTTCCTTGACAACTGGCTGGATGGAATACGACTTGCAAACATGCCGACACG
>Ga0310695_10013936_pt1 | contig 10956 bp, 6 predicted proteins | sample RumenRJG_04DNA_FD_203882 | JGI IMG/M metagenome (GOLD analysis project Ga0310695, IMG submission 203882) | Bovine rumen microbial communities from Lethbridge, Alberta, Canada - RJG_04 (v2) (version 2) | ecosystem: Host-associated > Mammals > Digestive system > Stomach > Rumen | place: Canada... | reverse complement strand
CTAATTTTAATAAATAACTAACAGGAAATAAATTTTTATGTGAATTATAATCAAAAATAAATTTTTGATTTTCAACTTTAATCATTTTATCATTAATAATATTATTCCCAAATAAAATTCCTTTTATTTCACAACCCCATTCTCCAAAAAATGTCATTTCATTTTCACAAAAACCAGTTTTTTCATAATCATCAACAAAATCTGGTATATATCCTAATTTTAAAGTACCTTTATTATATTGAGTGTATTTAATATAATAGGATTTATAATCAATTTTTTTTAATTCTTTTAATTGAGTTAATATATTTATTTCTAATTCTCTTGAATCTGTTGAATATCCTAATCCAAATATTCCATTTATTAAACCAAAATCTTTACTTTCAAATGCTGAATGATATTTTATATTTTTTATTTCTTCTTTATATAAAAAAATTGATGATTGAATTAAATTTGAATCTATTGTTTTTTCATTTATAAATCTTAATTTTTCATTTTTTGAAAGTATTTCAATACCATTTGATTTTTCATTTATTTTTTTTATGTCACTCATTGGGTTATTTATACTTTGAACAAATGTGTGTCCTGAATTAATATCAAGTACTAAATTTATACATTGATCTTTTTTTGCTATACATACATTTATTATTTGAGGACCATTTAATGACTTTTCTTCAAAACTTAATTCAATTATATTATCTGGTTTAATAAAAGGAAATGAAAAGGAAATTAAAATTAGAAAAAAATATTTTATCATTTTTTTATTTTTTTTCAAATTGATTTAATATTTTTTTAATACTTTTTTAAATATTTTTCATTAATATATAAATTTAATTAAAATATAATGATTTATGATAAAGTAAAATATATCATTCAATTTACATAAAATAATAAAATATTGTTTTTTTTTTTTGAATTAAGAGAATTAAATTATAAAATCATATTTATTAACTTGTTTTTTCTTTTTTTTCCTTTTATCAGCAGTATGATTATCACTTAATGAATCACTTTCAGAATTTTTTGAATCATTATTACTATTCTCAATATCAGAATTACTATTTATAGGTTTTTTTAAACTTTCTTTTGTATTTTTACTTTTATTTAAACTATTATTAACTTCATTATTATTAATAATAGGATTATTATTTGGAAAACCTTTATAATTGATAATTCTTTTATTTGATAAATTTTTTGTTAATTTTTGAATATTTTCTTTTGTTAATTCACTATTACTATTTTTTATTTTTAAAAAAGAATTATCTTTTTCATCATCTGTATTTTCAAATTCAATTCCTAATTTTTTAACTGTCATATTTTTCTTTTTCATTTTTTGAACAATATCACTTTTTACTTCTGGAATTTTTAAAGTTGTATTTTTACTTCTTTTTTTATTTAAATTTATTTCTTCATTATCTTCTTTTAAATTTAAATAATTATTTAATTTATTTTTTTCTTTTAGAATATCTTTTTTCCTATCAATGATATTAGAAGAAGCATTTGAAGATGAAATATTTAATTTATTTTTTTCTTTATTATCTTTATTTCTATCAATAATATTAGGAGAAGCATTAGAAGATGAATAATTTAATTTATTTTTTTCTTTATTATCTTTATTTCTATCTACAATAGTTGGAGAATTAAAAGAACCAACTTTAATAATTTTTTCTTTATCAATACTAACACTTTCTTTAGATGTTGTAGATAATAATTTTTTTGATCTATTTCTAATTTGTTTTCTATCTGTAAATTCTTCATTTTTTTTCTTTTTATTTTCATCTTCAATATTTTCTTCATTATCAATTAATTTTATTACTATATTTGTTTTACTTTTTTTTGCACTTCTTTCTGAAGGAATCATGTTAAATACTATTTTATTATTTTGTTTAATATCTTTTTTACTATTAAACTTAATTTTTTTACTTTCAAATGTATCATTATTCTCTTCTTTCTTTTTATCATTTATTCTATTATCTTCATTTTTTTTAAAATTTATTTTATTATCATCTGTAATAATTTTATTTTCTTTAGATGTTATTTTTTCTTCTATATGATTTGATTTTGATGTATTTAGTCTTTTACTAATAAATGGAATATTAATATCACTTTTTAATTTTTTCAAGTTTTCATTTTCATTTAATTTTGGTAATGTATTTGATAAATGAGTTTTTTCAATTTCAAATGTTGGTTTATTTAAAATTCTTGGAATTACAGCTTGTTTATTTTCTAATGTATTATTAAGTCTTTTCTTTTTAATCGGCGAAATTTCTTGTGCTAAATTATTATTATATAAAAATTTTTTGTTAATATCAACATTTATATTTTTTATTAAATGATTTGAAAATAATTGAATTGGTTTACTATTATTAATAATTTGACTATTATTTACTTCTGATTTTTCAGATTCTAAAGTTTTATTTTGATTAGTTAATGATTTTAATTCAATTGAAGTTAATGAATTTATATTTTTATGAGTTTTTAATGATTCTAAATTATTCAATTTTCTTAAATTTGATATTTTAAAAACTCCAAAAGGTTTATGATTATGTAAAATATCATTTTTTGTATGATTTAATATTTTTGTAGGTGATTTTGAAGAGATATTTGGCTTTTTTTTTAAATCATCTGGTATATCACTTAAATTAAATGCTTTTTTATTTTTTTTTTTCATTTTTAATAATTCCATTTCTTCTGGCTCAATTTTTAAATTTAAATTTGTAAATTTTAATTTTATTGGTTTGTAATTATCATTTGATTTTTCAAACTCAAGAAATAATTTTTCTATCTCTTTTATCATATCATCAAAATTGTCTTTATTTTCTAATTCTTGTAATTGGGTTTTTATTTTGAGAAATAATTCTATTTTGGATTGTAAATATAAAATAATATTTTTTTGAAAATTATTTTGAGCTTCAATATATTTATAATTTGTTGATAATATATTTAATTTATTTTCTATATTTTTAATATCCTCGTCATTTAAATTTTTTGAAGTTTGATTATTTCTAAAAAAATTTTCTAATTCATCAAAATTATTATTATTAGAATAAAAATTTTCTATTTTTTTAATAATATCTTTACTTTGTTTTTTTAAATCTTTAATAATTTTAATAATTTTATTAAATCTATCATCTAAAATATGTTCATATGAAATAGTATCATTTATAGTTTTAGAATAATCACTTTCAACATCCATAAATTTTTTTTTTAAACTTTGATAATATTGTTCATTATCACAAAATGAATTAATTTTAGGAGAATTTGAAATAGAAGTTGAAGCCTTACTATTAATAACTTTACTATTTATTTTTTGAACATTAATAATTATATTTTCATCTCCAATCGGAATTATATCTTTTATTAAAGCTTTTTCTCCATATTTAGAAAGATTTTCTTCTTTATAAAATATATCCATTTCACTTCCAAAAATTTTTCCACTTAAATCTTTTACATATTCTACATTTGTTTCTGGTCCAATATCAAATTCATATTTATTTCCTTCATATATTAAGTTAATATTCATATTTTTTTTTGACTTGATTTTTTTTTTTGTTTTTTTATAAATAAAATTTTTTTTTTAATTTTAATTAGATTAATTTTATTTTAATACAATATTAAATATTATATATTTTATATTTAAATTCATAAACATTGTATTAATTAAATCATTTATGTTTTTCTTTTGAACTATTTTTACTTTTTGATTTTGATCTTGAAAAAATTCTCATAATTTTTAAAGATATAGAATTTTTAATTTGAGTTTTATCATCATTAATTTTATTTTGAGTTGGAGATTTACTTTCATTTTTTTTCATCATTCCTTTTTTTTTATTCATAAAATCATTATTTAAATTATTATTAAAAATGGCGTTTTTAGGAAGAGGAATAACAGTTAATTTTGCATTATTATGTTCATCTTCATTTCCTTTTTTCTTATTTACAACAACTTTTAAATTATTATTTTTATCATTAATATTATTATTCTTAATTTTAGAAACATGTTTAACAATACCATTACTAATTTCAGACGAATTTTTTTTTTCATAACTTCCATCACTAATACTATTAAAACTACTTTTTTCAGTAATACTATTTTTTTCATTAACACTACTATTACAATTATTATCATCAGAAGTATTTGAATTTTTTTTTTCATTTTTAATTTTTTCAAGATATTCATTTTGTTTCTTATGTATAATTTCAATAATAGAAATTAAATCAGTTGGATCTTCTTCTTCTCCTTTATAAGTATAACCAATAAATTCAGCATCTTTTCTTTTTTTAATAGAATTATCAGGATAAAAAGGTTGAATTTCTTCAAATTTTTCAAAATATTTAACATCAGAATCACTTTTTAAATTAGGAATAAAAGGTGGTTTCATTTCTCTTATTTTTTTCCAATTAATTCCTTTAAAAAAAGGATGTGACTTAATTTCTTCACTACCATTTTTCCCTAATCTCATATCAGAATCAGTTATTAATTTAATAATTAAATCCTTAGCTAAATTTGATATTTTAACTTGTTCAGGGAATTGTAAATAAGATTGATAATGTAGAACTTTAAAGCAAACTTCATTAGTATGTTTAGAACAAAAAGGTGCATAACCAACTAACATTTCATAAAAAATAACACCTAAACTCCACCAATCAATTTCTTTACCATAACCTATTTTTTGTAATACTTCAGGAGCAACATAATAAGCAGTACCAACACAAGAATAATTTCTTAAATGTTTATTTCCTTTATAATTAATAATATCTTCTTTAAAAATATTATCTGCAATTTTAGCTAAACCAAAATCACTTAATTTTATATGTCCATCTTTTCCTATTAAAATATTATCTGGTTTTATATCTCGATGTATACAATCTAAATTATGTATTGCTTCTATTGCTAATATCATTTCACATAAATAAAATTTTGCTTCTTCTTCATTTAAAGTATCTTTTAATATTAATAAATTCATTAAGTCACCTCCTGGTAAAAATTCCATTACTAAAAATAAAAAATCTCCTTCTTGAAATGAACATTTTAATTCTACTATCCAATTTGATTTTATTTTACTTAAAAAATCTTGTTCGTCTCTTGTATGTTTTATTTGATTTTTTTGTAATAAAACTGATTTTTTTATTTTTTTTATTGCTACAATTTCGTTTGTTTTTTTATTTCGACATACATGAACTTCACCAAATGCACCTCTTCCTATTATATGTAGTGATTCGTAATCGTATATTGTTAATTTTTCTCTTATTTTTTGAAGACGATTTTTTTCTTTTTGTTGAATATCTTTTATTATTTCTTCTTTTAGTTCTGTTGGAATATTTAAATTTTTTAATTTTTCTTTTATCACTTCATTTTCTATTTTTTTTATTTTTATTAAATTATATTTTCGTTCTATATATTTTTTTGCTGCTATTACTTTATCATATGTTAGTTGAGTTATTTTATTTTCTTCGAGTAATGATTCTAAAGGTAAAAGTGGATAATTTATTAATTGAGACGTATCAATATTGTTAATCATTTATTTATTGAATAAATTGTTTTTAATTATTATTAATAATAAAATAAATTATATATTAATATTCTACTGAATATTATTTGAAAATTTAATATTATTATATATTAATATTTTTATTATTGTCTAATTTATTTTATATGAAATAATATATATATAATATTAAAAATCTTATACATATATATTTTATAAAAAAATATTATCATAAAAAAAAATTATTTATTATCAGTTCATTTATTAAAAAAAAATGTAAAATCAACAAATAATACAAATAATTATATTTACATAATTTAAATAAAATTCTAACTTAATTTCATTTAAAAAAATATTTAAATAAATAAAAAAATAATTAAAATGTCAACTTTACAAAATCAAATAAAAGAAAACCTAAAAAATATAGAAAACCCAATTGATAAATCTCAAAAAAAACAAAATGAATCATCATCATCAAAACAAAATAATTCATCAGAAAATTTTTTTACTAAAATAATATCTCCAATATCCTCAGAACAAATAAACAAAACAAATTCCGTTAATGAAAACAAAGTAGACATGAATATAAATATGAATATAAATGTAAGTAATTTCTATCCTCTTTACATAACAGATACAAAAATGACAGAAAAATTTAATGAAGAAAAAAGTAAAAAAAAATTTTCTTGTAATTGTAAAAAATCAAAATGTTTAAAATTATATTGTGACTGTTTTGCAAATGGAGAATATTGTGTTGATTGTAATTGTCAAAGTTGTTCAAATGTAATTGGAAATGAGGATGAAATAAAAAAATCTTTTAATGAAGTTAAAGATAAAAATCCAGTAGCTATGAAATTTTATTTAAATGAAGAAACTTCTTCTTTAGTATGTAATTGTACAAAAAGTAATTGTTTAAAGAAATATTGTGAGTGTTTTAAAGCAAATTTAAAATGCTCTGATTCTTGTAGATGTAGGGCTTGTGATAATAGAGGAAATGATAATAATTTTTCTTTTAAGAAAAATGTACATCATGTTTTTAAAAAAAAAAATAAAAATTTATATTTAGATTTTTCTTTTCAAAAAATTTCTATTTTAGTTGAAAAAGATAATATTCATATTAAAACTTTTAATGATATTAAAAATGTTGATTTGTTAAATTATGATAAATTAAATAATAAAGTTAATGTTAAGGTTGTTGAGGAAAAAATTTTTTTGGAAGTCCCTAAAAGGGTTATTGATAAAAATGTAATTTTTGAATTGGAAAATAAAAAAAATTTTTTTTTGAATAATAATAATTTGATAAATAAAAATTTAATGAAATTGAATAGTGATGAAGATTTAATTAATGAATTAGTTGGAAAAAAAAGAAGTTATGATAAAAATTAATATATGTATTATTTTTGTAGATTTTTTTGTTTTTTCATTATTTATAAATATAATTTAATATTGGGAATTTTTACATTTTATTAGGGTTTAAAATAAAATAAAAAATGTATTATTTTTTCTTTATTAATTTTTATTTATTTGAAACTCTGAAAAAATTTAAAAAATAAAATATTTTTAAAAATTTGATATTACAATGAAAATATAGAATCATTTCTATTGTAAAATTTATCTTGATTTATTGCTGAATTTTGATTTATTTTTATGTAAAAATTATTTTTTAATCTTGATGGACAATATTTTAATATAATTGGACCTAATAACATGTATAAAAAATAATGACCAAAATGAAAAATATAACCAATAATAAAATACGTAAATAAAATTTTAATTTTTTTATTAAATATTAAAATTTTTTCTTTTTGGTTTATTGAATCATTTGATAGAAAATAAAAGCATTGAACAAAAGCTATAATTCCATTGAAAATTCCTATCATCAATATTATATCAGGAATTCTACTCAATAAAATATAATAAAATGGTAATTTATATATTTTAAAATTATTATCTGATTTTTTGATAAATATTTTAAATAAATTTTTTATTACACATATTAAAATAAATATTAATATAAGCAAAGGTAAAATAATTTCTGCATATTTCAAAATTATTTCATTATTAAAAATATTTTCCCAATTTAAGTAAATAATAATTAAATCTATTGTTGTAAAAATCCCGATAAAAAATTTTTCTATTGAATTTTTATTCTTTATTAATAAATTTTTCACAGTTTGAATTAAAAAAAAAATTAATAAAGGAATGAAAATATAATAAATTGATTTTTTTATTTCTTTAAAAATATAATCTTTATTATTATTTCCAAAATTTATTGCAAATGAAGTTGAATTTGAATAATTTAAATAATGAATAAGAACAAATTTAAATAATATATCTTCATTATCACATAATATTCCATTTGAATCAAATTTAATATTTTCATTTTTAAAACTATTAATTTTATTTTCAAATAAATAAAAAAAAATCAAAATAATTAAAATTATAATACATGATACACCTATTCCAATAAATAAAAATATATTGTTTCTTTCAGTAACTTCATATAAAGAATAAAAATGCTTTTTATTATCATAGATTCTAAATAAAAAAGTAAATAAACATAACAATAATATTACAATAATAGAAATTAAATAAGAAAATGAAAATGGAAATTTTATGTCATTTAATAAATAAAGTAATAATGGTAATCCTAAAAAGAGAAATCCTATTATATATTGAAAGAAAAGAAAAACTAAAATATGTTTTTGAAAAAAATATACTATTTTTAATAATATATTTCTAAACAGACTTTTTGTATCTATATCTTTCAAAACAAAATTATCAAAATTAATTAATCTATTTTCATTATCATTTTCACTATTAATTACTGAATCTCTAAGGTTTGATAATATAATATTTTTATTTGACATTTAAATAAAGAATAAATGATTATCATAAAATTGTTTTTAATTATATGCAAAAAAAATATAAAACTTATATTTTTAATTTTTAAATATTATTAATATAATTATTTATAGCATATAAAATTTAAAAATATTCAAATTAAATAAAAAGCAAATAAATTATGTTTTCTTTTATTTTTTTTTATTTCTTCTTTCTCTTGAAAAAATGTTATTAAAAAGTTTATTTTTATTTTCATATTTTTTAATTGTATTATATGAAGAATTCATTAAATGAATTGTAGAACTATATATTTTCATTTGAGAAGAATTTCTTCCATTATCAAAAGTATTATTAAAATCCTTTCCATAATTCTTACAAAGTACCTTATTAAAACTACTACTATTATAATTAGAAGATTTAACATTCTCTTTTTCATTATAATTTAAAATATTTTCACAAGAAAAAGATTTTTTTTGATTTATTATTTTTTTATCTAATGAATCATATGGAACTTTATTTTGTTTAACAGAAATAAATTTTTTATAATTAAATTTATTATTATTAATTGGTGTAGTAAAAAATTCAATAGTGCCATTAAATTCTCTTTTATTCCTAGGAATAATATAATTTATAGGAAGCGATTCACTTTCATTTGAACATTTTAATGAATAAGAATTTTTTCCTAATTTTTTAAGGAAAGATATTTTTTTTTTTAATTGTTCAATATCTATTTCTTGTTTATAACACTTTAAAATAAATTTATTTAAAATTTTTGTATTTAATTGTTTTAATATACATTCTTTTTTTTCAATTATTAATTTTCTAAATGATAATTCTTCCTGTAATTTATTATATAATTGAGATAAATAATTTATTATTAAATGTTGTTCTTCAATTAAATTCAAAATATCAATTGAATTATTTAAATTTTTTTTTATTTTTTGATTATCTGCTTTAAAATTATCTTTTATAATATAAAATGCATTATTTAATTGCGAAATTCTTTTATTAATACTATTATAATCATTTTGATAATTATATAGAAAATAATTGAACATATTTTTTTTATTTTCAGTTTTTTGTTTATATTTTTTTTAAAATTATTCTTAGAAATGGATTATAAAGGAATTTATTTTAATAATAATGATTCAGATGAAAAACAATTTTATGAAGGAGGTGCACATTTTAGATATAAAGATTTATATTTTATTTTAGAAAATTTATCTTTTATTCTTCCACAACAAAGAAATGGAATTTCTGTTGATTCAAAAGATATAAAAAAAAAATTTTTTTATAATAATGACAATCCAAAAAGTAGAAATATAACAAAAAATAAAAATAAAAAATATGAAGTTGATTCATTAACATATAAAATAATCAATAAAGATAATATTCTTAAAAAAAATAAAGATAATGATTATCAATTTTTAAATATATTATTTCCAAAAAATATTACAAGAAATCAAAAAGCTAATAATTATATTTTACATTATAATAGTAAAGTTAGTTATTTAAAAAAATCTAATAAAAAAATTAATGAAAAGAAAAAAAAAGAAAGTAATATATCTTGTCCTAATATTTTTTTAAATAATAATAACAAGAAGAGAATATTTGTTTCTTTGAAGAACAAAAATAATTCTTTGAAGAGATATATTCAAAGTAATGATATTAATGAAAAAAAAGCAAAAATTCAAAAAAAAAGTAATTCTTCAATATCTTATGATACAACTTATAAAAGTTTAAACAAAAATAAATCATTAAATTTAAAAAATATTTCAATTGATTTAAAAGAAATTTTATCATATCAAAAAAAAAATTTAAAATTAAAAAAGAATATTAATCAAAAATTAGATACAAAGTTTACAAAAAAATTTACAACTTTTAATGATTGTATAACCTCTCCAAAATCTAATTTAAATGTGAAAATAAGGAATAAACATTTTCATAATAAATCACAGGATATATCATCTATTTTATTAAAAAAGGAAAATAATAATTTTCATTATAACAATTTTAAAAGTTTAAAATCAAAAATAAAAAATGATTTATTATCTTCTTCAATAGAAAAATCTAAAAATTATAATAATTCTACAATTAATAATTCTTTTACTAGAGGAAAATATTATCTTTCAATTATAAATAATTTAAATATTATGAATGATAAAACAAAAAATCAAGATATTATAAATAAATCAAATTTAATTGATATAAATTCTTCATTTAATACAAATATAAACATTAATAAAATAAAAAAAATAAATCAATTTTCAATAACTAATAATAGGACAATTACACCAATAAAATGTAATAATAATATTAAATTTTTCCCATTATTTAAGCAAAATAAAGATTCTCATCATATTTCAAGAAAAGAAACAGAGATTTCTGATATTGAAATAAATAAAAATAAAATTTCATATTCTGAAATTAATAATAAGCAAAAATCAAAAATAATTAAAAATAATTTACAAAAGAAAATAGGTAAAAATTTAATTTATCCTATAATCAAAAATAAAAAATAAAATTTATAATTTTTCCTCATTTAATAATATAAAATAATTTTATTAAAAACTAATAAAAAATATTTTTTAGAAAAAAATAAGGATAAATTAAATATATAAATTTCAGT
>Ga0310695_10013935_pt1 | contig 10956 bp, 8 predicted proteins | sample RumenRJG_04DNA_FD_203882 | JGI IMG/M metagenome (GOLD analysis project Ga0310695, IMG submission 203882) | Bovine rumen microbial communities from Lethbridge, Alberta, Canada - RJG_04 (v2) (version 2) | ecosystem: Host-associated > Mammals > Digestive system > Stomach > Rumen | place: Canada... | reverse complement strand
TAAGAGGATGTGGCAGGTGTATTTTGGGGACAATCTTTCGATTGGTATAGAATTTAATCCCCCCTTCCTTACGGTTTAGGGCATCCTCTTATGGTGTTGAGGGATGTAGCCGTTTGAGAAAGATCAGGGACACTTTTGTCCATCCGTGTCCCTCTTGGCTCTTATTCAGTTCCTTCTGAGCAGGAAATATATATTATAGCCGGAAGATAAAAGGTTTAGTTTAGGTTATAGATATTTAATATGGGGGTAAACTAAACCAAAGGATTGTGTTATCAAACAAAATAATTAGCTTTTCCTTTCTTTTGGATGGCAAAAGTGTTATGTTGAACGACTAAAAAGCTACTTTTTATTTAAAAGGTGCCATAAAGGTAAAAATTTTGGGTAAAATATGTATCTAGTAATAATATTTTTATTACTTTTGCAACAAAAAGTTTTAATATGACTCTTCAGAAGTGGATAAAGGACAGGGCGATTCATGGGTATCCTACATTCTCGATAGAGGATGTGAGAGAGTCGGAAATGTACTCTTCTGAACAGATAATGAAGAATGAACTCAACAGGCTATGTTCAAATAAGACTATAGTCAATGTGTATCGAGGTTTCTATGTTATCATTCCTGTTCATTACGTTCTTCGTGGTTCTGTTCCTGCAACCTATTATATAGACCAGCTGATGACTTATCTTAGCAAGCCCTACTATGTATGTATGCTAAGTGCTGCAGAATTACTCGGTGTGGCACATCAGCGACCACAACAGTTTTCTGTGATGACAACATATCCAAGACGTCAGTTGGTGACAACTCGAAATGTAACCACCGACTGGTTTTATCGTGATACGATGCCCGAAGATGCTCTTGTTATAAAGAATACAGAGACTGGGACAATTCGAATTTCAAATTCTCTTTTGACGGCAGCTGACCTAGTACAGAATCAGCAGCATGTTGGTGGATTGTCTCGCGTTGCTACCATACTTGAAGAATTGACAGAACAGATTGATATAGACAGCCAATTACCGGCTCTGATACCTTTTGTCAAGACAGTGACCTGGCAACGTCTTGGTTATATCCTAGAAAATGTGATAGAAGATAGGGTAACTGCGGACAAGCTATTTGAGCAGCTTCGCGCTTCATCAGCCCGTATGGTTTATAAGCCATTGAGCACATCGGCAGAAGATAATCCTTCATCCAGAGACAGACGATGGAAGATAAACATAAATGTTGAAATAGAAACAGACGATATATGATTAACAGAATAGCGATACAACAGTGGAGCGAGTATGCTCCATGGATAGATAATGCACAGATTGAGCAAGACTTGATTATCTGCCGTGCCTTGGTTTCCATCTTTAGCGATGAGTTCCTAGCATCGCAGTTGGCATTCCGAGGTGGAACTGCCTTACACAAGCTATATCTTTCACCTCAGCCACGTTATAGTGAGGACATTGATTTGGTTCAGATTACTCCTGGACCTATCAAGCCTATTATGTATCGATTGGGCGAAGTTCTAGATTGGCTGCCAGACAGGGTAACTAAGCAGAAACGATACAATAATACTATGTTGTTCCGTGTGGAGTCTGAAATACCGCCAACTGTACAGATACATCTGAAAGTTGAAATCAATTGCTTCGAACATTTCAATGTACTTGGGTTGACAAAGATTCCGTTCAAAGTGGAGAACTCATGGTTCACTGGCGAAGCCGAACTGACGACCTATCATTTTGAAGAATTGCTTGGTACCAAACTTCGTGCCCTTTATCAGCGAAAGAAGGGCCGCGATCTCTTTGACCTTTATATTGCTTTACAGCGTAAGGATGTGGATGTTGATAAAGTCCTTCAGTGTTACAAGAAATATATGGAGTTTGTGGTTGACAAGGCTCCATCTTACAAGCAGTTTGTCAATAACATGCAGGAGAAGATGGCAGATCCTGAGTTTACCAATGATATGCAATCACTTCTGCGTCCAGGTATAACATTCAATGCGAGTGATGCTTATCCGCTTATTTATGAAACCTTTATAGATAAGATGGAAGGAAAGAGAGATTAAGTAGAAAATATGCCACAGCCGCTAATCGCTTAGGATTCTCTAAACAAATGGATTAACTATATTATAGGTATATGAGTCATTCTGTCAAATATTTCGTCGATATATTGGAAACGGAAAAGGGGCAGCCAATTACTTGTGTAGGGTATGAAGAGTATCCTGCACATACGGCCTATCCCAGTCGTCTTCATCAAGCGGGCTATTACTTTGAACCAGAGAAAGGGCGCACACTGAAAGAGTATCAGTTAGTGTATGTAACCGAAGGTGAAGGAACGCTCGAAACATGCACTGGAGGGGTATTTCAAATTGAGCGGGGAATGATTTTCGTACTGTTTCCTAATGAGTGGCACACTTATTATCCCAACGAAGAAACAGGTTGGAGTCACTATTGGATTGGCATCCGTAACGATGATGTGGAGCAATGGCTTGCCGACAGTAATTGCAGTCGTGAAAACCCCGTGTTTGACATTGGCATTAACCATGAGGTATTGACCCTGTTCCAAAAAGCTGTTCAAATGGCAGATAACGGCCAACACATGTTCCAGCATGTACTGAGCGGACTGACCAATTACATCATTGCCCTGTTGGGCAGTATCAGTGAGACTCAGCTTGTTAGTAGTAGCAATTACACGGAGAACATTGAGCAAGCCTGTCTGATGATGGCAAAGCCTGACTTCCGTATGCCTATGAGCTGTCTTGCGAGAGAGGTTGGCATGAGTTACTCTCTTTTCCGCCGTGAGTTCCGTCAGCAGAAGGGGTGTTCACCCTCGAAGTTCCTTCAGACGCAACGCATCCATCAGGCTGAGCAATTACTGATTACTTCAACTATGTCACTCAAGGAGGTTGCCTACGCCCTCGACTTCGACTCACCTTCCTATTTCTCTGCCCAGTTCAAGAAGCAGACAGGGCTTTCGCCCACCGAATACAGAATACGGCGAGGTAAGAAATAGCCAATTGGCAAAAAACAACAGACTTTTGGCATTTATTAAAAGTGTGAAATCTCATTTTTTTGTTCCTTTGCAGCGTCTAATTTTATAATCGAGCGAACAAATGAGACAAAGATTCATGCTGTGTCTGGCAATAGCGATGATGGCAATGGTCGTCATGGCACAAGAAAAAAAACGTGGGCTGTGGGCTTGCAAGTCTATTGACGAGAAAAAAGTATTTGTGAGTTGGCGGATGCGCGGCATCGACGATCCGCTGAATACGACCTATAAGCTCTACGCGAACGACAAACTGGTAAAAACGCTTCATGACCGCACGAACGCGGCACTCGCCACATCGTATGCTTCAGCGACGTTTCGACTGGAGGTACTTAATGCTGATGGCACTATCATCGATTCGCAAGACGATGTGAAATGCGACGCGAAATTCTTCCATCATATCAAACTTGATTACCCCGGCGACTACACGATGAAGGACGGCACGGCGGTGACCTATACGCCAGGCGACTGCTCGTCCTATGATATGGACGGCGATGGTGAGCAGGAAATCATCATGAAGTGGGAGCCATCGAATGCGGGAGCTGTCTGCACACCTACAGGACCACAGATTGTGGATTGTTATAAGCTGGACGGCACGCGCCTATGGCGTATCGACTTCGGACCGAATGTGCTGGCAGGTTGCCGTTTCACGTTTCTGTGCTACGATTTCGATGGAGACGGCAAGGGTGAACTCATCGGTAAGACAGCTCAAGGCTCAAAAGATGCTACGGGTGAATACTTACATACGGGACCTGCTGCTACCGCAGACCATTCGAAGTCGTCGGTCAACTCATCTGGGGTCATCACCAGCGGAGGCAAAGAATGGCTGACGTGCTTCAATGGTGTGACAGGTCACGAACTGGCCACTATTGACTACTGGCCACTGTTCAGCATACGCAGCAACTGGGACGACCGCTCTGGAAAGACCGATGGTGCCGCATATGGGCATCGTGGCAACTGGTTCAAGGGCTGTGTAGCTTTCCTCGATGTCAACGGCAAACCAACACCATGTGCTGTCACTGTGCGTGGCATCTACACCTATAGCTATGCTGCGGCATACAGTTGGGATGGCGCCGAACTGAAAGTGCAGTGGAAACACACCTCTGACAAAAAAGGGCAGGGCATCTATGCTGAGGGCGCACATAGCTTGACTGTTGGTGATATGGACGGTGACGGTTTCGACGAGGTGATGGTCGGTGCGGCTGCCATCGACCACGACGGCAAACTGCTCTGGCGCACAGGTCTCGGTCATGGTGATGCCACCCATCTGAGCGATTTTGACCCCGACAACGAGGGCATGGAAGTCTTTATCATCACTGAGGAAACCGAGGCTCAATATGATGCTGCCCTCATCGATGCCAAGACGGGCAACATTTTGGTTGGCAAACCCCAGACGGGCGGCGACACGGCTCGCGGACTGGCTCTCGATTGTGACAGCAAGTACGACGGCGCGGAGTTCATGGAAATGAGTGATGCAAACCTGATGACCAGCAAAGGCGAGGTCATTGCTCCGTGGAAAGCGGGCTCTGTCGGTAGTTCATCCATAAACTACGCCATCTACTGGGATGGCGACCTGCTACGCGAGTACCATGACCGCAGTCATGTAGATAAGTGGAATGCCACAAGCAAGGCCTGGGACCGCACATGCACTCTCTATCAGTTTGGTTATGGAGCGAACAGCGTCAACGGCACAAAAAACAACCCCAACCTTCAGTGCGACCTCTACGGAGACTGGCGCGAAGAGGTTGTTTACTGGGCACAGAACAACGGCAACTATTACCTGACTATTTTCACCACAACCACAGAAAGCCAGTATAAACTACCCTGGCTCCGAGATGATCACACCTACGATATGGCCATTGTCTGGCAGAACTGCGGTTACAACCAACCGCCTCATCTCGGTTATAGCCCCGTCACCTATTACAAACAGTTGAAAGAGCAGGCGACAGCCATCCGTCAAGTAAACAACACCGTGTCTGCTCCACGATATTACGACCTGACGGGTCGCCCTCTTGCCAATCCCAACCATTCTGGCATTTTCATTGAACAATTATCCGACGGAACTAGCCGTATCATACATAGATGAAAACAATGCCATCGGTGGATACTTGGCAATGGTTACGCCTCAATAATTATCAATAAAACTATGAGATATTTAAAGATGAGTATAAAGAAACTGGCAGTGGTGATGATAGTCATATCCTCCGTTTCTTATGCACAAACAGGTCATTACGAATGGAATGCGCTGCCCTTCGGTGGTGCAGGGTTTGTATCGGGCATCATCACCTGTCCACAGCAGGAGGGGTTGGTGTATGCCCGTACCGATGTGGGCGGTGCCTACAGATGGAATCCCGATAAAGAAGAATGGACGCCTATCAGCGATTTCCTGCCTGAGAACAAGGCGGGATTGATGGGCGTGGAGAGTATGGCCATCGACCCCTCATCGCCTAATAAAGTTTATATGTACTGCGGCACATCGTATTGGAACAACGGTCTCAGTGCTATTCTCTGTTCCGAAGACTATGGCGATACCTTCACACAACTGGCTACGGTGACCAGTCAGTTCCCAGCTCACGGCAACGACTACGGACGGCAGAGCGGCGAACGGCTTGCCGTATGTCCACTGGGCGGTCAATTACTATTGTGCGGTTCTCGTACACGAGGGTTATGGAAGTCTGAGAATAGTGGCAAGACGTGGAAGCGTGTGGCGCAGACTACATTTGTCAACGACAGGAAAATGTCGTTCGTCCAGTTTCTGGACAGTTCCACCGTGGTAGCAGGCCATCTCTACAAAGGTGCAGCAAACCTGTTTCGCTCTGAGGACGGAGGAACAACATGGACGGTTATAGATGGTGCCCGCACTGACTATATGCCCCACCGCTGTTGCCTCGCGCCCGACGGCAAGACGCTTTATGTGTCCTACAGCGACAGCGAGGGACCTGGTACGAGCGGAGCTGGTGCCCTGATGAAGCTTGATTTGACTACAGGCACATGGACAGATATTTCTCCTCAGAAAGTGTCGTTTGGCGACATCTCTGTAGCTTACGACAATCCCGAACACCTGATGGCGGTATCCATGGGATTATGGTGGGGACAATACTGGACTACGAGCAGTACGACCTGGGGCGACCAAGTCTGGATTTCGAAGAACGGTGGCAAAACGTGGATTAACCTAGCGGAAAGCGGACGAAGCACCTACAGCGAGAGCCGAATCAAGTGGTTGGCATCAGGATTTCACCTGCATTGGTGTGGTAGTGCGCAGATAGATCCCCATAACAGTTCGCGTGCGTGGTTCTGTTCCGGCAACGGCATCATGACTACCAAGAATCTCTTGGCCTCGAAACCACGTTTTCAAGCGTGCGTGACTGGACTTGAAGAAACCGTGCCGCTCAACATTGTCAGCGTGACAGAAGCTCCATTGGCCGTCACCATCGGAGATTACGACGGTTGTCTCTACCCCGACGTGACGCAATACTACAAACGATTCACTCCCTCTATGGGTTCCACTAGTGCATTTGCCATTGCTGCACGGCAAGTAAAACTTATGCTACGCGGTGCTGGCGATTTGTACCTGAGCCAGAATGGAGGTTCCTCTTGGGTGAAAAAGACCAAGCCCGTAGCCGACAAAGGTATCTCCTGGTGTACCTTATCGACAGAAGGCGACATCCTCATTGCCCGCCCATCGGACAACCGTCCTTTCTACTCTCTCGACAAAGGACAGACATGGGCAGAAATCGTCACTGCTCCCTCAGGCATCAACCTCTATGCCGACCCAGTTTGCAATTACGTTTTCTATGGTATGAGCGGTTCCACCTTTTACATATTTATCTATGACCCGACCACCGACACCTTCACGAAGAAGACCAAGGCTCTCTCGGGCGTAGTAGGCCGCATGTGCGTGGTTGACGGCAGGCAGGGCGACGTGTGGGTAGCGCGAGGCAGCAGTGGTATCACCCACCTCACGGGCTGCGACACCGGCTCGCCAACCGCTAAGAACATCACCATGAGTTCATGTACCTGCATCGGCACAGGACGGGGAAAGACTGACGACGACTATCCGTCGCTCTACATCTGGGGACGCAAGACCACATCACAGCCTCTTGGTCTCTATCGCAGCGATGACCAAGGCACCACCTGGACGCGCATCAATGACGACCAACATCAGTTCGGCGGCCCCGGCAATGCACAGATTGTCTGCGGTGACATGAACGTCTATGGTCGTGTGTATATGTCCACTGTCGGACGCGGCGTCATCTGTGGAACATTCATTTCAGACGAGGATACAAACATCAATACGCTGTCGGCTCCTCAAACCTCTTTCCTGTTCCGTGAAGGCATTTATGACCTGCAAGGCCGTCGCTATGCAGAACGTCCGTCAGTGCAAGGACTATATATACGGAACGGAAAGAAAATACTAATCGAGTAAACAACAACACGAATAAGTGATGGGAAAAGCATATCAATCAATGAGAAGAACTTTATGTATATTCGCTGCTTGCACCTGTAGTCTTTTGCTCTCCGCTCAGCGCATGCTTTACATCGGCGACTCAGTGACGGACGGCGGATGGGGGCGCAGCGGAGGCAGTGCGTTGCCTTCGGAGAAGAGAAACCACAGTGACCTGAACCATGTGTATGGGCATAGCTATATGATGCTGTGTGCGGCCCACTACCAGAGCCTGTTGCCATACGGAGGACAGGAATTCCTAAATCGTGGTATATCAGGGAACACATTAGGTGATTTAGAGGCACGTTGGGAGAAAGATGTATTGGCAATACAGCCCGATATTCTTTCAGTGCTGATTGGAACGAACGATGTAGGCGAGTGGATGAAGGATCATTCGTCAGACAAGGGATTTGACTATCACGATTGGGATACCAGATATCGGGCGCTGTTGCAAAGCAGCAAGGCGCAAAACGGTGACATAAAACTGATACTGTGTACGCCTTTCGTCTCGACGGCTACATCGACAGAACGCCAGCAGATGACAAACAAGCTCTCGGCCATCGTGCGACAGATAGCCAAGGACGAGCAGGCCGTCTGTGTTCCCTTCGACAGTCTGTTTAACCAATTGCAGCGATGTCAGCCTAACAATCGTTACTGGATATGGGATGGTATCCATCCCACGGCAGCCGGACATCAGCAGATGGCTGACTTGTGGATCTGCAAGGCCACTGAAGCAGGCTTATTACTTTCAGGGCACGATAACCGCGTGACCATCCCCGTAAGCCGCCAGCAGCTGGAGCAGTCGCCCGAAGGACCATTTGAGGCTACATGGAAATCTTTGGAACAGAACTATCGCACGCCGGAGTGGTTCAAGGATGCTAAGTTCGGCATCTTTATCCATTGGGGGCTCTACTCAGTACCAGCAGCAGGTAGTGAGTGGTATCCTAAGCACATGTACAATGCCATGAGCCGCGAACACCAAGAGCGGTGGGGCAAGCAGAACCAGTTCGGTTACAAGGATTTTATACCCATGTTCAAGGCCGAGAAGTTCGACGCAAAGGCATGGGCCGAACTGTTCAGAAAAGCCGGTGCGCGCTATGTCATCCCTACTGCCGAACACCACGACGGCTTTGCAATGTACGACAGCCGTCTGACTCGATGGAATGCCAAGCAGATGGGACCGAAGCGTGATGTGATAGGCGAACTGGCAGAGGCTGTACGTGGCGAGGGAATGAAATTCGGTGTGTCAAACCACCGCATCGAGAACTGGGACTTTATGTATCCAGACAAGTTGCCCAAAGACTCCACCGACCTTTTCTTGCCTGAGTATGCAGAATTCTACGGACCTCCACAGCATCCCACCCAGCAAAGCGGCATGGGACCGAAGGCTATGCCTGCAGCCGTACGTGGAGGTGCTACAGAAGCCGTCATCAACGAAGCCGCTGAGGAAGGACGCCATCCGCAGAGCGATGCTTTCTTGAACGAGTGGCAGCTGCGCACTATGGAGATTATTGATAAATACCAGCCCGACCTCCTTTATTTCGACAACGGCATCAACTACCGTTCACTCGACCCATGGAAGCTCCGCCTGGCACGTTACTATTACAACAGTGCCTACCAATGGCACAAGGAAGTGAGCATCCAGTCAAAGAGTCAGGCCTATTTGGCAGGGAGCATCATTGACTTCGAGCGTGAGAGCCGTGCACCGCGCAAGCCATACGGCCGCTACTGGCAGGTGGACGATCCCATTGGCAACAAGTTCGGCTATATAGAAGGACTGAAACTGCAGAATGCCGATGGCATCATCCGCAATCTCGTCGATAACGTAGCCTGCGGTGGCAACCTCTGTCTGAATGTTTCGCCCAAGAGCGACGGCACCATCCCCGAAGATCAGCAGCAGGTATTGCTGAAAATCGGCGAATGGCTGCAGAAATACGGGGAAGGCATCTATGGCACACGCCCCTATAAGACTGCCATCGAAGGGAATATCCGTCTCACCTGTAAGGACGGCTTCATTTACGCCTTCGTTCTCCGTTGGGACGGCAAGCCCTTCACTATCCAATGCTTGGACAGCAGCAAGGTGAAAGCCGTTACATGCCTGGCCGACGGCAGGAAGGTAAGAATCAAGAAACAAGCCGACGGCCTCCGAATAGAAGCCACGATGCCGAATGCCACCGACCCCGTAGTCTGTTTCAAGGTCAAGGTGAGGCCGTAGAAAATAATATTCAAATAATATATAACCACAATGGAAAAAGTACAAGAAACAGAGTTCGTTCCCTTCGACGTATGGGAGGAATTCAATGAGAGTGCATTCAGCTACTTCCACAAGGGGGTGGTGATTTGTTCGGGGGACAGGACGGAGAGCAACGCCATGACCATCAGCTGGGGAGCCCTTGGCAACTACCTGGGGCACCGGCACCCGACGCTGACGGTCTATGTCGCACCGGCCCGCTACACCCATGAACTGATGGAACGCCACAACCGCTTCACGATTATGGAGTTCGACGACCCGGAAGTGAACAGATACATGGGTTCACACAGCGGACGACCGGCGACTGAGGGGAGCACTTGTCCTGACAAAAAGGCTGCGGACCTGGGGCTTCACCTGGCTTACACGCCGGGCGGCACGCCCTACTACGAGGAGGCCAGGACCGTCATGGAGTGCGAAATCATGTCGGCACTGCACCAGTCGAGTGATGACTTTCGCAATGACACGCCACGGAAGCTGTACGCCAATTTCAAGGCAGGCATCCACACGGTGTATATCGCGGAAATCGTCGGTGCATGGAAAAAATCGGGAAAGGGGGTAGGACGATGAAACAGAGAATCATTATCTGCCTGACGGCCGCCCTGGTGACGATGGCCGCTTGTTCTACTGGCGACGATGACACGACTATAGCAGGCATTAACAGTGAAAATATAAATGACCTGACATGCAAGGTTCAGTACGTGGTGAATGTAGACTCCATCATAAGTACGTACTATGATTTGGTTGTCACTTATTATGACATCGACGGCAAAGAACTATCAGATACGATAAAAGATGGCAAATGGAAATACGTAAGTCCTATGGTTCCTTTCAATGATGCTCCAGACAAGTTTTTGTGCAACATCATAGGAACAAAGAAAGTTGAAGTGCCAAAACTGACACAGGACTATTATGCATTATGTTATCAATGCGATGCTGTGGTTGCATTTTCCCGGAACGACGGGACAATAGTCAGGACTATCAGGTCTGCCACTCCCGAGGCAATGAACCAATTGATAAACAAAGCCTCATTCGACGACATGCTCTCTTCTGGCAATTCTCTTGTAATCTGCCGTCTTGAAGGTACTAAGGAAGTAAAGGACTAAAAAAGAGAAAGATCATGGGGTCTCTAAGTTTGCACTCGATATAGAATATCAGTGAAGAATTTGCTCAATACCGGCCAAATCCTTACCTTTGTTGTTAAAAGGAGGAAAAGGCCGACAGGAAAGGGAAACTATCACG
>Ga0310695_10013933_pt1 | contig 10956 bp, 8 predicted proteins | sample RumenRJG_04DNA_FD_203882 | JGI IMG/M metagenome (GOLD analysis project Ga0310695, IMG submission 203882) | Bovine rumen microbial communities from Lethbridge, Alberta, Canada - RJG_04 (v2) (version 2) | ecosystem: Host-associated > Mammals > Digestive system > Stomach > Rumen | place: Canada... | reverse complement strand
TACCATAAATCACATGTGATACCAAGTATTGCGACGGATGGGACGTTGGATTATCGGGCATTGGAGGATATCTTAATCTGACTTAAAATGTGAGGATTTAGAAGCTAAGAAAATGATGGATAATAGCGATGATCCGCTACAAGGATTGGACCGGGACAAATAAGCAGAAATGTCAGAGAGGTTTTTCAACAAGGAAAGAAGCTATTGAGTGGGAAGCACAGTTTAAGCTTCAGCAGGCAGCTGATATCGATATGACATTGGAAGCTTTCTATGAACTGTACGAGAAGGATGTAAGACCGAGACTTAAGGAAAATACTTGGATGACAAAGCAGGTCATATGTGAAAAGAAGATCCTTCCTTATCTTGGGAAACGTAAGCTTTCGGAAATAACCGCAAAGAATGTGATCGACTGGCAGAATGAGATGATGCGGTTGACGAAAGCAAACGGAGAAACTTTTTCACCATGTTATCTGAAAACGATACATGCGGAACTAAGCGCACTTTTCAACACCGATCGGAAAATTGGTCGCCGGGCATGGCGAAAGTTTAAAGAGTGGTGGGATATGCATAAGCGGAAGGAAGTTGAGGAAAAGACCAGAGAAAGTGTTCTTGGCAGACTTGCGGAGTTAAAGAAAGAAACTTCAGAACAGCCATGGAAACCGGTGGTTACGAAAAAGCAGAGAGGACCGGAACTGGATTAGGGTTCTTCCTTGAATGACAGTGACGGGGCCGTGACACGCTCCCGTTATATGTCGATTAAGCAGGAATCATGTAAATTTATATGGACAAATACGGAGCAAAATATATGGACATTTCGCTGTGTCCATGATATAATCACAGAGTATATGAGAGGAGGCTTTAGATGGTTATTGGATCTGAAAGTGAAACCGTTGAGTTTAAGCTTACTACCGGAGAAAAGAATGAGGCTGTAGAAGCTATCGCAGCCATTTTGAATAAACATTGCCGAGGCACAGTGTATTTTGGCGTTGATGATTCCGGATTTGTTAGAGGACAACAGATTAGTGATTCTACCAAAAAGGATATATCAAGAATAATTAGCGACGCCATTGAACCGAGAATTGCGCCGACTATAGAGGTGCTCACTATAGAACAGCGAACGATAATTAAGGTGTCTTTTTCCGGACATAATAGACCCTATGCAGTTAATGGCAAGTATCTAATTCGAACAGGGACAGAGAATAGGCGTATGTCTCCTGATGAATTAAAACGGCTTATAAAGAATGATGATTACTCTTCCAAATGGGAAGAAGAGTTGACGGATTATACTGCTGATGACCTGGATGATGATGCCTTGAAGGATTTTTATCAGTCTGCAAAAGAATGTGGCCGCTTGTCCATGAAGGAGTATGACAAAGAGAAACTGCTCACTACCATTGATATCGTACGCGGAGGACAAATAAACAATGGTGGGTATGCCCTTTTTGGGAAAAATGCCAAGATTGGGTTAAAGCTGGCATCATATGCTACAGACAATAAAGTCACTTTCACTGATTTGAAACTCCTTGAAGGTAATATCTATAATCTTGTAAACGCTGCTTTAGATTACATTTTGAACCGCATCAACTGGAGAAGCGAAATTGGAGCAAGAAAGAGAAAAGAGATTCCGGAAATTCCAGAAGAGGCAATTCGTGAAATCATAGTAAACGCATTTGCACATGCAGATTATGAAACTGTTCCGGAGATTGAAATCGGTATTCATCCGGGCAAGATTGAGATATATAATCCAGGATCATTTCCGGACGATTTAACGCCGCTTGATTTTATATCTAGGAATTTGCCTTCATATAAGCGAAATAAGCTAATATTAGATATTCTGTTTAGAAGTAAAGACGTTGAAAAATCAGGTACGGGATTCCAGCGTGTAAACGATTTTTGTAAGCAACAGAACGTGACTTGGAACTATAGAAAAGAAGCATACGGTTTCTTCTTCGAATTTATCAGGACAAATGTCCGGATAAATGTCCAGATAAATACTGAACTTACAGAAGCAGAGCAGGTCATTTTTAATCTGATTCAGAATAATGATGGTATCTCGAAAGCAGAGATGGCGATAAGGATTGGAAAGTCTGAAAAGACTGTCCAAAGGCTTATATCTTCGCTCACGAAGAAGCAGGTGATTGAAAGAGAAGGATCCAATAAATCGGGCAGTTGGAAAATAAAGATATAGGAGAAAGATAATTATTTATGGATTGGGAATTGTGTTCACAGCATTTGACTAGCGGTTATATTCCAGTACTATATCATAGTGCAAATAAATTGATGATATTTATGTGATAACACTCCCATGATAACAATTTTATGACATTAGCTGATACAGTCCATGCGATATGGACAGTTGAAACCAAATGAAATCAAATCGCAACAGAGAACCCCAACAAAAATGTTAAAGGTACAGTTTAAGTTAGGAAGTATGAGTGAGCGTAGAGTGGTTCATAGGTAAACTTCACAAAGCCGGTTTTTTCAATGTCTGAATCGGATCTGTTTCTATTGGGATAACCGAAGCGCGATCATTGAAGAAATTGGAGATTATCATTAAGAAAGTGACCAATATGATAGATTTGAAACCTGCCTCTCCCGGAGAAATATTGCAGGAGGAGTTCCTGAAACCAATGAATGTAACAGCATACAGACTTGCCAAGGAGATACACATTCCGCAGTCAAGGATGGTGTGACCATGATCGGAAGCCGGAACCAAATCTCCTCCGTCTGTGAAGGTTTGCCGGGCAAAGCTACATAAAGTTCATTTACCACATTGTGATAGCTTTTCATTACCGACACTTAAAAGTTTATCGTAAGAAATGCAGTATTTATGCGGCTTGCAAGTGTTTTGAAGCTATCAAATACGCCAATCTTACGCCAATCGATGCAAGATTTTTGAAACGAAACAGGACACTTTAAGGCAGGGAGCGATCATATGATCCAGGATATTTACCCAAGCAAGCTTGATAATAGCTTTAAGGATATAAAGCCCAATGATAATGACTGCATATTTCTCTTCAATGATGAGGGAAAGATATATGCCGGTGATGCTGAAGGTAAAATGTTTTTTTTGACTTTCCACGATTGCAAGGCCGATGATGAGTCGGCTTTGTTTTCTTTCGTATATCTTTTTTCCGTGGATCAAAAAAAGTACTTCCTCATTGAAAACTGCAGTGATGAAGCCTGCAGGAAGCCGGGATTCAAATTTTATTCGATAAGGGAACTCCGTGACAGTTTTTTTGAAGAGGATAATGTAAATATATTTGCTGCATTTACAGCTTACCATCTCTGGAAATGGTACAGCGATAACAAGTTCTGCGGCAAGTGCGGCGCGCCGCTGGTCCAAAGCAGGGATGAGCGCGCGCTTTTTTGCCCTGAGTGCAAAAATGTGATCTATCCAAGGATCAATCCGGCGGTGATAGTAGGCGTTACAAAAGGCGACTGCCTTCTCCTTACAAGGTATCGAAATGGTTATTCCCACAACGCACTGGTCGCAGGCTTTACAGAGATCGGTGAAACACTCGAAGAGACGGTTGCAAGAGAAGTAATGGAAGAGACAGGCATTAAGGTCAAAAATATCAGATATTACAAGTCGCAGCCATGGGGAATGGCGCAGGATATCCTTGTAGGCTTTTTCTGCGAAGCGGATGGAGACGGCGAGATCCATATGGATGAAAGTGAACTGAAGTATGCAAAGTGGGTGAAGAGAGAGGATATAATGCTCCAGCCGAACAATCTGAGCCTTACAAACGAGATGATGGGATTGTTCAAAGAAGGAAAAGAAGGAGAGCCGAACTGAAAATAATTGTAAAGCATTTGGAATTGAAGGAGATTGATGACATGAAGGTATTGATATTAAACGGGAGCCCCAGAGTGGGCGGCAACACGTCTATAGCATTGGATGAGATGGTGAAGGTATTCGATTCAGAGGGCGTAGAGAGCGAGACCGTACAGATAGGCAATAAGGACATAAGAGGCTGCATCGCCTGCGGAACCTGCGCGGCAAAGGGCAGGTGCGTATTCGAGGATGTTGTAAACGAGCTTGCGCCGAAATTCGAAGAAGCGGACGGGCTTGTTGTTGCGTCTCCTGTATATTATGCGTCAGCCAACGCGACACTTATCGCCTGCCTTGACAGGCTGTTCTACAGCACAAGCTTTGACAAGACCATGAAGGTCGGGGCAAGCGTGGTGGTGGCAAGACGTGGGGGACTTTCAGCTACATTTGATGAACTCAACAAGTACTTCACCATATGCGGCATGCCGGTAGCTTCAAGCCAGTATTGGAACAGCGTACATGGCAGGGAAAAAGGCGAGGCGGCGCAGGATAAAGAAGGCATGCAGACAGTCCGTGTCCTCGCGAGAAATATGTCTTTCCTTATGAAGAGCATAGCCCTCGGCAAGGAGAAGTACGGCCTTCCGGAAAAGGAACCCTGGGAACCGACACATTTTGTGAGGTGATGGGGTGAAAGGGATAATGGCAGCAGGCTGTAACAAGTGGGGAAGATTGAAGAATCCGGGGCAGGGAACAGATCCCTGAGAAGTAAAGGCGAGGAGGAATGTGAGCATGCACGACCTTGAGATATTTAAAAAGGCGCAGGAGACGGATTATTCAATAGCTTTGGATGAGATCAGATCGGGACATAAGCAGTCGCATTGGATATGGTATATATTCCCGCAGATAGACGGATTGGGCTTTTCATCCACCGCGGAGTATTATGCGATCAAGAGCCGGAAGGAAGCGGAGGACTATCTGAAGGATGATCTGTTGCGTGAGCATCTTTGTGAGATCAGCGAAGCGCTTCTGCAGCTTGAGTCTTGTGATGCCGGAGAAGTGATGGGCTTTCCCGACAACTTGAAGTTGCGATCATCTATGACCTTGTTTCACGAGGTGGCGCCTGAGATAGAGGTGTTTCAGAAGGTTTTGGATAAGTTCTTCAATGGGGAAGCTGACCAGAGGACGATAGAACTGTTGAAGGAAAATGAGGGTGGTTGAGGGGGATTTTTATTAAAGATGATCAACGAGAAGGAAAGCACTGAAGTGGCCTTTACTTGTGACTGAGAAAAATGTCATTCCCGGATTTAAGGAAGAAATCAGGAAGGAAGAACTGTGAGAGAAAAGGGATCAATAGGGTGGGGCAAGAATGGAATCGTTTGGTGGTCAGGCACCTGGCCCTCATAATAGATTGCCGTTCTTAACCAAAGATGTGGAAAGTGGCTCTTCGGCTGAGATCATGAAGTAGAAGAAGATTCTGTTTTTAGATAATTTCTAATTGCTTTTTCACTATGCTGTTCATAGATTTACACACGAACAGTAACCACGTGACGTATGTGACTATATTCGTAATATTGACTAAATGGCTAAAATATGTTATATATAGCATAAACAAAGGAGTAGGCTATTGGAGAAGTTTAAGGTTGATTTTTATAAAAAAGAAGATGGGACTAAGCCTGTAGGGCAGTTCATACGATCTCTTGACATAAAGATGAAGGCAAAAGTTGTTGCTAATATGCATCTACTTGAAGAATATGGAAATATGGCAAGGGAACCTCTGTCAAAAGACTTGGGAGATGGAATCTTTGAGTTACGAACCATCGAGGGCAATGATTTAGTTCGTGTTTTATATTTCTTTGATAAGGATAGAATAATCATAGCAACCAATGGATTTGTAAAAAAGCAACAAAAAACACCACGAAGTGAGATTGAGTTGGCAAAGGATAGAAGAACAGATTATCATCGCAGGAAGGAGGCTGGAACATATGAGTGATTTACAGGAACTTACTGATGAACTTATGCAGGATCCAGAGTTTGCTAAGGAATATGAAGCTATACAGCCAGAAGTAAATATTACAAGAGCTATACTTGATGCCAGAATCAATGCAGGCATGACACAGATGGAACTGTCACAGAAAAGTGGCATTAGTCAGGCTGATATCAGTCGATTGGAGAACGGGACAAGAAATCCAAGCCTTAATCTTTTAAAGAGGCTGGCAGAGGCTATGGACAGCACCCTTAGTATTGAGTTTATACCAAATAAGAGAGCAGCTCATTAAAAATAAGGGATTAGTTGGATATAGTCCCAAAATCTATAGGAAAGCCCTTTTGGTTCGTGTATAATCCATGCCAAGTACTACAAGGTTTATTACTATGTCCAAGGGCAAAGCAGATTATCTTCCAAGAGGTAAACTGTCTTATTCTGAAAGAATAAAATAAAACAATAGTAACAGACCTTGAAAAGATCACTAAACTGTCTTTCCAAGGTCTGTTCTTTTGTTTATTAACCCTTGTAGTATAAGGCGTTGATGGGATTTTGATTGAAGTACTATGAGTATCTTTTATAGATATCCATAAGAAGAAGTACTTGGGTATTGTGTTCTAGTTAGAGGATGAGCTGCTTTGCCCTTTGGAGGATAAAGTATGTTGCCCAGGGATACTTAGAGTGGTTCATAGGTAAACTTCACAAAGCCGGTATTTTCAATGTCTGAATCGAATCTGTTTTGCCGGGCAAAGCTACAACATAAACTTCATTTACCACATTGTGATAGCCTTTCATTCCCGATGTGAAAAGTTTATGATAAGAAATGCAGTATTTATGCGGCTTACAAGTGTTTTGAAACTATCAAATACGCCAATCTTACGCCAATCGATGCAAGTTTTTTGAAACGAAACAGGACACTTTAAGGCAGGGAGCGATCATATGATCCAGGATATTTACCCAAGCAAGCTTGATAATAGCTTTAAGGATCTAAAACCCAATGATAATGACTGCATATTTCTCTTCAATGATGAGGGAAAGATATATGCCGGTGGTGATGCTGAAGGTAAAATGGTTTTTTTGACTTTCCACGATTGCAAGGCCGATGATGAGTCGGCTTTGTTTTCTTTCGTATATCTTTTTTCCGTGGATCAAAAAAAGTACTTCCTCATTGAAAGCTGCAGTGAAGAAGCCTGCAGGAAGCCGGGATTCAAATTTTATTCGATAAGGGAACTCCGTGACAGTTTTTTTGAAGAGGATAATGTAAATATTTTTGCTGCATTTACAGCTTACCATCTCTGGAAATGGTACAGCGATAACAAGTTCTGCGGCAAGTGCGGCGCGCCGCTGGCCCAAAGCATGGATGAGCGCGCGCTTTTTTGCCCTGAGTGCAAAAATGTGATCTATCCAAGGATCAATCCGGCGGTGATAGTAGGCGTTATAAAAGGCGACTGCCTTCTCCTTACAAGGTATCGAAATGGTTATTCCCACAACGCACTGGTCGCAGGCTTTACAGAGATCGGTGAAACACTCGAAGAGACGGTTGCAAGAGAAGTAATGGAAGAGACAGGCATTAAGGTCAAAAATATCAGATATTACAAGTCGCAGCCATGGGGAATGGCGCAGGATATCCTTGTAGGCTTTTTCTGCGAAGCGGATGGAGACGGCGAGATCCATATGGATGAAAGTGAACTGAAGTATGCAAAGTGGGTGAAGAGAGAGGATATAATGCTCCAGCCGAACAATCTGAGCCTTACAAACGAGATGATGGGATTGTTCAAAGAAGGAAAAGAAGGAGAGCCGAACTGAAAATAATTGTAAAGCATTTGGAATTGAAGGAGATTGATGACATGAAGGTATTGATATTAAACGGGAGCCCCAGAGTGGGCGGCAACACGTCTATAGCATTGGATGAGATGGTGAAGGTATTCGATTCAGAGGGCGTAGAGAGCGAGACCGTACAGATAGGCAATAAGGACATAAGAGGCTGCATCGCCTGCGGAACCTGCGCGGCAAAGGGCAGGTGCGTATTCGAGGATGTTGTAAACGAGCTTGCGCCGAAATTCGAAGAAGCGGACGGGCTTGTTGTTGCGTCTCCTGTATATTATGCGTCAGCCAACGCGACACTTATCGCCTGCCTTGACAGGCTGTTCTACAGCACAAGCTTTGACAAGACCATGAAGGTCGGGGCAAGCGTGGTGGTGGCAAGACGTGGGGGACTTTCAGCTACATTTGATGAACTCAACAAGTACTTCACCATATGCGGCATGCCGGTAGCTTCAAGCCAGTATTGGAACAGCGTACATGGCAGGGAAAAAGGCGAGGCGGCGCAGGATAAAGAAGGCATGCAGACAGTCCGTGTCCTCGCGAGAAATATGTCTTTCCTTATGAAGAGCATAGCCCTCGGCAAGGAGAAGTACGGCCTTCCGGAAAAGGAACCCTGGGAACCGACACATTTTGTGAGGTGATGGGGTGAAAGGGATAATGGCAGCAGGCTGTAACAAGTGGGGAAGATTGAAGAATCCGGGGCAGGGAACAGATCCCTGAGAAGTAAAGGCGAGGAGGAATGTGAGCATGCACGACCTTGAGATATTTAAAAAGGCGCAGGAGACGGATTATTCAATAGCTTTGGATGAGATCAGATCGGGACATAAGCAGTCGCATTGGATATGGTATATATTCCCGCAGATAGACGGATTGGGCTTTTCATCCACCGCGGAGTATTATGCGATCAAGAGCCGGAAGGAAGCGGAGGACTATCTGAAGGATGATCTGTTGCGTGAGCATCTGATCGAGATCAGCGAAGCGCTTCTGCAGCTTGAGTCTTGTGATGTCGGAGAAGTGATGGGCTTTCCCGATGACTTGAAGTTGCGATCATCAATGACCTTGTTTCACGAGGTGGCGCCTGAGATAGAGGTGTTTCAGAAGGTTTTGGATAAGTTCTTCAATGGGGAAGCTGACCAGAGGACGATAGAACTGTTGAAGGAAAATGAGGGTGGTTGAGGGAAAAATAATTATTCCAACTTTATTCCCAATGGGTTTTAATGATTTTAGTTGGGAATAAAATAGTAGACATCTGGGGGCAGATACCAGAACCCGATAAAACCAGTAGGATAAAGTAAGACGAGAACGACTTAATATGAGCAGAAAAGCAATAAGTGGAATAGATGATTTAGAAACGTTATATCCGGAATTGGCTATAGAATGGCATCCATTATTAAATGGGACACTTAGACCCTCTGATGTTTTGCCTGGCACTAATCGTAAAGTTTACTGGCAATGCTCAAAATGTGGGTATGTCTGGAATTCACTGGTCTGTAACCGTGCAAAGCTTGGAAGAGGTTGTCCTTGCTGCTCCAACAAGGTCGCTGTTAAGGGCATAAATGATTTAGCGACAACTCATCCACAGATCGCCAAGGAGTGGTATCAACCGTTAAATGGTTCCGTTACTCCGTATGATGTTACTCATGGGTGCGGGAAAAAGTATAGTTGGTTATGTCCAAGAGGACATGTTTATTCAGCGACAGTCTTGCATAGGACAAGTGGAGCAGGAACTAAGTGCCCCATTTGTAATTCTGGACGCCAGACTTCTTTCGCGGAACAGGCGTTGTTTTATTATGTGAAAAAAGTATTTCCTACAGCAGTAAATAGTTATAAAGAAATATTCGCGAAGGGAATGGAACTTGATATCTTTATTCCTGATTTAAAAATCGGAATAGAGTATGATGGGGTTTATTGGCATCACAAGAAGAGAGCCGCCCTTGAACGAGAACAGCGAAAATATGATATTTGTAAAAAGCATGGTGTACGGTTGTATAGGGTGAGGGAAAAAAAGAAGAATACAGACGAAACCCCGCCGGCTGACTGGTGTCTGTTCTTAAGTAGTGATAGTCCAGATTCTGCTGAGTTTAATCAAACTGTTAATCAAGTTTTAAGAAAAATAGTTTCTGAAGTAAATATTAGTGGTCTACATATTCCAAGCATCAATGTCGATAGAGACCGATACGAAATAATCTCCTATTTGAAAGGACCTGTGAAAAACTCTATTCAGGAGATTGCGCCAGATTTGATTAATGAATGGGACTATGAGAAGAATGGGGAACTTAAACCATATATGATTTCCGCTGGTTCGTCTCAACCAGTATATTGGATTTGTTCGAAATGCAGATTTAATTGGAAAACTCAAGTCTACAAGCGAGTGAAAAACCATACAGGCTGTCCTAAGTGTGCAGGATATGTACTTGAAAAAGGTATAAACGACCTAAAGACCAAAAAACCTGAATTGATAGTAGATTGGGATTATGTTGCTAATTCAGCAAACAAAATTTATCCGGATAAAATCATTTATAACAGCGGCATGAGAGTACAGTGGGTATGCCATGTTTGCAAATATAAATGGTCTGCTCCAATAAACACCAGAACAGTTCAGGGAAATGGCTGCATTCAGTGTGGCTATAAATCCGGAAAAGAATTGAAAAAGAAACAAATTCTTGAAAAGCAAGGGTGCATAGTTGATCCACTTTTGCTTAAGGAATGGGATTACGAGAAAAATACAGAGATTGGGCTGTTCCCAGAACAGCTTACGCCTGGGAGCGGTAAATCAGCATATTGGACTTGCTCTGAATGTGGTCATAAATGGAGGGCGCCAATAGCAAGACGCAGTAAGGGCGCTGGATGTAGAAAATGTGCAGATAAAAAAATACCTGAATTAAGGAGAAAGACTTTAAAGGATCAAGGCCGAGTACTTAATAATGAATTATTATTGAAAGAGTGGGATTATGAGGTAAATCTCAAAATGCCACAAGAGTATACATCAGGAAGTGATGTTATTATTCATTGGGTTTGCTCGAAATGTAAATTCAAATGGTCAGCAGCCATCAGTTCAAGAAACAAGGGGGCAGGTTGTCCTGCGTGTGCAGGAAATACAGTAGTTTCAGGAAGAAATGATCTAGCTACTCGACATCCAGAACTATTGGTAGAATGGGATTTTGAGAAGAATGGCGAAGTCGATCCTTCTCAAGTTGCTCGTGCATCCAGCAAAAAATATTGGTGGAAGTGTCCGATTGGACATATTAGCCTAAACTCTCCACTTTTTACACTCGGAGACGAAGTTGGTCGATTTCTTTTCTGACCTTTGCCTCCGTCAGTTGAAGGTGAGAAAATAGCTGTCTCTGCTTTTTGGTAAACGCATACATCGGCATCC
>Ga0310695_10013932_pt1 | contig 10957 bp, 6 predicted proteins | sample RumenRJG_04DNA_FD_203882 | JGI IMG/M metagenome (GOLD analysis project Ga0310695, IMG submission 203882) | Bovine rumen microbial communities from Lethbridge, Alberta, Canada - RJG_04 (v2) (version 2) | ecosystem: Host-associated > Mammals > Digestive system > Stomach > Rumen | place: Canada... | reverse complement strand
AAGCAGTTTCGATATCAAATCTAGCAATTCGCCAAAATCAATGGGTTTGGCGATATGCCCATTTACTCCGGCTTCGTAGGCGGCCTTCTTTTCTTCTTCAAAGGCACTAGCCGACAAGGCCACAATGGGAATTCTCGACTTACGGGGGCTATCCAACTTACGGATCAAGGCAGTCGTTTCAAAACCATCGCCTCGCGGCATTTTCAGATCCATCAAAATCAAGTCGAAGGATCCGGCAGGCGCCATATCTACCTTACGGTAGCATTCATTGCCGTTTTCCACACAAACAATGTCGGCGCCAAGGCTCTTTAGCAAATTCGAAACAATTTCGCAAGTCTGGGGATCGTCATCGGCCAGCAAGATGTTCTTGCCAGAAAGGTTTTTCTTAAACGGTTGCACGCTGGCCGGAGTTGCCGCGAAATCTTCTTCCGCAACTCGGTGCGGCGTCACGACGATTACACGAGTACCTTCACCCACACGGCTGGTGATATTGATTGTACCATGCATCAAGTCCACCAGTTTCTTTACGATACTGAGGCCAAGGCCAGTACCTTCAATTCCGCGGGTAAGTGCAGTCTGTTCGCGTTCAAAGACATCATATACCTTGGGCAAAAATTCCTCAGAAATGCCCACGCCCGTGTCTTCAACCACCATTTCAATATTGCACTTGTCAGGACTTTCATGAGGCAAATCACGCAGGGAAATACGCACAAGTCCGCCACTTCGGGTATACTTGATAGCGTTGCTCACCACGTTCATCAATATCTGGTGGTACTTTACCTTGTCCACATACACGCAACGGGTCTTGATGTTTCTTGAAATCTGCAACATGACATTCTTTTGTCTTGCAGACTGTTCAAAAGTCGTCACCAAGTCTTCGCTCAGGGCTGCCGTCAGCACCGCCGTTTCTTCAAGTTTTTCATAACCCGATTCAATGGAGGTAATGCACAGAACCGAATTAATCACATTGAGCAAGAGCGTTCCCGCAGACTGAATCCCGTTCAAGTAGTAACTCAGCAAAGAAGTTTCCGCTTCAGCCAGATTCAGGTTCTGCAAATACTTTTGAGCCAAAGCATCATAACCCAGAATCGCATTCATGGGAGTACGGATATCGTGGCTGATGCTGAACAAGAAGTTGGATTTCGCCTTGTCGGCACGCTGGGCGCGGTCCAGGGCCTTCACAAGGGCAACACGCTGGTCATTCAATTCCTTGCGTTTATCAAGCTCGGCATTCATGGATTCATCCACAAGCTTGATACCCATGACAATTTCGGGGCGGTCCTTCGAGGGTTTCACGAAGTGAATCTGCATGTAATGAATCGCGCCGCCCTTAGAAATACGGTAAATGAATTCAAAGCGGCTACGCTTCAAGAATTCCCGGTTCAACCTTTCCAAGGTCAGCACCTTGTCAAACAGCGGACGGTCTTCAAGAAGCACCACACGGTTCACGTACAAAGACGTGATTTGATCGTAATGAGGAGCGTTGTCAAAAGCATCTTGCATATAGCGCGAAGCCATGGGGTCAATGCTGTAGCTTTCGCTGAGGCCTGTCCTGGAATCAATCACAAAGGCACTGCCATAAGAATCCGTCAAGGCGTTAATGACATTCAGATGCTTGCCTTCCATTTCGTCCCGCAAGCGACTGTTCGTACGGAAAACAGAATGGATGTAAATCACAAAGAAAAGCACCACCAGGAACAGCGCCAAAACAGCCTTGAGGGCCACAAGCCTCGTCACGTTAATCAGCACATGATACGGAACCATTTGCACCACGTACCAGCCCAAATCTTCGACGGACATGATGCATGCAATAGAGGTTCCCACATCAGAAACGACCCTGAAAGCGCTAAGTTCCTTGAGAATGGCGTTCTTCTTGAACACGCTCACAATTTCGGGCGGAAAAAACTCCTGGGCACGCTGTTCAAAGGATTCTCCAAAATCGCTATCCACAAAGCTGGATGCGACAATGTTCAATTCCCTATCGCACAAAAGGCCTATCGTCTGTTCCCCATTGACCATATACTGGAGCATGGGCGCAATATCCGTTTTGCCCCCCAAGATTCCCGTAATCACGCCAACGACTTTATCTCCGTAATACAAGGGAGTATAGATGATAATACGGGCTTCACCATACTTTTTCCCCGTATAGTCTATCCAGATACCGGACTTACCGGACATTCCCTGTCGAAAAAAGGCACTCTCCGAAACATCTACCGGTTCTTCGTCATAAGAAAGTTTCAAGCCGTCTTTACGGATATATTCAATCTTCGAAAAGGGAACATCGTCCATCATCGAAAGGAACAGGGCCTCCGACCGGCGCAATTCGGGGCCATCCATCTTTTTCGACACCGATTGGGACACCAGCTTGATGCTGCTCTTCCCGTAATTCACCGTTTTGACCAAATCGGCGGCAAGGCGCTGGGTTTCTTGGGCAACCGCCTCTTCTATCTGTTTAAAATACGATTCTCTCGCCCAAAGAGAATACAACACAACAAGCACCACAACCGCTGCTGCGACCCCAAAGATGGCGGGGTTCAAAGGCATCCAACGTTTTAATTTAATCTTTTTCATAACTATTTAAAATATACAGCGCAATAATAAAAAAAACATTTTCTAATATGTAGCTCGTATGAAAGATTTTGCTATTGAACACAAGCCAAAGAAGGAACGATGCATTCTCGTGGGTATTTCGACACCCAAAGTACGTCCCTGGCTTGCCACCGAACAACTCGCTGAATTAGGCAGGCTTGCAGAAACCGCAGGCGCCGAAGTGGTACAGAGTTTTTTGCAACGGGTACAGAACTTCAGTCCGGCCACGCTCATTGGCGAGGGCAAGGTCAACGAGGTCAAACGCGCCCTGGAAGACCTGGACGCCAAAATGGTGGTTTTTGACGACGATCTTTCAGGTTCCCAAGTCAGGAACCTGGAACAGCGACTCCCGGGAATCAAGGTTTTGGACCGAACGGGGCTTATCCTGGACATTTTCGCGAAGCACGCCGTAACAGCCGAAAGCCGCCTCATGGTAGAAGTAGCGCAGTTGCAATACATGATGCCCCGCCTGACAGGTGCCTGGACCCACCTTTGCCGCCAGCACAACGGCGGTATCGGAACCAAGGGGCCCGGCGAAACCCAGCTAGAAACAGACCGTCGCATGATCCGCAAGCGAATCCAGGAACTGAAAAAGAAACTGGAAAAGATTGAAGACGCTAGGGAAAGCCAGGCCGAAAACCGAAACGACATTTTCCACATCGGTATCGTCGGCTACACCAACGCAGGCAAATCCACGCTGACCAACCGCCTGACCGGCGCCGACGTGTACGTAGAAGACAAGCTTTTTGCGACACTAGACAGTACCACCCGAAAACTCTACCTGGACGGCGAAAACATCATCCTGTCCGACACCGTGGGCTTTATTCGCAAGCTCCCCCACAACCTGATCGAGACCTTCAAGAGCACACTGGGTGTGGCAGCCCATGCCGACTGCATCTTGGAGGTGGTAGACGGATCAGCCCCCGACTACCGGGAACACCTGGAAGTGACCCATAAAACCCTGGAAGGCATTATAAGCCCCGAAACCCCGAGAATCCGAGTTTTCAACAAGGCCGAAATCTGCGACGAAGCCCGCCGTACCGAGCTCCACGAGAATTACCCCGAAGCGATCCAGGTAAGCGCCCGCGAAAACATCGGCATGGAACTTCTGCGCAAGACTTTCAAGGAACAACTTACCATCTGGCATGAAAAACGAGACATTCATCAGCAAAAAGTGAAAGAACTTGCCGAAGCCCCCTGGAAAGACCAATAGCTTTTCTAAATTTGTCCCCAACATGGAAGGAAGAACAATCACACTCCCCGCTGCCCTCACGGCTACAACCAGCAGAGACCTGCTGCGGGAATGCCGGCGCACGCTCAAAAACGGGCCTCTTTGCCTGGACGGTTCTTCCCTCGAACGCATGGATTACAGTGGCGACGCCTTTTTCGCCCTTCTCGCCGATTTAAGCGAAAAGACCGGCAACAAGCTCACCCTCGCCCACTTTAACGAAGAAATCAAGGCACAGCTCAGGGCCCTGAAAAAAGAAAAAATCCCGGAAAAGCCCAAGCACGGCTACAACAGCACCCTGGAAGCCATCGGCGCGAAGACTATCGTGGTGGCCAAGGGCTTTGCCGAAGTGTTCATCCTCTTGAACATGTGCATTTACTGGATGATTTGCGGACCTTTCGACAAGGGCAGGAGCAAATTCGGCGGTACGGCCAAGCAGGTCTACATGCTGGGTACCGAAGCGACCGGCATTTGCTTCTTGATGGTGGCCCTCATCTGCTTTACCATGGCCCTCCAGAGTTCCTTCATGCTCAAGGCCGTGGGTGGCGGCATTTACCTGGCCTCGGGTCTGGGCTACCTGATTTTCGCCGAAATCAGCCCCCTTTTGACAACGATTATTCTGGCAGGCCGTTCCGGCAGTTCCATTGCCGCCGAAATCGCCAACATGTCCGTCTGCGAAGAAATCAAGGCCATCAAGACCATGGCCATTTCGCCGGTGCAGTACCTGGTGGTTCCCCGCTTTATCGCCATGACCATCTGCACCCCCATCCTTTCGTTCTGCGCAGCTATCGCCGGTTGCCTCGCCGGATTCTTGATCGCGTTCTTCTTTTTCGACATTTCTTTCGCCAACTACTTCCAGTCTATCCGTGACGGGATTCCGCCCATACTCTTCCTCAAGAGTACCGTGAAATCCGTCGTATTCGGCTGGCTTGTAACGCTGATTTCTTGCAACAAGGGCTTAAACGCCGAAGGCGGTGCCGAGGCCGTGGGCCTCGCTACCACTTCTAGCGTCGTGATTTCTATTTCGGCCATCATCATCGCGGACTGCGCGTTCAGTTTCATTTTCTACTAGGAGCAACATGGAAGACATCACACTCAAAGTAGATCACCTGAAAGCCGGTTACGACGGAAAGACAGTGTTGAACGATATTTCCTTCGATGTCAAGAGGGGCGAAATCCGCATGATTCTTGGAAGTTCGGGATGCGGTAAATCAACGCTGATGAACAACATCCTCAAGCTTTACAAGTCCGAAAGCGGAACTATCACCTTCTTTGGCAAGCAATTCGGTGCCAAGGAAGGCCTCGATTTCGAGACCCGCCTCCGTACGGGAGTGTTGTTCCAGAACGGAGCGCTTCTGTCCGATTTGACGGTTGCCGAAAACGCCATGCTCCCGCTGATCCGCAGCATGCCCTACATGCCCAAGAGCCAGATGGAAGCCATCGTTGCAGACCGACTGGAAAAAGTCCACCTATTGCACGCCTTCCACAAGTACCCCTCGGAACTTTCGGGCGGCATGAAGCGCCGCGCAGCACTGGCCCGCGCCATCGCACTGAAGCCGGAACTGCTCTTTTGCGACGAACCCTCCACCGGCCTCGACCCGGTAACGGCCCGTTCCCTCGACGAACTGCTGCTTGAACTCCGCGATACCCTGGGAGTGTCCATGGTGATCGTGAGCCATGAACTGGAAAGCATCAAAATCGTCTGCGACCGATTTATCTACCTCAAAGACGGATACGTGCTGATGGACGGGACGCTGAAGCAGGGCATGGAAAGTGAAGACCCCATTTTGAAACACTTCTTTAACAGGCAATGTCCCAAAGAAGAAGACAACAAAGAATATTATCAATTCGACTTTATTGATTGATCTGGAGAAAATATGGAAACCACACGAGCCGAACGTATCAAGATAGGCGCATTCATGCTCCTTTGCGGAGTGATGATTTGCGTATTCTTGGGCTATGTGCTTTCGCGTTTTTTGAACAAGGAATACGACAACTATTACACGGTGTTCAGCGAATCGGTCATCGGCCTTTACAACGATGCACAGGTCAAGCTGAACGGCATTGACGTGGGCAATGTGACCGGGATAGAAATCGATTCCGCCAACCTGAACCAGGTGATTGTTCGTTTTCGCGTCAACAAGGGAACACCCATCAAGATCGGCACCCGCGCCGGCATGACCCACGGCATTTCGCTCACCGGCGAAAAGCAGATTGTCCTTTCGGGCGGACGTTTTGACGAACCCGACGTACAAGAGGGCGGATTCGTGCCAGCCGAAAAAACGGCCTTCGATGCCATTGCCAACAAGGCTACGGATATCATCGGTCACGTGGATTCCCTCATGACCAACCTGAACCGCGTTTTCTCCGAAGAAAATGCCAGCAGCATCAGCAATTCCCTCAAGAATTTCGAAAGCGCCACAAACAACTTGAACAGGTTGACTCAGAACCTGAACAAGCCTGTCGACAACATCTCTAACGCAGCCTCTTCCATGAAGAACGTGCTGGCAGAAATCGAAGAGGCGAAGATTGCGGCCAAGGCCGGCGAAAACATGGACGTGCTCAAGGAAAAGCTAGAAGCCATCGACACGAAGGCCATGAATGAAAACTTGACCCAGGCCATGGAATCCATCAAGCAGCTGACCCAGCGACTTGACCAGGTAGTCTACAAGAATCAGGACCAGCTGGGCGAAGCCGTAGTGGAACTCAACGCCGTACTTGAAAACCTCGAAGAATTCTCGCAGAAGATTAAGAACAACCCGTCGGCGCTGATTCACGCCGAAAACAAGAGCCGGAGAAAATAATATGATTAAGAAGAAAATCGCCCTTATTGCATTTGCAACCTTATTGGCGTTTTCCCTCACGGCATGCCTAGGCGGCGGTTCCAGCGAACCCACCCGCTACTACACCATTGCAGTCGAAAACATCAGTTTGCCCTCGGCAGGGGCATTTGCCGACAAGCGTCTGCAGGTTCGCAAGTTCACCATCGAACCCGCTTACCAGCGCACCAATATCGTTTACCGCGAATCCGCCTACGACTTCATGTTCTACGATCTGGATCTCTGGGCCAGCCGTCCCGAACACATGCTCGCCCAGGTTGCAGGCGAATACATCACCAAGAGCGGTCTTTTCAAGTCTGTCGAAACAAAATCTTCCGGCAAGCCCGACTATGAACTTTTGGGCAATGTTGTCGCTATCGAAGAAGTTGACGAAGGAAGTTCCCAGTACGCCCGCCTTGCGGTGCAGCTCTCTTTCCGTAAGACCGAAAACGACCAGGCCATTTGGGAAAAGACCTTCGACCAGAAAATGAGCATGGACAACCGCGAACCGAGAACCACCGCCGAAACCATTTCCAAGCTTTTCGGCAAGTTCATACAAGAAGCGCTCCAGGAAATATCCGCCCAGAACTAAATTCATAGCAAAAAAATGCTAGAAAATATAAAAGAACGCCTCAAAAGGCGTTTTTTTTCATTTCATTTGTCAAAAAGCGTTTACATTGTTAAATTAAGAAAAAAAACATTCATAAAGGAGTACCAATGAAATCCATGAAACTCTCTGCAATCGTACTCGGCCTCGCCGCCGCAGGCGCACTTGCACAGACGGCTCCCGCAGCAGCCCCTGCCGCCGCCGAAGCCGCTGCACAGCCAGCCGCCCAACCGGTCGCCGAAGCCCCCGCCGCTGAACCGGCTGCAGCCCCCGCCGCTCAGCCCGCTGCCGAAGCACCTGCCAAGGCCGAAGAAGCACAGCCGGCTGCCGCTCCCGCCGCCGAACCCGCAGCAGTAGCAGCCCCGAAGGCTGAAGAAGCCAAGGTCGCCGAAGAAAAGAAGGAAGAAGCCAAGGCCGAAGAAGCTGCCGGCCTCTCTATCACAGAACGTTTGAACATTTCCAAGGCCGACGCCGAACCCGAAGCCAAGAAGGCCAAGGAATTCAAGGTTTCCGGCCAGGCAGAATTCGACACCTACGGCTATTGGGAAAATGACGACGACAAGGACCTGACCCACAGTTACTGGTCTACCGTTGACGTCGATTTCCAGGTGAATCTTAACGATAAGTGGTCTGCACAGGTCGAAATCGAAGCCGATGCCGGCAACGAATCCCCCTACGTCCATTACAACGGAGCGTTCGTCCAATACCAGCATAGCGAAAACACCACACTCAAGTTTGGCGACTTGACCTTTGCGGAAGGCGCATTCAATTACTACGACTACGACGATCCTACCGACTACGCCGCCGGTATGAAAGAACACGACATCCGCGGCCTCGAACTTGACCTCTACGGTCTGCAACTCGGACTCGGATTTGGCCGCGGCAACAATGATTACTATGTCGGGGACTGCAGAATTAAGCACTCTACAGACAAAGAAGACACTGTTATATGCGAAACAAGCACAGGCAAAAGCTACGACGCCCACGCAGCATACCAGCTTGACATTGTCGGACAAGTGCTCCGTCCTTACGTTCATTACAAAAGCTGGCAAGAAGGCAAGGCTAACGAGCTCCACGCCGGTTTAGATGCGGCACTGGCATTCGGACCGTTCGGCATCCACGCCGTCTATGGTCTACATGTAGACAGACTGAATGCAACCCAGCCTGACGCCACCCACGCCTTCCTCGTCGAGCCCACCTTCAAAGTGGCCAACGTGAATATCAAGGGCGGATTCTTCTACGCCTATTTTGCCGACGGTTGGCCGACCATTCACGGTCACGAAATTCCCGAATATATGTTTGCATACGGTGAAGGAGATATCAAGCTGACGGACGCCGTCACCATCGGACTCCTCGGTGAACTGCATACAAACTCTCTTGATGACGACACAGACCTCGGAACGCTCAACTTCGGTCTCCGTTCCTATTTCACACCTGTAGACGGTCTCGAAGTCACGGGCTTTGCCATGGCAATCCTCCCTATGGGTAACGACTGGGAAAAGGCCAACCACGCCGAAAAGGTTAGCACCAGAGACTACGGCGAAGACCTGAACCTCTACTTCGGCATCGAAACCGTGTTCAGCTTCTAACAGGATTTTTGCCCCTTTGTGCAGTAGTGTCAATTTTTTGACACTACTTTTTTTTATATTGTATGCCGTTAGTTGAATTTCACGATTTTTAAAGTATTTAACTGAATATGAGCGAAGAAACTAAAGATTCGACCCTTGGACTTTCGAACGTTAACCACCTTGAAAAACTCTACGACGGGTGGTTCCTGGACTACGCGAGCTATGTAATCTTGGACCGTGCCGTTCCTTACTATGAGGACGGACTTAAGCCGGTGCAACGCCGCATTTTGCACTCCCTTTTCGAAAACCACGACGGTCGCTACCAGAAGGTGGCCACCATCGTCGGTCGAACCATGGCCTACCACCCGCACGGCGACGCCTCCATCGGCGATGCCCTCGTAGGCCTCGGCCAGAAGAATTTGCTGATTGACACCCAGGGTAACTGGGGAAACCCCTTTACCGGCGACCGCGCAGCAGCCCCCCGTTATATCGAAGGCCGCCTCACGCCGTTCGCTGTGGACGTGGTATTCAACCCCGAAACCACCGAATGGATTCCGAGCTACGATGGCCGTAGCCAGGAACCGGTCACGCTCCCGGTCAAGTTCCCGCTGCTCTTGGCACAGGGTGTCGACGGTATTGCCGTGGGTCTTTCGACCTCGATCCTCCCCCACAACTTCAGGGAACTCTGCGAAGCGAGCATCGCCATCCTCAAGGGCAAAAAGTTTACGCTGTACCCGGATTTCTTTACCGGCGGCATCATCGACGTGAGCGACTACAACGATGGCCAGCGCGGCGGCAAGGTCCGCGTGCGCGCGAAGATTGAAAAGGTCGACAACAAGACTCTCGCTATCCGCGAAATCCCGTACGGCACCACCACCGTAAGCCTGATCGAAAGCATCGTGAAGGCTAACGACAAGGGTAAAATCAAAATCAAGCACGTCGACGACAACACGAGTAAAGAAGTCGAAATCCTCGTGCACCTGCAGCCGGGCACCGACCCGCAGGTCGCCATCGACGCCCTTTACACCTTTACCGACTGCGAAAAGTCCATTTCGCCCTGCACCTGCGTGATTGTCGACAAGCACCCGAAATTCCTCGGCGTCTCCGATATTCTGCGCATGAACACGGAACATACCGTCAAGCTTTTGGAATGGGAACTCGCCAACGAACTCAAGCACCTCGAAGACAAGTGGCACATGACCACCCTCGAAAAGATCTTTATCGAAAAGGAAGTCTACGAGGTCATCAAGAAGGCGAAGGACCGCGAACAGATTATCAGCCTCGTGCGCGAAGGCCTCACTCCTTACCTCAAGCGCCTGCACCGCAAAGAAGTTACAGACGAAGAAATCGGAAAACTCATCGAAATCCCGATCCGCCGCATCAGCCATTACGACCGCGAAAAGGCCGACCAGCTCTTGAAGGAACTGGAAGAAAGCATCGCCACCTGCAAGTACAACCAGGAACACATCACCGACTACACCATCGAACACTTCAAGAACATCTTGAAGAAGTACGGCGAAGGCAAGGAACGCCGCACGCAGATTGCGGAATTCGGCAAGGTGGAAGCCGTGCACGTGGCTCTTGCAAACCAGAAGCTTTACGTGAACCGCAAGGAAGGCTTCGTAGGCACCGGCATGAAGAAGGAAGAATACCTCTTCGACGTGTCCGAATACGACGACCTGATCGTGTTCAAGGCCGACGGCAGCTTCAAGGTCGTCAAGGTCAGCGACAAGGACTTCGTGGGCAAGAACATCTTGCTCGTCGAAAAGTTCAAGAAGGACGACGACCGCCACATTTACAACGTGATTCACCAGGACGGCAAGGACGGCGCCTACTACATCAAGCGATTCAACGTGGGTGGCGTCACCCGCGACAAGGATTACTTTATGGGTAAGGGCAAGCCCGGCAGCAAGATTCTGTACATGTCGAGCAACCTGAACGGCGAAGCCGAAGTCGTGGAAGTCACGCTGAAGCCGCGTCCGCGCACCAAGCTCAACTTCGAGGTGGATTTCAGCACCATCGACGTGAAGGGCCGCGGCGCCATGGGTAACATTGTGACCAAGTACCCGGTCAAGAGCATCAAGCGCGTCCGTAAGGGCGTGAGCACCCTGGGTGCCCGCGTTCTCTACTTTGACGCCCTCGCCGG
>Ga0310695_10013931_pt1 | contig 10957 bp, 17 predicted proteins | sample RumenRJG_04DNA_FD_203882 | JGI IMG/M metagenome (GOLD analysis project Ga0310695, IMG submission 203882) | Bovine rumen microbial communities from Lethbridge, Alberta, Canada - RJG_04 (v2) (version 2) | ecosystem: Host-associated > Mammals > Digestive system > Stomach > Rumen | place: Canada... | reverse complement strand
TTCGCTTCATTCCACCTCTTACTTACTTGTCTCATGCCGCGCGCCAGCGCTACACTCCCTCACACACTCCCTGCACTCACTTCCCCTGCACCACTTCCCCCACACTCACTCCCTCACATCACTTCCCCCGCACCACTCCCTCCCCATAGTTTGGGGATTAAAATGTTAACCTTGCATAACTTACCAATCAAGTAAGAGGAACTTCGCGTGATGGGGCAGTCGGCGAGTGGCAAAAAGGCCAAGGCAGGGGGGGCCTTTTTGGCCACATCGCCATGAGCATATGCTAGATAAGTTTGAAGATTGGCCATATTTCGATTCGCCCAAATAGCTCCGCGCTGACTGGATGCGCTGGATGATGGCTTGGCGATGTTGTGGAATGATGTGGGCGAAATCTGTTGGCGAAACTCTAGCCAAATAGCAAAGATGCTTTGGCGAAACTGTCTAAAGATGGGCGCTTGCGCCGAGGAAGAGAACAAACGTGGACAAAGGGCAAAGCCCAAGACAACAGTATCAGACTTTGCTGAAATAGACAATGGATGAGAAATGATCTCTGCATGTGAGACTCGCTTGCGAGTTGAACATGCCTCAGGCTCGCTTGCGAGACTGAGTGCCCCCATGGGGTAGACTGGCAAAGTGAAGAGCAAAGTGGATCATGACTTTGATGAAATGAGATTCTGGCAAGCAGACTTTGTCTGTGAGCATAGCTGGCCATTAATTTCTTCTAGGGGTGTAATAGTTTCTTGTGCATTAAATTCTATAGTACTATATTCTATTATAGTGCTAGTACATTTATGAAAGCTGCTTGTACATTTATGAAAGCTGCTTGTACATTTATGGGGGCATAGCTGCTTGTACATTTATGAAAAAGCTGCTTGTACATTTATGAAAAAGCTGCTTGTACATTTATGAAAGGCTGTTGGTAACTTTATGAAAAAAAAATACAAATTTTTCCAAAACTGCATAAGTTTTTGGTTTTAAAAAAATAATTATATTATGTAGCTAAACAATGGCATGCGTTCGTGTTGATAGCATTGCCACTTTGATCGGTGGAGATCACTTTGCTATAGCGCACCATTGTTTAGCCACAAAACCTACAACACGAGGCAAAGACAATGAAGAAAAAATATAGCGAAGAATTCTATTTGAAGAGATTTCAAGAAGTGGTTTGTTTCTTGACAGCAAACAAAATAAAGAAGCATTTTGGCACTCTAGAAAAATACTATGCTGCTAAGAATTCAAGCAAAGCATATCATTTGAACATAAAGTGGGATATTCTAGTCCATTTGACTAGAGTTGGCAGTACACATAAAATGAACGAGTTCCTAGCTAAATCTGCGAATTTGTTCAAATAGCATAAACATTGCCACAAGCCATACAAAGATGATCCAAATGTTACGCCACCACCATAGCTAAAGCAAGATCCAGAAGACAGCGGAAAAAAGTCCAAAAAGCTCAAAGGCAAGCATTTTTCTAGAAATAGCTGGTTTGAGCTAAGCGACAAAGTGCTAGAGGACTATTTTTCCACCCCAGACAACTTCAACACAAAGACATGCCACTTCTTGAGCAAAGAAGCCCATAAGTTCATAGATTGGCGTGTATACAAATACAAGATCTACAAATATGACACTAGCCCAAGACCGAAAAAGGACAAAAAAGACATGAAAGACCCCGATGCAGAGAAGCTTGCCGAGATGAACAGCAAGCAAGTTGAGAAGCGGATAGCTAAGCTGCAGAAATAGGCTACGCCTGAAGTGCACGAAGAGCCAGTGAAGCAAGAAGCTTAGAAAAAGCAAGTATATCTGACAAGAGAGAAGATGCAGACACTTGTCTATAAACGTATTCTGTCAAAGAACCAAGCTAGCCTAATATGGCAGCTGTTGTCTGGCCATAGAGAAGAATTCAAAGAAGAAAGGCATGGCTGGTGCTTGGAAGAGAGCGACCGCAACAAAGACAACCGCAAGAAGATCTTCAAGCATATATTCGCCAACATTGAGCACTACAACGTGGACATAGCCGACTTGACCGCATTGACCGCATACATGTGCAAATGAAGAAAGGGAACTAGAATATGACGCCGATAGATGCAACTAGCTGTGGACGATTGTGGGGGATCAGGGAGGGAGAGGATGAGGAGGAGAGGCTTGGGATTTATTTAGGGGAGTTTCTTGGGGAATTTTTTGGGGGATTTTCTTGGGGAATTATTTGGGGAGTGAGTTTAAAAGCAGGTGGGATGTGGTATGATAAAACATGTGAGAAGCTAACCAGCAATAGCAAAACACAGCAAAGAAAGAAGACCAAAGATGAACAACAAGCAGCAGATAATCAATGAGATCAGGAATGGACTACAGAAGAATATATGTATGCTTGATTGAGACAAGAAAAGCTACAATAACAGAAGACTCATACTATGAACATCATCATGTTGTCCCTAAGTCTGAAGGCGGAAATGATGATGAAAGAAACATTGTAAAGCTCACAGCAAGAGAGCATTATGTTGCACATCTTCTCTTGGCAAAGATATATGATGACTATGCTATGCATGCAGCAGTCATATACATGCAGACTGGTAAGCATAAAAGACGAAAATTCAAGTTCAATTCTCATCTATATGAGAAGCTTAGACGTGCATACAGTGAAAAGTCTCGTGATAGAAAATTTTCAGATGAGACAAAAGCAAAACTATCTGCAGCAAGGAAAGGCAAACACCTCAGTGATGAGACACGAGCAAAGATATCAGAATCACATAAAGGCAAGCTTCATACTGCTGAGGCAAAAGCAAAGATGTCTGCAGCATTGAAAGGCAAGCTTAAAGGCAAGCATTTCACTTTGGAGCATAGAGCAAAGATATCTGCAGCATTGAAAGGCAAGCTTAAAGGCCAGCCACCATGGAACAAAGGCAAACACCTCAGTGAAGAGACAAAAGCAAAACTATCTGCAGCAAGGAAAGGCAAGAATAATCCAATGTATGGCAAGCCATCATGGAATAAAGGCAAACACCTCAGTGAAGAGACACGTGCGAAGATTACTGAAGCAAACAAAAGACGATGGCAAAGAAGAAGAGAATCATCTTGCTGATGAAAAACAAAAAAAATCTTTGGCTAGTTTAAAAGTAGCATGTGACTTGTTATAATGCTGCAACGTAGACGAGAACAAGACAAACAGCAACCAGCAACAAAGAAAGAGAGCAAAAAATGGACATCAAGCAGAAAATCATCGACGAGATCAAGAATGGAACACATAAGTCCATCTATCGTGACTGCATAAAGAGAGGCTGCGCTTTTCTCATTGTAGTGGACAATGTCACTTATGAGTTTCGGCCGATCATAGTGCGGATCGATTCAAACTACAATCCTTATTGCGAAGGTGGAGCTGAAGCTTGGAGCAAAGACAAGACGTACACGTTCAAATGCAAAGATATTGATTTCGTATGGGAAGAAGAGCTGGCAGAAAAGAGGAGCCAGCAGATTGCCTATCTCATCTCTCTCATCCCTGACTACATCACTGGGAGGCAGCGTGATATCGCAGTATTGTGGATCAAGCATTTCCCAAACGTTGTGAAAGAGGAAAATGTCAAGAGCATGCAGCCTTGGGACATGGACATGACTGCAGACGAAGACGTGATAGAGTCTATTACCGTTTGATCATTTGGAGCCCCACGTTTACTTTATCAATGGATCGTTTACTTTATTCGTGAATACAGCTCAAGAGCTTGATCAAGCTTGCCTAGGAATTCTTTGTGCTCTAGAAGCCATTCCTCATATGAGCTGTAGCCATGGCTTCTCCAGTCATCTTCATATGGGACGCTTGCTTCAAGGTCTTGGCCTATCTCCTCAAGCTTCTCATGAGGCAGAGCCTCCTCGCCTGACAAATGCTTCTTCAAAGCTTCTATCACATTCTTCAGCATGTCATTATCTTTCATACATCCCCCTTTGGTCCTTTGCGTCTAATGGCTTCCATTCTAGATGCTCTATGATCTTTGACTGGCAGATTGTCCATCTCCCTTCAGCCAAGGCCTTGAACATCAGATATGAGCTAGCCCTCTCCATGAGGAAGGCTGAAGCTCTCTTCTAGTAGTTGTCTCTACCGGCCAAGTCTATCTTGCCGTCTACGTCCAAGACTATCTCCAGAAGCTTGTTGGCATGCTCTTTGAACACCTTCCTTGTGGCAACTATCATGTCCAATGGGGCGAAGAGATGCGTCGTCTAGCACCAGAGCCTCCATATGTCCTCGTCATATGCGCCATGGTCGATGACAGCTTGCTTGAGCTTCTAGAAGTCCTCTGAGCAATGGCATATCTTGTACTGCTCTTCAAGATTGACTATTCTCCCATACACGCCCAGAGGGATGCTCTCAGCCACCATCACGTCGAACTCGCTCTTGCAGAAGTCCACAATCGCCTAGTCTGGGAAAAGCCTTCTGTAGTGGCAGAACCCGATGAACTATGCGCTTGAATGTGGGAGCACTTTGTGCAATAGAGCGTGCCATGCAGTGCCTTCATTGACTCGGCTGTTCAAGCGTGAGATCTCTCCATCATATCCATCGTCTGTGATGCAGTGCTTCTAGCACCATTCTCCAAGCTAGTCTCTCCTCTCAGCCCCTCCTCCTACGATTGGAAGGTATATCCCGTCATGGGACTCCAAGAACTGCTCCAGCTCAGCCGTAGGCTTGTACGCAAGCCCCATTCCAACAACTATGTCATTCATCGTCTTCTCCATCATTGCATTCCATGAAGCTTATCGCCCATAGCCCAAGCACCATTGCGCCCATAGCCAGAGCCTCTAGCCCAAGCACTATGCATGCAGACACAAGTAGCACTATGCTCATGCCAGCTCCTGCTCTTTCAAGCCCAGCTTCTAGAGCAGAGCTTTGAACTCTTCAGTGTACTCCATCTTGAGCTTCTCCACTTCATAGCCCCAAGACAGCCTTATGTTGGCCTTCTATGTGACCCATTCAAGGTTCCTGAAGTCATTGTCAAGCTTGTCCTCATTCTTGTGGTTCACTTGCATCTTTCTGCAGTGCTTTGCATGCCATATCTGCTCTGAAGGCATCTTGTACACAGCCTAGCAAATCAAGTCATGGATGTACCTGAACTTGCATCCTATCTTCACTTGCATGTAGCCGCTCTTAGTCTTTGAGCCATAAAGCGTCTTCTTCACTGGGAAAAGCTTTCCATTGACGGTGACCTTCACATAGTCTGACTTCACAAGGCCATGCACTACATCCACCCAATATGCGGTGCCTTCATCTGAGGGCACTCTCATCCACATCTCTGGGAGAGCCTTTCTTCTTGTCTTGTTCTTCATCAACATTACTTACTCGATTCTAAATAAAATCTTTCAACTATGCACCAGTCATCACCAACTTTCTCATTTTTGTCAACCCACATTGAGCGCTTTTCACCCTTCGGGAATTATGGTATAATTGCTGCTATCTCCCAAAGTCTCTATTCAAGAGATTCAAAGTCTACAGTCTGATTAATCTATGCGCATTTTCTCGCATTAGATGCCCTGTAGTGAAAAATCTATAATTCGCGATTTCATATCCGCTATGATGGGCTGGTGTTTTCTGAAGTTCAAATCATGCACCAATTATGCCCAGATTTAATAGATGTTGAAGAATCTTTTACAGTTTAAAATGCATCATTTTGTGTTATAATATATGCATGATCAATGAAGAACAAGCAAGTGCATACTGCTTCGAAGACATCAGTCTGATATAGAACTACTAGCAAGCTGTTGAAGACTAGACAAAGACTATACAAGCGATATTTGGCATAGACTAGGGGAACAATGAAATTTGACTGCATAATCATGAACCCGCCATATAATCGTGGACTTCATATAAAGATTTTAGATGAAGCTATAAAGCATTTAGCTACGAATGGTAAAGTTATTAGTCTTCAACCTATTGTAAAATGGCAAGAAGCATTATTGTTTGACAATAATTTTCCTATTAACAACACATGTGTGCTTGACAGATATACAATGGATGAGTCTTCAAAATTGTTTAATTCTCAACAAAGGTGTGATTTAGGACTTGTCTCTATTGGAAAAACAAGCTGTACTTTAGTTGACAACATTGATACTTTGCAGAAGATAAAGACTAAGCTCAAGCAAGCAATCAGTGTAGTTGGACTGCTTATTGACAAGCTTGAGAAAGACTACAAAGACTTTCCAGTGAACTTTGGGTATGGCTGCACAATTGCCGGCCACGGCGGCCACGGCAAAGGTTGCTATAGACTTATTGGGATGGATGAAGCAAAGGCAACACGTCGTGAAGAGATTGGCCATTGCATAAGATACAACGCTAAAGACAATATAGAACAGCATTTGATCTATTCATTCTATAATAATCAGCTTATTAGGTTCATTGCTAAAGAGTTTGGTTTTGGTGTAATCCCATACAAGATACTTCCATTTGCTACTGGATTTATTGATGAAAATGGAAAGACACCACTAGATGAAGAGTGGACATTTGAGAAACTAGTAAAATGGTTTGAGTTAGACTACAATGATCTAGTAGTTGTAAGGAAATCACTTGACACATATCTTCATCCTGAAGAGCAGAAAGTCATTGAAGACACAATGAAGAAGTATGCATAAAAGGAACTATATGACTAAAGGTTATGTGTATATTTTGACTAATCCAGTATTTAAAATGGATTGTGTGAAAATTGGAATGACTGCTAAAGAACCAGATGTCAGAGCAGATAGATTAGATAATACTGCAGTACCATTGCCATATGAAGTTTATGCTACATTAAAAACATCTAAATATAAAGTTGCAGAAAAAGTCATTCATTCACTTCTTGATAAGCTAACAGATAAACGTGTTCGGCCAAATAGAGAGTTCTTCTACATAAATCCAGAAGAAGCATATTCTGTATTTGAAGATGTATCAAAATTATTAGATGATGCAGAGCTTTGTTCTTATAAAGAAGATGACAACGATGATGATAATTCTCCTTCTGATAATCATAAACGTCGTTCACCAACAAGATTTGATTATTTACATATTCCAATTGGAACAAAACTTCAATTTAAAGGAAATCTAAATCTAGATATACAAACAGCTGACAATAAAAATCAACTACTATATGATGGGAAGCAATGGAGTGTAAGAACATTATGTGTTCATTTACTTGGTTTACCAGATGATACACCATATGATGGATATCCTAATTTTCTATATAATGGAAAATCATTATATGCACTTCGTAAAGAACTTGAAGAACGTGGTGAATATGGTATGACAATATGACTTTAAGTGATGACATAAAAGCGAAGATCCAAGCTGAGTATGACACTTGGCAAGCTGGGCAGTATGCTGGAAAGTCAAAGGAAGAGCGCCAGTCTAAAGGGCAGTTCTTCACGCCACCGCCACTGTCCATCAAGATGCTTGAGAAGTTTGACACGGTCAAAGACAAAGACATCCTCGACCCAACGCTCGGTGCAGGCGGCCTTATTGCTGCAGCTGTCATTGCTGGCGCAGACCCAACACGCTGCCATGGCATTGAGCTAGATGACAAAGTCTTGAGCATAGCAAAGCGCCGGCTTGCATTGCTTGGAGTCCCGCCATGCAACTTAGTCCAAGGAGATGCGCTTGACCCTGCCAGCTATGAGAAGCTCTCTGAATGCTCTCTGACAGTCTTTGCAGCCGTGTACATGGATGAGTCTAAGCATGTGCATGTCATTGTGTCTAAGAAGGGCATTCCAGCTAAAGCAGTAGAATTCTCCACTAGATCTGCCGCAAATGAGTTTTTGAAAAAGCTCAAAGCAAAAAACGTCAAATTGTTCAAGATATGATGGTCCTAGTCAAAAACATATGGGATATTTGATATAATAATGCATGCAAAACAAAGGAGAGACTATGGACCTTCGCAGCTGGCAGAAAAAGTCAATAGATAAAATCAGCGCATCTTTCAGTCGAGATGGCAATGAGATCATGCCTGTCAATGCATGCGTTGGATCTGGCAAGACTGCTGTAGCATGCTGGGCGATTGGCGAGTTCATCCGCCAGAACATCAACGGCAAGACTATCCAGATATTCTCTACGCCTCGCATCCGTCTTTGCGACCAGCAGAGAGAAGAGATAGCGTCATATCTTGAAGATGAATTTGGCTTTAAAGACAAAAGAGACATTGTCATAATACCAGTCGACTGCACAAAGAATGAATACAGCAAATGGAATGAGAACCTGGTTGCTTATCCTCAGCATGTTGTCTTCATAATATGCCAAAAGAGCTTGACTGGCGAAGAGGAAGTGCATGGAACTGAGCAAAAGCAGAGCCGATGGAATAGATGGTCTAGAAGATTCAAAAGCCTGCGTGACAATGATGGATTCAAGCTTGGGACAATAGCTCTGGATGAAGCGCACAACTTTGAAGAAGATGAAGACAAGCTGTTCTCTGGTGACAACAGCGCGCATTCTATGTTTAAGCTGCTGATGATGCTGAGCGGCACGCCTGGCCCAATCCAAAAAGATTTCTCCAAGAACCAATGGAAGCACAATGTCTGCGCATGCTCTCCAAAAGAGGCAATGGAGAATGGTTGGATATGCATTCCAAACGTCAACATTGTCATGGGAAACACAGAGAATGAATGGCCTAAAGCCGTAAAAGCTGTGTTGAACCGTGAAATCAATATCTGCAAAGATGAAGTGTTCAAGCCTAGGATAATGGTGAATTTTGGCTGCATTGACTACATAAAGGCTTTCATTGACGAGCCATGGGTCCAAGCTAATGCAGGAAAAGCATTCCATCTCATCACGCTCCATTCTGAAAAGCATTATGATGAGAACAACGTCATTGAAACTGTGAAGCCGACTATCGACTTGAAGTCAAATGTCGCCAAAGACGCATTTGAAGTGATTGAGAAGATAGATGGCAATTATTTCAATGATGACCTGCCTATCATCGTCTGCCAAGTCCAGATGCTTGGCGAAGGGATCAATGTCAAGTCATTCAATTCAATATTGACAGCTTCTAATGTAGAGAAGACTGCAATGCAGCAGATTGGCCGCTGCATAAGGAATTTCAGCAAAGATGAATTCAGCAAAATCAATGATGGGCATGCGAATGTATATGTCTTGATGGACAACATGGTAAGCATATATGAGCTTTGCTCAAAGCTTGGAGAATATGACTTGACTGACGACTGCTATCGCTGGGGCGACAAGCTAGACTTGGCTCAAGGCGCTGCCGTCCAGCCAGATGACAATGGGATTCTGCCAGAGCTGAATTGCCCAGACTGGGACCCAATCGACCCAACGACTGATCTTGACATCATATTTGCAATGCAGAAGATGAAAGTCAAGAACTACAAGAAATATGCGATAGACTTGTGTGAAGAATTTCTTGACAACAAAGACGTCGACAATGATGGTGTTTCAGACTTGACAGAGCTTGAAGAGCTAGTGGCTAGCATGTCCAAAGAAGAGTTCAAGTTCTTTGAATGCGCTCCTGCAAGCCATGACCAAATCAAGCTTCAGAGAATTGAGCTTGACCAGAAGCAGGCTGAGCAAAAGAAAAACAATGCTAAGACAAGCTTTGCTAGCAAAAAGTCTAATCATCAGACTTACACTCCATATATGCTTCTCTTGAAGTGGATAGAAATGGTGCATAGAAGCATACATTCATCTAAGTCGATAAAAAATCTTTGGGAGCTTGGAGAATATGAGCTGTGCATGACGTCTATTCTGCAGAATCCAAAAATCGGCAAATTCCTGGCTGAGCATATATCAAATGACAAATTGAAAAACTTGTGATCTTCAGTCAAATTCTTCTCCTTCATTTGTTATAATATCACCATCTAAAGGAGAAAGCAATATCTAAAAGGAGAAAGCAATGACACAGACATTCAAAGGCTGGACAGTTGGGCTCATTAGTGACAGAGGGCACAAGTATTTTCTTGGACAGCATACAACGGCAGAAGGCACGAAATACGGCGATCTGAACAACACTCCCTTTGAGGAAGGTGTGTATGACTGTCTTTTTGCTTCTGGAGAAGAAGCGCTAGACTTCTGGAAGACATGCTACTGGGAGTATCTCATAGACAAGAAGTCGCTCAAAGCTCTTCCCGTGAAGATAGAGGTCTCTCTTGACGTGTCAGCTCTTGGCTTTGACTGGAATGGCATCCAAAGCTGAGACAGCATTGAGATTGCGAAAAATCAAGCCATGGTCAAAGAACTACAGCTGATTTGATATAATATCACTGTCAACTAAACCAAAAGAGAAGAGAAGATGAAGTACAACAACTATTACATAGTCCTGCGTGATCCGCTGCTTAATCTTCAGAAGACTGTCATGATGAAGGCTTTAAATGCACGTGCAGCGGCTGTTGCAGCTGTCGACGAGTTCGGCCCAGATGGGTACTTTGTCGTAAAAGACATTGAGCTGGTCGGCTGAGTCTGCAAACAGATGAAAATGCTGCATGAGAAAATGAAAAAGGATCAAGAAATGGGCAACAAGAACATTTGCGATGAAATTATGGAGACATATGTGAAAACTATGAGCAAAGCGCCAGAAGAATGCCAAGAATGCACAAGAAGGCATTTTATGGGCTGCAATGGCTGTCCAAATAAGCAATATTGGGATAATTTGAACCTGGCAACCACTGAAGATGGTTGCCATTCCGAGTGTGCGTAGTTTCCAGACTCAGCTATTCCCTTGGAGTTCCTTGAAATAGCGAGGAACCCATGCTTGTATGAAAAATCTTGAAGCCATAGTCAAAGAAGCGACATTGATTTGATATAATAAAGCCATCAATCAACTAACCAACTAAAAGGACAAATCAATGAGACACCGCAATCCCACATCTACCAGCATTTGGTCTTTCCGGTACGGCCAGAAATGCACTGCGCCATACTGCCGGAACTACACTTACACAAAGCCGACGCCTGAGCGCACATACGTCAAAGTCGTGAAGTTCGTCGCTGAGCATCCAGGCTGCAAGCGCAT
>Ga0310695_10013930_pt1 | contig 10957 bp, 9 predicted proteins | sample RumenRJG_04DNA_FD_203882 | JGI IMG/M metagenome (GOLD analysis project Ga0310695, IMG submission 203882) | Bovine rumen microbial communities from Lethbridge, Alberta, Canada - RJG_04 (v2) (version 2) | ecosystem: Host-associated > Mammals > Digestive system > Stomach > Rumen | place: Canada... | reverse complement strand
TGCATAAGATAACACACGAATCTTATGGTCCTAAGCGCATGGCAGCACAGATAAGCAAAGACACGGGCAAACCCGTGAACCACAAACGTGTAGAGCGTATCATGCGCGAAAACGACCTGCATACCAAGTATCGTCGTAAATACAAGGCGACGACCTATTCCGGCCATAAACTACCCGTAGCCAAGAATGTTTTGAATCGTCAATTTGAGGCATCGCATCCAGGTGAGAAAATGGTCAGCGACATTACATACATACCAACTGACGAAGGTTGGCTGTATCTGGCTGGCGTCATTGACTTGTGCGGTCGCAAGGTAGTAGGCATAGCCATGGGAGCACGTATGACGAAGCAACTGGTTGTTGATGCGCTACAGGACGCCGTCAACAACAGCGGCAACGTTGAAGGATGCATATTGCATTCCGACCGCGGCAGTCAGTACTGCTCACTGCAGTACCAACAGATGGCCAGAGCAAACGGCTTTGTTAGCAGCATGAGCCGCAAAGGGAATTGCTGGGACAACGCTCCAATGGAGAGTTTCTGGGGCAGCATCAAGCAGGAATGGTTAGATGGTCAGCATTTCAGGACGCGTTCTGAGGCAAAGTCTGCAATTTTCGAGTATATCTGGATTTTCTACAATCGCCAGCGAATCCATTCGGCTAATGGCTACCGTACACCAGAGGCCTACTACAATGAACACCGAGTTGCCTAGAACATCTTCTCAAGGAGATTAGCCGTTATCTAGTCGCTACAGTTGCAACCCATAAGGATCCGGAAAGGTATGTAAAACCAAGCAATTTTAAGATTTAAAGAGCTTCCTTTCGTTTAAAGAGTCTAATCGTCGGGGGTCAGGCCAGATTACAAAAGCTCGTCAGCTCAATGCTGGCGGGCTTTTTCAGTTCTCTTTATTCTTGGAAAGGCGTTTCAGTGTATTAAAATTTCTCAATTCCCAATGAAATCTAGTTATTCGTTATTCGTTTACTGTGTAAATCCCCAAGAGCGCAAGCCGAAGGCGCAGCGTGATTGGCTGGATTTACTGCAAGGACGGGCGCACAATGTCCACAAAGTGGACGTTTGTGCGTTGAGTTTGCTATGATCGATGAGCCCCATCGGCATCAGTAGGTGGGGCTTTTTATGTGCAGAGGGGATGTAGGCCGAGAGAATCGATGGCCTAGGCCTTGGCACGTACGTATAGGCTGAGGACGTTGCAGTGGAAGTATAAAGCTGATATACTAGGAGAAGCAGGCTGTCGAGCAGGACATCGGCAGGGGAGCCGTGGGAACGGGATATATGTTTTCACGACTGGTTCAAGGAGGCAACTCATGGAGAAACGTTCCAATGCAAGGCGTGGCCCGTCTAGTCCACAACGAAAAAGCGGCGGGAATGGCAGACGTATCGTACTCGGTTTTTTCATCATTCTCTTGGTGATGCTACTTGGCATCGGTTGCGGTTTTCTGACTGCCAGCATGAATACAAAGCCGGATCTGGCGCATGATATCTTGCCGCCGGCTTCGTCGCATATCTATGATATCAATGGAAACGAGATTGCGAACATCCATGCGGATGAAAATCGTGAGCCAGTGAAAATCGCGCAAGTGCCGAAAAATTTGCAGAATGCATTCGTGGCAGTCGAGGATAATCGATTCTATGAGCATATGGGGATTGATCCACGCGGTATTTTGCGCGCGGTCTGGGCAAATCTTCGCGGGCGTACTGTCACAGAAGGTGGCTCGACGATTACCCAGCAACTTGCAAAGAACGCTTATCTGACGCAAGATCGCACGTTCAAAAGGAAGATTCAGGAGGTATTCCTCGCACTGCAACTCGAACGGCAGTATACGAAACAGGAGATTCTGGAACTTTATTTGAACCAGATTTATTTTGGCCAGGGGGCTTATGGCGTCCAGGCGGCGGCGCAGACATATTTCGGCAAGAATGTCGAAGATCTTACATTGAATGAGTGTGCGATGCTTGCTGGCATCCCCAAGAGTCCGAATTATTATTCGCCGCTTAACAATCTTCAGGCGGCGCAGGAACGCAAGGCAACAGTCCTGGATCAGATGGCGAAATATGGCTACATTACCCCCTCTGAGGCTGCAAAAACAAAGAAGGAACAGCTGGCTCTCGTGAAGCCGAAGCCAAAGGAGCACACGAAGGAGGCTTCTTACTTTGTCGATTATGTGACGCAGCTCATGATTGACAAGTATGGTGCGGACGCAGTCTACAAGGAAGGTTTGAAAATCTATACGACCATTGATATGGATATGCAGAAAGCCGCTGAGGCAGCGATGAAGAACCTGCCGAACGGTTCCGTCGATGGCAACGGCATTCAGCAACCGCAGGGAGCTCTTGTCGCTATCGATCCGCATAACGGTTATATCAAGGCGATGGTGGGCGGACGTGGCACGGATCAGTTCAACCGCGCAACGATGGCAGAACGTCAGCCCGGTTCGGCCTTCAAGCCATTTGTGTTTGCAGCGGCGCTTGAGAATAAGTTCACGCCGTCGACAGTCATTGATGATAGTCCTGTGAAAATCGGCGATTGGCAGCCGCAGAATTATGATCGTACCTTCCGCGGTAAGGTGACGCTGCGCAAGGTCGCAGAACAATCGCTCAATGTACCGACGGTCAAGATTGCGGAGAAATTGGGTATCGATAAACCCATCTACTACGCGCAGGAGATGGGAATTACTTCCTTTGTATTAGATGGTCCGCAGAATGACCGCAACCTCGCGACAGCATTGGGCGGCCTTACGAAGGGTGTCACGCCGCTGGAGCTCACGAGTGCTTATGGGACGTTTGCGAACAAGGGCGTTCATGTGGATCCCGTCGCTGTGGTCAAGGTACTCGACCGCAATGGTAAGGTGTTGGAGCAAGCCGAGCCGAAACAGCGCAGTGTCATCAGCGAGGCGAGTGCCGCTGAACTCACAGACATGCTGGAGGGCGTCATCGATCACGGTACTGGCGCGCGTGCCAAGATAGGTCGTCCCGCCGCAGGCAAAACGGGTACGACGAGTGATTACCATGACGCCTGGTTCGTCGGTTATACGCCGGATCTCGTTGCCGGCGTATGGGTCGGCAATGACAGCAATACGGCACTCAATGGGATGAGCGGCGGTCTGACACCGGCGATGATCTGGAAGGCGTTCATGTCGAGTGCGCTCAAGTCTACGCCTGCGAAGAATTTCGATGGCTCCGCAGCGGGCAACAAGGGCGACTCGATTGGCGAGTTGGAGAATGACAAGAAGTCCGAGCTTAAAAAGGACACGAAGAACAACAAGCAGAGCGCGGGGAATGATAAGACAAAGCAGCAGGCACCACCACAGCAGGAGGGGCAGCAGCCAACCGTTCCGGCACCGGCCCAGCAACCGACAGCACCAGCAGCAAGTGTGCCTGAGCCTGGCGGCGGCGTCTCGAAGAGCCGGAATTGATTTCTTGTGAAATCGCATCTGGAGCACCATTGTGCGAGGAAAGTGTTTTCATTTATTTTCCTGGGAGTGTTGCTATTTAACGAGCATATCGACATGCCCGCAAGTATGCGATGCGATAGATATGTGATAAAGGAGAGAGTTTGTTGGCAAATGTATTTGATACGCTGGTAGAGCGTGGTTTTGTCGCGCAGTGCACAAATGAAAAAGAACTGCGAGAGCTTTTGGCGACGGAGCGTGTTTCCTTTTATATTGGTTTCGATCCAACGGCAGACAGCCTTCATGCAGGCCATTTCATTGCTCTCATGGCAATGGCGCATCTCCAGAAGGCAGGGCATCGCCCTATCTGCCTTGTTGGCGGCGGAACGGGGACGGTAGGCGACCCTTCGGGAAGAACAGATATGCGCAAGATGCTGACAGATGAGGACATCGAGCACAACTGCGAGTGCTTCAAGAAGCAGATTGCCCGTTTCATTGATTTCAGCGATGACAAGGCGATCATGGTGAACAACGGGGATTGGCTTAGAAAGCTCAATTATATCGACCTCCTGCGTGATGTCGGTGCATGTTTCACCGTCAACCGCATGCTGGCAGCGGAGTGCTACAAGCAGCGGTGGGAAAAGGGGCTCACGTTCCTGGAGTTCAACTACATGGTGATGCAGGCGTATGATTTCCTCGAACTGAATCGCCGTTATGGCTGCCGTCTGGAGATGGGCGGTGATGACCAGTGGTCGAATATCATTGCCGGGGTCGAGCTCAACCGCCGTAAGAATGGTACAGCCGTCTACGGTCTCACAAACAAGCTGCTGACAAAGAGCGACGGCAAGAAGATGGGGAAGACGGCTGGCGGTGCGCTCTGGCTCGATGCCGATAAGACGAGCCCATATGATTTCTATCAGTATTGGCGTAATGTGGATGATGCGGACGTGGAGAAATGCCTGTCGCTGCTCACCTTCTTGCCGATGGAGGAAGTACATCGTCTCGCATCGCTCGAAGGCGCGAAAATCAACGACGCTAAGACAATCCTCGCCTATGAAGTGACGAAAATCGTCCACGGCGAGGAAGAAGCAAAGAAGGCGCGTGCTGGTGCGCAGCAGGTCTTTGGCGGTGCCGGCGCAGCAGAGAATATGCCGACCGTGCCGGCGGCATGTGGTCAGAAACTGCTCGATGTGCTCGCAGCCGGCAAAGTGTTTGCTTCTAAGGGAGAGGGACGGCGTCTCATCGCACAGAACGGACTTTCCTTGAATGATGAGAAGGTGCAGGACGTGGATTACATCTTGCAAGAGAGTGATTTTCACGATGGCACAGCGATTGTCAAAAAGGGGAAGAAGAAATTCTACAAGCTGGAAAAAGACACAAAAGTGTGCTAAAATATACAAGTTAATGTTGATTGAAGGAGCGGTGTTTCTTTTATGTCAGGACATTCTAAATGGGCAAATATCAAACGCAAGAAGGGTGCAAATGATGCCATCCGTGGCAAGATCACGACGAAGATCGGTCGTGAAATCACAATCGCCGTCCGCATGGGCGGCGCGGATCCCACGGGTAATATGCGCCTGAAACTTGCCCTTTCTAAGGCAAAGTCAAACAATATCCCAAAGGATAATATCAAACGTGCCATCGAGAAGGGCCTTGGCAATAGCGAGGGCGGTAACTACGAAGAGCTTATGTACGAGGGTTATGGTCCGGCAGGCACGGCTGTCATGCTTGATATTCTCACCGATAACCGCAATCGTACGGCGGCGGATGTGCGCCATCTCTTTTCCAAATATGGCGGCAATCTCGGCCAGGATGGCTGTGTGGCCTGGATGTTCAAGAAGAAGGCGGTCTTTATCGTCGAGAAGGAAGTTTTTGATGATGAAGATGCCCTTATGGAAATCGTGCTTGAGGCTGGTGCTGAGGATATGAAGGCCGAAGATGAGGTCTTCGAGATTACCGCAGAGCCAGAGGCATTCGACGCCATCGAGCAGGCACTCGGAGAGAAGGGCATCGAGACGGCTTCCGCAGAAGTCACGATGGTTCCTGACACGACGGTGCATCTCGAGGGCAAAGATGCTGACAAGATGCAGCAGCTCGTCGATGCGTTGGAAGAGAATGATGACGTCCAGAACGTTTACAGCAACTACGATATTGACGAAGAATGATCTTCTTTCAGAACCAGCATTTCCTTCGCATGGTGGATGGGCTCATTTTGTTGAGCCCATTTTCCTATATCAGAAAGGTTTTATATCATGTTAGCATTGGGGATTGACCCTGGTACGGCGATTTGCGGTTATGGCTTTGTGGAGACAAGGGGGAACCGCCTGATTCCGCATGCCTATGGCTCGATTTTTACGACGCCGGAGATGAGGATGGAAGACCGGCTCATGAAGATTTTTGACGAACTTGATGGGCTCATCAAGGAATATCATCCGGATGTCATGGGTGTGGAAAAGCTGTTTTTTAATAGAAATGTCACAACGGCGATTCCTGTCGGGCAGGCGCGCGGCGTCGTTCTGCTGGCTGCAGCAAAGAATGGCTTGCGTCTCGTAGAGCGGACGCCGATGCAGATCAAGCTGGATGTGACGGGATACGGCAAAGCGACGAAGCAGCAGGTCATTTATATGGTGACAAAACTCCTGCATCTAGAGAAACCGCCAAAGCCGGATGATACGGCAGATGCACTTGCCATTGCCATTTGCACGACGTATTGTATGCATAGCATCGCTTGGAGGAATCAGCTATGATTGGTTTTTTGCGTGGCAAGGTGGCGTATCTCCTCGCAGATGATTGCCTGCTCGATGTCGGCGGTGTCGGTTATCGTGTCACGGTGTCAGGTATGACGCGCTCTAAGCTTCGTCAGGGAGAGCAGGCCATGTTGTTCACCTATCTCTCTGTACGCGAAGATGCCTTGCAGCTTTATGGATTCGCAACACAGGAAGAATACGATGTGTTCCTGCAGCTCATAGGCGTTTCCGGCATTGGTCCTAAGGTAGCGCTCGGCATCCTTTCCTCTACGACTGTCTCTGGTCTGTGCAGCGCCATTGCCAACAAACAAGCGTCGCTGCTCACGAAGTTGCCGGGAATCGGGAAGAAATCAGCGGAACGGCTCATACTCGAGCTGAAGGATAAACTGGCGTTCGTAGGAACAGGAGACGGTGAGGAGGCGTTTGTTGAGGCTGCGCCGCTTGGCGACGGAATCCTTGACGAGGCTGCGGCAGCGCTGGCATCTCTCGGCTATACACCGGCGGAGACTGCACCAGTACTCAAGCAGCTTGGTACCTGCCAGACGACGGAGGATGCCATTCGTCTGGCACTCAAAAAGCTGAATCGGTCGTAAGTGGAAAAAGAGAAGGAGGAACGACGTGGCAGATCAGTTTCCATTCGATGAACCTGAGGGCAGAGTGATTTCACAGGATGAGCAGCCAGCCGATGATTGGCAGTACAGCTTGCGGCCGCATCGTCTGGCAGAGTATATCGGTCAGGAGAAAGCCAAGGAGAATCTCTCGATTTTCATTCAGGCCGCACTGTCGCGCGGCGAGGCGCTAGATCATGTGCTTCTCTATGGGCCGCCTGGTCTAGGAAAGACGACGCTCGCCGGAATCATCGCCAACGAACTGGGCGTGAATTTTCGCCAGACGTCGGGGCCGGCCATCGAACGCCAGGGAGACCTCGCGGCGTTGCTCACGAATCTAGAAGAGCGCGACGTCCTCTTCATCGATGAAATCCATCGCCTGCCGCGCAGCGTAGAAGAGGTTCTTTATTCTGCGATGGAAGATTTCGCACTCGACATCATCATCGGCAAAGGGCCAAGTGCGCGTTCTATCCGCTTGGACATTGCGCCGTTCACTTTGATCGGTGCGACGACAAAGGCAGGAGCGCTGGCACCGCCGCTGCGCGATCGTTTTGGTGTGATTTCCCGTCTGGAATATTATACGCCTGATGCTCTTGTCACTATCATCACGCGTGCGGCAGAGATCCTAAGGATCCCACTGGAGCCGCAGGGGGCACTCGAGATTGCCAAGCGATCGCGCGGCACGCCGCGCATAGCGAATCGCCTGCTCAAGCGCGTACGCGATGTGGCGCAGATTGCGGGCGATGGCATCATCACGGATAAAATGGCGGACAAGGCGCTCAAGATGCTCGAAATCGATAGCTGCGGGCTGGACCATACGGATCGTCGCCTGCTCATGACGATGATCCAGAAGTTTGCCGGCGGGCCGGTCGGATTGGACACGCTGGCGGCTGCCATCAGCGAAACGACAGATACGATCGAGGATGTCTACGAGCCATTCCTCATCCAGCTGGGATTCTTGAACCGCACGCCGCGCGGACGTGTGGCGACGCCAGCGGCGTATCATCACCTCGGCATACCTCTGCCGAGCGAGGGGAGAGGCTGACGCATGAAGCTGTTGTTACACATGTGCTGCGGGCCATGTTCCTGTTATCCCGTCAAACATTTGCGGGAAGCGGGGATTGAGCCTGTCGGCTATTTTTTCAATCCGAATATCCATCCCTATCGGGAATGGAAGCATCGACTCGATACGGCAAAGGAATTTGCGAAGAAGGTCGGCATGGAGATTCATACGGATGAGCATTATGCACTGCACGAATTCCTGCGCCGTGCGTTGCCTGCGGAGTCACGTCCCAACGGCCGCTGTACGATGTGTTATACATGGCGCTTGGAACAGACGGCGCGTTATGCAAGGGAAAATGGTTTCGATGCATTCACGTCCACTCTGTTTTACAGTATTTATCAGCAGCATGAGCTCATGAAGAAAACGGCGGCTCGTTTCGCTGAACAATACGGCGTTTCCTTTCATTATGAAGATTTCCGAACTGGCTGGCAGGAGGGTATCGATCTCAGCTTGGCCTTGGAGCTTTACCGCCAGCCTTACTGCGGCTGCGTGTTTTCAGAGGAAGAGCGCTACAGCAAGGAATACTTGAAACGCAAGCGGAAGGAGAACCGCGCGAAAAAACGCGCGCGGCTGGCGGCCCTGTCTGCACAGGAGGAGAAGAAAGATGACTGAGCGTTCGATCCGCTTGTGGCGCTTCGCTTGCGCCGTACTCCTTTGCTGTGCGTGCTTCGTCGCCAGGCCTGCGATTCCGGCAAGTGCGGCTTGGCAACCTATGCTGGCTGTTGGCCTGCTGAAAGGGCAGACAGAAGTTTCCCTTTCTGTGCGGCAAGGAACGGCAAATCTTTTTGCAGACGGGAAGGCAGCAGGCAGTGTGTCCGACGGCGCGACGCTGCGTATTTCTCTGAGAACAGACAGTTTCCTCGTCAATGGCCGGAAAATTCCTGGCAGCACCTTCGTCGTCAAGCCTGGAGACAAGGCCGTCCTTGCTGTCAATGGCAAGTTGTACCGTGGAAGTCTCCGCCTCCTTCGTCGCGGCAATACCATCCAGGTTATCAACGATGTGCAGACGGAGGACTATCTGCGAGGGGTGCTGCCAAGCGAGATGCCGCCGGAGTGGCCGCTAGAGGCGAAAAAGGCACAGGCCGTTGCCGCACGCACCTTTGCCCTCGCGAACCGCGGTCGGCACAAAAGCGAGGGATATGATCTGTGTACGACAACGCATTGTCAGTCCTATTCAGGAATTCAAGGCGAAAGAGATGCTGGTACCGTAGCCGTTGATGCTACGTTCGGGCAGGTGGCAATGTATCAGGGGCGCTTGATCGATGCCGTTTTCCATACAGATTCCGGAGGCATGACGGAAAACAGTGAAGATGTCTGGGGGACGAAAATCCCTTACTTACGTGCCGCATCAGAAGTGCGAAGGGCAACGCAGCCTTGGCAGAAGGAATGGGCACTTTCCGTATTTTCTGCCAAACTCCATGCGAAAAGCGACGTGGGGACACTGAAGCGCATTCAACTGTCACCGCTGCAAATCGGCAAAGCTACGACAGATCGTTCCGTTTCAGGGCGCGTGAAAACCGTTGCACTGGTTGGTGATCGCGGAACTTTGCGCCTAAGCGGCAATGAAATGCGCAACTTGTTCGGTCTCAAGAGCACCTTGTTCGATCTGCGGATCAGTGGCAATCGTGTCATCGTGACAGGGTACGGCTATGGGCATGGACTAGGACTCTCGCAATGGGGCGCTAAGGCATATGCGGAACAAGGCGCCTCTGCGAAAGATATTCTTGTACATTATTATCGTGATATACAAATCAAAGACCTATATAAAAAATAAGGTAGGAGATTTCAGATGCTATTAGAAGACTTTGATTACGATCTGCCAGAGGAGCGCATCGCGCAGACACCGATGGAACCGCGTAATGCTTCGCGCCTCATGGTACTCAATCCCGTCGAAAAGACAATCTCTCATGATCATTTTTACAATCTAAAAAAATATATTGTGCCAGGGGATACCTTGATTTTCAACGATACGCGCGTCATGCCGGCGCGCCTGATCGGCCACCGCGATAAGACAGGTGGCAAGGTGGAAATTTTCCTGTTGCGCCGTCTGGACGCCGACCATTGGGAGACACTCGTAAAACCCGGCAAAAAAGCGCAGGTCGGCAATGTCATCAATTTCAGTGATGAACTTTCCTGCATCGTAACGGAACATACAGACTTCGGTGGTCGTGTGGTGGAATTCCATTATGAAGGTATTTTTGAGGAAATCCTCGATCGTCTCGGTGAGACCCCCTTGCCGCCGTACATTCACGAAAAACTGGAGGACAAGGAGCGATACCAGACGGTATATAATAGGGAGGAAGGCTCTGCCGCCGCACCGACGGCAGGACTCCACTTCACCAAAGAGCAGATGCAGGAACTCGAGGATATGGGTGTTCATCTTGGCTTTGTAACCCTGCATGTCGGTCTTGGCACGTTCCGTCCGGTCAATGTCGAGAATATCGAAGACCATGAAATGCATAAGGAATTCTACCATATCTCAGATGAAACAGCGAAGCTCATCATGGACACAAAAAAAGCGGGGCACCGTGTCATCGCAGTCGGCACCACCTCCATCCGGACATTAGAGTCTGCTGCAACAGCGCCGGGCCAGATTGCGGGGAAAAGCGGGTGGACAGGAATCTTCATCTACCCTGGCTACCAATTCAAAATTGTTGACGCTTTGATTACCAACTTCCATCTGCCAAAGTCTACGCTCATTATGCTTATCAGCGCCTTTGCGGGCAGGAAATTTGTCTTGCAGGCTTATAAGACCGCTGTTGATATGAGATATCGGTTTTTCTCATTCGGGGATGCAATGTATATCGGAGCTCAACAGCCGGAGGAGGAACGGGAAAGGGAACTCTACGAGCTCGAGCACATGCACGACCACGAAAACGAATAAATTGCAAGTGCACAAACGGGGCTGTTTCACGTATTAACAACGTGTAGCAGCCCCTTTTAGTTTGCAAAAAATGTTGCCAAGGACTTAAAAATCCTTGGCAACAGGCGTAAAATATAGATATGCAACATCAAATTTTACAAGGAGATTATACATCCCTCGGCGGAAGTTTTCAACTCTGCCTTCCCTTAAATTTTGAATTTCAAATTCCAAAGGATGACCCGGTCCGTCTGCTACGCCACTTTGTGGATGAAAT
>Ga0310695_10013928_pt1 | contig 10960 bp, 8 predicted proteins | sample RumenRJG_04DNA_FD_203882 | JGI IMG/M metagenome (GOLD analysis project Ga0310695, IMG submission 203882) | Bovine rumen microbial communities from Lethbridge, Alberta, Canada - RJG_04 (v2) (version 2) | ecosystem: Host-associated > Mammals > Digestive system > Stomach > Rumen | place: Canada... | reverse complement strand
CTCAAACTTGATTTCTGTCTTCGTGGGATGTATGTTCACGTCGATGTTCTCGGGCGCCACGTCGAAATAGAGGAAATAGGGCACCTGCTCGCCCTCGGGGACGAGATGGGCGTAGGCTTCCATCACCGCCTTGTGGAAATAGGGATGTCGCATGAAGCGCCCGTTGACGAAGAAGAACTGATGGGCTCCCTTCTTGCGAGCCGACTCAGGCTTGCCCACGAAGCCCGTGATACGGGCCAGCGATGTGTCCACCTCGACGGAGAGCAGCTGCTCGCCCAATTTCTTTTCGAACACGCTGACGATGCGCTGCCGCAGGCTGGCGGCTGGCAGGCGAGTGATGAGCGTGCCGTTGTGCGTAAGGCTGAAGGAGACGGAGGGATTCACGAGCACGATACGCTCGAAGTCCTGCATGATGTTGCTCAGCTCCGTCTGGTTGGACTTCAGGAATTTACGGCGTGCCGGGACATTATAGAAGAGATTGCGCACCTCGATGTTCGTCCCCACCGGGCAGGAGCAGGGCTCTTGGCTCACCACACGCGACCCTTCGATGGAGAGGTCGGTGCCCAGGTCGTGGTCGGCGGTACGAGTGCGCAACTGCACTTGTGCCACAGCAGCGATTGAGGGCAGCGCTTCGCCGCGGAAGCCCATCGTGTGAAGCGAGAAGAGGTCCTCGGCACGGAGTATCTTCGAGGTGGCATGCCGCTCGAAGGCCAGACGGGCATCGGTCTCGCTCATGCCCTTGCCATCATCAATCACCTGTATCGACGTGCGCCCGGCATCGACAATCAGCACATCGATGCTGGTGGCGCCGGCGTCCACCGAGTTTTCCATCAGTTCCTTGATGACCGACGAGGGGCGCTGCACCACCTCGCCGGCAGCAATCTGATTGGCCACGGAATCGGGCAATAGATGAATGATATCCATAACGCTATGTTCTCCCCTACTCTGTCTATATTATCTGACGCCTGTCATCAGGAAACGCCACAGCACCAGCAGGGCCATGATGAGCACGATGATCAGCGGCCAGCCCAGTCGGCTGCCCTCCTCCTTGTGCTTCTGAGCCCGCGGGGTATAATTAATAAAGGTACCCTTGAGGCGCTCGGGGTCGAACTTCTCTTCCTCCTCGGGCAACTCGCCCTGCTCACGGCGCACCTCATTCACGAGGCGCTGCAGGCGCTCCTTGTTCTCGTCTGTGTAGATGCTCACCCGGCGAAATCGCCGTGGCTCTCTGGTCTGGAACATTCCCATGGCTGTCTGGTCTGTTATTCTCGTTAGTCACTGGAGACGTCTCCCTCGTCGGGGGCAACGGAGGCTGTCTTCTTTTTCACGTCGCTGAGTCGCTGCTTGGGAGCCTGGCGCTGGACGCTTTTCTTCAGCTCCGCGCCGGCATACTTGGGCCGCCACTCGAAGATGTCGTTCTTGTCGCGAGGACGGATATAGTCGAACCAAGCGAAGTTCTCGAGGTAAAGCACCGAAGGCGGCACCAGCGGGATGGGGTACATGGTACCCGTGGCTGCCGGCATCCAGATGCGGTCCACCTTGCGCGTCTTCAGGTAGAGCTTCATGAGCGTGGTCTCCACATGGTTCATGCCGATCATGAGCGAGTCGTCGTCAAAGGGGTAATAGTTCACGATGACATTTCCCACAGAGGTGGTCAGGTAGAGCTCTCCGTCGGCAAAGTAGGAGTGCATCTCCTTGCCTGCCACCTGATTGTAGTGGACCGAGTCGAGACGCTCCACCGAGAGAGCCTGCCGCAGCACCTGGATCGAGTCCAGCGTGCTGTCGTTGAAGAAGGCCTTGATCTCCTCGCCCAGCAGCTGCTGTCCCTGCTGCCACAGGATGGGATCCTTGTACATGGTCATGCACGAGTCGAGCGAGCTGTACACCACCGAGTCGCAGACGGCCTGTACGTCCTCGCGGAAGGCACGCACATGATGATAGCCGTGCAGCACGCGGTACACGCTGTCGGTGTCCAGATTGTAGGTGAAAAGCTTGAACGTATCGGCATGGGCGTAGAGGGTGTCGCGCTGTGAGTAGTCGGTAAGCACGGCGCTGTCCGATGCCTCGGCATAGCCGATACGATTGTCATAGTAGCCATAGTGGCCGCGGAACATATTCTTGTTCACCGCATCGGTGTAGATGGCGTTGCCGAATGCCTTGCCTATCTTCTCGTCGGCCAGCCATACGAGGCTGTCGCCCACCAGTCGCTTGCCGTTCTCGGTGAGGATGCTGCGGTCGAGCAGGTAGGCTATCTTCTCATTGGTCATATAATAGCCCAGCTCGGAATATACATGGCTCTCGCCGTGCTCGATGTTCGAGGGCCCCACGATGTGGGCTATTGCCGTACGGGTATTATAGTGGAGGGTATCGGAGAGGAGCGTCGTCTTCGGTTCGGCAGGCGGCGCAGGATTCACCAGGCGGACGTTGTAGTTGAAGACAGCCTCGCGTGTCGATGGGCTATACTCGCCCCAGTCGCTCGTCAGCTCATTGTCCTGGTCCACGAGACGACCTCCCTCGAAGAAGTAGCCCAGCTCGTAGAGTCGGTCATAGTCGAGGCTGTCGGTGTAGAGGACGGACTCGCGATGTGTGAGTACCACATTATGCCGCACGCGTGCCAGCTGGTCGAGTCCGTTATAGTAGAGCACCTCGCCGGTGAGCGAAAGGGTGTCGCCCTGCAGCATGCGCACATTGCCGAAGGCATCAAACGAATTAGACGCCTCGTAGAAGAGCGCACTGTCACAGTACATCAGCACGTCGCCGTGGCGGAAGGCCACCTCGCCCACCAGAAACTGAGCAGTGGCGTGGCGGCGTTCGTCGTAGTATAGCTTGTCGGCATGGAGCAATAGTACCTTGTCCTCCTGCGTCTCGGGGGCGGAGGAGGCTCGCTGCGGGGCCGGTCTGGTAGCAAAGACACAGAGGCCGAGCAGCAGGCTGATGAAGGCAAGGCTTGTCCTGTGGGGCATTTACTTTATCCATCCCGGGTACTGGAAGTCGCAGTCGCTCCAGCCCTCGTTGATTCTGACGTATGTATTCTTTTGCTTCTCCTTAATCCAGTTTTGGATTACCTCCTCGTTCTTATGCTTCAGGACGATTTCCCGCATGACCTGGAAATCCTCGGTGATGCTGGCACGATGAGTGTTGATGCGGTTCTTCAGCCGTGCGATGGCACAGACGGTGGTTCCCTTGGAATTGATCATCTTGAAGGGTTTCGATATCTCGCCCACCTCGAGCCCGGCCACGGTGCGGGCCAGTTCGGAGGAGACGTCAGAGAGCTCGCCCATCTCGAAACGCGTGGTACGTTCATAGCCGTCCTTGCCCATCTTGGTGTTCGAGAGTATGCCGTGATTGTTGCGTGTCTCCTTGTCCTCAGAGGCATAGAGCACAGCATCCTCGAAGGAGATCTTCTGCCGGCGGATGTCTGCAGCGATGGAGTCCAAGTGGACGAGCGCCGTGTCAACATCGGCATCGGCCACCTGCGGACGACGCAGGATGTGGCGACACTTCACCTTGTCGCCGCGCTTGTCTATCAGCTGGATGATGTGGTACCCGAACTCCGACTGCACGATCTTGCTCACCTTGTTTGCATCCGTGAGCGAGAAGGCTACGTTGGCAAAGGCAGGGTCCAGTTCGCCCTTGCCCATATAGGGCATCTCCCCTCCTTGGCGTGCCGTGCCGGGGTCTTCGGAATAGAGACGGGCCAGCGTGGAGAAGGATGTCTCGCCGCTGTTCACACGTTCCGTATAGTTGCGCAGTTCGTCCTTGAGGCGGTCTATCTCTTCCTGTGCGATACGCGGCTGGAGCACGAGCAGCTGTACCTCCACCTGTGTGGGAATCAGCGGCAGGCTGTCCTCCGGCATACCCTTGAAGTATCGGCGCACCTCGGCCGGCGTCACCTTGACGTCCTCCGTCAGTTTCTCGCGCATCTGTCGCTCGATGAGCAAGGCGCGATATTGGTCGTAGAGCGACTCGCGAATCATCGATATGGGCATGCGCATGTACTCCTCCAGTTTCTCGCGCGAACCGGCGTTGAGCACCTTGTCGTTCAGGTCGCCTTCGACATAGCGGTTCACCGTAGCATCGTCCACATCGATGCTGTCTATGATGGCCTGATGCAGGAAGAGTTTCTGGAGAGCCAGCTGCTCGGGTATCAGGCAATAGGGATTTCCGTTGATGATGCTGCCGGCCTCGAGCCTTCGTTTCTCGACATCGGAGCGCAGGATGGCCTCGTCGCCCACTACCCATACCACCTCATCAATGGCATTTCCCTGCGCCATCAGGTGCTGGGGGAAGACGAGGAGGGCGAGGAGGGCTATGCGAGACAGTTTGCTATATGCTGACATATCAGTGCTTGTTTACGGTCTTCAATGCTTCGTAGTCAATCTCCACCGGATAGCGCTGCCGCAGGGTCTTGACGAACTCGTCCTCCCGCATGTGCTGATAGTCGCTCACCACCTGATTGCCCACGTCGGTCCACCGGGCAGGGCCTTTCTTGAGCACCTTTCCGATAACGGCCGCATAGGGGAAGCCCGTGACGGGTTTCTGCTCGACATCCTTGGCCTTGAAGGCCAGCACATCGACATTGGGATTGTCGCCCTTGGTGAACATGCGGTACTCCATGCGCACGGTGACGCTGTCCTTATTGAAATGGTCGCGCGCGGTGGCGGTCCACTGCTTCTCGTCCACCTTCTTCAGCAGTTTCTTCACTGCCTTCACGTCGCCCGGCTGCTGGCAGTAGTACACCATGCCCCGGAAGTGGGGCTTGTCCCACGCATATTGCTTCTTGTGTTTCTTGAAGTAGCGCTCGATGGCCGTGGTGTCCTTCGATGCAGGCTCCCACACCTCGCGGTTACACTCCTCGAAGAGCAGCAGCCCATCATGATACTCCTGTACGAGGTACTTCAGGTCGCGGTCCTCGGCACAGAGCCGCTCGGTCTCCTCGTCGAGTATCTGCTCCACGCTTTTCTGCGTGGTCGAGTTGGCCGAGAGCGAGTCGAGCAACTGGGCAGCCAGGCGGTCCTGCATACCCTGGCTCTCCAGGTAGCGGGCGATGTTGGGCTTCAGCTCCTCGTAGCTTTCAAGGGGCTTGCGTGCCATGAGCTTCACGATATGGTAGCCCACGGTGGAGAGGAACGGCTCCGACACCTGTCCCACCTCGAGGCCGTATGCCACATCTTCAAACTCCTTGAGCGTCTGGTTGGGTCCTATCCAGGGCAGCTGGCCTCCACGGATTGCGGTCTGCACGTCCTCCGAGTGCTTTCGGGCCAGTTCTGCAAAGTCGCCACCGGCCTTCAGAGCCGTATAGATGGAGTCGATGCGTTGCTTGGCAGCCTCCTGTTGCTCCTTGGTGGCCGTCTGCATCACACGCAGGAAGATATGGGCCGGCTGCAGGAGGTCGTGCCCCTGGAGGCTCTCCTTCATACGCTGATAATAGGCCAGGCACTCGTTCTCCATGACGCTCTTGGGCACGAGCAGGGGACGTATCTGCTGGTCGCGGTAGGAACGGAATTCCTGCCGGAAGCTGCTCAGCGTATCGAGATGGGCGTCGAGGGCGGCTTCCACCTTCAGCTTATAGTTGGCAAACAGCTCGGCATACTCCTCCACGGTCTTCTGGTCCACCACGCCGTCGGTGTTGTTCTTATTGTAGTTATACTCAAACTCGCTGCGCGTCACGGGCTTGTGGTTGACGTGCATCACCACAGGGTCGTCCTCGCCACCGGCCTGCATGGCAGACATGGAAGCGGCATGCACACTGGGAGCGACGGTCAGAGCCAGCCCCGCAAAAAATGATATCGCTGTATTCTTCATCATAAACTATGAAATCACAAACTATGAAGTAAGCACTGTGAACTGTGAACTATGAATTACTGCGGACGGCTGTAGTTCGGAGCCTCACTGGTGATGGTCACGTCGTGAGGATGACTCTCCTGCACGCCGGCATTGGTGATGCGCACAAACTTGGCATGATGCAGCTCCTCGATATTCTGGGCGCCACAGTATCCCATGCCGCTGCGCAGTCCGCCTGCCAGCTGATAGACCACCTCGGCCACGCTCCCCTTGTACGGCACACGGGCGGCGATACCCTCGGGCACCAATTTCTTGACGTCCTTCACGCCGGCCTGGAAGTAGCGGTCCTTGCTGCCACACTCCATGGCTTCGAGCGAACCCATGCCGCGGTAGCTCTTGAACTTACGTCCGTTGTAGATAATCGTGTCGCCGGGGCTCTCCTCGGTGCCGGCCACGAGCGAGCCTATCATCACGCTGTATCCTCCGGCAGCCAGGGCCTTCACCACATCGCCGCTGTAGCGCAGTCCGCCGTCGGCAATGAGGGGCACGCCGGTACCTGCCAGCGCACTGGCCACGTCATAGACAGCACTCAGCTGGGGCACTCCCACTCCGGCCACCACGCGCGTGGTGCAGATGCTGCCCGGACCGATACCCACCTTGACGCCGTCTGCGCCGGCCTCGGCCAGCATACGGGCGGCGTCGCCAGTGGCCACATTGCCCACCACGATGTCCACCTGCGGGAAGCTGGCCTTTGCCTCACGCAGTTTCTCGATGACGTACTTGCTATGGCCGTGAGCCGTGTCGATGACGATGGCATCCACGTCAGCAGCCACCAGGGCAGCGATGCGGTCCAGCGTATCGGCGGTCACGCCCACGCCGGCAGCCACACGCAGACGCCCCTTGGCATCCTTGCAGGCCATGGGCTTGTCCTTGGCCTTCGTGATGTCCTTATAGGTAATCAGGCCGATCAGCTTGCCCTGCGCGTCCACCACAGGCAGTTTCTCTATCTTGTTCTCCTGCAGTATCTGTGCGGCAGCGGCCAGGTCGGTCTGCACGTGGGTGGTCACCAGGTGTTCGCTGGTCATCACTTCGTCCACCGGACGCATCACATTACGTTCGAAACGCAGGTCGCGGTTAGTGACGATACCCACGAGGTGTCCTTCCTCGTCCACCACAGGGATGCCGCCGATGTGATATTCATGCATCAGGGCCATGGCGTCCTGCACCTTGCGCCCGCGCTGAATGGTCACGGGGTCGTATATCATACCGTTCTCGGCACGCTTGACGATAGCCACCTGGCGAGCCTGTTCCTCGATACTCATGTTCTTGTGGATGACTCCGATACCCCCCTCGCGGGCAATGGCAATGGCCATCGTGGACTCCGTCACCGTGTCCATAGCTGCCGTCACGAACGGAATCTTCAGTTCGATGTTACGCGAAAACAGGGTGGAGAGTTCCACTGTGCGGGGGAGCACTTCCGAGTAGGCCGGAACCAGAAGGACGTCGTCAAATGTCAAACCGTCCATCACAATCTTGTCTGCAATAAATGATGCCATAATACTGATTTGATTTTATTGCGTGCAAAGATACTGAATTTTTCGCGGCCGCGTGCTCTCCCCCGCCCACTTTTTTTGTTTGCGTCGCGCTTTTTAAGGTTTTTTAATGCGAAGGCGAAGGACGCGAGCGCCTCCCCTCGGCCCACCCGCACATGGAGCGAAGAAGAAAAATGGCTACCGCCTATCGTCCTCCGACACGGCGCGGCACATACCGAGAAACTTCCTTTTCCTTTACATCATACACCACACAGATGAACGCAAAGTGCATCTGAGCCTGTCGTGGCACGCCGCAGAGAGTCGCGCGGCACGTCGCGAAGCCCGCCGCGACACGTCACGACCGCGACTTTTTGCCGCGAGAATCGCGTAAATTGGAGCAAGCATCAGTTCACCTCAAATTATTCGCGTATTTACGCATGCTGATTCTCAGTATATTACGCGACCACACACTCTCCAATACCCCATTTTTTACCCCCAAAAGGGGCATTTTTCACCCGTTTTGGGGACAGCCCAAGAAAAGCGCAACAAGGCGCGCACTTCCGAAATTTCAACAAGATTTTCCGTCAAAGAACGGTGTGCCGCATCTACCACACCATCCTCACCCTGCCGTCCTGAATGTACATGCCACGCTCCGGTGCCTTGTTCAGCCGCCGTCCGTGCAGGTCATAGACGGATTCCCTCCCTCCGCTTGGAGAGACTGGGGCGGGGCATACGCCGTCGGGATTCTCCCCGGGCATCGGCCACATGTCATACGTCAGAGCCTGCTTTAAAAATCACTTCACCCTCATCCGTGCAAGTATTGTCTATTCTGTCACTGATGCAAATGACATCTTTCACAAAAAGATATTGCTTGCCTTCAAGTGTGACCAGACCATTGTCTTTTACTTCAATTTGTGTATGAACACTAATTGCACAGAATGTCATAATGACGGCGAATAGATTTTTTCATAATACATTATTTAAGAGCTAAGTACTGCCACTATACCCCCACCAGGACTTTGCCTGTACGGTCAGTTGGCCAGTTCGGAGAGGAACTTGATGCGGACGAGGCGGATCTCCTCCTCGGTGTAGTCGCCGCCCAGGGCGTCGAGGGCCTCGTCCAGGCTGTCGGTCTCGGACTCCTCGCGGAAGTAGTCGTAGATGTCTTCCATGTGGTCCTCGTCCATCACCTCTTCGATGTAATAGTCGATGTTCAGCTTGGTACCGCTATAGACGATGTTCTCTATCTCGGTGAGCAGCTCGTCCATGTCGATACTCTTCGAACGGGCGATGTCATCGAGGGAGACCTTGCGGTCGATGCTCTGTATGAGCGCCACCTTGAGCTTCATCTCGTGATTTGCCACCGTGCGCACCCGCAGGTCCTCGAAGCGTTCGATGCCGTTCTCCTCACAGTGACGGGCGATGAGGTCGCAGAACTCCTTGCCGTAGCGTTTGGCCTTGCCCACACCCACGCCGCGTATGTTCTGCAGTTCCTCGATGGTGACGGGATAGGAGGTGGCCATATCCTCGAGCGACGGATCCTGGAATATGACATAGGGGGGCACATCGTGACGGGCGGCCACCTTGCGACGCAGGTCTTTGAGCATAGCCAGCAGGGGCTCGTCGAGCACCGAGGTGCCGCCGCCCGAGGGCTCGGCATAGTCGTCAAACTCGTTGTCCTCGGTAATCTGGAACGAGACGGGCGACATCAGGAAGCGGCGACCCTCCTTGGTAATCTTGAGCAGGCCGTAGTTCTCCACTTCCTTCTCGATATAGCCGGAAATCATGGCCTGGCGCAGGAGTGCGTTCCAGAAAGGAGCCTCGTGCTCGTCGCCGCAGCCAAAGCTTTCGATTTCCTCGTGTCTGTGGGCCAGCACCTCGTCGGTCTCGCGGCCAAGGAGGATGTCGATGACATAGTCCACCTTGAAGTTCTCCTTGATTTCCAGGATGACGCGCAAGGCCTGCAAGAGTTCCACCGAGGCTTCGATACGCTTCTTCGGGTGCAGGCAATTGTCACAGTTCTCACAGTTGTCATGGGGATATTCCTCGCCAAAGTAGTGTAGCAGGAACTTGCGACGGCAGACAGATGACTCGGCATAGGCCGCCGTCTCCTGAAGCAGCTGGCGCCCGATGTCCTGCTCGGCCACGGGCTTGCCCTCCATGAACTTCTCCAGTTTCTGCAGGTCGTGCGGGGAATAGAAGGTGAGGCAGATCCCCTCGCCGCCGTCTCGGCCGGCACGTCCGGTCTCTTGATAGTAGCCCTCGAGGCTCTTGGGTATGTCGTAGTGGATGACATAGCGCACGTCGGGCTTGTCGATACCCATGCCGAAGGCGATAGTGGCCACGATGACGGTGAGCCGCTCCATGAGGAAGTCGTCCTGTGTCTCACTGCGCGTCACGGAGTCCATGCCGGCATGGTAGGCACGGGCGTTGATATCGTTGGCACGCAACACCTCGGCCAGCTCCTCCACCTTACGGCGGCTCAGACAGTAGATGATGCCACTCTTGCCCTCGTGCTGCTTGATGAAGCGGATGATGTCCTTATCCACCTCCTTGGTCTTGGGGCGCACCTCATAATAGAGGTTCGGGCGGTTGAACGAGCTCTTGAACTCGGCAGCATCGGGCATGCCCAGGTTCTTCTTGATGTCCGTGCGCACCTTGTCGGTGGCCGTAGCCGTAAGGGCAATGACGGGCGCATCGCCTATCTGATTGATGATGGGGCGGATGCGACGATACTCGGGGCGGAAGTCATGGCCCCACTCCGAGATACAGTGAGCCTCATCCACCGCGTAGAAGGAGATCTTCACATTGGCCAGAAAGTCCACGTTCTCGGCCTTCGTCAGCGACTCGGGCGCCACGTAGAGCAATTTCGTACGCCCCGACTGTATGTCGCGCTTGACGCGCTCTATCTGGGCTTTCGTGAGGGAGGAGTTGATGAAATGAGCCAGTCCGTCCGTCTCGCTCACCAGGCGGATGGCATCCACCTGATTCTTCATCAAAGCAATAAGAGGTGAGATAACGATGGCCACGCCATCCATCAGCAGGGCAGGAAGCTGGTAGCAGAGCGACTTGCCGCCTCCCGTGGGCATCAGGACAAAGGTGTCGTTACCCGCAAGCAGATTGCGGATAATTGCTTCCTGGTCGCCCTTGAAGGTGCTGAAACCGAAGTAACGCTTGAGTTCCTCTGTCAAATTATAGTGTCGCATATGGCCATTAAGGCAAATCGCCTCTACAAAGATAAGGATTTTCTTTCAATTGTCCAAGCAATAAGGGAAAATATTTCACACACAATGCCAGAAATAGCCAAATTCCGTGTCACACGCAGGTTACGGGGCACAGAATTCGGGATATTTAGTGTATAAAATGCACTCGCTGCCTTCTAACGGGATTATTTCACGCAAGGATGACGGGGAACGTCGTTCAAGCCAGCCGCTGGGACCGCTCCACCTGCTTCTGGACATAGTCGAGCGTGACGGTCAGTTCCTTCTCGCCACTCGACGGAGCATCAAACTGTGCATCGATCATCACAGCCTCCATGATGCTGCGCAGACCGCGCGCACCCAACTTGAACTCCACAGCCTTATCCACAATATAGTCCAAGGCCTCGGGAGCAAAGGTGAGGCGGATGCCGTCCATAGCAAAGA